>Ga0105240_10006164_pt1 | contig 17672 bp, 9 predicted proteins | sample KBSC54metaG_FD_80426 | JGI IMG/M metagenome (GOLD analysis project Ga0105240, IMG submission 80426) | Corn rhizosphere microbial communities from Kellogg Biological Station, Michigan, USA - KBS C5-4 metaG | ecosystem: Host-associated > Plants > Roots > Rhizosphere > Soil | place: Michigan, USA...
CAGCGCCTCCTGAATGGACACCGCTTCATCCGGACCATACACCCGCCCGCTCATCCCCTTGCGGGTCACCGCGGCATACAACCCGACCCGCGGATCGATCGGCAGATTGTCGGAGCCGAAGGCGATGAACACCCCCTTCTTCAACGGACGCCCCACAGGATTCACGTGCTCGAGACGCTCACCGTCGAGTGTCTCGTCATACCGATTTTCCAGCGTATACAGAAAATTCGGCTGCGCCGCGGCCAGGATCTTGGCCTTCACCATCAACGCAATCGTTGCATCCGTAGGCGTCATGGTGAAATGCGCCAGGTACCACCGCGCAGCCGGATCCCGGTGTTTCTCCAACGCCGCCGCGTAAACCTCCGTCGCCCGATCGATCGCCGCATCCCCAATGGCATGTAATCCGAGCTGCCAACCACACTTGGCCACGCTGTCCGCCAACTGCTGCAAATCCTCGCGGTCCTTGAAGAAAGGCTGCCCCCGAAACCCCGGCTGTCCCTTGTAATCCTGCGAAGTCCACGCCGTCGGCCCCGTGAACCCTCCATCCACCGCCGGCGCCTCACCAATCGCCCCGAGCTTCAACCGGTCATCCCCCCACCCCGTCTTGTGCGGATACGCACACAACGCCTTCTCCCCCGGATACCCGATTTCCACAACCGCACGCGGCAACGTGTCGCCATACTCGGCGTAGATATCCTGATAGTTCTTGAAGGTCGCCATGTTGTCCGGCTGCTCCGGACGATCCTCGACTTTGACCTCATCCCGTATAGAAGAGGCCGCCACAATGACGCTCGTCAACCCGAGTGTCAGCATATGACGCAGCGAATCCGTAATTCCGGGGCGCAATGCCGCGAACGAATCCGGCGGCACCAGATGCAGATACAAATCGTTCCTTTCCCGGATGATCCCGTTCGGCTCACCCTGGGCGTTGTGCTCGATCACACCTCGCAGCGGCTTCGGCGTATTCCGATCGATCCCCGCCAACGCGAGCGCCTTCGAGTTGCCCACGATGCTGTGGCCCCCGGCGCGGGTCAGGGCGACCGGGTTGTCAGGTGCGGCCACATCGAGATCGCTGCGTAACACATTACGTTTCTCAGCCAGGTTCGCCTCGGCCCAACCATAACCCGTAATCCACTCACCCTTACCGAGCTGCTGCGCCTTCTTGCGGATCATCTCCTGCAGCTCGCCAATCGAGCGCGCCTTGGCGGCATCAACCGAACGCGGCGACATACCCTGCGGGTGCAGGTGATCATCAATAAACCCCGGCAACAGCGTCAGCCCATGCAAGTCGATCGTGGCAGCGCCCTTGTAGCGTTGCAGGAGCTCGTCCCCGCCGACTGCGACGATCCGGCCGCCTTGCACCGCCACTGCCGACTTGATCGAGAACCCGTCATCGACCGTCACGACCTTGCCATGAACGAGCAACAGATCGGCTGGCTCGGCTGCCCAACATGAAACACACGTAATGCTTGACACAACCGTTGCAACCCATGCTTTCATGAAATACCTCCGACCAGACCCAGCCGCGCAGTCCTGCGTAGCGTGAAGTAGCAGCCCAACACAAAGCCCGCGACCAGGAGACTTGCCGAGAATTCCGCCTGATGCGCCGGGATCAACGCCATGGCGATCAACACCGCGACCATTGCGATCAGGGTCGCGTAGCTTAGCCACGGGAACCACCACATCCGCACCTGCAACCGTTGCGGCGCCTCGGCCTCCAGCTGCCGCCGCAGCCGAATCTGAGCAAACGTGATGATGAGGTAGATGATGATCATGGTCGCGCCGGAAGCGTTGACCAGAAAGGCAAAAGCCGTCTGCGGCGAAACGATGGAGGCGATCACCCCGCCGTAACCACAGAGACTACCGAACAGAATCGCCCGCGCCGGCACCGCGCGCCGGTTCAGGGCAACCAACGCTCGCGGCGCATCGCCGTGTCGGGAAAGCGTGAACAGCACGCGCGAAGTGACATACAGCCCCGAGTTCAGGCAGGACAACACAGCCACCAACACCACCAGATCCATGACGAGGGCCGCCACGGGCACATGGATCACTTGCAGCGCCGCGGTAAAGGGCGAAAAGCCCGACTTGATACTGACCCACGGCACGACGCAAACGATCAACGCAATCGAGCAGACGTAGAACAGAGCGATCCGCACGGCAACATTGATCGTCAGCTTCGAGATGATCGGCGCCGCATTCGGCGTCTCTGCTGCGGCAATCGTCGCGATTTCGGGCCCGCAGAGCGCGAAGATCACGGTCGTGACCCCTGCCAGCACCGATTTGACGCCGAACGGCATGAACTCATACCGCCAGAGATTCGAGAAATCGGGCCCCCGGGGCGACAGCAGGCCAAACACATACCCGCCTGTGATAGCGATGAAAGCGAGGATAGCCGCGACTTTCAACGAGGCGAACCAGAACTCGAACTCCCCATACGAGCGGGTCGACATGAGGTTCACGCCCGTCATGCTCACCAGCAGCCCCAGGGCCAACATCCACTGAGGCACCGCAATCCACTGATGCAGCAGAGTCGATCCGGCAATCGTCTCGATCGCCACCACGACCGCCCAGAAATACCAGTAGAGCCAGCCGCAGGTAAACCCGGCCCAGGACCCGAGCGACAGCCGCGCATATTCGGTAAACGACCCGACCTCCGGATAGGCCGTGGCCATTTCCCCCAACATCCGCATCACGCACAGGATCACCAACCCCGCCAGCGCATAGCTGATCACGATGGCGGGCCCTACCGCGGTGATCGCGGTGGAAGAGCCGACGAACAGCCCCGCCCCGATGATCCCTCCAATGGCGATCATCTCGACGTGACGCCCCAGCAGTGCCTTCTTCAGCCCTGGAGCTTCGACTCCCTCCGCCGGGGTCATTACCTACTTCTTCAGCTCGCCGCTGTCATAGACCACACGGCCACCCACTACGGTACGCAACACCTTCGTAGCCGCAATCCGCTCCGGCGCGACCGTTGCAACATCCTGATCGAGCACGATCAAGTCCGCAAGCTTCCCCACCTCGAGCGAGCCGATGGCCTGATCCTCATGCAGCTCGTAGGCGGCATTGAGCGTAATGGCCTGGAGAACTGCCGCCTGCGACAGCCCCGGATCCTTGCCGAGCCGTCCGGAATATTTCGGCGGAGCGCCCGGGCGCTCTTTGCGCGTCACTCCGACCTGAAGCGCGAACCACTCATCCAACGGATCCACAGGCCAGTCACTGCCATACGCGATCCGCGCGCCCTTCTCCGCCAGCCAGCCCGCCGGCTCGACGAGCGCCGCTCGCCGGGCGCCGAGCGAATCGACCACACCGTCGATGGTATCGCTCGCCGGCTTCTCCCATTGGAAAGACAGCACGGGGATGACATTCAACTGCGCGAAGCGCGGATAATCCGTCGGGTCCACCAGCTCGCAGTGCGCGAACGCCGGCCGCACGTCGCGCCCGGGAAGCGCCGCGCGCATCGCCGCCACCGCATCCAGACCCGCCCGAACGGCCCAGTCCCCATCGGTGTGGAGGTGCGGATCGATGTTGTTCCGACCCAGATCGACCAGGATCTCTTTCAACACCGGCACCGGAAAATAAACATCCGGCTCCCGTCGGGCGGCCGGCTCGAATTTCGGTGCCTGCGCAGTTCCGCGGTTGATGAGATACGGCTCCAACATCGCCCCCGTGTTGGCCGGCGCATTGATCACACCATCCATGAAAAGCTTGGCCTGATGCACCGAGACCGAAGGGGCGGGCCGGATTGCACCCTGATCGTACTTCTTCGCAGTCGCAACCAACTTGGCCACGGCTTCGCGCCCAGCAGCGGAATTCTGCGCATCAGCCGGCCGGATCAGCGGCGCAAAATGCGCGCGAGCGGTCAAGGCCCCCTCTTTTTCGAGCGCCGTGAACGCCTCGATGTCCTCGTCCGTGCCTACCGCATCCAGAAAGGCAGTCACCCCTTGCTGCCGTAGTGCCTTCAGCGCCGCACGCGCACCGGCAAGATGATCCGCTGCGGTCGGCTTGGGAAGTAACGCGCCAACCGACCCCTGCGCCGCATCCTCCAGAATCCCTGTGGGCTCCCCTGCTGCATCCCGAGCGATGCGGCCGCCGACCGGATCTTGCGTTTGCTTCGTCACCTTGGCCAACATCAAGGCCCTGGAGTTGACGAGGCTCGAATGCCCGAAAGAATCGTGCACGATGATCGGACGCTGTGTTTTGAGCGAGTCGAGCACCTTGCGATCGACCCCGGCCGCTTCCGCTCCCATGCCATAGCGGAACCAGTTGACCACCTCGAGCCAGGAATCAGGCCCATCGGTCTTGCTGCGCTCGTCCAGACAACTCTGGAGGCGCGCGCGGAACTGCGCCACATTCAGCGACGAGTAGCTCAAATTGCACTTGAGCAGATCCATCCCCGCCGCCACCGGATGCATGTGCCCATCGATCAAACCCGGCATGACCATGCGGCCGCCGAGATCGGTGACAGTCGTGTTCTTGCCGATCAGAGACTGGACACCCGCGTCGCTCCCCACGTAGGTGATCTTACCTCCCGTGATGGCGAGCGCCTGCGCCAGTTTCCCGGCCGGATCGACCGTATAAACCGTTGCGTGCCGATAGACGATGTCAGCCGTTGGATCCGCCGCCATTGCTGACAGGCTGACACCCGCCAGCAGACCGGCCATTGTTAGTCGCAGTGCCATTCGAGCAGACTCCCGTTATAACCTTCAGGGCACCCGAGCCGCGGATGCCGCTGCAATGATTCGTTCGCCGTCACCGGCTGTGAGCCAACGCGCGCCCACCAGATCGGCCACGCTCTTGCGCACCTTGGAAATATACTCCTCGTGCGTGGGATACAGGGATTTCAGCTGCGCGGCACCCAGCGGTTCCCGATATCCCCACAACTCGCACACGCCCGGCCCCGACATCCGCGCGTGATAACGGGCTATCGGAACATCGAGAGCTGGAGTCCGCACTCCGCCCAGCGCATTACCGAAACTGTCCCTTTCGACCTCCGGCGCACGACCGGCTGGCTCTCGAACCCGGATAGGCTCGCCGCGCGGCGGAGGCGTACCATCCCGGCTCCACCGCTCGAGATTCGCCATTGCGCCATCGACAATCATCCCGATCGGCACGTCATTCTCCGGCGCGCTGCTTTGCTGGCAAGCGGTGTTGGTATCGAAGCGGGCTCCCTCGGTTTTGGCCGCATCCGCGGCCGCCGGCCCATCCTGACCCGCGGACGCATGAACGTGTGAGGCGCCCGCCACTTCATAACCCCTGAAGAGATCGGGCATCCGATCGCTATCCGGCCGCCGATGCAGCGCAACTGTTTCCGTTTCGGACACGATCGTCATGATCGGAACCCCACGCGGCTGAATGACCCGCCGCGGATCACTTGGCGGGATGGGCTGCGCGCATTGACGAATCAGGGTCGACGGCCCGGAAGCAACGGTGGCGAGATAACCATCGTACAGCGGTCCGCCGCGCGCCGACCTGGCAAACGGATGGATCGCATTGGCGTACGTCAACACAAACGCCCCGGACTGTGAATCGCCGGTCATGAACACCCGCTGCGCGGGGAAGTGATGCAACGGATGGCCCGGCGAGGAATCCCGCACCAGCGCCGCGGTCTGCGACAGAATATCCCAGATGAGCCCATTTTCGGTTTCTGGCTTGGACTCAGGCGGAAGTCCGCCGCGCGGCAGCGGCAAAACCGATTGCGGACAGGTCGCCTCCGGAGGCAGCGGATTGGGCATTGCCAACCCGGCGTAGCGCTGCGGAGCAAACTCCTGCAGAGATTGGATGGCGACCGGTTTGACGGTGACGCCGACCCAGATGTCGCCACGACTGACGAGGTGTTGGTATGTATCGCCCCAAACCAACGGCAAGTCATAGCGCATCGAAGGGTTGAGCGGCTCGACCCACACCGTGCCGCTGAAGCGCTTCGGGTCTGCGGGGCGTCGCACGAGGATACGCGTCGCGTAGGGTCCCTCGGCCATCCTGTCGAGATGATCGATCGAGGGCCAATCCAGGACCCGGGCCCGCCCTTTGATCACGTACTCTTCTTCGACATACCCGAGCCGGCTGAGATCGATCGGCCGGGTCGTGTGACTCGCACCAATCCAAGGCCATGAATGCTTCGTGACCGGAACCGGTTCTGACACCGCCGGCACCGCAGGCGCAGCCGGCACGACGGGAGTAACGGGTATCGATGCAGGCTCGAGACCCGCAGCAATCGTCCCCGGCGGCTGCATCAGCAGAACCGCAACCACGCAGGCCTTGATAGTCTGATTGAGCCGCACGATCCTGAATCTATGCGGACGGCGCCCTCCCCTCCATCCACCGAATGGTGGATGAGCAGCAAAACGCCTCAGGCGAAGCGGTTCACGCTCAAACGCGATGCGCCGAAGGCGAGCAGCGCCGCGGCCACAAAGAGCCCCGCAGCGACGTGGATGAGATCCTCGTACCCGAGGCCCGCGACGAGTCCCGAGCCGAGAAGCGGCCCCAGGACGAGCCCCAGATACATCGCCATCATGGCCACCAGAACCCGGCTGTCGCCGCGACTCTCGGCCGCAAGCTTCGTCAGGTAAAGCGGCGTGACGAGGGCGAGCGCGCCGTTGAATCCGAACAGCGCGATCAGGTATGCGGCCGGGGCGGCGGCCTTGATCAACAACCCCGTACTGAGGGCCATGAGAGCGGCCCCACCCATCACAAATCGATCGGTATGACGGGCTCGAATCAACAGCGCCGCAGCACCGAACGAGCCGAGAACCCCCGAGATCATCCCGATCGACAGCCCGATGGCAATGATCTCGCTGGCCAATCGGGCCGCGACCCCGATTCTTTCCAGATGCATCCACACGGCAGTACTGGTCAGATAAGTCGCAAACAGGGAGACCAGCAGCAACAGCCCGCGCGGCGTCAGAGAGAGCGAAGAGCGCAGCGCAGAACCATGGATGGGCGCACGCGTGACACGGATAGCTGACGCAACAGCGCACCCCAACGCGCTCACACCCAAGAAGACAAACACGGCGGGCAGCCCGACCGCCCTGATCACGGCAGGGACCGCTATGAATCCGACAACTCCAAACACCGTCTGCACGATCGAGATCGCCGCGAACAGACGGCCCGGTTTACGGGCGCGGGCGGCCGCAGCGTTGACAATCGAGAACGCGACCCCTCCCCCCAGGCCCGCGACAACCCGACAGATCGCAATGTTCCAGAAGTCACCGGTCGTTGCTGTGGCAATGTTGGCAAGACCGGCCAGGACGAGAGAGCATGTCAAGGTGGTACGCGCCGGAAACCGCCGGCCGTGTATCAACACCAGCGCACTGCCCAACGCAGAGCCGGCGAGCTCGCCGGATGAAATCAACCCGACCTCGCGCACGCTCAGCAGCACGTGGTCCATGAAAGCTCCGACCAGCGCCGGCGCGAGTGTAAAAAACGAGGTCCCCACGGCCGCGGCCCACAGCAGGATGGCGATTTCAGTGGCTTCCATGCCACATGTGGCGGCCGACTTGGGTTGGTTCATTCCACCTGAAGCTCCCGCGACGATCATTCAATGAATCGAGCTCTCCGCGAAACCCATGGTAATGTCAGCCCGCTCGTTGTGAAAGAAAAACAACGCCCGCTTCACGTGCCGGCCTCAGCCCCCGACAGCAGCCCGCCGACTGAATCCACCGCGCTCCCCGCCGACAGCCTGCGCGCGTTCCTCACTGAACGCCGCCTCGACGAACCTGGGCCCCGATCCGGCACCCCCTTTCCCCTGGCGCACATCCACCTGCTCCACCTGATAACGACTCATCAACTCATTCAGTGACTTCGCCTGCTGAGCCATCGCTTGGGAGGCCGCGGTCGCCTGCTCGACGAGCGCGGCGTTCTGCTGCGTAACCTCGTCCATCTGCATCACGGCGCGGTTGACCTGCTCAATGCCGGAAGACTGTTCCTGCGAGGCCGCGGCGATTTCGCCGATGATGTCCGAAACCTTCTTCACCGAAGCGACGATCTGCTCCAGCGCCTTACCGGACTCGGTCACCAGCACCGAGCCGTCGTCCACCTTGCGCACCGAGTCCTGAATCAGGTCTTTGATCTCTTTCGCGGCACTGGCAGAGCGGCTGGCAAGGTTGCGGACCTCGGCAGCCACTACCGCAAAGCCGCGCCCCTGCTCACCTGCTCGGGCCGCCTCGACAGCCGCATTCAGAGCCAGCAGATTCGTCTGGAAGGCGATCTCATCGATCACCCCGATGATGTCGGCAATCTTGCGGGAAGACCCGGCAATCTCACTCATCGCACCGACCGCACGCGACAGCACGCTGCCGCCCTTCTCAGCCTGCTCGCGTGCCGCCGCCGCGAGCCGGTCTGCTTGCGTCGCATTGTCGGCATTCTGCTTGACGGTGGTCGTCATCTCCTCCATGGAGGACGCGGTTTCCTCCAGCGAGGAAGACTGCTCTTCCGTACGTTGCGAGAGATTGGCGTTACCACTGGAAATCTCGTCCGCGCCCCGGTGCACTTCACCCGCAGCCTGTTTGACGCGGGAAACGATATCCGCCATGTTGTCCGTGAGCCGATTGACCGCCTGCGCCAACATCTCATGGAAACCTTGTTTACCGGCGGTCGCGAGGCGTCGGCTCAGGTCGCCCTGGACGACCCCCGCCAGCATGTCCTGGAGCTCCTTCTCGACCCGGGCGTCCTGGCTGCGGTCGGTCCACTCCACCACAGTGCCGATCCGCTGACCGCCCTCGTCGAGGATCGGGTTTGCGACATACCGCACGACACTCCCGCCCATGCTCATCTCGGCCCGATACGTGTCACGGACTTCGTCGACCCGTTGTGTTTGGGACGGCGTCGCTTGATGTAGTACGGCGATCGGCGAGCCGATGACAGCCTCACTCGAAAATCCAGCCACCTTCGTCCGGACGTCCGACTCCACAGCCCGCAGCAGCGCTTGCATGGCCGGGTTGAGATAGATGATTTTGCCCTCGGCGTCCGCCACCATCACATTGTTGGAAGCGCTGTCCAGCGCCACCTTCAGCCGACTGTTGACCAGCGCCTGCTGCCGCTCGGATTCGATCTGCGCGCGCAGCTTGCCCTGCATGTCATCCAACGCGCGCAGCACCTGCGAGGTCTCATCCCTGCCGGAATGCTCGAAAGCATTGTCCAGGTTACCCTCGGCTATCGACCGGAACACCGATACCACCCGCGCCATGGGTTGCGTGAGAGAGACCGTCAACAGAAAACTGAACGCCACCCCGGCACCCAGCAACCCAAGCATCAGGCCCATCACCAGATTGCGGTGAACCTCCAGATCATGAGCCCGCGTCTGCAGTGCGCTTGCGAGCGTGCCCTCCGTAGCGCGCATCAGGTCGAGAAGCGCCGCGGCGGCGCTGTCGCCCGCATTGAAAGCTTGCAGCGCCGTTGGTCTTGCAGCCGCATCAGCAGCATCCAGCTTGTCATAGACGAGCGTCGTAAAGACCCGCGTAGCTTGCGTCAACTGACCCAACGCCGGCGCCGTGCCCTCGCGCAATTGCGGATTCGCCTTCCAAGCACCGGCCAACCCGGCCTGCACCCGGCGCAGATGGTTTGGGAAACTATCCTTCAAAGCCAGTAAAGCGTGCTCGGCCTCCCGACTCATCGAGCCGCCGGCGGCCGCAGCCATGGTCGCACGGCCGCGCAACTCGGCGATATCCGTCAGCATCTCGAAGCTCAGATCGAAGGCCACATACTGCAGATAATAAGTCTCGGCCTCGGGATCGAGACTGAGAGTGGAGTTGTCCCGAGCATCCTGTAACAACCGGAACAGATGCCCGAGCAGCTCAGAGTGCAGGCGGAAGGACTCCTCCGCACTCGGCAGCTTGAGCGCCTGCTCCTTGAGCGCATACCACTCCCGCTTGATAGGATCCCAACGACCCTGCACCTGCAGCACTGTGGCGAGCTTCGGATCCACCGAATCCATGGCCCGAACCGCTTCCTCGGCGGCCACTTCGGTGGCCACGGCGGGATCACGGAAAGAGCTCTGTCCATTCAAAACGGCGCCGACCTGGCCCCGGTGCCGCGAGATGATCGTGGTCAGATCCGCGATCGCCCGCAGATACTCCACGCCAGCAATCTCATGCTCCGCGGTCTGAACAGCCGTGACGCTCTCTTTGACGTACAGATAACCCAGCAGGGCTGTCGGAACGAGAAGTCCGGCGGATAAAATGGCAAGCTTCTGCCAGAGTGATAACTGGTTCAGCAGACGAATGAGTCGATTCACGATCGCACCTTGTAAGTTGCTTGGCAGCCTTCCAAGGCAATGTAGATTCCCCCTGTAACTCCTTATCGGCCGACTGCGCACGCGCTTTAGTGTGTGCAACCCCCCATATACCCTGCGGGAGAAACCTGTGAGCCACCTATCGTTCCGCTCGAGCGCCCTCGCCCTGGGTCTGTTGATATCCTTTGGCGCCACAGCCACACAACCGTCCGCAACCCGCCCCGACTGGCACACAAAAGTGCGGCAGTTCGCCGCCAAGCATTTTCATCACCCCGCGTGGGGCTACTCCCATTGCGTGCGCGACTATGACCTGGCCCGCGAGCTGGCGAGCGAAGACAAGGTCACCCTCGATGACGACATCCTCTACGCTGCCGCGTACTTACATGACATGGCAGCCTTTGCCCCCTGGGACCGGGCAAAAGAAGGAATCGATCACGCCGACGAAGCGGCGCGGATCGTAGACACCGTCCTCGCCGGCACCGGCTTTCCCATGAGCAAGATCGCAGCCGTGCGCGGCGCCATCAAGACCCACATGTATGATCGCGACCCGGTCGGCCCCGAAGCGAAATACCTGCACGATGCTGATGCCCTCGACTGGCTGGGCGCGGTGGGTGTCGCACGGATCATTGCGCTCGTAGACCCGAATGGCGGCGATCCTGACGGCCCGAAAGCCGTCAGGATGTTGGTTGATTACCTCGCCACCGTGCCACCGCGCGTCATGTCTCCCGCCGGACAGCGCCTCGCCAAGACCCGGGCAGCCGAGCTGCGGCGCTTTCTCGAGGAGCTCCGCCGGGAGACAGCCGACCTGCGCACCCTATAGCCGCTCAGTACCGATAGGTGGCCGTAAACCCAACGGTACGCGGCCGCATCGAGATACTCCGGATCGCGGTCGCGCCATAGGTATTCGGCTTCGTGCCGACATCCTCGAACAAGGGCGTTGCGTTGTCGGTCAGATTCTTGACGAACGCCGAGATATCCCAGGAGTTGAATTTAACGCCACCGCGCAGAGAAACCTCGGTGATCGATTGCCCATCGCGGATGGAGCCGATATACCCGTTCACGGTTTGCGAATAGGTGCGGAAGTAGCGCCCGGTGTACGTGGAATCCGCGCGCGCGTAAGCATCCCATCCATTGCGCAGCGACCATGCATACGCGAGGCTCAAGTCCCCTTGCCAACGCGGCGTGCTCAACAGTGGGTCGCCATCGCGCGCCAGCAGTTGAGTTGCATCGCCGGGAACCGGCACGGTCTGAGTGTAGTGCGCGTCGGTATAGGCAATGGAGCCACTGAGCTCCAGTCCTCGCAACGGCGTCAGCACGAACTGCAGGTCGCCACCCTCGCTCACGGCGGCGCCGAAATTCCCGGTAAACGTATACGCGCATGAATTGAGGGGAATCACCCCCTGAATGCGCGACCAGTTGATCCGGAAAGCGCTGGCCGACACCTGCAGCTTACCGCCGGCAAGCGAGCTTTTCGCACCCAACTCATAGCTCCACACCGTATCCGAAGTATAGGGCGGCGCCTGCCCATTGATCCCTAAGCTCTGCAGTTGTTGCGTGCAGATGTTTGGCAACAACGCGTTCGCACCGCCGATGCGGTAGCCCTTGCGCGCCGAGGCATAGACAACTCCGTTGTCCAGATCGTAGGAGACACTCGCCTTCGGCGTAATCGGATGCTCGCTCGAGCCCCCGCTCGTGACCAAGGGATTGAGGTTGCCATCCACCCCAAAGGCACCATCGGAGGTTTCCGTAAACTTGAATTGAGTGTGGGATGCACGGATCCCTGCTGATACCTTCAGCCTCGAGGTCAGTTTATAAGACAAGTCCGCGAACGCAGCGCTCTCGCGCTCCTGGTCATGCCGGGCGTCCCGGTAGGAGATCGAGCCATCGATCAGCGGTACCCCAAAGAAATCATAAATGTTGAAGCCGGTGGTCGCCAGCCACAGATCATCCGCCAGCGGCTCCACCTCCTTCTCATTGTAGGACTCGCGGTCGTTCACGAAGAACAACCCCGCGACCCAGCTGAACGGCCCCTCACCCGTCGATGTCAAGCGCAGCTCCTGGGAAAAGTTATTCTGCGTCTTGTCGATGTGGTCCGACAGGGAGTAGTTGGGAACCTGCGGATAGAACAGCTGTTGCTTGGAGCTGTGGAAGAACCGGTTGATTCCCTTCTCCTCGCGGGTAAAGAAGGAGGTGACTGATTTGATCGCGACTCCCGGCAGCTGCCATTCGAGTGACAACGAGGGCAGGTAGAACTGCTCGGTCGTCGGCTGCGGGATGTCATAGTAGGACTGATAAAGACCCGCCGTGGACCACCACACGTCACTGTCGGCGCGATCCACGCGTTGATAAAGGAGTGACGGGGTGATGGTGAAGTCATCGGTCGGCTTTGCCAGCAACACGACGCGCCCGCTGTACGAATCGACGGTGTTCGTATCGGTTGCGATCAGATTATTGGTAAAAAAGTTGTGCCGATCGATATAGCCCCCGTCCTGGCGGGCCCAGATGCTGGCCCGCAAGCCCAACTTGTCCTCCACGAGGGGCCCCCCGGCGGCGATACCGGCCTCATAGCTGGGAGTCCCACTGCGCGTAAACCCCATCTCGTCACGGCTGTACACGGACAAACGGTTGAGGCTAGGCGACGGAGTGATGAAGCGAACGGTGCCGCCCTCGGAGCCCGCACCGAACAGTGTGCCCTGCGGCCCGCGCAGCACCTCCACGCGGTCGAGGTCAAACAGCTCCGGATAGACGCTGCCCGATTCGCGACCCTGGATCGGCGTGTCATCGACATAGATCCCGGTTGTCGCAGCTCCCGCCGTAGCACTGATGCCGCGGATCGAGACCACCCGGACACCGGTTGATTGAGGCGTCGTGCTGACCGCCGGAGTGATGAGACTCACGCCGGGTACCAGACGAGACAGATCGTTGATGTCCTTGGTGCCGCGCTGATCGAGCACCGCCTCGTTTACGGCCGTAATGCTGATCGGCACGCTCAGAATGTTTTCCGCCCGCTTCTGAGCGGTGACGATGATTTCCTGGAGCTCCGCCGGCGCTGCGTCTGCGGCGGTGGCCTGCGCAGAGCGGCCTGTCTGCGGTAAGGTCTGCGCTGGGCTGTCCTGGTCCGCCGCCTGCGCCAGATGCACATCGGCAACACGCTGTGGCGTTGGCGCATCCCGAACCGAGGCTGCAGCGGCTGGCCTTGGCCGGATGGCGACCGTCGTATCGTCCACGATGTCGAACTGCAGCCCCGTGCCGACCAACAGTTGCTTCAAGGCTTCCTGGGCATTGAGTGAGCCCTTCACGCCCGGGGAGCGGCGGCCATCGAGCAGCTCCGCGGGACTGGTCACCTGGACCCCCGACTGCTCGGAGTAGGCCAGCAATGCGGCGGCGAGCCTCTGCGGGCTGATGTCGAAGCGGGCAGTGGAGGTCAGCGTGCCGGCAGCCCGGACGGCCCACGATGAGCCCGAGGCCAGCACCAACAACAATATGGCTGTCGCGCGCACGACAGAATGCAGGCCCGATGTAACGTTAGTCTTCACACGCACCCCGTAGTTACGTTGATAAAGCGGAGTCTTTTGCCCCCTTCTCACTGTGAGACGAACTCGGGGGCAAAATTTGCAATCCCCGGCCCCGGGCCGCCAGACCATTGCACAATCCCGCGCCGAGTTCGTCTAATATGGGTAGCCATGCGGCCGTAAGGGCACCATGAGAGCAGACAGCCCCTTTTTGCAAGACGAGATGGCCGTGGGGACGTCGGCCCACACCGGACGTCCGGAATTGATCGAGCGCCTGTTTCGGGAACACAACGAGGCGCTGATCCGATTTCTGTTGCCTCGCGTGCGCTCACGACAAGCCGCGCTCGAAGTGGCACAGGAAGCTTATGTCCGTCTGCTGAGCCTCGATCAGCCGGGCGCCGTCAGCTACCTGCGCTCTTTCCTGTTCAAGACCGCCGCCAACCTCGCGATCGACTGGGCTCGCCGCAACGACGTCCATGCCCGCGCGATGAATACTCCCTTGTTCAGGGAATTCACCGACGACCGCACTCCAGAGCGCGCCGCGGCCGGGGCACAGGAAGTAAAACGCCTGAGCGAGATCCTCCTGACTCTGCCGCCGAAATGCCGCGAGGCTTTCGTCCTCAACCGCTTTCAGGGCCTGGACTTCCCCACCGTCGCGGCGAAGATGAAACTGTCCGAGCGGATGGTGCGCACCTATGTAGTGCGGGCACTGCTTCATTGCCGTGCAAACCTCGAGCCCCAGGATGGCACCGATGACTGAGGCGCACTTCGATACAGAGCGGGATCCGGTCTACGCAGCCGCGGCCGAGTGGCTGGCGCGTCTGCGCGAGCCAAATCTCACCTTGGAAGAAACCTTCGCCTGGCAGCAATGGCTGGCGCAGAACGCGGCTCATCGGCAAGCCTTCCAGGAGTTGGAAGACGTATGGGAGATGTTTGACTCCGTAGCGAAACCGGCCCCGGTTTCCGCCCACGAGATCCGAACAGACACCTACGACGGCTCCGTGCCAGTAAGCGACTGGCTGAGATCGCAAAGGTCTCCACCCGCCGCCTCTCCACCCACGGCCATTCCTGCAGCCTCTCCAACCGCAATCTCTCCGCGCGCGGCGATTCCCGCAGCCTCTCCAGCTGCAATCTCTCCACCCACGGCCCTCCCCGCAGTCTCTCCAGCCGCAGCTGCTCCACGCGCGGCCATTTCTGCCGCGTCTCCAACCACCGCCTCTCTCCGCGCGACCCCGCTGACCACAACCCCCCGCCGACTGGCGCTCGCCGCAATGCTGCTGATCACCCTGACCTGCATTGGCGCAGGGAGTTTTTTTGCGCCATCACTCGTGAGCAGCTCGCGCAGCCTCGATTACACAACGACCGTCGGTGAGAACGCCCACGTTCTGCTCGCCGACGGCTCCAGCGTACAACTCGGCGGCCGCACCCGTATCCGGGTAACTCTGAACCCGCACGTACGTCAGATCGACATGCTCGCCGGCGAAGCCTACTTCGACGTAGCGAAGGATCCCACGCGACCCTTCCTGGTGCGCGCCGGCACGGCCAACGTCACGGCCGTCGGAACGGAGTTCAACGTTCGCCGCAGCGGCGATCGAGTCGTGGTATCTGTACTCGAAGGACGCGTGCTCGTGCAGCCGATGGCTCCCGTCATCCCGATCGCGTGGATTCAGGCTTCGGTTCCAGTAGGCACCGCCGCGCCCCTCAAAGCAGGTCAGCGGACAACCTTGAATCGTCGCGGCCTGGAATCAACCCAAGTCATCAGCGACGCATCGAACGCAGTCGCCTGGCAACACGGACGACTCGCATTCGAGTCCGAACCGCTCCGCTATGTCATACAGGACGTCAATCGGTATACCGTGAAGCCGATCGTCCTCGCCGACGAGCGCACGGGCGACATCCGCGTAACCGGCACAGTCACAGAAGCCAACATCATTGGCTGGATCAACAGCCTCCAAGCAGCCTTCGGCATCCATTCGGAAATCGAAACCGACCGAATCGTCCTGCGCCCCGACTGACCTTCCTCTCGACGGAGTCTCCATGAGCTCGCCCAACCCCTCGCGGCGCCCCGCCCCGCGTCTTCTACGCGCTGCCACGCATCTTTTGCGCCTGGCAACGCACCTCCTGCTCCCGACCACACATCCGCGCCCCGCCGTGCATCGGCACCCCACCGCGCATCTGCACCCCACCACACATCCGCACCCCACCGCACATCCGGGCCCCACCGCACACGTGCACTCGGCCGCACATCCACGCCTCACCGCACACGCGCACCCCGCCGCACACCTGCGCCTCACCACACCCCTTCTGCGCCTGGCCCTCCTAACCCTCTCCCTGACTCCTCTCTCGACAACCGCCCTCGCAGAAACCCCCGCGCCGTTCTCCGCAACACGCGGCGATCGCGCCAGCGGCTGGTTGTCACAAACCCGCTCCGAGGTGTTAGCCCGCAACGGCATGGTCACCACCAGCCAGCCCCTGGCCGCGCAAGCAGGCCTGCGGATACTCCAAAAAGGCGGCAACGCCTTCGACGCGGCCGTCGCCACCGCCGCCGTGTTGAATGTTGTCGAGCCGGAAAGTGCCGGACTCGGCGGCGACGTATTCGTCATCGCCTGGAGCGCCAAAGAGAAAAAACTCATCGCCCTCAACGGGAGCGGCCGCTCCCCCTCCGGCGCGACGCTGGCTCACCTGACAACCAAAGCGCAACACGGCCGCATGCCCGAGCATGGCATCGACTCAGTCACGGTCCCCGGGGCGGTGGATGCCTGGGATGCGTTACTGAAGCGAGCCGGCACCCTGACATTCAAGGAAGTCCTCGAGCCCGCCGCCGAGCTCGCAGTTCAAGGATTTGGCCTCAGCGAGCGCATACGGCACGACTGGACCGAAGGCCTGGAAATCTTGAGCGCGGACCCGGACTCCGTCAAAACATACCTCGTCCAGGGCCAGGCCCCCGCCCCCTACGGTCTATTCCGCAACCCCGACCTCGCGCATGCATTCCGCGTACTACAGGCCAAGGGCCGCACAGCTTTCTATGACGGAGAAATCGCCCAAGCCATCCTGCGCAAGTCGACCGCCCTCGGCGGCACCCTGACCGCGCAGGACCTGCACGACACGCATGCAACGTGGGAGGAGCCGATCACTACCCGCTACCACGGCTACGACGTCTACGAATTCCCGCCCAACACCCAAGGATTCGCCACACTCGAGACACTCAACATTCTCGAAGTGTGTGCGCCGAAGCTCGGCGTCGACCTCTCATCCACGGGGCCCTCCTCGCCCGACTACTGGCATCTGCTGGTCGAAGCAAAGAAACTCGCCTATGCAGATCTCTACGCCTACAACGGCGACCCCGGCTTCACCTCCGTGCCCGTTGCCAGACTGATCTCCAAAAGCTACGCAGCCGGGCAATGCGCGCGGATCAACATGCAAAAAGCCATGACCGTGGAGCCCAAGGGAGATCCGGTGGGCGGCACGGTCTATCTCGCCACAGCGGATCGCTGGGGCAACATGGTCTCATTCATCTATAGCATCTACGACACGTTTGGATCCGGTATCACCGTCCCGGGTTACGGATTCGTGCTGAACGATCGCGGCGCGCTGTTCTCGCTCGATCCAAAAAGCCCAAACGTCGTGGCCCCACACAAGCGGCCCTTCCACACCTTGTTACCCGGATTTGTCATGAAGGATGGCGCGCCCCTCATGGCCTTTGGTCTGATGGGAGGCAGTCAGCAGGCCCAAGGCCACGTGCAAGTGCTGGTCGACATGCTCGACCTCGGCGCCAACCCCCAGGCCGCCAGCGATGCCGCCCGCTTCTCACATGCCCAGGCGACCAACACGCTTTATCTGGAATCCAACTTGTTCGCCGCCGTCGGTGCCGCGCTCAGTGCCCGAGGACACCAGGTAGTTGCGGCCAACGGCGACGACATGGGTGGTTTTCA
>Ga0105240_10006167_pt1 | contig 17667 bp, 25 predicted proteins | sample KBSC54metaG_FD_80426 | JGI IMG/M metagenome (GOLD analysis project Ga0105240, IMG submission 80426) | Corn rhizosphere microbial communities from Kellogg Biological Station, Michigan, USA - KBS C5-4 metaG | ecosystem: Host-associated > Plants > Roots > Rhizosphere > Soil | place: Michigan, USA...
ACTACACGACAGCCGATGCGGAGTTCGTATTCTATAACCCCGGCAGCGTGTCCGGCGACTTCAACTGGCTCGATACCTATCTCGACGAGATTTGGTTGACGAACCAGCTTCAGGTTGCAGGCATGAACCTGCTGAAAAACGTCAACAGCCTGCCGTACAATCAGGCTGGATACACGATGGTGTACGAGGCGTTCAAAGCGCCGATCCTGCTGGCGGTCAATGCCGGTGTGATCCAGCCCGGCGTGCCGTTGTCGGCTTCTCAGATCGCCAGCGTGAACGCCGCAGCCGGTCAGAAGATCGACAACATCCTCTCAACGGTCGGATGGTATCTGAAGATCGGAGCCGCAACGCCCGAAGTTAGACAGGCGCGCGGAACACCGCCATGCACCTTGTGGTACACGGATGGTGGATCGATCCAGAAGATCACGCTCGACTCGATCACGCTGCTTTAATCCTCGGAAGGGATTTCGATAAATGGCACGTACAATCACTTCCGCGAATGCGGTTTATCTTCTGAGCATCGACGGTGTTTTCGGTGCCCCAGTCCAATTGCAGGGCTGGGGTGTCGACGAAGCGTTCGATACCGACGCGGTCGATGCATCGGAAACGATGGTCGGCGTCGACGGAACCGGCGTTGCCGGTTGGGTGCCTCGGGAAGTTCCCCAGACACTCACACTGCTGGGTTCGTCGCCCAGTAACGACGTGTTCGATGCGTGGGTCCAGGCGCAAGATGCGATCCAGGACATTCTATACGCATCCGGCACCATCAGCATCCCCGCCCTCGGCAAGCAATACGCCATGGCCTTGGGAACACTGAAGCGGTACCCGATCATTACCAACGTCAAGAAGGTGATCCAGCCGCGCGTCTATGTCATTCATTGGCTTCCCCAGCCCGGCATCCCCGCCGTGACCGTCTCTCCCCTCCCGTTCTAACAGCAATAAACCCCGCAAGTTTCCTCGCGGGGTTTATCTGATTTTCTGTGTCTTCGGTGCTCAGCCGTAGACCAGCTTTCCGAAGATGATGCACTGCATGATGCAGTCGAAGGCGAGATCGTCGTCGTTGCCCTGCATCCAATCCGAGAACGCAACCGGGCATTCCTTCGCGAAGATCGCCAGACCGCGTGCGACCGCCGCCTTCTTGATCGTCATCCGGCCCGTGCCGTCGCCTTCGGCATCGGTTTCTTTGTCGAAGCGAATGCGAAAGCCGCTTGCGGTATGCCACGAGCCTTCTGCGGAATGGAGCCAGTCCGAATAGGACCCGCTGTGTCCGTGTAACAGGTCGGTGACCTTCGTGTCGTCGATTTCGATGGAAAATTTCATAGTCTGATCTCCTATCTTGCGTGGTCACCATCGCCCGATCACGTCTTTAGATATAAACCACCCCGATATGATCGTCAACACCTAAAACTAGTTTTTTGGAAGTTTTCTCATGCGAAAAACAATCGATGTGAAAGTCACACCGGAAACCGCACCATCCGAGCAAGGCCGGGACAACGATAAGGTCTTCCGGATCACGGAGATGCCCGCGAAGCAAGGCTACAAATGGGCTATGCGCGCCACACTCGCCCTGCTCCCGCGCCTATCGCGCGAAATCGACCCCGACATTGCCGAACAGTTGGAGAATAACCCGTCGATGTCGACGCTCTCCCGTATCGGCGTTCTGTTGGGGGGTGTATCTTTTCCCGAGACCGAAGCCCTTCTCGACGAATTGATGACCTGCGTTCAGATCGTGGAAGTCTCGAAAAACAACCCGAACGCGCCGGGCCGCGCCCGCGAACTCAATTTGGGTGGTGCCGAGGATATCGAAGAGGTGGCAACACACCATTTCTTGCGCAAGGAGGCGCTTGCCATCCACACGGATTTTACCTTACCCGCCGCGATCTTCAACTTGATGGCGGAAGTGTCTCGAACGTCCCCCTTCTAGATTACCAGAACGTCCCGCAGTCGATAGGAATCGTTATATCGGCGGGACTGGCGACGCTCCACGAACTCGAAACCATTTATGGTTGCGAAGACCTTGAAGACCTTCTGGAGATCGTGGCGGTTGACGCCCACAATCAGCACAAGCTTTCGAAAGTGAAAAACTAGTTTAGCATGCCTACCGTTCTTGATTCATTGGTCTTAGAGCTTACCATCGATCCTTCTGGGATCGTTCAAGGTAAGCGCATCATTGACAAGAATCTAGCCGATACCGAGAAAAAAGCTAAAGAAACATTAGGAAGTGTGGCGGAATCCGTTGAGAAAATAGCGGACGAGGCTGGAAAAACAGGTAAGGCTCTATCCGGACTTGCTGATAGTGTATCACGAAGCGCAGACAGGGTTGTCGATAGCGTTGACGATATTGGAAAAGCTGCCGAAGCAAACGTTTCGGTGATTGAGAATAGCATTAATCAGGCTTTGCGTTTCTATCTATACTCGATTAATACTCAACTTAAAGAAGTAAATCAATCCCTTGTTAATTTAGGCGCGAATTCGCGTCGGTCCGGAGATGCTGTTAGATCGGGAGGTAAGGCAGGCGCTGAAGGTCTTACATCATTAGCTAATGCGGGTCTTGCTGCGTATGCCGCGATCAAATCGGTCCATGAGACAATTAGCCAGATTGGTAGTGCCGCTGGTGGCGGTGCTCGAACGGGCCGTGCGGCTTTCCTATCTGGCGTTCCCGTATCGTGGTTGTCCGCCTTTGAGCAGTACGCTTTCCAGGCGGGAAACGTAGCGCCCGAAACGACCGAAGGTGTTTTGAATTCCTTCGGTCAGAAACTCACAGCTTTCAAGACGACCGGCGAATATTCCCCCGAGTTCACAGCCTTGGCACGCTTTGCCAACATCGGCGATGTGCGTAATATCGCACTGCCCGATCTTATTGACAAATTGGCCGGGCAACTAGGCAAGGAAGGTAAGAACGGGCCACTCGCACAATTCCTTGCGGGACAGGAAGGCTTCGGCGAGCTAACCAACGTGCTTGTCAAGGGACAGCCTGCTCTACGACGTGGGCTTGCCGAGCATATGCCGACTGCCGTTACCGATCAGCAGACTCAGCAATTGCAAGCTTTGCAGGGCGCGGTCAATGATGTTCAGACGGCTTGGGAAAGTCTTATCCGGACGATTATCACCGATAATCCACAATGGACCGGGCATCTTAAGAAATATCACGATTGGCTGGTCGATGTTCAATCGACCCCAGAAGGTCTGGCCGCTGTTCAGAAAGCAGCCGAGATAGTTTCGGTCGTGATCGGCGTTACGTTGGTCGCCGCTGTGGGCAAGCTAGTTCAAGCTGTTCTTGCCGCGAACGCCTCGATGCTAAAGACCCCGCTGGGTGCGGCTCTTTTGGGTATTTATGCGGGCCACAAGCTTGCCGAATTCCTAAACCCGGATGAACCGGGTTCGGAAGAGTTGACTAAGACGGAGACTCCAGAGGAACGGACCAAGCTGGCAAAAGAGAATTTCCGGCAGCAGGACGAACTTACCCGCGAGATCGGTGAATTTCAGCAAGATAAGGGTGAAGATTTTTTCACCCGGATGCGGCACAAGTTTACTGGATATCAGAACTTGGATGATTTCAACGAATGGCGCAAACAAAAAGGCTACGACAAATCGCAGCCGCTGCCATTCATCTACGGTAATCCAGCCGCTGCTCCCGCCGCGTCTTCTTCTACTGGCGCTGCCGTGGGACCATTAGCGACTGGTGTGGGTGGTCCGAGCGCTTCCAATCCGGTGAACATCCGTCCGGTCGGCGGCGATGGCTTCAACATTTATCCATCGACCCAGGCCGGTTTAGCTGCCGCCGATCACCAACTTGCCTTGTACGGGAGCAAACACAACGTCACCACGCTTGCTGGCGTTATATCTCGGTGGTCGCCTCCCAATGAGAACCCGACCGCTAAGCTGATCGCGAACGCGGCTCGGCGTACGGGACTCGATCCCAACCAGCCAATCGATCTTTCCGATCCCGCCGTTCGGCATATGCTGATCGACAAAGCGTTGTTGCCACAGGAGCAGGGCGACAAGGCTGCTCTGTATCAATCGATCTTGAACAACACCCCGCTCGATACGAATTCGTTAGTTTCGGGGGGTGCGACTTCCGGTGGTGTGGGGTTTGCTGCCGCTGTGCGGAACTATCAGACCGTACAGAAGACGGCGCAGAGCCGGTCGACCACGAACAATGCCGGGAACGTGTCCAGCATCGACAATGATGTGAATATCGGGTCTTTGCATCTGCACACGAACACCAACGATCCGGCATCGCACGGTAAGCAGGTCGCCGACTCCTTGAAATCCAACATGGTCGTATCGAATTCCAACACCGGACTGTTCTGACAAGATAAAGGCCGCATCGGGAAGATACGGCCTTTATCGGTTAGGGTTTAGAATGGTTTGGCGAACTGGCCGGAATGTTTACCGGCTGCCGACGCCCAGGATGTTGTTGAGGCCGGAGAGGCCGCTGGTATCGATGATGTTTTTCAAGAAAAGAGCGTAGTTATCGCTGATCGGTTTGTAGAGCATGTCGGGTATCTCCCGCTGGTTGGCCGTTAACCCGCTTCAAGGCGGCGTCAATAGATATATACAACGCCGGTTTTATCCACGCAACAGAAAAAAGCACACAATCGGTAAATTAGTTTAATCTATGCCATCCGTATTCATCCCACTCCCGGTTCCGCAAGTCCCGTTGGTACTCGGCGTTCCTGCGCTGCCTACGGCGCTTCCGGGTGTCCCGCCGCTGCCGCCCGGCTTTGTCATCGCCGCGCCGATTCTGGCGCTGGGTGATGTATCGGGTATCCCAAACCCGGTGGCTCCGGGTCAATGGGGCATTTTCGATACAAGCGGTCAGCCCATTCTAGACGCGGACGCGGTCGATAATCTGGAATACGCTCGCGATTATCGGATTTCGGATTATCCACAGGAGCAAGGCGCTTTCGAAAGCTATAACAAGGTTCAGCTTCCTTACGAAGCCAAAGTCGGATTTCTGGTTGCACAGACTCGGGTCGAGTTCCTGAATTCGATTGAGGATATTATGTCCTCGCTCGATCTGGTTTCGGTTGTATCGCCCGAGATCACATATCCGAACGCCAATCTTGTCCGTTACGGATACCGGCGCGTGGCGCGCAATGGCGTGTCCATGATCCTGGTCGAAGTGTGGTGCGAAGAAGTGCGGGAAACAGCCTCTGCTAGCTTGAGCAACACGCAATCCCCGAACGGGCAGGATACGCAAAACGGCGGAACGGTCCAGCCGACCGGAAATACCAGCACTGCCCCGCCATCGACTACACAGCAGTTCAACGATCTGGTTAATCAGCAATCCACAACCAATCCAGGACCAACATCGTTGACGCCATCGACCTATCAGCCGTCCTTGAATACGCCTGGGTTCACAGGCAGCAGCTTCTCACAAGGAACGCAGGCCCAGCAGCAAACCATTGCGAATCTTGGTACGCAGCAGGGCGCGTCTTCGGCGGTTGTCAACGCGCCGAATGCGGCGGCTGATACCCTGTTTGGTTTGAAATGATGTTGTATAAAGTATCCCCCACAGGTGTGATCAGCGGCGCCGGCGTTTTCCCGCTGCCCGGCATCCCATCGACACTGACTTTCGATGGAAATACCTTCACCATTGATGGTGGGCAGGTCGTGCCGGTGCAACCAGTCGCGAACCAACAATTCGATGTTACGCTGAATCAGCAACCATGCACGATCCAGCTTGTGTTTAAGGAAACCTTCCTGGCCACTCCGGCGGAAATCCCAACCGAACCCCCATTCTATGAACCGATTCAAGTCGGATTGCTGAGCCTGTATCTGAACGATACGTTAGTGATCGGCGGTGTGCGTTGTCAGGATCGGAATCGAATCGTTCGAGACCCATATCTCGGGTTCGTCGGCGATCTCGCCTTTATCGACGCGCAGGGAACCGAAGACCCGATCTATACCCAGCTTGGAACACGCTTTTTCTTAACATATTGGCCGTTGCTAAACTAGTTATGACATCGTTTGTTAAACGTTCCCTTCGCTATACCCTACAGCTTGGCGAGGGATCGTTTGGTTCCTCCGGGTCGAATAAGCTGACGTTGTCCGATGTTCGGTCTTTCGCCCAGATATCCCAGGCCGTCACCCCGACGCCCGGTCAGGCACTGATTCGGATATACGGCCTTACACTCGATCAAATCAACACGCTGACCAAGGCGGGCTTGCAGTTCCAAGCTGCCGATAATTTTGTGGCTATCGAAGCCGGAGATGAAGGCGGAACGTTCACGACCGTCTTCAACGGTACGATCTATTACTCCTATCCAGACTTTTCTTCGCAGCCCGATGTTGCCTTTGTTGTCATTGCCAATCCGGCGAATGTGATTCAGCTTAAACCGACGTCGCCCGTCAGCTTCTCGAAATCGGTCCCAGTTGAAACCGCACTCCAGCAGATTTTGCAGCCTGCCGGGTACACTGTCGAGAACAACGGTGTGAACGCAGTTCTGGCGACGCCGTACTTCCCCGGCACTGTGTGGCAGCAAGTGCGCGCCGCATGTTCGGCAGCGGATTGCTACAGCTATCTTGATCCGGTGGCGAAGAAGCTTTGCATATGGCCGAAGACGGGAAGCCGTGGCGGTTCGAGCAAGATCATCATAAGTCCGGAAAATGGAATGATCGGCTATCCGGAGTTCATGCAGAACAATATCCGGATTCGGAATTTGTTCGTCCCGACCTTGAAAGGTCCCGGAACCCCAATCACCGTCCAGAGCGATTTGAAAGCCGCGAACGGTGATTGGGTTCTCTACCAGATCGATTATAACCTATCCTCCGAAGCGCCGGGCGGTCCTTGGGAAATGGTGTTGCAGGCGTATCCAGGAACCCAGCAGTGAGCGAGGACCAAGCCTATAAGGGGAATGCTTCTTCCGGTAACGGCGGAAACGATTTCAACGCCCTGGATTTCATGATCCAGCAAGCCTTGGTTGCGCTGTCCACGGCGACGTACGTTCAGATCGTAACAGCGCCCTACGACGCCAGCGGCGCGGCCATCGAAGCGGGCACCGCCGGGCCTATAGGCTTCGTTGATGTTCAACCGCTCGTCAATCAGCTTGATGGCTACGGCAAAGCGGTTCCGCATGGAACGGTCTACCGGCTAAAATACCATCGGTACGGCTCGGGCTCGGGCGCATTTATTGCCGATCCGGTCAAAGACGATATTGGGATCATGGTCGTTTCGGACCGTGACCTATCGGTTGTCAAATCGACGGAGAAACAAGGTAATCCGGGTTCCCGCCGAAAGTTCGATAAGGCGGACGGAACCTATTTCGGATGCCCGATTCAAGGAACGCCGTCCCAGTTCTTTGCGTGGCTATCCGAAGGCTTTAAACTAGTTGATGCCTTCGGAAACACCATCATCGGAACGTCGAACGGTGTGGAGATCAATGGTGCCCTGATCGATCAGAACGGGGACGTGATCACGAAGAAAGGCGTCGATCTCGATAACCATACCCATAATCAGGGGGTCGATAGCCACGGTGATACCGAGCAGCCAACCGACCCCCCGAATACGGGAAGCTAGTAATCCAGGTTTACCGACTGGACTTCCGAGAGAACGCTTTCCCAGAATTCCTGTCGGGCTTCCTCGCACTGGTTTTCGTAATCGTCATCGTCTTCGCAGTCTTCCCGGTCCGGAAGATTGGCACTTCCTTCATCCGTTTCGATGTTTTCCAGTTCGTCGGCTGCGCTTTCGCACATGCTGGCCCGCTCCTGTAACATCTGGCCGGTATCGCCTTCGCGAAGGCCGTCCGGCATGTTGTCCAGACTGCCTTGGCATTCCTCGCCGAGATCGCGAAGTTGCTGGGCGATGTCCGCGATCATGTCGGGAAGTGTGTCGTCTGCGGCCAGCCCAGTGATCGAATCTTCGATATCGTAAAGACTGATCAGGAACGACGACTGGGTAAGCTGCTGGCGCTTCGGCGGCGTTTTCGAGAACTTCTTGATGCTGCCCCGTCCGCCGACGCGGAAGGCCCACCAGTAATATGAATCGCCGACTGCGATCCCATGGTCGGGAATCGCCTTGCGAGCCTTCTTGACGTGAGTAACGCGGGGCATATCAGGTTTCCTTCTTTCTGTCTGTATCAGGTTTATATGTTTGCTCAACTAGTTTAAAGCGTGCGATGTGTTCTAGATTTGCTTTCCCTTTTTGGGTTCGGCAGAGTTCACCAGCCGCCGCACCGCACGTCGGACAAACGAAAGTCAATGTACGGCGCGGGCGTGTCTTCATACCTTATGGTTCTTCAAGCCATACAGCTTGAGCGGATTGCGAAGGAAGAAAGCCGCCGTGAACGGGCTGGACGATTCGGCTTCATCGCCGAAGGTCTTTGCGATCAAGGCGCGATAATATTCGCCCATCAGATGGTAGTTTATGGGCGTGATGGTCGGGTCCGAGTATGTCCAGACATCCTTTTGGTCGAAGGACACGATTCGGGTGATGGCACGGCGCGGAACGGCTCCGTAGTAGCAGCAATTACCAAGCTGCTCCAGACTGAGCTTGTAGGTTTCGGTCCCAGCGAAGTCGTGGAGTGTGCCGCGATAGTGCGCCGACTTTTCACGCAGAGTCTTGCCCGGCATGTTGGAAGCGAACGCAACGGCGTCTTCATCCGGCACCAGCCAGAACGAATCGAGTTGGTCGGTATCGATCTCGACGATCACACACCGGTCGTTCTTCCGGCAAGCCTGGAGCGCAAAATGGTGGGCGTATGCGGCGGTCAGGTAAACCGCATCGGGACAACCTTCGACGGTGTGCTCCCAGTTGCCCGGTCGCGCCCTACGCGGTTTCAGCCCTTCCTTCAGGATCGAAGGAAGGTGCCGCGACGATGTTCCGTGATAGAGTTTCATCGGACCACCTTGATCGTCCAGGTCATCTCGAAGAGCGGGTCAACCTTGAACAGATTCTTACGAATGGAATTCCGTGCGTAAGAAAGCGCGGTCTTTTCGCCGTAGCGGCTGGCGACTTCGCGCTCGAATATGTGCTGAACTTCGCCGTTCAGTTCGCCGGTCATAATGAGTTTCATGTGTTGTCTCCCTGTGTATGGGCACCATCGCCCGATCACGTCTTTAGATATAAACCGTTCCAACAACCCTGTCAACAACCTAAATTAGTTTTTCCATGACCACGAGCATTTTGTTGGCGCTTAATTCCTGGGACGCCACAGTCGACACAAAAGCCGACATCGCGCTAGCGTCCGAGCCCTACTCCACGGCTCAGGACGTTGCAACCGCTTGCCGGACATTCCAGGGCGAGCTTTGGTACGACACGACCGCCGGAGTCCCGTACTTCCAGCTTATCCTCGGTAAACTGCCGCCATTGCAGTTGGTCAAATCGATCCTCGTCAAGACCGCGAAATCCGTCCTCGGCGTTCTGACTGCCAACGTCTTCTTTACGTCATTCAACAAACGCACGCTGAGCGGCCAAATCCAGATCACCAACAATGACGGCACGACAGCGACCGTTGCCTTCTCCAACCTCCAAGGCGTTACCCCGTGGTACGTCAGTGCGGCCAGCCCGCAAGCACTCGGTAGCTCCACAGGCGGACCATGACCGATCTTTCCAATACAGTTCCGGCTCCCCAGACCAGCGTACCGTTCCCAGTACTCGGTCCCAACGGATACATACTGCCGAACGAATCGGCCATCCTTGCCGGATGTCTCGCGGACCTGAACGCTGCCTTCGGAGGCAACCTAAACATCGAGGACTTGTCGACGCCGCAGGGTCAGGTTGCTTCCTCCGAGGCGGCGATCATCGGCGACTCGTTTGCGCTGTTCGCACTCTATGTCGCGCTATGCGATCCGGCTTATTCCTCGGGCCGGATGCAAGACGCTATCGGGCGTCTATACTTCATCAACCGGATCGCGGGAGAACCCACGGTTCAGCCGTGTATCTGCGCGGGTCTCGAAGAGCTTCAGCTTCCCATCGGTATGTTGGCTCTGGACCCCAGCAATAACCAATGGATCAGCACCCAGACCGGGACCATTGTCAACGGTCAGGCACAGGTCAATTTCTCCTGTACCACGAACGGCCCTGTGGCCGCGCCTGAGTCGCTTAAAATCTATCAGGCCCCGTTCGGCTTGGATACGATCACGCCGACCGGAGACGCCGTTCTAGGCCGTAATGTCGAAACACCAGCCGAGTTCGAACTTCGCCGGTCGCAATCAGTGGGTCTCAATTCGATGGGACCGCTGAACGCCATCTACGGCGCGGTCGCGGAAATTCCCGGTGTGCTGGACGTTTATACGGCGCAAAACAATCAAGGCACCAATCAGACGGTGGGTGGTGTCGTTCTGTTGGCGCATTCGATCTATGTGTGCGTTCTTGGTGGTGTTGAAACCGACATTGCCATGGCGATCTTCACGCGGAAGATGCCCGGCTGTAACATGACCGGGAATACAGTAGTGACGGTCGAAGACCCGAACCCTGCATATATCGCACCGGTTCCAACCTACCAGATCACCTACGAAACGCCGACTGTCGTTCCGTTCGCGGTAGTGGTCACGATCCAGAATTCGCCACAAGTTCCCGCGAACGCTCTGACGCTAGTGCAGCAGGCCATCGTGTCGGCCTTTGCCGGTGGCGATGGCGGTCCTCGGGCAAAGATCGGGTCGAATGTCCTATCTTCGCGTTATGTGTCGACCGTATCGGGTATCAGCAACACCTATAACGGAGCGACCGGACAGGTTACGCCGGGCTGGAGCGCGGCGATCATCTCCATTCAGCTTGGCATTGACGGTGCGGCAGCGTCGATTACCGGATCGATTTCGGGCAGCACGCTGCACGTCACGGCGGTGGCCGGTGGAACGATTGCAGTCGGTGATCTGGTGGAAGGTACCGGCGTAGCTCCCAACACGATCATTACCGGCTTGTCGGGCGGCACGGGCGGCACGGGCAACTATATGGTCAGCGTCAACCAAGCGATGAGCAGCAGCCCGCTTGCGTTGACCGCGCTCGGAAATTCATCCCAGATGAATATCAATCAAGCGCCTGCCGTGTCGGCGGCGAACGTGTACCTGATTCTGGATTAGGTTTTCGGCCACGAATTACGCGGAGGCCAAACCGTAACCAGTTGAGCGTTTTTGAGTTTGGCGTCCACCGGATGTTCGTTCGATCCCGTTCGCCGCTTCAACAGTTTGCGATAGGCGTCCAGGTACGCACGATGCATATCTCGATTATCGGGGTCTCCCGCTGCTAACGCTGACCGGCTTTCGATAGCATCGATCAGCGCCATGCGCAGAGCTTCCTTAGCGTCTATTTTCATGGGAAACTCGATTCTAAAAATCCCGGCGCTGGATTACGCCGGGGCAGTTGAAACGGGATTTCAATCGAACCGATCAAGAACCATCCGAGCCGAAGATTCAAGATCGAACGAAACGGCCTCCCCGGCGTCGACCGCATCAACAACTTCCCGAGCGGCGAAATAACCGACCCGATCCTTGGCTTGAAAAGCTTCCGAACCGTAAGCTGGATCACCTTCGACCCAATGATCCTCGCAAAGACGACCACCCGCTGCCAGATGAACCGAAATGCGATCTGCTAAAGCCTGAGCCCGACCGCGAGTTTCCTCCCGAATATCGCGAAAATAAGCGAAACCTTCTTCAGCGTCCCATCTGGCTTCGCAACCGCGAAAAGCGACCGAATGGAAAAGACGAGAACCGTCTTCGGCCTCGGCCATAACGAAATAAGCTTCGGCGGTATAAGCGTCCCCGTCTTCGGTACGACCGGCTACGTAAAGATCGGAAGTAACTGAAACCTGAAGAGCCATCTGAACCTCCTTGGTGGGCACCATCGCCCGATCACGTATTTAGATATAAACCGTTCCAACAACCCTGTCAACACCGAAAAACTAGTTTAGATGCAGAATGTTGACCAGACCGTCATCAGCCAGTACGCGAACTCCGCTGTCTTATGTCAGTGGATAGCGAACTATAACGCCTGCATCGATCCGAACTTCAACCTCGAACGGTTCTTTTACGAGTGCTGGCTGATCGATACGGCGGTCGGATATGGCCTGGACGCCATAGGACGCAAGGTTGGTATTGGGCGTGTGGTGACTATCGCGTCTGCCGACTATCTCGGTTTCTCGGGCGCGAGCGGTGCTTCGGGTGATTCGTTCAATGCGGGTATTTGGTATTCCGGCGGCGCAACTACCGTGAACTTCGCCTTGACGGATGATAGCTATCGTCTGCTGATCTTGGCTAAAGCGGCGGCGAACATCACGAACGGCTCGATCCCGGCGCTGAACCAAATTCTGCTGACCTTATTCCCGCATCGCGGAAACTGTTTTGTAGAAGACGGACTGGACATGACCTTGACTTATGTTTTCGACTTCCCGCTCGAACCCTTCGAAGCAGCTATCGTGACCAACGGCAGCGTTCTTCCGACTCCTACCGGCGTTTTTGCCAATTACAATTATACCCAAGCTGTGGGTGCATAGACCATGCAGATATCAGACATCCCCGCTAAAATTCCTGTACCGTTCGGCACAAATGCCGGGGCGGGGAATATCACATATCCGTTGCCCACAGCACCGCAGCCGGGTGGTCGGGCATCGCTGAGCCAAGGGTTCCCGCCGATCAATTTCACGCCGGTTGCGGCGGGTGGTATTCCGCCGTTCGGCGAGGATGAGAATGGTATTCTCTTCTGGATCAGCGCGTGGTCGCGGTGGATGCAGGCCGGAGGCGGTGTTCCACGCTACGATCCTGCTTTCCAGAGCGATGTCGGTGGCTACCCGCTTGGCGCGTTCCTTCAGTCGGCCACGACCGAAGGAACCTTTTATCTCAGCACGACCGATAACAACGTAACGAATCCGGATACAGGTGGCGCTGGCTGGGCCACACTCGCTTCCTATGTTCTGAACAACGCGGCCTTGACCGGTACCCCGACTGCGCCGACTGCGCCGGTCAATTCCAGCAACACGCGGGTTGCGAATACCTTCTATGCGGATCGCTCTGCCACGAACGCCCAGAATGCCGCTGAAGCGTATGTCAATCTCAATTTCCTACCGTTGACGGGTGGTACTCTTTCGGGATTGCTGCGCGCCAATGGCGGTCTGTCCGTTACAGGCGGCGCGACTGTTGGCGGTGGATTAGTAATTAGTAATACCGGAATAACCGTTGCAGGCGGCGGCATCGACGTAACAGGATTCTCTACTTTTGAAAGTGGGGTACTGTTCAACGCCACTAATACCACACTTGCTAATACTCCAGCACCAAACAATAATTCTCTCAGGCTCGTAAACAGCGCCTATGTCGACAACCAAGTGGCGCAACCCGCACCGGTTTTCCTACAGAGCGGTACCGGCGTGGCTATCGGAGCGGGCTTTTTCGACCAACTTATAGCGAGCTTCACGGCACCGCATAAGGGCACTGTTTACTCTCTGGCCACATTCAATTCGGGTTCTGTTGGTAGCGCCAATATCCGATGCCAAGTATCGATAAATGGAGGTACCGCAGTCGGCGATAACACACCATTAACACAGAGTATTGTGAGCAATCTTTCTGTTGGAAATGGTGCATCAGTCGGTGTTGTATTCACTATCAGTACAACAACAAGTCCGGGGGTTGGGTTTGTTGGAACCTACCGCCTTCTCGTCTGGTTCGTTCCAACTCTATAAATAGGCGACTAAACATGGATGCAACATATTTTATCCAGTTCAACGGGTCGGTTTATGCTGGACGTGGAGTCACGCCGGACGGAACCCTTCCTGAAGGCGCGATTCCTTGCACGGAAGATCAGTTCAACCAAGCCGGTTCTTGGACAACACTGAACGGCGATCAAATCGTTATAGGTGAACCGCCACAATCTGAGTAATCCGTTGGTAGTAAACATCGATTAAGGAAAATCGAGAACCATGGACATCGTTGCTGCTCTGCATAATTACGGACCCCCGAGCGTAATCAGTACCCTGCTTGCTCTAGCAATTTATTTCATTCTTGAGCGGGGTAAATTCAAATTGGGAAAGGCGAAGACCGAGCACGACCAGATCGTCGAAGATCGGCAAGCCTTGAACCAATCTATGCTTACCCGTTTAGCCCACGCGGAAGAACGGCTCGACAAGTGCGAGGCGAAGCACGCCGAGTGCGAAGAGTCGCGTATTGCGGATGGTCGCCGCATGGAAGCTAAAATCAAGACAATCCAACAAGAATCTGAAGAATGTCATGATCGATGCGCGCGACTCGTGAGTCTTTTTACCGGATTCATGGACTCGGTAAATGCGCACGGTGTTAAATTCATGTTGGAGACCGGCGATGTGGCAAAAATGCCGGAAGCCGCCGAACTTCTGAAGAATAGCGAAAATGTCGCTGGTTCTGCAAATTTCACCGGAAAAGATCGGCGCTTCATAGAAGTTCCTGTAACTGTCGACCGCCGCAATAAAAAGGACCGCTCATGATTCCGGAGGATTTCCAAGGGGCCGCTATTCCACGTACCGATGCGGGTTTGGCGTCCTGCGCTAAACTAGTTGACTGCGACATCGACGCCATTAAAGCGGTGATCGATATTGAGACCGCTGGTAGCGGGTTTCTTGCCGACAAACGTCCGAAGATTCTCTGCGAGCGGCATTACTTTTCAGAATTGACGGAACGGAAATTCGACGCCAAATATCCGCAGATTTCGAATGTGACTCCAGGTGGTTACGTCGGCGGTGTCGGGGAGTACGACCGGCTCGGACTCATGATGTCACTTGATCGGGAAGCGGCGCTCAAAAGTACGTCCTGGGGTCTGCCGCAGATCATGGGAAGTAACTATGCATTGGCGGCGTTCGACACTGTCGATGCTATGGTGGAAGCTTTCTGCATGTCGGAGGATTTGCAGCTTTCGGCTATGGCTTCTTTCATCGTGCGCGCCGGGCTGGACGTCTATCTGCAAACCGACAACTTCACCGACTTCGCGCGTCGGTACAACGGCCCGAACTATGCGGCCAATGGATACGACCGAAAGCTGCTAGCCGAATTCTCACGGTTGAAAGCGCTGGCTGGTGCAGGCGACCACACTGGATGGTCAGCTTCGCGGATCAGAACTGCCAAGTTCCAAACCGCGTTGAACGTGGAAGGATATGGACCTTTAATCGTGGATGGGTGGCTTGGACCCAAGACGATGGCTGCTTTGAGTAGTTATCAGAATGATAACCATTTATCCGTCACGGGATACCCAGATGCGCCGACAAGCGCGTGTCTGCTCACCGTAAACTAGTTTAGCAAGGAGCAAACCCCCAATGGTTGACAATCCGACCGTTTCGAAAGGAACGCTGATCGACAAAGCGGTTAATGCCGCAAAAGACTTGCCGTCGCTGATCACACAGTTCAAGGCCATCGACCCGACACTGGCGAAACAACTCCAGGGAAAGGCCCTGATCGCCAGCAAGAGCGTATGGGTCACGCTGCTGACTCCGTTGATCACCATCGCCGCGACAAAGTTCGGTCTTGGATGGGACGATGATACTGTCAAGGACGTGGCTGTTGGCCTGACAGTCGCCGCCGCAACGATCATGCGGTATCTGTCGATATCGCCGATCACCGGCATCTTCAAGGCCAAGTCCGTCAAGGACGTCTGAAACCTCCCAAGGCAAGAAAGGATATTCCCTATGAAAGTTTCTCAACTCGCACACCGCGCGGCGAACAGCTTGCTATTCGTCGGCATGGTAGCGCTCGCAGCGTGCTTGTCCCCCGCAACAGAAGCGAAGGTCCAAGCGGCGATATCGAAGAACGCTGCCAACATCACGAACTACTGCGTGGGTGTGATCAATCCCATCGTCAGTAATCCCTTCGTTGCGGCGGGCGTCGGCGCGGTCGCGGCGGCTACGGGCCTGACACCGGCAGCAGCTTCGGCGGCTGGCATTCTGAAAGCCACGTGCGACCCGACCAATATCCAAATCGTGGCGAAGAGCGCGTCCACGGTCGCCTATCTCGCGGCGAACAAGGATACGGTCACCACGAATGGTGCCGTGGTGCCGCCGGTCATTGCTCCGGTGCCCATCGTTACGGGCAACGAAGTAGGGTCGTAAAGACCGAATAAAGAAGGTCGCGGACTAAAGCAACAAGGTCCGCGACCTTTTTCTTATCAATTGCCTGCTTTGTCCTGAGTGGGCATGCATGCAATGTTTTTGATTTCGGCATCGCTGGGCAAAACCTGCGTGCGATAGGGAATAGCCGATAGGCAGTTATCCAAGGAGCCGAAGTCGCTTCTATCAACCGAATACTTATTGTGCGTCCGGATCGGTGGACATTTTGTCGATTCGAGAATGCCTACATAGTTACGATCAATATTACTACGCATGCGTCCGTCTGGTTCAAAACAAAGGCCGGTTGGCCCCGCGTCCTGGTGTGGGTCGGCGACTGCTACAGCATAGACGATAACAAGAGCATAAATCATTTTAATTCCTTAGCAACGCGCTCGACGAAAGCGCGATCTTGGCTGTCTTGAGTATCCTGCTCAAGTTTTCTTCGCTCTTCTTGTATTTGATCCCACCTGCGTCGGATGTCGTTGCAAGCCAGCCAATCGGAATGATAAGCGGTGATTGTCTTCATCGAACCGTTCAAAGATGTCCAATTGAATTGGTGCTTGTCACAGATAGCCATAGCTTTACCAAGGTCCGTGTTATCGTAAAGCTGCCCGACAATGGTAAACGACTGTGACTGTATTGATCCCGCGCCTAGTGTGCGTTCGAGGCAATTTTGGTCGTTCCCACATTGAACAACTTTATGGCCCAACTCGGTTTTCACATAAGGGCTTCCGTCCCAGGGCTCTTGAGCGAGCGCTATCGGGCTAAGTGCGCACACCAGTATTGCTGATGTCATCAGTCTCATGATCCACCCTATCCTATACACCTTCTACAAGTTTATATACAAATCGTCTTTTGTCAACTAATTTATTGCTAGGCAAAATCCAGCACATTGTATATAGTGTTTGATGCCTGAACCATAAGGAACTTCCTTCCCCGTGGACACCACCTTCCCTTTCCCACTTATCGTTTCCCTTTACGAGAAAGTCCGGTTGATCCGGCGTTTCGAAGAAGTCACCGCCGAGATTTATCCCTCCGACAAGATCAAGAGTCCCGTCCACCTTGCTATCGGACAGGAACACATTGCCGCCTCCGTGTGCGAACTTCTGAGCACGGCAGATGTGGTTAACGGTTCCTACCGTAGCCATGCTCTATATCTTGCCAAGGGTGGCGACCCGCGCAGCCTCATGGCCGAGATGTTCGGTAAGATCGAGGGCTGCTGCAAAGGCAAAGGCGGTTCGATGCATATTGCCGATTTATCCCACGGGATCATGGGAACGTCGGCGGTGGTTGGCACCGGTATTCCAAATGCTGTGGGAGCCGCAATGGCTTTCCAGATTCAAGGTCGAGACAACATCGCCGTTACCTTCTTCGGTGACGGTGCGACCGAAGAAGGCTGTTTCTATGAAAGCCTCAATTTCGCGGCTCTGCGAAAACTCCCCATCTTGTTCGTATGCGAAAATAACGGGCTGGCGATCCATACCCCGGTCGCCAAGCGCCGGAAGCAAACCGATCTCGGCTATATCGCCGAATCGCTGGGTGTCCCGGCACTCTATGCGAATGGTGGTGTTCTTCAAACCTATGAGCACGCACGGTCGGCGATCCGCGCTATAACAGCGGGACGCGGACCGCGCTTTCTTGAAGTCCGGACCCATCGCTGGCGCGAACA
>Ga0105240_10006168_pt1 | contig 17666 bp, 15 predicted proteins | sample KBSC54metaG_FD_80426 | JGI IMG/M metagenome (GOLD analysis project Ga0105240, IMG submission 80426) | Corn rhizosphere microbial communities from Kellogg Biological Station, Michigan, USA - KBS C5-4 metaG | ecosystem: Host-associated > Plants > Roots > Rhizosphere > Soil | place: Michigan, USA...
GAGGCTGCGGTGGCGGAGGAGGGTGCGGCGGCGGTGGCTGTGGGGGTTGTGGGAGTTGATTTCCGAGGACGTAGGGCAGGCGCGGGCGGCAGATCCGGTGCGCGTCGCTGACCCCATGCCGGTCGCGGATCGGGTCGGCATCGGCTGGCGTGCACCGCTCGCGGCCAGCATCTTTACCTATCTCGATTCGATCGATGTCGTTGAGATCATTGCGGACGAGTATTTTTCGGCATCGAGACGCGTGCTGCGCTCGATGCGGAGTCTGGCCCGCGAGGTTCCTTTGGCTGTCCATGGGGTCGGCTTGGGGCTGGCTTCGGTGGTGCCCGTGGCCGGACGGCGGCTGGATCGGCTGGCGAAAATCGTGCATGACATCGAGCCTGTCCTCTGGTCCGAGCATCTGGCTTTTGTTCGGGGCGGCGACTACGAGATCGGCCATCTGGCTGCTGCGCCTCGCAATGTCATGACGGTGCAAGGTGCGCTTCATAACATTCAGCGCGCCCGGATCGTGGTGGGCTCGGCGGGGGTATTCGAAAACATCGCCACGTTGGTGGAGCCGCCGGACTCCGCCCTGTCGGAGCCCGGCTGGGTTACGGCAATTCTCGAGGCCTGCGCCAGCCCGCTGTTACTCGATCTGCACAATCTCTATGCCAATGCGGTGAATTTCGGGCATGACCCACTCGAATATCTGCACCGGTTCCCGCTCAACCGGGCCCAAGTCGTGCACCTGAGCGGCGGCCACTGGATCGATCTTGGGCCGAACGAGTTCGGCTTATCCTCCCGGCGTTTGTTGGATGACCATGTTCACGACGTACCGGATGCGGTTTATGCGTTGCTGACGGAGCTCGGCCGATGTTGTCCCCAACCCCTGAGCGTCATTCTGGAGCGCGATGGGAACTATCCGGAGTTTCCTGAGTTACTCCGGCAATTGCGCCGCGCGCGCGAGGCGCTGTCCGAAGGGCGCCGCCGCGCCAAGGGGAGTCATGAGCTCGCCGCGGTTTGAGGCCTTCCTGGCGCGCTTGTACTCCGACCCGGAGTTTCTGAATCGCTTCCTGCTGAACCCCGAGGGAGCGGGTCGCGAGGCCGGGCTCGATTCGCGCGAGCAGGCTGCGGCCGCCGCGATCGACCGGGCGGGGTTGCTCATGGCCGCGCGCAGCTACGAGTTGAAACGCCGGGCGCATACCAGGACTGCGCGTCGTACCAAGGGTCTTGGAGTTCTCCAGGGACTCTGTTTTGCAAAGTACTTGACACCTTACGGCAAGCGTCGGTAGCTTTGTCGCCTGAAGGAATCTGGGGAGGCCTGGCATGCAGTCCGCCAACGCGGTCCGTATCGATTCTCATGCGGTGGCGACGCTGCGGTACATCAGGGCGTCCATGGATGCCGCCGCCTCGGTCGCGGTGCCCGGCTCAGCCGGCATTGCGATGGGCAGTATCGGTGTGCTGGCCACCATCCTCTCCTCGACGCCGGGGCTGCGCGAATACTGGATCGGGGTGTGGCTGATGGCGGCCGCGGTCGGTGGCGGCGTGGGCTTTGCGCTGATGACCCGGCCGGCGTCGCTGCGCGGGTTGTCCCTCTATGGAACGCCGCTGCGGAAATTCGCCCTCGGGCTGTTTCCGGCGCTGCTCGGCGGGGCGGTCATGACCGCCGTGCATTGGAGTAACGGCAACGTGCACGCCATTCCGGGCACCTGGCTGTTGTTCTACGGTTGTGCGCTGATTTCGGCCAGCGTGTCGGCAACTCGCATGATTGCCCTGATGGGGGCTTCTTTCGTCGCACTCGGACTGGCGGCGTTACTGACACCGGACCGGTTGCATATGCTGCTGTTGGGAGCGGGATTCGGAGGATTACACGTGCTCTTCGGAGTGTTGATCGGACGGAAAGGCCATGAACGCCAAGTCTAGAGCTGCCAGCGCGGTCGAGCCTGCGGCACGTAAGCGTCCGAAGCTGGCCGCCGTGGCGGGTGCGACGGGCGAGAATGACGATGCGACCTTCGATCGACTGGTCTATGAGCGTGTCCGCTTGGGAATCATGAGCGCACTCGCTGTACGTGAGGAGCTCACTTTCAGTGAGCTCAAGGCACTGTTTGACGTGAGTGACGGGAACTTGAGCGCCCACGCGCGCAAGCTCGAGGAGGCCAAGTATCTCACCTGCACCAAGTCCTTCGCGGATCGCCGGCCGAAGTCCGTGTACCGGCTCACTCAGCGCGGGCGTGACGCGTTGAATCGCTACCTGGATCACGTGGAAGCGGTCATCAAGGCAACCCGTGGCGGGTGAGTTGTGCACATTGCAATCATCATGGACGGTAATGGCCGTTGGGCGACTCAACGGTGTTTACCCCGCACGGCGGGACATAGAGCGGGAGCGAAAGTGGTCGATGCCGTGGTAGCGGCCGCGGCTCGACGCGGAATCGATACGCTCACCTTGTACGCTTTCTCGTCCGACAACTGGAATCGGCCCCCCGCGGAAGTGAGCGCGCTGTTTACGCTCCTGCGCCGTCACCTGTTGACTCAGACACAACGCTGCCTGGAGCGCTCGATCCGCATCAACGTGATCGGGCGTCGCGACCGTCTCGGTGCCGGCCTGCGCCAGTTGATCGAGCGCAGTGAGCGTGCCACGGCGGAGTGCTCTGGAATGCACTTGCGCATTGCCATCGATTACTCGGCACAACACAGTCTGCTCGAGACGTGCCGGCGGCTGAGATTGGAGCCGGATGTCGACAAGTCACGTTTTGTGGAGCGCCTGGCGGAAGTGGACCACGCCGTCATCCCGGCGCCGAATGTCGATCTGCTGATTCGCACCGGTGGTGAGAAACGGTTGAGCGATTTCCTGCTGTGGGAGTGCGCCTATGCTGAGCTGCACTTTGTCGAGAGCCTCTGGCCGGATTTCGGCGAGCCGGCCTTCGAGGAGGCGCTCGCCGAGTACGCGCGCCGCGACCGGCGCTTCGGCCGGGTTACGGAGCAATGCCGCGCTTCGTGAATTGCTCGGCAATGTGGGGCGCCAAAGCTTTCGCCGCACCGAAGTCAGCATCCGCCGCCGCGGTTTTCTTTTCCTGAGATTCCGCCAGGCCGCGTCCGTAGAGCGCCCAGGCGTTTTTGGGCCGCTGCTTTAATGCGGCGCTGTAGTCGGAAATGGCGCGGTCGAATTTCCCCAGCCGCAAATACACCAGGCCGCGGCTCGCCAGCGTTCCGGGATTGTCCGACGCCCGGTGCAACGACCTGTTGCAATCGGAGAGCGCCTGGTCGAGATCCTGACCTGACAGCGCACGCGCCCAGCAACGCAAGGTGTAAGCGGCAGCAAGGGCAATATCTTCGTTGTGGGAGTCGATCCACAAGCCGTACTGTTTGATCGCCGCCGGGAGCTGCCCGTCTGCCTGGTAGAGCCGGCCCAGGGCCATGCGAATGTCCGCCTGGGGAGCGGCCGCCTCGTCCACCGCATCCAGGTCGGCCAGGGCACCCGCCTCGTCTTTTTTGCTCAACTTGCGTTGCGCGCGCCAGAGCAGGGCATTCACCTGATCCGGTTTGAGTTTGAGCGTGGTGTCGATGTCGGCATCCGACAGGTCGTGTTGCCTGTTGAGCCAGTAAGCCTGCGCACGCGCGAAGAAGTATTTCGCCTCGCTCGGATCGAGCTCACAGGCACGGTGCAGGTCCGCGAGCGCATGGGTGTAGTCGTGGCGCGAGGTGTACGCCGAGCCGCGCCTGAAAAATTCCTCTGCCGTGGTGGGCTGCCCACCGGGAATGGCTCTCTCCTGCCCGGCGCTTGCATCGGCCCCCAAGGGCTCACCGCCGGGAAGATCCTGGCCGGCGGAAGCTTCCCCGGCGGCCCCCGGGACGTTGTTTTCCTGGTCGGCCGGCGACTGACCGTCGCCGGCGGTCGGCGCTGTGTTGGTATCGGATGAGCCCGGCGGGTTTTGGGGTGGAGCCGGCGGGCTTTCGGTGCCCGGTTTCGGATGCGCGCCCGCATTGGCGTCAGCGAGTGCCGTTGTCAGGTTGAAAACCGGGCCGCCATTGTAGGTGAAATACAGCTTGCGCTCGCCGGTGGCCACATAAACCCGGTGCGACAGGAAGAAGTCCGCCCCGATCATCATGTCGGCGATCGTGAGTTGAATGTCGCCCATCCGCAAATGAGTGTTGCGGATTTCCTCATCACCGATCTTGAAGCTCTGAAAGGGGGCGATCCAGGTTTTGACATATCCCTGTCCAACTCCAAAGGATGTGCCCCCAGGCCTCACCCCCGGGCTGTCCGGTTTGATACCGGCGCGCTCGGCCGCACGCAGCGACAGCATCGAAGTCGAGGCCCCGGTATCGAACATAACACTGATTTTCGCGCCATTCAGGAATCCGGTGCCGGTGGTATGGGGCTGGCCGGGAGTCGCCGAGTTGATGTCCATGACCGAATAGGCCTGGTCCTCCTTGGCCCAGTACGTAGGCCGCATTTTCTTGCAACTGCCTTCGGGCCTTATCAGCCGGACGACGCCATTGGCGAGGTCGTATTCGATGTCCGCGGCTCTCAGGATATTCTGGCCGAGAAGTCCGCGCGCTCCGCCGCCGACCTCGTTGCCTCCGACAATGAAGTCCCATTTGTGGGGCAGCGCGACGCCCGCCAGAGTCACGGTGACGGTGGTGACCTGGGGCGTCACCATGGCGCCGCCCAGCCCATTGACCGTGAGGCCGATCGGAGCCCATCGCAGCGGAAGCTTGAATTCCTCGGCCGCCGATGGCGTCAGCATGCTGAAAAATGCGCCGCTGTCCACGACGAGCTGAATGTCATGGCCATTGACCTGGGCCTCCGCGACGGGCTTGAGCCCGTTCATGGTGACCGGTATGGTGAGAAAGACCCCCAGCTTGCAGCCGGAGGATGCGGCGAAAGCCGCGGCCGGCGTGAATGACACGCCCCATATCCCTATGAAAGCAACAGCCAGAGCTCGCAGCATGGCGACACCCTACAAGATCTGATCCTCCAGGACCAGTGTCACGTGTTTGACTGTGGTGCCGTGTTTCAATTCGATGGCCAGCGCGGTTCCCGCGGGCCGTGAGCGCAGGAGGGTCCGCGCCTGTGAGAGCTGGTCAAACTTTGGAGCAACGCCGTCCAGCCGGGTGATCAGATCGCCCACCTGGATGCCGGCCCGTGCCGCGGGGCCTTGGGGAGAGACATCCGTCACGACATAACCGCCGTCTTTGGAATTGATCCACATTCCGGCTCTGTCAAATTGGCCGACATCCACCTGCGGCGGTTCCACGGGCTTCAGGTACATCGTCTGGTGGGCGTAATCGAAGGTCACCACGAAGCGCTTCAGCAATCCGCTGCCGATGTTACCTTCATAGTTCGGATCGCTGAACGAGCCGCCTTTGTCCAAGGATAGGCCCACGACCGGTCTGTCGACACGGAGGCTGCCCAGCGTGAGTGACGGAAGTCGCACGACGTACGAGGGTGTAGGGCCGCCTACTCCCCAGCCCGTCACGGCAGTGACCCCTTTGGAGTATCGCGAGCGCAGGTTGTGACTGACGACGAAGGGACTGGTGATGTCGAGTTCCGCGCGCGAGCCCGTATCGATGTCGAAGCGAGCGGGTAGATCGTCGATCAATCCGCGGACCATGGGCAGGTGGTGGTAGAACACAAAAGGCAACGCGGTACCGGCGTCCTTCGGATCAAACCGTGCCGGGTCCGTGAGGGTCATGACGTAACGGCCGTAATCGATCTGGACCGCGAAGCGCCGGATCAGCTCGAACCCCACCATGCCATCCACAGGAATGCCTTCAATGGATGGGTCGTAGATCGAGGCGGCGAAGCCGATCTGATCGCGCATGTGGAGGCTGCCCAAGGCGAGGTCGTGAACCTGGGTGAATCCGCTCGATGCGGTTTTCTCGCCCGCACCGGTCATGGGGGCGGAGCCTACGATCTTCAGTCCGAGCTTGGAAACTAACTCCGGCGAGATCAGGTAATGGCCGCCGGTGTCGACGATGAAGGTGAACGGGCCCTGGCCGTTCACCATGACATTCACGTAAACGTGATTATTGAGCAGGCGGAAGGGTAACGACACGGTTGCCGCCCCATTCTCGATGCGTCCTCCCGTGGGCGCTGTGGTTGGACAGGAATAGCTGGTGAGCGGGCGGGCAGGGCCGATGGAGAGTTTGCGGAGGTCGAAGTGCTCGTATCCCCCTTCACCTGTGCCGTGATCCAGGGTGATCCGGTGAGCCACGGTGATGCCATGGTCGGGGTGATAGTCCTCGAGCAGGATGCGGGTGTGAAAGAACTCGTTGTCCTCGAGGATCCGGGCGAGGAGGTGGGTGTTGGTATCGAACCAGGCCTCGAACGCGCGGCCTCCTTTGGGAGTCACGGTGAGTCGATCGAGCGTGTGGCCATCGGCCACGATGCGGCCGGCGTAAACGATCGTTGCCCCGCCGAAATCGGGGCGCCACCAGAGGTTGGCCTGCCGGTAGGCCTCATTCACCGCGAGCGGGACACGGTCGCCGCCCTGCTGCGGAGTGTTGGTTCCGGAGATATCGCGCATCCACGGGACTTTGCCGTCGTATCCATCAGCCTCCGCTACGATATCCGCCTGCTCGCTCTCCAGGAACGCGCCGGACTGCAGGTCGATGATGCTCTCGCTGATCCCGGTCAGACCGTTGCCGGAATAGTTGTAGTCCAGCACCGCGGTGCCCGAGGTCGGGACCTTGCCGACGGTCGCGTGATGGGCCGCCAGAACGGCCTGCACCGTGGCGGCGGGGACGGATGCCGCAAAGGCGGGTTGGACCAGCACTGCCGCCGTTGCCACAGTGCTCCAGCCTGCAATCTTGAGATCGCGTCGCATGAGAGTCCGCTTTGTCCTTGATCGGGATGGGTAGTGTCTCGTCCCCCTTTCCCGGCTCGCAAGATCCTCGGTTGTCTCGTACGACAAAGCGTCCTTTACGTGCGATCGGGCGAACGTCATGATGCCGTCGTTGCGCCGCTACAGGGGGAGTCATGCTGAGACGTACAGTGTTTTCGATCGGTTTGTTGACGGCGATGGTGTTGAGTGCCGCGCAGGCGAAGGAATGCAAGGGCGTCGATTTCCCCGAGCATCTCCAGGTCAGCGGTCATGATCTGACCTTGAATGGCTTGGGGATGCGCAAGGCGACGTTTTTGAAAATCAACGTCTACGTCGGGGCGCTGTATGTGACTCGCCCCTCGCACGATCCCCAGCCCCTGATCGATCCGGCCACGCCCGCGCAGCTCATCCTGCAGTTCGTGCGTAACGTCAGCGCCGGGCAGATGCGCGATGCCTGGAACGAGGCATTCGAGAAAGTGCCGTCCGGAAAGGCCGCATTCGCGCCGAAGATTGCAACGCTCGACAGTTGGATGGCCGATATGAAAACCGGCGAGCGGCTGGTCTTCACGCGCGTTCCCGGCGTGGGAATCGAAGTGACCGTGAATGGCGCGGTGAAAGGTACGATCGCCGGTGATGATTTCTCACGCGCGCTGATGGCCATCTGGCTGGGCGACTCCCCGCCCAATCCGGAACTGAAGAGCGGATTGTTGGGCGGGGCATGTGGTTAGACCAACGTCACCGTCATGGTGAGGGACTCGGTGCCGCCCGGGGCCACGGTGAAGACTCCTGGCTTGGTCGTGAAGTCGCCGGTGAACCCTTCCGGATCGGCAATGCCACGCCAGGGCTCGATACATACGAACGGCGCCCCGGGCTTGGTCCAGATGCCGAGGAAGCTGGCATCCGGATAAGTCACTTCGAGGCGCGGCCCCTCCTGCGCGCCGTAGATGAGCTTGTGGCTGCTGAACTGGTCGAAGATGACCACGTCGGGTTGGAACAGGGAGTCTTCCAGCATCAGGTGCCTGTCGACCACCGGTGTTGGATGCGGTACCGGTGAGAGCAAGCCCGCGGAGTCGAGACGCCGGATGGGCGCCGGCTCAGCCTGCTCGAATTCAATGAAGTGCGCGGCGCGCGCGGCGCCGCCGGGCAGCGGCCAGCGAAAGGCAGGGTGAAAACCAACACTGGCCGGTAGGTCCACCGTTCCCGGATTGCGAACCGATGCCGTCATGGACAGCGTCGGCCCGCTCACGGCGAAGGCCACATCCAGCTCGAATTGAAAGGGATAAACCTCCAGCGTGGCGCTGTCCGCCTTCAACCTGAAGGTGGCGTGGCTGGCGGCGGCCGTGATCACTTCAAACTGTTTGCCGCGTGCGAAGCCGTGCCTCCCTAAGCGATAAGACTTCGGGCCGAGCCGATAGCTGCCGCCGGCGACCTCGCCCACGGTGGGAAACAGAATGGGCGCGCGCCCGGCCCAGATCGCCGCGTCTCCATTCCACAGCCAGTTCCGGCCACCGCGGTCGCGCAGGATCGAGAGCTGCGCGCCGAACGGATTGATCTCGACGTGCAGATCCGCCGAGCTCAACGGGATCCACGGTATGTTCTGGTCGGCCACTTCGGCTACCTCCTTCGAAAAATGTCAGCGGGAGGTCGTATTTTAGTCGCCGGCGTGTGGGATTTCTCGAATACGGCTGTTAGCCCACGCGCTCCAATGTAATTGCTCTCTCGGGGCATGCCGCGACACACAGTCCGCATCCCTGACATCTTTCTGCAAAGGTGGCATGCGCCTGTTGGCCGCCATGGGCCCACAGCCTGAGACGCCCCTTCCAACTCAGCCGGCTTTTGTCCGTGGCCGAGAGCGTGTGAATCGTGAACACGCCATAGGGACAGACCTCGGTGCACGGACCTTTGCTCTCACAGCGCTCCCGGTTGACGACCGGAACCACCTCGCCGGGGGTGAACGCACATTCATTTGGGGTTGCCATACCCTGTCGACGCGCCACGGGCCCCTCTTATTGCAGCGGCGGCGCCGCAGTCCGGTCCCGTTTGCTATCATTCGCAGTTCCGCGGCGCCGCCCCAAAAGAGGGCGCCAGCCCGGTTCCATCGGAGAACACAGATCCATGCTTCAGAGCATCCGCGACGGTCTCGGTCGCCATAAATGGCTTCAATACACGCTGCTCGGCGCCCTGGCGCTGGTTTTCGCGGCGTGGGGCGCCTATGGCATCGTGAACCTGAACGTCGAAAACGCCAGTTATGCCGCCGAGGCCGGCGGACAGAAGATTTCCCTGCAGGAAGCCCGTGACGCCTGGCTGCGGATGCAACAGGAGCGGTTGGGCGGCGCGGAGCTGCCTGATGCCATCCGGTCGCACTTCCAGGATCAGGTTCTGGAAGACTTGATCCGGAATGCGCTGATGACCGAGCGGACCCATGACCTTGGGTATCGGCCGGCGGAATCCGCGGTTCGCGATGCCATCACCAAGGAGCCCGCGTTCCAGATCGACGGGAAATACTCGGCGGATGCGGCCAAAGCGGCCCTTGCCCAGGCCGGCATGTCGGTCGAATCCTATGAGAGCCGGGTGCGCACTTCCCTGCAGCGCTCGCAGCTCCAGGAAGGCATTCGCGACTCCGAATTCCAGACTCCCGCCGAGACTGCCCGGGCTCAGTCTCTGCAGAACGAGCAGCGCGAAGTGCGCTATGCGCAGTTCCCGGTCGACAAATTCCCCGGTCAGCCCGTCGATGATGCCGCCGTACAGGCTTATTACAAGGCGCACGAGGCGACCTACATGACGCCCGAGTCGGCGCACGTGGAATATGCCGAGCTGCGCCTCGACCAGTTGGCGGCGCAAGTGACGGTCTCGGACGCGGATCTGCACGCCCAGTATGACAAGAACAAGAACGCGTTCGTCATGGCCGAGAAGCGCAATGCGAGCCACATTCTGATTGCGGCGACCAAGGACGACGCGGCCGACCGTAAGCAGGCTGAGGACGTCTATGCGCAGGCCAAGGCTGGCAAGGACTTCGCGCAACTGGCCAAGCAGTATTCGAAGGACCCCGGCTCGGCCGAGAAGGGGGGCGACCTGGGCTGGGCGGATCGCACGACCTTCGTGGGTCCTTTCACCGATGCGCTGTTCAGCATGTCCAAGGGTGAGATCCGCGGTCCGGTGAAGACCCAATACGGCTATCACATCATCCGCCTGGACGATATTCAGGCGGGCAAGACCAAGACCTTCGAGGAAGCCCGACCGGAGCTCGAGGCCGATGTCCGCCGAAACAAGGCGACGGATCGCTTTGGCGAAATCCAGGAGCAACTGCAGACCCAGATGGAGCAGCAGTCGAATACGAGCCTCGAAGGACTGGCGAAGGAGTTCCAGCTCCAGACCGGCGATGTTCCGCAATTCCTGCGAGGCTCTGGCGGTGGTCCCCTCGGCGCCGCGCCCCCGCTGCAGGATCTGGTGTTCGGGGATGCTGCCCTCGCTCCAGGGCGTCTGGGTGGGCCTGTTCTGGTCGGCGATGATCGCCTGGTGATTCTGAAGGTCATTGACCGCCACAAGCCCGAGCCGAAGCCCCTGGCCGAAGTGCGCGAGTCCATTGTGACGACGCTGAAGAAGGAAAATGAGCTGGACGCGGCCTACAAGGCTGCTGAAGCCGCACAGACCAAGCTCAGTGCGGGCGGCTCGTTCGATGACGTGGTGAAGGATGCGGGTGTTACCGCGGAACCGGCGCGCTTTATCGGTCGCAACGATCCGGCGGTTCCGGCGCCGGTTCGGACCCTGGCGTTCGAGGTTCCCAAGCCGGCGGACGACAAGCCCGTGTTTCGCGCTGTGAAGCTCGATACGGGCGCCGCGCTCGTGGAAGTGACCAAGACGCGCGTCGATACCACGACCAGCAACAAGCAGATGGAAGCGGCGCTCGGTAAGCAGGAGGCCGAGCGTCAGGGTATGGCCGAGGCCATCGCTTATCTCGAGGATGTGCGTCGCACGGCGGACGTACGCAAGAACCCGAAAGCGTTCGAGTAGCGCCGCGCGGGCGCGAGCCACTTAAAGGAGAATTCCGATGGGTGGCACCGCCGCCGGCCCGCAACCTCGCGGGGTGACCGCGACGCCGATCCTGGTGTCGATGGTCGCCGGCGCGTTGGTCGGTTGGCTCATCGGGCCGAGCGGCTCTGTCGCTGGCCTGAGCTTCCTGCCCCTGTTTGATTTTCTGGGCACGGTCTTCATCAACATGCTGAAGATGGTGGTCGTGCCGCTGATCTCGGCTTCCATCATCACCGGTGTCGCCGCGTTGGGCTCAGGGCGCGATCTCGGACGCCTCGGCCTCAAAACGCTGGCCTTCTACGTCATTACAACCCTCCTGGCGGTGCTCACGGCGCTGATTCTCGTAAATACCGTGAAGCCGGGCATCGTCAATGGCGAGCCGGCGAAGGCGCTTCTGGCACTCGAGGCGGGCGCCGGCAGTGTCACCGAGGCGGTGAATCAGCATGCCTCTACGGGTGTGTTGGAGACGCTGCTGAGCGTGGTGCCGGCCAACATCATCGATGCGGCCGCCAACAACAAGCTGCTGGGGGTGATGTTCTTCAGCATTCTGTTTGGGTTCTTCCTGGCCCGCATCGAGATGCCCTATCGCCAGACCCTGTCGGATTTCTGGCAGGGCTTGTTCCGGGTGATGATGCGCATTACCCAGTTCGTCATGAGCCTGGCGCCGATCGGCGTGTTTGGTCTCACGGCCCGTGTCATTGCCAAGTCCGGTGTGAATGCGGCCGGTCCGATCCTGGAGTTCGGAGCCTGTGTGGCCGTGGGGATCATCCTGTACGCAGTGGTGGTGATTCCGCTGCTCATGCGTCTCATGGGCGTGTCGCGTCCGTATCGACTGTTCTCGGCCATGAGCCCGGCTCTAGTGACCGCGTTTTCCACCGCGTCCTCGGCGGCGACTTTGCCGCTGAGTCTCGAGTGTCTGGATGAGCGGGCCAATGTGTCCAAGCGCATCGCGAGCTTCGTCATGCCGCTCGGCACTTCCATCAATCACGTGGGCAGTGCGCTTTATGAGTGCGCCGGCGCCATGTTCCTCTGCCAGGCCTACGGCCTGCACCTGACCTTCGGGGCGCAGTTCACGGTGGTGACCTTGGCGCTCATTACCTCCATGGGGATTGCCGGCATTCCCGCCGCCTCCCTGGTGGCCATTGCCGTGATTCTGAACGCGGTGGGCTTGCCGTCGGAGGGAGTAGGGGTGCTGTTGGTTCTGGATCGCATCCTGGACATGGCTCGCACCTCGCTCACCGTCTTTGCTGATGCGGCGTGTTCGGTCATTGTTGCTCGCCTCGAGGGCGAGAAAGACGTCTTGAACCGCGGCTAACACACGCCTTCCGATCTCGCGTGGAGATCTCCCACGCGAGTTCACCGCGCAAAACCTCCACGCATTCCCCCACGCGCCGCGCTCTCGCAGCATGCGAGAAATTGCACGTTTTCCGCAGAAATAGCGGCTAGGCGTGTTGGTTTTCTTGCGCTATGGTGCCCGCCCATGATGGGGATCGCGGCCTGTAGGCCCTCGCGCTGCATCAGTATGAAAACCACCTTTTACTGCGACAGCTACTTTTCCTGGGATACGGACAAGGGATTGTCGAACATGCGAAAGCACGGAATTGCTTTTGAGGATGTCCTGGAGGTGTTCTCGGATCCGCTGGCCTCCAATCGTCCTGATTCAGGTTTGGCGAACGAAGAGCGCTGGCTCGTGCTGGGGACTGCGCGGGATGGAGCCTTGGTCGTGGTGGTCCACGTACATGAGGAGATGGACGATCACGAACTGGTGCGGATCATCTCAGCGCGTAAAGCGACCAAGCGTGAGCGCCTGGAATATGAGACTGGAGTTTACTCGGTGAGAGACCCAACGCCGGCAAGTGAGTACACCATGAATAAACGTGACGAAGATGGCATGTGCGAGGAGTATGACTTCTCCAACGCGATACGCGGAAAATTCTATCGCCCGAACAGGCGCATCAGTTTTCCGATTTATCTCGATTTCGACGTGCTGGCGCACTTCAGGTCAATAGCACAATCGCGCGGCATCGAAACCCGCGTGCTGTTGAATGAAATCCTCCGTCAGCAGATGCCCGCTCACATCGAGCCCGAGCCACTCGACCGTCGGTAATCCGACGGCGACCGTCCCACGAGCGCCTTGAAGTCGCGGGTGAAGTGCGCCTGGTCGGAATACCCGAGATCCGCTGCCAGGTGCGTGAGATTCACGTCCTCGGCGTTGGCGAGGCGCGCGGCGGCATCCTGCAGGCGGCTGCGGCGGATAACCCACTTGGGCGAGATACCGACGTAGTCGTTGAAAAGGCGCTGCAACGCGCGCTCGCCCAGTTTCACCTGGGCTGCGAGCTCGTCCACCCGGTTGAGGGTGCGATCACTGGCGATGCGGTCGATAATGCCGTGGACCAGGTCGACCGTGTCGTCCGTTTCGGGAGTCCGTGTGCGGAGCAAGCGCTCCGCGACGGCCACCATCCCGAGGTCGCCGGTGGCACCCAACACCTCCGCTTCCGCTGCCGCGACATCAAACTCGTACACCGTCGACAGAGGAATGACCCGATCGGTAATGGTGGCGACCGGTTTCCCGAGGACCCCGCGGAATCCGCCGGGCCGGAATCGGACGCCCAACACTCGTGCGGCCCCTTCCAGTTGGTGCTCGAACGCGCCGTTCACGACACCGAAGATGGCTGTGCGGCCTGCTTCAAAGACGAGATGGATGCACGGGTAAGGGAGCACCTTCTGCACGTGAGGCTCCTGCCCCCGCAGGTCCCATTCCACGATCCAGAAATACTCGATGAAGGTTTTCAGGTCCACGGCAGGCGGGAAGCGGGCCAGGCGGAAACGTTGCGCGGCCAGGGCCGGGTCCAGTACCCCCTTGGGGATCGACTTGTCCTCCTGTCGGAAATTTTCAAGGTGCCGGCCGGGGTCTTCGTTATTGTCCGCGGTAGTCAAGTCGTCATCACCGGAGCGGTTATGAAGCTGTTTTCGTTGGCGCTGTCGCCTTATGCGGCCCGGGTGCGCATCGCCATCCATGCCAAGGGTCTGCCCGTGGAGATTGTCTCGCCGCCGGCCGACTGGCGCACTTCGGCGGAATTCCGCAAGTTGAATCCCCTGGTCCGTATTCCAGTACTCCTGCTCGACGATGGCACCCCGTTGGCGGAGTCGGGTGTGATTGTCGAATATCTCGAGGATGCGCATCCCGAAGTTTCGCTGCGGCCGCGGCCGGCGAAGGAGCTGGCGCGGGCTCGTTTTGTCACCCAGGTCGCCGAGCAGTATGTCATGGGCGCCATCATGCCCCTGTTCGGCCTGTTCGACACCAAGGCCCCCGACGAGCCTGCCATCAAGGCGCAGCTCGCCAAGCTCGAGGGCGTCATGAGGCAGTTGGATGGCCTGCTGCGGCCGGGAGCCTATGCCGTGGGGGATCGTCTCACGACGGCCGATACCTGGCTCACCCCGTTGCGTTACATGCTGGAAGGCCTGGTGAATTTTTCGGGCCGCAAGGAGATCCTGGACGAGCGGTATCCCGCCCTGTTGGCCTACGCCGACGTGGCCCGGCGTGACCCGCATGCGGGCCGCATCTGGAACGAGATGGACGAGGGATACAAACAGTTCATGGCGTCCCGCGCGGCGAAGTCGTGACCCTTGGCCGCGCGGGGGCGGGCTTTAACCCTCCGCCTCCTGCGGAAAGCTCATGCCCACAGTGTTGAATCCACTGTCGACATAGAGGATCTCGCCGGTAATGCCGGCCGCCAGGTCCGAGCACAGGAACGCGGCGGCATTACCCACATCCTCGAGTGTCACGTTGCGCCGCAGGGGCGACACTTCCGCAACCCGATTCAACATTTTGCGGAACCCGGCGATGCCGGCAGCCGCGAGAGTCTTTACCGGGCCCGCCGAAATACCGTTTACGCGGATGCCGCGCGGGCCCAGGTCCGCCGCCATGAAGCGCACGTTGGCCTCGAGGCTGGCCTTTGCAAGTCCCATCACGTTGTAACTCGGGATGGATTTCACCGCGCCCAGGTACGAGAGTGTCAGAAGCGCGCCCTGACGACCGGCCATGAGAGGTGCCGCGCCGCGGGCGAGGGCGGTGAAACTGTAGCTCGATACGTCGTGGGCGATCCGGAAGGCTTCGCGGCTGGTATTTTCCACGAAGCCGCCCTTCAGCGCCTCGCCGGGCGCGAACGCGACCGCGTGAATGACAATGTCGAGCTGACCCCACTCGCGCTTCAGCAGGTCGAATGAAGCGCCGATCTGGTCGTCCACGGTCACGTCCAGCGGCATTGTCAGCTTCGATCCGACCGACTCCGCGAGCGGTACGACGCGCTCTTTCATTCTGTCGTTGGGGTAGGTGAAGGCGAGCTCGGCGCCCTCACGATGCATGGCCTGGGCAATGCCCCAGGCGATCGAGCGTTCGGTGGCTACGCCGACGATGAGTGCGCGCTTGCCAGCAAGAAATCCCATTGCAATGTCTCCGCGTACCGGGTGTTCGGGCGCGAAGTGTAGCTTACCCAGCCCGTCCGGGCTGGGGGTGGCCCATCGAGGCCGGGAGTGGCCCATTCGGGCCGACGCCGGAAGCCAGCAGGCTGCTGGCAAGGACGTCAGCCGCCGCGGCTGGCGACCCGGATGGTGAGCTTCTGACCCTTGAGAATGTGGCTCTCCGAGCTCATGCCATTCCAGCTCAGGATCTGCGAAACCGAGACCTGGAAGAGGCCGGCAATACGCCGGAGGGTATCGCCCGCGCGGACAATGTACGTCACGCGGCGGCTGGACGGCCGCGACGAGGAGGTGCTGGTGGAGAAACGGATCTTCTGACCGGCGCGCAGTGAGTCGCCAGGATACATACCGTTCATCGCGGCAAGCGTATCGACCTTCATATGGTGGCGGCGTGCGATGCTCGCGAGCGACTCACCCGCACGCACCGTCTGAATACGTACGCGGCGCTCACGGCGGTTTTCACGGACCTTCCCGTCGACACGCGCCGCAGCCAGCATCACTTTCGCGGGAAGCTGAATCTGGGTGGGTACGCGCAAGTCCGCCCCCACCGTCAGCCGGCCCTCGGGCAGGCCATTCAACTCACGCAGGACACCCACGCTCGTGCCGAAGCGCTTCGCCAACGAGAGGACCGAGTCACCCTTGTGCACCGTGTAGTGGTCCAGTCCCAGGCGCTGCTCGTCGGTGAGCTGCGTGACGTTCTCGTTGAAGGCGGCGGCGCCATCGACCGGGAGCAACAGGAAGTTAGGGCCCGAGGGGTCGGTGGCCCAACGGTGGAACGCCGGGTTGAGCTCGTACAACTCCTCCTCGGTGATCCCCGCGATTTCCGCGGCCGTTTTCAAGTTGATCTGGCCGCGGGTGTCGACGCGCGCGAAGTAGGGTTGGTTCGGGATCGGGCTGATGGTCAGGCCGTAGGTCTCCGGATCGGAGACCAGGCGCTTCATGGCCAGCAGTTTCGGCACGTACGCCCGCGTCTCGGTGGGCAGGCGCAGGCTCCAGAAGTCCAAGGGTCTGCCGGCCGCGCGGTTCGCATCGAGCGCACGCTCGACCGCCATCTCGCCGCAGTTATAGGCGGCGATGGCCAGGAGCCAGTCGCCGTTGAATTCGTCGTGCAGCGCCTGGAGGTAATCCAGGGCCGCGCGTGTTGACTCGACGATGTCGCGGCGGCCGTCATACCACCAGTCCTGCTTCAGGCCGAAACGCGACCCGGTGTCAGGAATGAACTGCCACATTCCCGCGGCACGCGCGCGTGAATAGGCGTAGGGCTCGAAGGCGCTCTCGACGACCGGCAGCAGGGCAATCTCGAGCGGCATGCCGCGCGCCTCGAGTTGGGTCACGATATGGTAGAGATACAGGTCGGAACGGCCGAAGGCGCGTTGCAGGTAGTCGGGGTTGGAGGCGAACCAGTCGAGCTGCTCATCGACGCTCTGCTCGTCCGGATGATCCTCCAGCTTGAAGCCGGCGCGCATGCGGTCGAAGAGATCCGCGTATTGCTCAGGTGTGAGACCGGCAACCTGGGTGGGTTGCTCCGGCGGAGCCGAGGGCTCGACCACGAGCGGCGACTGGGCCGAAGGTGGCGTCAGGGACTGTGGATATGTACTGCTCGGGCCGTCAGGGAGTACCACGCCCAGGGACTGCGGCTGGCTCACTTGCGCTACCGGGCGCTCGGCAGGGGCGTGCGCACAGGCGGAAAGGGCTAGAATTACAGAGGTCAGACAGGCATGACGCGTCAGCGGGCCCCCGCGTCGAATCGCTTCCGTCACCAATTTCCGAATTCCTCTGTAGGCGTGTTAAGTTCCCCCGGCCCACGCGGATCGCGCAAGACGGCGTGATTATGACTAGAGACGTTACTGAAACGTTTGAGCGAATTTAACCGGTAACTTCACACTATTGCCAGCAGTACGTCGTGCCAGTTCGCAGTTCCTCTATTCTCGATCGCGATGCCGCTCTGTCAGGCTGGTGGCGCAGCCCGCTGGGGCGAGCGTTGCTGGCAGCCGAGTCCGAGTTGGTAGGCGAGGCGCTCGAAGATGTTTTCGGCTGGGAATTCCTGCAAGTTGGCGCTTGGGGCAGCTCCCGGGACCTACTGTCATGCTGCCGCACTCGTCGTCAGACCGTGGTAGCCACACAAGGGTTCCCTGACGGAGCGGACATAATTGCGCGACCGTCGCAATTGCCCATCATCAGCGACTCGGTGGATGCGGCCCTGCTGCCGCACACTTTGGAATTCGCGGCGGATCCCTACGCCATCGTCCGGGAAGTGGACCGTGTGCTGGTGGGCGAGGGACAGCTCCTGGTGCTGGGATTCCAGCCCTGGAGCCTGTGGGGTATGCGCGCCCGTTGGAGTCGCAGTGGCTTTCC
>Ga0105240_10006171_pt1 | contig 17662 bp, 9 predicted proteins | sample KBSC54metaG_FD_80426 | JGI IMG/M metagenome (GOLD analysis project Ga0105240, IMG submission 80426) | Corn rhizosphere microbial communities from Kellogg Biological Station, Michigan, USA - KBS C5-4 metaG | ecosystem: Host-associated > Plants > Roots > Rhizosphere > Soil | place: Michigan, USA...
CTGGCCTTCGTCGCGCTGGCCGCCTGCGCCTGGCTCGTATACCGGCTCGGCAGCGAGTGGTTCGGCCGGGCCGCCGGGGCGGTCGCGGCGCTGGTGCTGCTCACGCGCGTGCCCGTGCTCTCCTACGGGGTGCGTGCCTACGTGGACGTGCCCTACATGCTGTTCGTGCTCGCCGCCCTGCTGGTAGAGACACGCAAGCGTCGGGCCGGCGCGCCCGTGCTCGTGCTGCTCGCGCTGGCCGGGTTGCTGCGACCCGAGGCGTGGGCGTTCTCCGCGCTCTACTGGCTCTATCTGGTCATCGCCTCGGCGCGCGCCTACTGCTCGCTTTCGCGCGCCCAGATGGCCCGACTGGCTCTGCTGGCGGCATCCGCGCCTCTCGTCTGGGTCCTCAGCGACCTGCTCGTGACCGGGGATGCGATGTGGTCTTTGACGAACACCAAACACACCGCCGTGACGCTGGGGCGCGCCAGCGGGATCGGAGATGCGCCCGAGTACATACCGCGGCGCATCGGCGAGGTGCTGCGGCCGGCCGTCCTGGCGGGAGCGGCGCTCGGCGGCTTGCTCTCGCTGCTGTGGCTGCGCGGGCGTGCCGCGCTTGGCGCCGTCGCCGGGGCGATCGCCGTCGTCGTGTTCGCGGCGATGGCCAGCGCCGGGCTGCCGATCGACACGCGCTACGCGTTCCTGGTCAGCGCGATCCTGTGCGTGTTTTGCGGCGCCGGCGCCTTCGGCTGGACGGCGCTGCCCAAGGGCGAGAAACGGCGCACCGTCTGGATGGCCGCGGGCGCGGTGCTCGTGCTGGCGCTGCTGGCGACGCTGCCGGGGCAGCTGCGCTCCGCGCACCGCGAGCTCGCCAAACTCTCGCGCCAGCAGACGATCCAGAGCGATCTTGTCGCGCTCGTGCACAACCACACGCTGACGCTGCGCTGCGGGCCAGTCGGCGTCCCCAACCACGCGCCGATCCCGCTGCTCGCGCTGTATCTGAAAACGCGGCCGTCGCAGATCGTGAGCGCGGAAGCAAAGCCGATCGGGCGCGGCAGCTACGTCGATCCGGCGAGCCTCGAAGTCGAACGCGAATACATCCTGGACCCGAAGGACCCGCATCGCCCCGTCTCGATCCCGCCGGGCTTCACCGAGGCCGCCACCGACAGCTCGTGGCTGATCTTCAGGCGCTGCGAATAGCGCGTCCTGGAGCCCCTGCCGACCTCAGGCGCCGTCAAATGACCGTGCACCCCTCGTCGAGGCTCACGCCAACGGTTGCCTGCTCGCCACCGGGGACTCCGGACCGGGTGATCCCGCTGCGCCTGCCGGTGATCGCTTAAGGCTGCTTCCTTCCGGACCTGACCTGGTTCACGAGCCGACACCGCGCGGGACCCGAGCCATCGACGCCTCTGGCGACGAAGCAACCGCGGCGTTGCCCCTCGGAGAGGAGTTCAGCCCCGCTTGAGCGGATTGCGGGTTCAGGGCTCCGCTACATCCCCGCCTAGCACGGTCGCACGCGATCCTAGCGCGCCTGACGCGCGTAGCGCGCGAGCGGTGCCAATGCGTTAGTCTGCGCAACCGCTATGAACTTCAATCCTTCGCACATCCCAAACATCAGCGTGCGCGCGCGCATCGCTGCCACGCTCGCAGCGCTCGGCTTCGCCGCACTGATCGCCGGCTGCGGCTCCAGCGGCTCCAGCACGATCACGGTCGGCAACGAGTCCGACGTCAGCTCGGTCCCGCATGTGGCCGGCGAAAAAACCACGTCCACGTCGGCCACGACGCCTCCGACCGCGTCAGCCAAGACGCCCACGAGCGGGCCGCTTGCCACCAAGCCGGCGGTGACCGTGCCCACCGGAGCGGCGCCGAGCAAGCTCGTGATCAAGGAACTAATCAAAGGCACCGGCGCCGAAGCGAAGGCTGGCGAGCCGGTGACCGTCAACTACGTCGGCGTGCTCTACCACGGCGGCAAGGAATTCGACTCTTCCTGGAAGCGCTCAGAACCGTTCGCGTTCACGCTCGGCAAGAGCCAGGTCATCAAGGGCTGGGACCAGGGAGTCGCCGGCATGAAGGTCGGCGGCCGCCGCGAGTTGATCATCCCCTCCGAACTGGCCTACGGCAAGACAGGCTCTCCGCCCACGATCCCGGCGAACGCGCCGCTCGTGTTCGTCGTGGACCTGCTCGGCGTCTAACAGCAACTGCGGTCGCGCAGACGCGCTCGCGAGACTCGACTGTGACCGTGAGGGTCGCCACCGCGATCCTCACGCTCGCCGCGCTCGTCCTGGTGTCCGGTTGTGGATCGGGCGGTTCGAGCGTCTCGCGCCGCGAATACGCGCTCGAGCGCGCCCAGTTCGAGCAGATCGTAGACGAGCTGCATGAAGTCCAGGGGGCCGTTCACCGCGAGGTCAGCACCTCGCGTACGGCCTGGCCTCTCATCTACAACGGGCTTCCCAGCCGGATGAGCGCGCGGCTGCAGCGCAGCGTGAAAGCCGCAAGCGACGTCGCCGGGGCGTTGCCTGCGCCCCGCTTCATGGCCAAGCAAGCGACGCTCACCGGCCCGGCTTCAGGGATCGCCGGGCTCTACGAAGACTACGACCGCCTCGCCGAGCGGGGTTGGCGGCTGACCGAAACCGGGGTTTCGGGCATCGTCTCGGGACCGCTGTCGGTGATTCGCTTCGTGCGCGCCAACTCCCCCCTCTACATCGATGCAATCTACGACGGCCACTTCGACCTGTCGTTGATCGGCAAGAAGCTGCTCGACGGCTACAAGAAGATCGAGAGCATGAGCGAACAGGAAAAGTTCGCTGACATCGGCGGTTTTGGATCGAGCCTGACCAAGCGAGAAATCGAAGCGCTCGCCGCCGCCTACTCGATCCCGGCGGTGAGGCTGGAACCGCATCCGGGGCCGGCGACGGAAGAACGCTGACGCATTCAGGCAGGCTGGAGAGTCGCGATCTCCGCGTTGACGATCCCGTCGTCGTCGAGCACCGCCGCGAGGTGAACGTCGAGCACTGTGCGTTCGTACGGGCCCCGACGCAAGCCAGGGCGCCATCCAGCCGGCCGGTCATGTGGAGGACCGCCCGCACGGGGGTAGTCGACACGATGGGACCGTAACGGTCAGTTCGCCGGTCCCGACGTCCTGCGATATCACCGGACCCGCCAGTTGCATCGCTTCCAGCAAGGCCGTGAGCAGACGATCGGCCAAGTCGCCGCAATAACCAAGCTCGGCGAAGGTGATGCTGAGTCGGTACTCCATAATCACCGTCCCTTCCATTCGAAGCCGCAGCGGCGCATTTCGACGATGAGGTTGCGCAGAGCGCTCCGTGCACTCGGCGTGGAGGCCGTGATCACCATGCGCCCGCAGTTTGGAGATAGAGCTTGTAGTGCCCACCCCTCTGCAACTCGACCCTCCATCCCTGCCGCCGTGCAGCATCCAATATCTGCTTCAAGTCCTTCCTCACGCCTACTAATCCGTCGGAGCTGAGAAAGCTGGACAGATGTCTCGCCCGCTCGGAGCCCGACGTTCGCCATCGAATAGACTAAAGGGGCCTCTAGGACGCGTAGCTCAGTGGGAGAGCGCTCGCTTCACACGCGAGAGGTCGCAGGTTCGAAACCCGCCGCGTCCATAACCCCAATCCGGATCGCCCGGATAGTCGTTCCGGATCTTCCGGACTTCTAATCCGGATTTCCCGGTACAATGATCGGACTTTGTCCGGTTCGGAAATACGGCGTCATGCCGAGGCGCGCGTGGCCGAGGCGCTCACCGACACGCGCATCGTCGCAGTCGAAGGGCCACGCCAGGCGGGCAAGTCGACGCTGTGTACGAAGATCGGCGCCGAGCTGGGGATGCGGATCGTCACGCTCGACGATCCGAGCACTCTGCGCGTCGCGCTGGACGATCCCTCCGGCTTCGTGGCCGACCTTAGCGGATGCGCGTTCGTGGACGAGTTGCAGCGAGCCCCCGAGCTCGTGCTCGCACTGAAGAACGCGGTAGACCGCGATCCGCGTCCTGGGCGTTTCCTGGTCAGCGGCTCGGCCAGCCTGCTGCTGGCTCCCCGCATCGGCGACTCGCTCGCTGGTAGGGTCGAGCGCGTTCCGCTGCGCCCGTTCACCCAGGCCGAGCTCGCGGGCAATGGTGTGCCCGGGTGGCTCGATGAGTTGTGGGAAGGAAGCGCACCGCCGAACGTAGAGTCCGCCGCCGAGGGCAGGAGCGCTCACACCGAGCGGATCGTCACCGGCGGGTTCCCGGCAGTCGTCGCTCGCCCAATGCGCCGGCGCAGAGCGTGGTTCGAGGACTACCTGGCCGCTCTGATCGCGCGTGACGTGCCGGACATCGTCGATGTCCGCCGCCCCGACCTGCTGCCGGCGCTGCTCGCCCACCTGGCCGCTGGCTCGGGATCGCCTATCTCGATGCGTCCGATCGCGCGGGCCCTCGCCGCCGACGAGAAGACGGTGCGTGCATATGTGCGCCTGCTCGAGTTGCTTCACCTGGTCGTAAGCGTGCCGGCCTGGACTCCCGGCCTCGCCGCCCGTGCGGCGCGCGCACCGCGACTGTTCGTAGAGGACTCCGGGCTGCTGACCTACCTGCTGGACGCCAACGCGACCCGTATCGCCGGCGATGACACCCTCAGCGGGCGCGCCTACGAGTCATTCGCCGCGATGGAGCTTCAGCGCCTCCTCCCCCACACCACGACCGCTCCGAGGCTGCGTCACTGGCGCGGCCCACACGGCGAGGAGGTCGACATCGTGCTAGAAGACCGCTCGGGCAGGATCATCGGCGTCGAGATCAAGTCAGGCGCTACCGTCAGACGCAGCGACCTGCGCGGGATGAGCAAGCTGCGGGAGTTGGCGGGCGAGCGGTTCCTCGCCGGGCTGATGCTGTGCACCACACGACAGACGCTCCCACTCGGATCGCGCACCTGGGCGCTGCCGTTGGAGACGTTGTGGCTTTGAGATGTTGGGCTGACTTCAACGAGCTCAGCCCAATAGCGCTCGCTTCACACGCGAGAGCTCGCAGGTTCGAAACCCGCGCCCATTCATGTGATGTCGGGACTACATCTACCTGGGACCACAGCCCTGCACCGAGATCTTCCTCTGCGACGCAGCTCAGCAAGCGCAGAGCTGCGTCTCCTGCGAACCTGGCGGCGCACCGCCGACGCTCCGTCAGGCATCCGGGTACCGGACAACTACGAATTCGGTGGCCCTGGACCTGTCCAAAGCGTGTGTCTGTCGTTCGCTGCCGTAACCGAGACCTGGATCGTGCCCGCCGCTGAACTCGCCTCGCCTCGCCACCGCCGCGCTCCCAGCGCGGCGGTGGCCGAAGCGGGCCGATCTCCGTCTAGTAGGCTTCGACCAACCCTTCTTCTCCTGTCAGCGCGAGCGACGGCGAAGATTCCTCCGCGCACGGCTTGAATGCGCCCGCATTGAGTGAACACGTCGGCGTCGCGACGGCTTTCGCGCCGCTTTCGGTTTCGTATTCGGACGGAACTTGAGCGAAGCCGCTGCGTTTGAGCGCCAGCGCCAGTGTTTTCGTCTGCGTGTTCAGCGGGGAGATAACAGCAATCATAGAACCCTTCATCGTTATTTTGGCCAGTGAAGTGCAGAAGATTTCCGCGATCACTTCCCCACTCGCCGGCGAGAGCGCCAAGCCTGCTTCCCTGCCTTCAGACGTTATGTTCGCCGGGTCCGTGTAGTCCACGGCGCCCATTAGTTCTTTCGTTTCTATCACGCCGGTTTTGCCATTTTCGGCGGTACCACATTTGGCGCCTAGAACTAGGCTAACGCATTCAGTTAGTTTAAGCGTAAGCCTTGCTTCCTTCGCGTTCGTGAATTTACCGGCGCCGGTCTGCTGTTTACATTCAATCCCTCCCTCGACTTCCGATTCGATGAGGACTTTCCCGCCGCTCGAAGTGAATCCGACCGGGAATGCACCCGCGCCTTTCGCCGGTTTGAACTTGGCGGGCTCGGCCAGGAACGTCATTTCGGCCCCCGCGCTCCTTCCTCCGGAGCTGCTTGCGACGATATGATAGTGATAGACGACTCCAGGCGTCAGCCCGATAACTGTGGTCGATACCGGCACGGACATCGTGCCTTCTCCGGCGCTGAATTCGGATGTGCGTTTACCGTTATATTCGAAGAAGTATTTCGTCGGCAAGCCACGCGGGTTGACGGTGCCGTTGAGGGTGGCCGTCATCCCTTCCACTGCAGTCGCCGCGGTTGTGAGCACAATTGGGGCGTTGGCACCGAGTTTGACGCCTTCTTCGAACGTTACCGCATCAATCCCGGTCAGGAGGCAGACTTCATGCCAGCCAAAAAACGAGCGGCCTTCAAGGTAGGCGGGGACAGCGGTTTCTCCTTCCCAGTAGGTCTGCCAGGACTGCTGTCCACCACTCGCACAGGTGAAACCAAGGTCTGCCCCAGTCGTTCCGTCCTTGGTGAAGCTAGTCAATACCGAGTCCATCCCTCCTTTTTCCGCTTCGTGCACTCCGACCGTCACGGAACCACATTTTGCAAACACTGCGTTTTTTGTTTCCGGTTCAAAGGCAAGCCCGATTTCTGTGTGACTTTTGTTTAGAAAGACCGGCTTACCGATAACGTGTGTCACGATGGTCCCGGTGGATACACCTTCGTTTTTACAGCTTTCTTTACTGAGGGATGGCCCGGTCGTGCACGATTTGTATGTGATCGTCATATTCAGTGTTCTTATACCGGTGATTTCCCCGGTCTCCGAGCTGGTAGCGCAATCGATGAGTTCTCCCGTCACGTCGTCTTCGAAGTATACTTCCGGGGCGCTGCCTGTGAAATGCTTGTGAACGACTTCGTTGCCTTCTTCGTTGACGATTTCAGGCGAACTCGCCGCCGCGGCTGATGCGCCCATCGCGCCTGCCGAGAGCAACAGTGCGAGCGCTGCTAGGATAGTCAGCCATCTGCATTTTATACGTTTCACTCCTACCGCTCCTATCGTTCATCGCGACTCGGCGCGATCCTCGTGGCACATGGTGCGAGACGACCGCCGACGCGGACTTTGACTTACACTGACGCGACACTATGCTGACGGTAGTGACCCGTCAAGATTTCACCTAATGCTCACGGCCGTTCTCGATAGGTGAAGCGAACATCCGTCTAACCGCCGGCGCAGCGCAAGCGCCGTCTGCTGCCCGTGCTCGGTCAGACGCCATGAGTTCGGACCGCCGATGCTCTGGCGCTCCTTTACCAGCAGCCCGATGCCGGTCAGGCGCGCGAGCAGCGTGGATGCCTGAGTGTCGCTGGCGATCCCGACCGCTCGCGCGATCTGGCGATTGCTGGCGCCCGGGTTCGCGGCCACGTGCAGGAGCGCCTCGCGCGCTCGGTGAGCCCGAGCGTCCAGCAGCATCGCTGGAAGCCGCACGCTCTTGTCCGGCTTGTCTCCTCTGCTTGCGTCCCCGCTTCCCCGCTCGGCTAGCAGCGACGCTGCGATCTGCTCGGCCTTGAGGACCTGCTCGGAGACCGTCCGGCCATCTAGGTATGGAGTCACGATGACTCGGATCAGCGGCCCGAGCAGGGAGATCAGTGGCTCGCTCCTGTTCGCTAGCGGCTCGCGCTGGACGATCGCCAGCACCGCCGCCATCGTGCCGACACTCGCGAACGGGTAGGGCTCACCCGGCGCCACCCTTTGCCAGTAGCCCACGACCAGCTGCGTCAGGCTGGAGACGTGACTTTCCCGGCGCTCAAGCGCCGAACTGCCCACCGCCTGCGACTCGACCAAGCATACTCGCGCGATCTGCGGCTCGGCTTCGAAGAACAGCAACAGCTCGGCCAGCGCGACGCGCAGCCCCTCGAGCCAGTCGAGCGAGCGCTCGAACGCCTGCGAAACGAGCGCGCAGGCGCGGCGGTGGCCCTCGTCGAGGATGGCGAGCAAGCAATCCTCGCTGCTCTCGAACACGCCGTAGAACGCGCGGCGCGAGACGCCCGCGTGGGCGCATACGACCGCCACCGAAGTGCGCGCATAGCCCCGTTCGCACACGACCGCCGCCATCGCCCGCACGATCCGCTCGCGGTGCAGCGCGGTGGCGCGCTCGCGCCCAACGTCCGTGCCACGCGCACCCATCTTCTGTTCGCCGCTTGACTCATCGCCCTCTCTTTGCCTTCTTGGCTCGCCGGTGCTTGACCACCTTCTTTGGGCAGCCGGTGACGCCGATTGGCGTGGATTGTTTGATCACGGCCCCGTTCTGGGCGACGAACAGGGTCGGCATCTTCAAGGACTTGACCTTGCACAGGTTCGTGTTCGCGGCAAGCGCCGAGTTTTCTCCTTGCGGCAATGTGAGTTCGAAGGTGCCGACGGGAGCGTCGGGAACCGTCTGGAACGTGCTGCTGGTGATGCTCGTCTTTTCGTTGATGAACGTTTCGCCGTGCAGGTCGAGCGTGACACCGTAACCTTGGAGGACGATCACCAGTTCCGGGAACTTCGCGCCGCCATAGCTGACGAAATAGGCCGGACCCGATAGCGGGACCGGGAGCAGGGGCGTGGTCGCTCTAGCTTCCCCGACCTTCGAGCCCGCCGGGCACGCCGCTGGATCGCTGTTGAAGATGGCGACGGTGCACGCCTTCTGCAGCGTCGGCAGGCGCGACGGGAGGTGTCTGGGCAGGTCGACCTTGACGCTCTTGATGTTCGCCTGCGAGCCGAACGCGGCTTTCGGGTAGGTGAGCTTGACGTGCAGGCTGGCACCGGCCTTCCGTGAGGTCTTGCCGCTGGTGGACACCTTGAAGCCCGGTTTGAAGCCGAGCGTCGCGCAGTTGGTGACCTGGAACGGCACGCCAACGTTCCGGCTGGCGCCCTGCGTGCTCGACAGGCTGCCGGTGATCTGCATCGGGGAGCAGTTGGTCGGGTTGAACGTAAACCCAGGCCGGTTGATCGTGACGTTGACGTGCTTGATCTCCAGGGGAATGCCGTCGAGGATCGTCGGAATCTTGTAGGGGCCGGTGTTGTCGCTCGTGACCGTCAACTGGCTCGTGATCGGGTCGACTTCGATCTTCGCCCTGACCAGCACGCAATCGCAGGGCGTGTTCTTCTCGAGGTCGAACGGGCCGGCCTTCGCGGGGTTGACGATCGACAGGCCGAATGGCGCGCCCTCATATGGACCGGTCAGGTAGACCTTACCGCCGGTTACGCTGAACGGGTCAGACCCCAAGCCGACGCTGACGATCGTTTCGCCGATCAGGCTGTTCGGCCCGCACAACCCCTGGCTCGCCTGCGGCTCGGGGCACAGCTGCACCCCGGTGAGCAGACCGGAGAGACCAGGCGGCATGTGCAGGCTGATCGACTGCAGATCCTGCTGGCCGTCTTCGCGGCTCATCGTCATCGTGAACAGCGACAATCCTCCCGCCTGGATGCTCGTCGTGCCGGCCGTCAGTGACGGCGCGAACGGCAAACCGGGGCCAGGGCACGCGCTGCCGTGCGGACCGGACGCGATCTGGAAGATCGAGGACGGTGTCGCCGCGGCGTTTCCCGACCATGGCGTGAACACGGCATTGGTGGTGTAGGTCCCGCAGTGCGACGGGGTCGCCAGCGGCGCGCGTTCACCACCGAAGAAATGCAGTTCGAGGTCTTCGAAGGGAAGCTCGGGCGTGTTCTTGAACTTCGAGACGATCTGGCCAGTCACCGAGTCGGGTTTGACTTCGCCGGCGACCTTGATCAGCGTGCCCGACACCGGGTCCTGAGCGACGAGATACATGGCAATCAACGAACCGAACGGGTTATGGTCCTGCTCAGCGAGATAGACCGCGCCTTCCAGCGGATGCGGCAACAGCGGCGTCCTGATCGTGACGGTCCCCACCTTCGAGGCGTCCGGACAGAACGGTTCGGGCACACCCGAGGTGAAGAGGTCGCGTCGCAAGCCTTCCGGTTCGACACCGGTGAACCCGATCTCGTTCTCCGCGCACGCTTCCAGGCCGTCCGCGCCCGCCGGGTTGAGCGTCACGCCTTCGGGCAGCGTCACCGTCGTGTCCTTCAGCGTGGACTCGGCCAGGCCTTCCGGGTTCAGGGCCGCCTGCTGGGGTACGTGCACGCCGACCGTCAACCCGGATGGGCTGCTCGCGTTCGCGACGTCCGGGGTGATGGCGATCGACGGCGCGAACGGGAGATGGTTGCAGCCGTCCACTTCTTCGGGGAGGCGATACGTCACCGGTTCCGCGGTTTCCGCCGGTTTTTCGGCCGAGCCCCACGAGTCCGCGCGTAGCGTCGAGGAGAACGGCGCTTGGCAGGAGGTCGGCATCACCAGGAACGGCGGCGGGGCGGTCGCCGTGCTGACAGGGCAGGCGCTCGGGCCTCTCAGATGCTGCAGGCAATCCCAGCCACGCTCGGGATCGTGGCTTGGATCGCCAGGTACCCCCCAGAAGGTCAAACGCACGCCGAGCAGCCACTGGACCTGTGGAATGTCGAACGAGCCGACCGACACGGCGTAGTTGCCGCCGGCGCTGACTGATGTGTCCAGGAAGGCAGAGACGATGCCAGCGGCCTTGAAGCCGAACCTCGCGGGCTCGCCAGCCCGCGGCACGAGGTTGAAGATCGGCACCACGTCGGTCACGTACCCGACGATCTGCGGTTCGTTGAAGCTGAGCGTGGCGACGCCCACGGCCGACGCGGCGGGGCATTCGTTGACCGGCTGGCCCTGGATGCTGAACTGGGCGCCGAACTGGGCATCTGTGCACTGCGCGAACGGCGTGGGATTGCCGAACATGCCGACCGGCAGTTCGCTGACGATGTCCCTCGGCAGCGCGAAGGTCCGGGGACGACCTTCTTTGTCGTTGGCTTGAGTGTCCAGAGCGAGCACACTCGTCAGCTGGAACGGGTGCGAGCCGGCCTGGGTGTCGATCCGCCCGCCCGGTTCTTCGGGGATCAGCGAGTATTCTTCGATCCCGAAGCGGCCGTGCTGGCCGACCTTGATCGCGCTGCTGACGGTCCTTGAGCTTGCGGTGCCGCCTCCGGAGACGGTGGCGGTGTTCAGTTCGCCGCTCGTCGCTCCTTCGACGCGAACGGCGATCCGTACTTCGATCGTTTCATACGGCGGCAGGCTCTTGGGGACCGTCACCACTTCTTCTTTTTCGTTGGTCGTCTGGTACGTGCCTTCGAGGATGCATGTCAACGTGCTCTTCACGCAGCTCACCTTGCCGCGTTCAAACATTCCGGGACCACCGGCGATCGCCTTTATGCTTCGGGCTTCCAGCCCTTCCGGAAGCACATCCTTGACTGTCACCGGACCGCTCGTCGCCGCGTCGCCGAGATTCTCCGCGGTGACGACGATCGTCCCTTCCCCGCTTTCGGGCAATACGGTCGGGCGCGCGCCGGAGCTGATGCCCCACCACGGTGACGGCGTCTGCGCGTACGCCGCGCCGACTAGCGCCGATCCCATCAACACCGTCGACGCCAGGGCGGAGACGAGCTTGACCCTCGATCGCGAAACTCTGATCATGACCGACCCCTTCTCGTCGCCTTCTTACCGGGCTTCTTCGTGCCATAGCGATTCCGCGCCTGGCGTTCGCATCCTCGTCGCTTGCGTGTGGACTTCTTCTCGTGACACGCGTTCAGCGCCCGCTCCAGCTTCTGGGCTCGCGTAAGCGAGCGTCGCTTGACCACCGCTGCTGCGGGCGAAGACACGTTGCCGGCACCAGTGAACGTCGCGCTCGACGGAGCCCCGAAGATCGCCGGCTGCGGTTCGGGCGCCTCACGACACGCATCAGCGGTGGTACACGCTGGCTGTTGCGGCGGCGCCAGCGCGCACAGCGCCGCCGCGCTGCAGACATGCGCGTCGTACACGTCGAGCGCAGTGTCGATATCGCCGGCGACCAACTTTTCCCTGGTCAAGAAGAACACATCGTCGCCACTTTCGCTCGCGTCCAAGAACGCCGATTCTCCGATCGCCGTACCGGAGCTGATCAGGCCGACACAGCCGTTGGACCGTTCGCTGAAACTCGCAGACGACGCCGCGCAGTCGCCTACGCCGACCGGCTCGTACTCGTAAGCGTCCTGGTTGCCGTTGATATCGCCAGGCGAGAGCGCATCGCCGCTGTTGAAAAACACCCGTCCTTGGTCCGACAGATAGCGAGGTTGGTACAGACCAGTCTCCTGCTTAAATGATGCCCAAGCCGGAATATTCGCGGCTATCCAGTTGGACGGGCTCCAAACCAGAAAGCCACCTGTCAGCATGTTCTCGATGTCGGCGTATTCGATGCCGTCCGGGCGAGCGCCCGTAGGACCGCACGAAGCGCACACGAGCCCAGCGCCGTCCGACGTCTCGGCGTGGTAGAGGTAGACCTCCTCATCGGGCCTGCCGCTGTGCGCGTCGAGATTGTCGTAGCCGGTCAGCGACCGGTTTGACATGAACGCCAGCCATTTGCCGTTGGGCGACACCCCGGCTGTCAAACCCGTGAGATCCGATCCACCATTGCTACCGTCCCAGTCGGGGTAATCTTCACCAGACAGAACGGCTATGAACTTAACCGCTCCTTCATGCCAGACATACAAGTTGCAAGACCCCGTGCCGATCAGCGCGCCGACCCCGCAATTCCCAGAGACGGCGCCGTGTTCTGCGCCGTCACCCAATATTCCGTTGGCGACGAAATAGAGCCACGTGCCGTCGTCGCTGGCTCCAACCACGCCCCCCTGCACATCTGCGCCTTCTTCGGCGGCTGGACCCGGCGTCAGATCGGTCAAGTCGCAGCGCGGTTCGCCTGCCGCTACGACTATTTCGCACTCGTACAGGTCACGCTCCCCCAAAATCGTGCTGGCATTGGCGGTCAAACGCTGCGTATCCGTGAAGAACACACGCGCGTCGTCCCCCGCAGCCGTCTGGTACCGTGGGGATTCTGCACCGGCCCCGCATTCCCCGCTGGACAGGCATTCAGCCTGCGGCACGTCAAGTCTGAGCGTACGCCCTCTGGCCATGTCTCGCATGTACAAAGCCGAGCCGTTTCCGCGCGCTTCCGTCCATACTATTCGCGAACCGTTATTGGAGATGGCGCGTCTGGCGACGGTGCCGTTGTATCCCAAGCCAGTATTGCCTGCCGCGCTCGCTTCTTCGCCTTTTTCGTTTGGCGGCAGCACGCTCACGAGACGCAGGCGTGCGGGATGAGGACTTGCCGCCGTCCACTCATAGAGCTGCGCATGTCCGCCGGTGGATGCCCCGGTCAAAGCCACGCTTGAATTCAAAATCACATGTGTGAGATCGGGTGAGGCCCCGGCGAACTTAGCTTCGCTGGTCTCATTGTTAGGTTCACCTTCCGGCACGCCGCCAAACGGCGTTCCTTCCGGCACGTCGGCATAACCCGGAGCGCTCGTGACCAGCGGCTCATAGCAGGTCGCGGGCGTGGCTTCGCAGGTTGTGTCGTGCCGCAAATAGGGAGTGCGATCGGTGTCGGCGGGGAACGCTTCCGGGGCCAGCGACGTGAATGGGCCGAGCGGTTCGGCCACGCCCGTGGAGAGGTCCGGCGAGAAGTATCGGTACTCTTTGCCGGCTGCGCTGGGGAACACCGTTACGGTGGTATGCGGAAGCGATACGTCGCGCGACGTCCAGCCGTCCGGACCGCGTACGGACAGGACCTGCACGCCGTCATACTCGTAGCCCTTGACGCCGGCTTCCGTCGGCACTGTAGCGATGTAGGTCATCGCGTTCCCGCCGCTGGCTGCCTGCGTCGGCGCTTCCGTGTTCGGTTTGAATACCGCGCCGCGCTTGTCCGCCGGCGAGACCAGTTCCCACTGACGACCGTCGGGCAGCGTGACCGCCGCGCCCGCCGGCTGTGTCCTGAATGTACGGTCCGAGCCGAGGAAGGCTTCCGGTTCGCCCGGGTTGACTTCGCTGACGGCGACTACCCTGAAATGGTAGGTAGTTGCGGGGACAAGACCCTGAAGGTGTTGTTCGACGTCGACGTCGCTGCCGCCGGACCCGATCGGGGCGCCCTGCGTAACGGGGATTTGCGCTTCGTAGCCAGCATCCCTGCCGTACTGGAAATAGTAAGAAGTCTGCGCGCCGTGCGGCGCGATGCTCGCGAGCAGCCTGGCCGACGTCGCGGAGACTTCGGAGACGGACTCGCCGTGCAGGCCCGGGCCAAGCGTCGTGAAGCAGACGTTCTGGGACGGTTCGCCCTCGTTTGTCCCGTTCCCGTTCGCGGCCTGCAGCCGGTAGCAGTATTCCGTGTCCGGTTCCAGGCCTTCCAGGCGCGCATGCACAGCGACAAGCGTGGAGCCGTTCGGCTCCATTTCCGGTTCGCACGCCGCCGTGCGATCGAGGACCGAGCCGACTCCCCACGCAAATCGACATGAGGCTTCGCCTTCACTGTCCGGATTGAGCTTTCCGTTCAACCGAGCCCCACGAGCACCGACTTCAGAAGGCTGTTCGCTTGCCACGTCCGGCACAACCACACCACGGGCGAACACATCCACACGATTGACGCTCTTTTCTTCGTCCTTCGTAGCGACGAACACATTGCCGCTCGCCGAATCGACAGCGATAGCCTGAATGGACGGGAACGCCTTCGCTTCGCCGCCAGGGCCGACTGGCGCCGCGGCGATGCGATCCAAGAACGTGCCAGCCGCGCTGAACTCATCCATAACATTCGACTTCTGTTCGGCGACATAGATGTTCCCGGTCACGGAATCGACCGCCATCCCCCCGATGCGAGTGAACGGAACGCCGTTCACGCTGGCGATCTTGAACAGGTAGCTGTAAACGCCAGGCATCCCGGACACAGGTTCGAACACATCCACCCCGCACTGCCGTTCCCCTCTGCGGCATTCTTCCGGATTGCCGTCCGCAACCAGCACATCCCCGTTGAAGCCCGACACCGTTACACCACGGGGAACGGAGAACGGCACCACTTCACTACCAGAGCACAGCCCCGGCGAAACGCACGTCCCCGTGATCGTCGCAAGCGGTTTCGCCGGTTCGCCGCCACCCGCTTCGGGCGCGAACACATACACGCCCTTGAAAGACCCACCATTGCTCGCCACGTACACATCTCCGCTCGTTTCAGGGCCAGCGGACCCGTCAACTGCAATACCCTCTTTCATTTCGCCCTCGACCACGAGACCGGCGAACCCCTCCGTCGTACCCGCGCCGTTCCACACACCCCTCAATTTCCGAGAAGCCGCATCAAACACCGCTATCTGTGCTTTGCCTTCCTTCCCCGTCGTCACATAAACATCTTCTTCGCCGCCGCTGCGACCAACGGCGAGACCCGCAAAACCAAGCTCCGGCAAACCTTCCGCTTCATTCAGCTGCCACGGAGAGACAAACAGGCCACTCGACGCATCGTATGCGTCCAGACGTTGGACATCATCAATGTCAGACCGTTCCCCCAACCACACACGCCCGGAATAGGCAGCCGCCGCTGTGACTTCCTCCAGCGGCCCGATCGAGGCGACCGAGGAGCCCGGCGGCACACCTTCGCCCACATGTTCGGAGACACTCGGAAGGAACTGGTGCGCCAGAGCACCGACCGCCACGGCGTCGCCCAGCGCCAGTGTCGTGGATAGGACGAGTAGTGCTGAGACCAGGCTTGCGACAAGCAGCTGCAGGTTACGTTTCATGATTAGACCGATCCGATCGCGTAAACGCTTGCCCGCCCCCGGCTACGACCACGCGCCGTGCCGGAAACGGGTCCGCTCGACTATTCCGCTGTGACCGCCCAGGTGCCGTAGCCCTTCGCGCCTTCGCCGGTGATCTCGAAGGTCTGCAGCGCCCCCGCAGTGCCGACGCCGGGAGCGTTGGTGCCCGGGTTGTCGGTGAACGGTCCCGACAGCGTCAAGGCGTTTGTCAGTTCCCGCGCGTAGATGCACAGGTTGCCGGGCTTGGCCTTCGGTTCGGCCGCGTCGCCCCTGCATTCGACCGACGTGACTTCTTCGATTTCTTCTTTTTCGTTTTCGATGACTTCCTTTTCGGCCGGGCTGATGAAGTGCGCGTGGCTCAACGCCATCGCAGAGGCGAGCGGCACCGTGAACGACGCGATCACCGTTTTGTACCCGCCACTGGACTGGGCCAGCGGGCCGAACGACCAAGCGCCGGTCTCGGTCGCTTCCGAGGGAAGCGTGCCGCCCACGGCCCAGGGACTGCCGGCCGGGCCTTTCGCGCCTTTTTCGCCATTGCAGACCGAGCTGGTGCTGCTCGCCGAGGTGTATTCGACGCCACCCGCGGCACAGCCGCCCTGGCCGGCGCTCAAAGTGCTGCCCGTCACGCTCACGCCGTCTTTGCCTTTTTCACCGATCGCCCCGTTTTCGCCCTTTGCGCCAGGCGAGCCCTGCGGCCCCGCGCTCCCGGCGGGGCCTGCCGCGCCAGCGTGGCCAGCTGGCCCGACCTTGCCTTTGAGTTGGCTGAGGACGTTCGGCTTGATCTGTTTAGTCGAGGTGATGATGAATTTGCTCGCGGCGAAAGCGCCGCCGGTCATCGCGAAGACCAGCGCAAGCGTCGCGGTGATGTTCGCGTAGGTCAGTCGCGGGCGTAGGCGTGACATGTGGTGATTCCCTCCCCTTGCGGTTTGCTTGCTCGTGCGGGCCGTGTCGGCTCCCTCTCGTTTCACTGCGGGTCCTCCGTGTGAGGGCTCGCGCCCGTGTGGGCGCGCAGGCTGCTGGTCATCTGCTGGCCGGCATCGGTCAGTACCCAGGCGTTGGGAGCCCCCTGCCCCGGGATCGCCCCCGGGTTGTCGATCAGGCGGTAGCGCTTCAGCCGGTTCAGAAGCTTTGAGATCTGGCCCTGGTCGCGGATCTCGGCGATCTCGCCGATCGTGCGGTTAGACGTGCCCGGATGCTCTGCGACCGTGAGCAGGACGCGGACCGTGCGGTAGGTGAGGCGCATCCCGACGGGTTTGAACGGATCGGCCAGCGGGGTCGCGCTGGGCGCCGCACGAAGGGCCTGCTGGAGGGGGCGGTCCAGTTCGCGACGGGCCGCATTGGTGCCGAGGTAAGGCATCACGACCATGCCCATCAGCGGGTTGACCAGTTTCGCCACCGGTTCGTGGACGCCAGAGCTGAGCGTGCTCTGCAGGATCGAGAGGATGCCGCCGACGGTGCCCTCCGCGGTCAACGGCAGCAGCTGCGGGTCCAGCTTTGACTCGGCGCGGCCGGCGTCGACGGCGCCCACGAGCTGCTCAAGCACCTCGGCGCGCCGGCGCAGCACCGCCGGCCCGGCCGCCAGCGAATCGACGATCAGCGCGCGGGCGATCCGCGGCTGCTCGTCAAGGAAGCAGAGCAGCGCGAACAGCGCGACCCGGATGCGCTCGCTCCAGCGCTCCTGCGCCCGGTAGGCGGGCAGGACGCGCCGGCAGGCCAAGTCGAGCGCGTGCTCGAAGGCGGCCAGGAAACAGTCCTCACGGTCGGAGAAGACTTCGTAGAAGGTGCGTCGCGAGACCCCCGAGCGCGTAACGATGTCTGCGACGCTCACCTTCGCCGCACCGAGGTCGGCGAGCACATCGAGCGTAGCCGAAAGAATGCGGGCACGCTGGATCTGAGCGATATGGGCGTGACCCAAGCCGGCCGCTAGACCGTTGGCCTCGCGGCGAGCGCGCACGCCGTCCCGACAGGACGCGCGCGACGGCTTCTCCGCGCGCGCCACGCTCAACACCTCTCCCCCACGAGGCGCCCTGAAGGGCACAAGCGGACAGGCCCCTGAGCGCAGAGAGAGTGCGCGCCCAGGGACGAGCCCGGACTGTTCGAGACGGC
>Ga0105240_10006172_pt1 | contig 17661 bp, 5 predicted proteins | sample KBSC54metaG_FD_80426 | JGI IMG/M metagenome (GOLD analysis project Ga0105240, IMG submission 80426) | Corn rhizosphere microbial communities from Kellogg Biological Station, Michigan, USA - KBS C5-4 metaG | ecosystem: Host-associated > Plants > Roots > Rhizosphere > Soil | place: Michigan, USA...
TAGCCATCGCATCAGCTAAAAAAGCATACGAGATATACAAAAGAGTATTCAGCGGACCGCGTTGGGAAAAACTAGCTGCAAAAGGCGCACAACCACAGCGTTTATTGTGGGCAAGTACCAGCAGCAAGAACCCTGCATTTAAGGATACCAAATATGTTGAAGCATTGATCGGTCCGGATACCGTTGATACTGTCCCTTTGGAAACTATCGAAGCTTTCCGTGATCATGGTGTTGCTGAAAACACTTTGGAGCAAGGTCTTGCTGAGGCTACAGCAACTTTGGCAAAACTGAAATCGATCGGCATTGATATCGATAAGATCACGCAACAGTTAGAAGACGAGGGTGTTGACAAGTTCAACAAACCTTTTGAAAAACTGTTACAAGCAATTGAAGACCAAAAAGTTAAAGCTTAATTGCTGTGGAGACATTAGCCGTAAAATTCCTATTCTTTGACATAGGAGGCATCCTGCTTACTAATGGCTGGGGTCATGAATCGCGCCAGGAAGCGGCTCGCTTATTTAATCTTGACTACAAAGAGATGAGCGATTTGCACACATTTATTTTTAATGTGTACGAAGCTAGTGGCGTTGATCTGGATGAATATATTGATACAGTGGTTTTTAATCGTCCACGCGACTTTACACGTGAAGATTTTAAAAAATTCATGTTCGATCAATCAAAGGAATTGCCTGATATGCTTGCCTGGTTAAAGGAATGGAAGAAAGATTGTGGTTTCAGGATCATATCTATCAATAACGAGGGCAAGGAGCTTAATGATTATCGAATCAAAAAGTTTAAACTGCATGAGTGTTTTGATGCATTCGTATCCTCGTGTGAAGTAGGTATCCGTAAACCTGATCCGGCAATATTCAGACTGGCAATGGGTATAGCTATGGCGCAACCGCAGGAATGTGTCTATTTCGATGACAGGAAAATGTTTGCGCTAGCTGCCGGGAAACTCGGCTTGCGTGCTTATCAGCATACCAGCTTCGAAACAACAAAGAAAATTTTAGAAGATTTAAAAAAAGAAAACTCAAACCAAAAATGAGCACAACATCAAATAAATATGCCTTTGGCATGATTGGCCTGGGTGTTATCGGCCGGAGTTTATTGCTTAATATGGCCGATCATGGTTATGCTGTGGCTGGTCATGATAAAGACACTTCGAAAGTAAACTCACTGAATGAAGAAGGAAAAGAAAAGGATGTGCAGGGTTTCAGTGATGCAAAGGAATTTATCGCAAGTTTGACTAAACCGCGCGCTATCATGATGCTGGTACCTGCCGGTAAGATTGTCGACGCAGTAATAGAAGAAATGACCCCGCTGCTTGAACAGGGAGATATACTAATAGATGGCGGTAACTCGCACTTTACTGATACCAACCGTCGTGTGGAAGAATTGGAGGCTAAAGGCTTGCACTTCTTCGGCATGGGTGTTTCTGGTGGTGAAGAGGGCGCTCGTCGTGGCCCGAGCATGATGCCGGGTGGCGATAAGGAAGCTTACAACGTGATGAAACCGATCTTCGAAGCCATTGCGGCAAAAGTTGATGGTGCGCCATGTGTAACTTATATCGGTCCGGGTGCATCTGGTCACTTTGTGAAAATGGTGCATAATGGTATCGAATATGGCTTAATGCAGCTAATTGCAGAAGCCTATGAGATCATGAAAAAAGGCTTGCAAATGGATAACGCACACATTGGCGAAGTATTTGCTAAATGGAATGCCGGTCGTTTGCAATCGTTCCTGTTAGATATCACTAAAGATATTTTCCAGTACAATGCTCCAGGGACTGATCATTTACTGATCGACGATATTAAGGATGAAGCTAAAGCAAAAGGTACCGGTAAATGGACCTCACAAGTAGCTATGGATCTTCAGGCGCCAATCCCAACTATAGATAGTTCAGTTTCCATGCGCGATCTTTCCAAATACAAAGAATTGCGTGTACAAGCCGCTGCTTTATATGGTGATGGTGAAAAAGCATTGGATGTTGATACCGATTCATTCCTGGAATCACTGGAGCAGGCATTTTATTTCAGCATGATCGTTTCTTACGCACAGGGTATGCACCTGCTTTCAAGAGCATCAGAAGAATATAAATATGATCTGAAACTGGGCGAAATCGCTAAGATCTGGCGTGGTGGATGTATTATTCGTTCTGCATTTTTGAATGATATCTTCAAAGCATATGAGAAGACTCCAGCTTTAGCACATCTCTTGTTGGATGATAGCATCCATGCGATAGTATCGGAAGCAGTTAAAGGCTCACGTACGGTATTATCGGCAACAATTGCTGCCGGGATAGCTGCACCATGCTTCACGGCATCCATAAGCTATTTCGATAATTTTATTAATAAACGTATGCCATCAAACCTGATCCAGGCTCAGCGCGACTATTTTGGAGCGCACACTTACGAACTGATCGGGAAAGAAGGCGTATTTCATACTCAATGGGCTGAACAATAATCGTGACTAACAAACCCTTATTCAAACGAAAAACTACCATGAGCGCAAACACAAAATCAGACCCTACTATATTTGTCATATTTGGCGGAACCGGCGACTTGACGTCAAGGAAAATAGGTCCGGCTTTATACAACCTGTTTTTGGACGGCTGGATGCCCGACAATTTTTCAATAATTGGTACCGGCCGTACTCAATATTCTGATGAACAGTTCAGGGAAAACCTGTATAAAGACCTTAGCCAGTTTTCACGCAGTGGAGTACCTGACAAAGACAAATGGGCTGCATTTTCACAAAATGTTTATTACCAGGTTTCTGACGTAAAAAATGCAGAGACCTATAAAGAATTTGGTAAGCGCATCGAAAAACACAGTGCAGATTGGAAAGCAAAACCGAATGTAATCTATTACCTCGCTGTATCTCCAAACCTGTTCCCGATCATTGCATCAAATTTGGCTAAAGCTAAGCTTACTGACGACAAGAAAAAGATCAGGATTGTGATCGAAAAACCATTTGGCCATGATCTGGAAACAGCAAAAGAGCTTAATCATTTGCTGTCCGGTATATTCGACGAGTGCCAGGTATACCGTATCGACCATTACCTGGGTAAAGAAACCGTTCAGAATATTATGGCTTTCCGCTTTGCAAACTCCATCATGGAGCCGCTTTGGAACCGTAATTTCATCGAGCACGTGCAGATATCCGTGTCCGAGCAACTGGGGGTTGAAGAACGCGGCGATTATTATGATGGCTCAGGCGCGTTGCGAGATATGATCCAGAATCACTTATTGCAGCTGCTTTGCCACATCGCTATGGAGCCACCTGTGAGCTTTAATGCTGATGAAGTGCGCGACCGCAAAGTAGATGTGTTAAGGGCTATGCGTAAGTTTACACCTGAAGATGTTCGTAACGCAGCGGTTCGCGGTCAATACGGTAGCGGCTGGATGAAAGGTAAAGAAGTACCTGCTTACCGTGATGAACCCAAAGTCGATCCTCAATCAAATACAGAAACATTCGCAGCTATTAAATTCTTTATTGATAACTGGCGCTGGCAGGGCGTACCTTTCTATTTAAGAACAGGTAAACGCCTACACCAGTCTTCATCAGTTATTACCATACAGTTTAAGGATGTTCCCCACCTGATATTCCCTACAGAAGCGGCAGAAAGCTGGCAGCAAAACAGGCTGATCATTAGCATACAACCTGAAATGAGTATTCGTTTGCAAGTTCAGGCTAAGCGCCCGGGAATTGATATGGTATTAAATGCCGTTGATATGGTATTTGACTATAAGGGAACCTATAGCCAACAGGCGCCTGAAGCGTATGAAACTTTGATCTTGGATACGATGCTCGGCGATCAAACCTTATTTATGCGTGGCGACCAGGTGGAAGCTGCATGGGAATTGGTGATGCCGATATTAAGCACATGGCAAAATAAAAAGAGCCTTAATTTCCCTAATTATTCAGCCGACTCATGGGGACCTGAGTCTGCTGAAGCTTTGATTGCGCGCGACGGATTTAACTGGTTTACACTACCTGTACAAGGGAAAAAATAATTATTTGATGAAAATAAATGTTTTTAAAAACGAAGACGAAGTTCTTCAGGGTTTGGCAAATTATATTGTGGATACGGCATCGGCATCAATTTCCACAAATGGGCAATTTTCTATAGCGTTGTCGGGAGGAAATTCCCCCAAAAAACTATATGAATTATTAGCGTCCCCAGCTTATAAAGACAAAATTGAGTGGAGCAAGGTTCATTTCTTTTTTGGAGATGAGCGTTATGTACCTCACACTGATTCGCAAAGCAATTACCTGATGGCTAAAAAAGCTATCCTGGAGCCTTTGGAGCTAAGTTTTAACCAAATATTCCCCGTAGATACTTCGTTAAGTCCTGATGATGCTGCCAAAGCCTATACAAATGATATCAATTTGTATTTCGCTGGAACTGAGCCACGTTTCGACCTGGTATTGTTGGGATTAGGTGATAATTCGCATACGGCATCCTTATTTCCGCATACGCCTGTTCTGCATGATAAGACCGCTTCTGCAAAAGCTGTTTATCTTGAAGATCAAAAGGTCTACCGTATTACGATGACGGCGCCTTTGATCAACCTTGCTTATCATGTGGCATTCCTGGTGTATGGAGAAGGTAAGGCGATTGCGGTTAACCACATAATAGAAGATAAAACCAATATCGAGGAATATCCGGCCCAGTTGATTAAGCCGCAAAGCGGTGATTTACAGTGGTTTTTAGATACAGGTGCAGCGGCTCAACTTAAAGGCAAGTAGACTTTCGTTTTAATTGATATTTGAAATCAGCATTTGTAAAAACATTATAATCGTTTATTACTTTATATAAAACGTCTTAAGTATTGTACTTAAGACGTTTTTCATTTTTAGTAAACCAGATTTATTTCATAGTTTTTCATGTAACTGATACCATACATGGGGATGATTTGTGTGGTATAATAATTGTAAGTTAAAAACCAAAGTTTGAGAATTTCGTAAAAAGGTGTTCATCAAACTAAATGTTTTATGAATTAGTTACTTTAGTTCCTTGTGTGCAAGGGATTAACCGAAAATCTACTTATTTATATGTCAATCCATACTTTGTCGGAAAACATGCCTTTTGAACCTGAAATAAACTATTGGAAACATAAGCTGAAGTGGGTGAAACCACTAAATCTGTTTACAGACTCAGCAAGATCCGATAAGAAGGGTAACAGTAAGCACAGTTCCGGTTTTGTTATAGATGAAAAGTTAAAGACGCAATTAAGGAAGTTCAGTGATGATCAAAAAATATCGCTGTTTGTTACGTTGCTATCTGCTTATAAAGTATTGCTATACCGTTATAGCTCGCAGGATGATATCTGCGTAGGAAACGTTATCGCTGCTGACAAACAACAGCCAGATCATTTAAATGTACTGCCTTTACGAACAGAAATAAACAATACCAATAGTTTTGAAGAACTGCTACAAAGTGTAAACAATACTGTTAATGACGCCTATCAACATCAAAACCTTCCTGTTGAGAAACTGACAGGCTTGATCAGCGAAGAGGCAGATCTGAATTCTAATCCGCTTTACCAGGTAATGTTCATTTTGCAGAATGGTGTTGCAATTCCAGCAGAACATGCCCGCGAATCGGACTTAACGCTTTTTATCAAAGACGACGTTTCTGAGCTTACCTGTAGAATAGAATTTAATTCTGATCTTTATCAAGAAGATACGATTCGTCGTATAATAGACCACTATAAAATATTACTTAACTCCATACTCACGAGCCCTAAAAAAAGCATCGGTTTGTTACCCATATTAACAGAGGCGGAAGAACATAAGCTTTTAAATGAGCTTAACAATACCGCATTTGATTATCCGAAAGACAAATCGCTTATCGATCTTTTCGAAGCACAGGTGAAGAATACTCCTGATAATATAGCCGTGATATTTAATGAGCTTGAAATCAGTTATAATGAGTTAAATATTCTCAGCAATCAATTCGGTGATTATTTGCGCAAAACTTACCAGGTAAAACCGGATGACCTTGTTGGTCTTAAGTTAGAACGTGGTGAGTGGCTGATCATCGCCATCATGGGTGTATTGAAAGCAGGAGGAGCGTATGTTCCTATTGATCCGGATTACCCGGTTGAGCGCATCAATTACATGATCAATGATAGCGCCTGTAAGGTATTGGTGGCTAAAGACGAAATAGAACGATTTAAAAAAGCACAACCGGACTGTAGCAAAGAAAACCTTAAAAATGGCGCTAAAGCTGATAACCTGGTTTATTGTATCTATACTTCAGGCTCCACTGGCAACCCTAAGGGGGTATTGGTCGAGCATAGAAACGTTATAAACCTGATCTGGTCTCAGCGCGAGGTTTATAAGATATCTGCTGACGAAAGAGTCTTGCAGTTTACTACCGTTACATTCGACCCTTCCGCAGAACAATTCTGGATAGCGTTTTTGACAGGATCTGCATTAGTTGCGCCGGATAAAGCTACCGTGTCTGATCTTCAGGCATTGGAGAGCTACATTATAGCAAAAAAAGTAACTCATATTCATACAGTGCCGGCTGTTTTGGCTGAGCTATCAATAGAGGATATGGGCAATGTGAAGCGGGTGATAACAGGTGGTGAAAGCTGCTCACCATCGCTCATCGAAAAATGGAAAGGTTGTTTCATATTCATTAATGAGTACGGCCCTACAGAAACTACCATTACTTCAATAGAATATAAGCCTGAGCCGGCAGACAACTACCACGTATTCGTACCAATTGGCCGCCCGGTAGCTAATACGGATATCTATATATTAGATGACCACCAGCGTTTGTTGCCTTTTGGTGCCTTGGGCGAAATCTATATTGGTGGTGATGGGGTGAGCAGGGGATATTTAAATCGTCCTGAATTAACAAATGAAAGGTTTATTTCCGATCCATTTAAAGCTGGGAAACGGGTGTATCGGACCGGCGATTTAGGACGCTGGCTGTCAGATGGTAATATCGAATACCTGGGTCGTATTGATGACCAGGTAAAGATACGCGGCTACAGGATCGAACTGGATGAAATAACGTCTACATTGCTAAAGCATCACAAGGTTAACGCAGCGGTTGTGATTGCTAAAGCTATAAATGGACAGGATAAGGAATTAATAGCCTATACAACTGGTGAGGCGTCAGGGATAGAACTAAAAGATTATCTAAAAGATCAGCTGCCGTCATACATGGTGCCCGGGTACTATGTGCACATGGATACGATTCCGTTGACCAATAATGGTAAAGTTAATAAGAAGGTTTTGCCGATGCCGGAAGGAAGCGGTTTAGGGGATGATTTGTATATCGGTCCATCCACAGACATGGAGGAATCGCTTGTAAAAATCTGGGCGGAAGTATTAAATCTACCTGATGAGAATATCAGCATAAAAAGTGATTTCTTCGACCTTGGCGGCCATAGTATAAAAGCTACAAGGTTAAGGGGACTGATCCATAAGAAGCTTGGCGTTAAACTGCCTATAAAGGAAATTTTTTCGGAGAATACAATCGAATTGCAGGCGAAGTCAATTGCCAGTAAAGAGATAAATACCTATGAAGCAAAGGAATTAGTTGCTGAGCAGCCGGATTATATTTTATCACCCTCACAACGCCGTTTGTGGGTTTTGCAACAATTGGATGCTTCACAAAGCGCTTACAATATCCCATACGTGGTAAAACTCGAGGGTAAACTAGACAAGGCGGCATTAGAAAGATCAATCGAGGTTATTGTAGCGCGTCATGAAGCGTTAAGGACCGTATTTAAGGAAGACGAAGAAGGGAATCCGCGGCAACAGATTATCAATTCCGAGGGCTTTCAATTTAAGTTAAAGGAGACTAACCTGGCAAAAACAGCTGATAAGCAATCCGTACTGAACAGATTAATAGAGAAGGAAACTACTTCCGGATTTAATTTGAGTACAGGGCCATTGTTGCGTTGCCACCTGGTTCAGCTTGAGTCTAATGAAAACGTACTGGTTATTGTTCATCACAATATCATTAGCGATGAATGGTCAATGACTAATTTCCGCAGAGAATTAAGCGTTTTTTATAACGCCTATGCTGAAAATAAAACTCCGAGGCTTAATCCATTGCGTATACAATACAAGGATTTTGCTGCATGGCATAATCACCAATTGAATTCTGACGAGATAGCATCTCATAAAGAATACTGGCTAAAGCAATTTGAAGGCAAAGTGCCTGTTTTGAACTTACCTGCGGATAAGGAGCGCCCGGTAACAAAAACGTTTAATGGAGACGGACTTACGATAAAAATCAATAATACAGTATTAGATAAACTAAATAAAACAGGTAAAGCCTCAGGCAGTACAACATTTATGAATTTGCTGGCCTGCGTTAACGTGTTATTTTATCGTTATACAGGTCAGGAGGACATAGTTATTGGTAGTCTTATCGGAGGCCGTGACCACTCAGACCTTGACGATCAGATAGGATACTATACAAATACATTAGCGCTTAGAACCCGCTTCAATGGTTTAGGGAACTACGAGAGTTTATTAAAGGTGGTAACTGAAATAACTTTTGGCGCATATGAACACCAACTATACCCATACGATGAACTGGTTGATTCACTAAAACTTCCAAGGAATATCAATCGTAACCCACTCTTTGATGTGATGGTGACATTACAAACTTCAATTGAGCAGGATGCAGAATTTACGATGGCTGGTTTAAAAACCAGGCAGTACGATGCTGGAGAACCGGTGATAATAAGGAACGACATAAACTTTATATTTTCCGAATCAAAAAACGGGCTTGAATTATGTCTTGAATATAATGCAGATATATACAGTGCTGAACAAATGAGGCGAATGCTGAGGCATTTCGAAAATATCGTAGCCAGAGTAGCCCAGGATCCTAAACAAATTCTATCGGAGATAGACTTTCTGACAAGTGAAGAAAGGAAACTACTGCTGAGCGATTTCAATAATACTACAGTTAACTTTCCATCTGACAGAACAATTGTTGAATTATTTGAAGATCAGGTAAAAAGAACGCCGGGCAATCCAGCCGTTGTTTTTGAAAATATAGAGCTTAGTTACCAGGAGCTAAACTTCATTAGTAATCAATTGGCTGATTACTTACGGAAGACCTATAGAATTAAGCCCGACGATCTTGTGAGCCTTAAACTGGAGCGAAGCGAGTGGATGGTTATTGCAATTTTGGGTATTCTGAAATCAGGAGGAGCTTATGTGCCAATTTCGCCTGATTATCCGCAGGAGCGCATTGATTACCTGGTTAATGACAGCGGCTGCAAAGTGATGATTGATGATGAAGAATTAGAGAAGTTCAGAAAAGTCCAAAACAAGTATAACCAGGAAAATCAATCGGTAAACCTCGGCCCTCATCATCTGGCTTACTGCATTTATACATCGGGCTCAACCGGTACTCCAAAAGGGTGCTTGATTCAGCACAATAGTTTGGTAAACAGGTTATCGTGGATGCAACGAAATTATCCATTGAACGATAATGACGTCATTCTGCAAAAAACAACTTTTGTATTTGATGTTTCGGTTTGGGAATTACTATGGTGGGTGACACAGGGCGCCAGTGTTTGTTTGCTAGAAGATGGTGAAGAAAAGAACCCTGACGCAATAATAAGTGCCATTGATGATCACAAGGTTACAGTAATGCACTTTGTACCATCCATGCTGAATGTATTTTTAGATTCACTTGAAAGTGACAAGTCTAAGTTATACCAGTTAAAAAATATAAGGCAGGTATTTATAAGCGGGGAGGTTTTAACTGTAAATCAGGTAGAAAGATTTAAAGAACTGTTTTTTAACAGATCACTGGTAAATTTATATGGCCCTACCGAGACTTGCATTGATTCAACTTATTTTGACCTGACTAGTGGGTCATTAAAACCTTCGGTGCCGATTGGCAGGCCTATTGATAATACACAGATTTATATCCTGGACAAACAAAAAAACTTATTGCCCGTTGGTGCAACTGGCGAGATTTGTATTGGTGGGGTAGGCTTGGCGCGGGGATATCAGAACGAACCAGGTTTGACAGCTGAAAAATTTATAGCTAATCCGTTTATAAAAGGTGCAAAAATATATTGTTCAGGCGATTTTGGGAGATGGAGAACCGATGGCAACCTGGAATACCTTGGGCGTGCTGATGACCAGGTAAAAATACGGGGTTACAGAATTGAACCTAACGAGATATCGTTAGTACTGCAGAACCACCCTAAAGTAAAGGAAGCAATTGTAATTGCAGCGCAAATAAATGAACCGGAAACCGAACTTATTGCGTATACAACCGGCGAAGCAAAAGCTGCCGAGCTAAAGGAATATTTGAAGGAGCACTTGCCATTGTATATGGTGCCCGGATATTACGTCCACCTTGAACACATTCCTGTAACGAATACCGGCAAGGTAGACAGGAAAGCGTTGCCAATTCCGGAAAGTAGTGGTATATTTAAGCCTCCTCACATAGCTCCGTCAACGGATCTTGAAAAAGCGTTGGTGAAGCTATGGGCCAAAGTACTAAATCTACCAGAAAAGGCTCTTGGGCTAAAAAATGACTTTTTTGATATGGGCGGCCATAGTATAAAAGCTATTCGACTGCTTGGACTAATACATAAAGAATTGGGAGTAAAATTACCATTGAACGAGCTATTTTCTAAAGGCACAATTGAACACCAGGCTTCGATGATAACCAATAGAGAATTGAATTCATATGAGGTTATCGAGAATATTCCTGACGCTGCAGAATACAAATTATCCTCAGCGCAGAAACGTTTGTGGATATTGAATCATTTTGAAGGAGCTCAGAGTGCTTATAATATACCGTATGTTATTTCGCTGGAGGGGCATTTAAATAAAGTCGCCCTGGAAGATGCTTTCAAAGCCATGGCGATTCGCCATGAAATATTAAGAACAGACTTTAAAGAAAATGCTTCAGGTGCGGTATTTCAGGAGGTTACAAATCCTGAGAAATACGTTTTTGAACTTAAGGAAACCGATCTGGGTAAAAATAATGATAAACACGCCGTATTAGATCAGATAATCGAACTTGAAAGTCATGGTGGTTTTGATTTCATAGAAGGTCCATTGTGGAGATGCCATCTTGTTCAATTAGAAGAAGACAAACATATTCTGATCATGGTACACCATCATATTATAAGTGATGGATGGTCGATGGATATTTTCCGCAAGGAATGGTGTGCGTTGTATAATGCATATTCAAGTGGAAGCGTACCACAACTTACCCCATTACGGATACAATACAAAGATTACGCAGCATGGCATAATAAACAACTGCAATCTGATGATATACTCCCGCATAGAGAGTACTGGTTAAAGCAATTTGAAGGTGAAATACCTATTTTGGAATTGCCGGCTGAAAAAGAGCGTCCGGCAATAAAAACCTTTAATGGTACAGGCATTACTACCACTATTGATGAAAATGTACTGGATAAATTAAACAGGACAGGGAAAGCGCTGGGAGGCACATTGTTCATGACATTGCTTTCCTGTGTAAATGCTTTAATGTATCGTTATACCGGGCAGGAAGATATTATAATAGGCAGCCCTATAGCTGGCCGTGAGCATCCTGACCTGGAAAATCAGATAGGTTTCTATATCAATACCCTTACCATAAGGACGCGCTTTGATGGCTTGGGTAGTTATGAGGCACTATACGATCAAGTCAAAGAAGTTACGTTAAGCGCCTATGAGCACCAGATATTTCCTTACGATGAGCTGGTTGATTCATTAAAATTGCCTCGAAATGTAAACCGTAACCCATTGTTTGATGCAATGGTCGTCTTGCAAAACTCCATGGAGCAGGACGCTGAATTTACATTGAATGGACTGCATACGAGCCAGTATAAAGCAGGGGAGTATACTGTTGCCAAATTTGATGTCAACTTCATATTCTCTGAGTCTAAAAATGGGCTGGAGTTATTTTTAGAATATAATACTGATATCTACAGCGACGCACAGATGCACCGAATGCTAAGCCATTTCGAGAACCTGATAGCTGCTATAGCACAAGATACTAAACAGAGTATCGCTGGAATTGATATCCTTACCAAAGAAGACAAACACCAGCTTTTTGATGTATTTAATGATACGCTGGTATGCTATCCGAAAGAGAAAAATCTTGCCGGTATTTTTGAAGAACAGGTATTAAGAACTCCGGACGCTATAGCGTTGCGGCAGCATGATGAAATCATGACGTACCGGGAATTAAATGAGCGTGCTAACCAACTGGCTCATTACCTGATCGATAACGGTGTAAACAAAAGGGATAATGTCAGCTTACTTGTGACCCGGAATTTCCACATGATAGTGGGCATGTTCGGTATCCTTAAAGCCGGGGGAGCATACGTTCCTATTGACCCGGAATATCCAATGGACAGGCAGGAGTATATACTTCAAAACTCAGTCGTTAAGAAAGTGATTACGGATGGTGAATATCCTCTGGCTAAGTTGGTCTCACCCGAATTGTTTGTTAAGGTCAGGGAAATTGATCTGAGCTCATATAGCAAAGAGAACCCAGGCCTCGAGATAGACAGTACTCAATTAGCATATACCATTTATACATCGGGTTCTACAGGTCGTCCTAAAGGCGTAATGATCGAGCATCATATGGCCGTAAACCTGGTATTGTGGGTGAATACCGAATTCAATGTAGGACCTGATGATCGTTTGCTATTCATCACATCTATGTGCTTCGATCTTTCAGTATACGACATTTTTGGAATGTTATCGGCCGGGGGATCATTAGTTATCGTTCAACAAAACGAGTTGCTGGATGTGCCGAGATTGAAGGATATGATGTTGAGCTATAAGATCACATTCTGGGATACTGTACCAACTACAATGGATTACCTGGTACGTGAGCTGGAAGCTCATGACAGATCTTTCCTGCAAAAAACGTTACGTGTAGTGTTTATGAGTGGCGACTGGATACCTGTTAATCTTCCTGATCGTATTAAAGTTTATTTTCCTGCTACACGTGTTATAAGTCTTGGTGGTGCTACAGAAGGTACGGTATGGTCTAACTTCTTCCCTGTAGAAAAGGTTGGAGCCAACTGGGGTAGTATTCCTTATGGACGCCCAATGAATAATAACTTCTTCTATATTCTGAATGAGAAGCTGCAACCAGCGCCTATAGGGGTGGTTGGTGAGTTATACATTGGTGGCGTAGGCGTTGCGCGCGGTTATGCGAATGATAAAGACAAAACTGATTACGCGTTTGTAAATGATCCGTTTAGCGATAAAGCAGGTGGCCGTATGTATCGCACAGGCGACCTGGGACGGATGCTTCCAGACCTTAATATGGAATTCATCGGCCGTAAAGACGACCAGGTTAAGATCAGGGGATACCGTATTGAATTGGGTGAGATTGAAAGCGTTCTGCGTCAATGTGAGCAGGTGAGCCAGGCGGTTGTATTGGCAAAAGCCGATAAGGACAAGAAGAAACGTTTGGTAGGATATGTAGTTGGTAAAGAAAACTATGATCGTGCACACGTCATTGCTTTTCTGAAAAGCAAGCTGCCTGATTATATGGTACCGACGTTATGGATGGAGGTAGACGATATACCACTTACGGCCAACGGCAAGATTGACAAAAAATCGTTACCTGAGTTTAATGCCGAAGAACAGATCAAAGACCAATATGTAGGGCCGAGAACAGAATCAGAACGTCTGCTGGTTAAAATTTGGGAAGATGTATTAAGGGTTGGAAATATCGGTGTAACGCACGACTTTTTTGATTTGGGTGGCCACTCGCTATTAGCCGTGCAGATTGTAAACCAGATTAAGAAGCATACAGGCAAGATATTGCCTATCTCAGTTTTGTTTAAATACAGCAATATTGAGTCGCTAAATACGTTCCTGAACGAGAATGATACGGAAAAGATATCTAAGTCACTGGTTCCGATAAAGCCTTCCGGAAGCAAAATGCCGGTGTATTTTATTCATGGTGTTGGCTTAAATGTGATGAACTTTGCCGACCTGGCTATGTATCTTGATAAGGAGCAGCCCGTATTCGGAATCCAGGCGCTTGGTTTGGGTGGAAAATTCCCGCCGGTTACAACGATCAGTGAGATAGCAAAAATATATGTTTCCGAAATAATTGAGCACAATCCGAATGGACCGTACGCTATTGCAGGCTACTCGTTAGGTGGTTTTATAGCTACCGAAATGCGGAAGCAGTTTGAAGCACTGAATAAAGAAGTTTCAGTATTGGCTATTATTGACACTTATGCTGATTATACCGACGACTTTTTGACTATGTTGCCTAAGAAACTTGACAGGCACATCAAAAAGTGGATAAATTTAGGATTTTCATTTATTCGCAATCCGAATAAAACAATTCAGAAGCAACGGAGTATATATCTCGAAGATAAACAATATCGCTACGATGCGATAAAACTGGCTAAAGAGAGTGGTGATAAAGAATTTTACAACTTGATGAGACACATCAGGGCAACTTATTACGATTCTTACAGAAAGTCGAAAATGGAGCCATTTGATGGGTTTGTATATCTGTTTAGAGCTACACATTGTTTACATTATACAGATGACAAGTTATACTTGGGTTGGAAAAAGTATGCATTAAAAGGCATGAAGGAGTTCTTAATCCCAGGAGACCATAGAACAATGTTGCTAAAGCCAAATGTGGAGGTATTTGCAAAGGCTTTACAAGAAGTGTTAGATAAGTCTGTTGCTGAAAGTAAATAGAAAAACAAAAAGGATGTGAGTAAGATCACATCAAAAGATAGAACTAGAAAAACTATAAAAGCTTGGTAAACATAACAATATCGGGCTCATATAGCGTATAACTACTTAAATGAAGATAAATCACATAATAATGAATTTTGATGCTGGAGGTGCGCAGACCTTTGTAGCATCATTGGCAATGGAACAGAAAGACCTGGGACACGATGTATCAATTATCATAATTGACGAGTTAATAAATTCTGATTTCCAAAAGCTATTAGTGCAGGGCTTACGTGAAAAGGCAGTTGATCTTTATTTTCTAAATAGAAGGCCGGGAAGAAATATTACAATAGTTAATACGATAAAGGGGATTATAAAAACACTTTCAACGGTTAGCCCCGATATTATTAATACACATATTTCTACTTCGCATTTAATTGTAAGTATTTGTTTAAAGTTTGCTTTAAGCCGCTTGAAGAACAGGCATGTTATAACTGTGCATAATGCCCCTGAAGAGTGGAGCAATATGACCCACAGATTTAATGAGCACACGCCGAGCATATATTGTTCTTATTCTGCATTAGATATGAACCCGAAGCGGGATTGTTTAAGTATTGCCATTCAAAATGGTATACCTAAACTAAAAGTCGATGATCGTGCGCTTCCGATATTGAAAGAATTCAATAATAATGGTGTGCCGCACCGCTTTGTGCTTTCTGTTGGCAGGTTGTCGAAACAGAAGAACTACGATATGGTGTGCAAAGTAGCGCAGCACTTTGAAAATAAGAATATTCACTTTTTAGTGTGCGGTATAAAGCAAGAGACCGCAGAACAAGACCTGGAGAATTTTAGTAAGATACCGAATATACATTACCTGGGGACGAAAACACAGGAAGAGGTTTATTCTTTAATGGATAATTGCGATTGCTTCTTTAATGCATCGCTGTGGGAAGGGTTGCCGATAACAGTACTGGAAGCATTTTTCTCTGGCATACCATGTGTTCTTTCAGATATACCTCCGCATATTGAAATCGGTACCGATATGCCTTTTTGCTATATTTCAGGTCTTGACTCGAAGGATTCATTTGTCAATAATATCGAAAAAGCGCTTACTCATACAGAAAGCAAGCAGGAGATATTAGCTGCACGCCAACCATTTTTAAGGAAATACAGCATTGCGACAACCGCGAACAATTACGTGGACTTCTACCACAAGGTTTTGGAAAATGTATAATTTTAAATAAAAAAAATCCACTAAAATCGGGTAATATTAGAAAGTCAGGTATTAAGATACCTGACTTTTTTATGCCTTCAAACCTCACCGGCGTTCCTAATAATTAAATTTTAACGAGTTGCTATTTGTAAAGAACTTGTTACAAATTACTGATTGTCCGACGTTTTTACAGCGAAAAAAAATTATACACTTCGGTTTTCGCTGCAAAAACTAACTGCGAATCTGCCATTTTTGTCTTTTTTCTGACAAAAATAGAAAACCCATAATCTATTGAAAATCAGAGCATATTGTAAAACTAATTAAAGTTTATATTAATTTTTTTTCGCCATAATTAATTTTTATGAAACTTCGACACTTACACGAGCGTAGAAGAAACCCTAAAATGCTGTTATGGAAATGAAAAAAATAAAGACCCCCCTTGCAGGTTTGATATGCTCCCTCGCATTACTAACTGCCACGACTTTTTCGTCATGTAAAAAAGATTCTTCAGTAGTACCCACAACCGATTTAACAGGCTCAACTGCGACAACAAATAGTATAGATTACAAGGGTCGTCACCATACCGGATATATAGATACTACCCGTAGACCTGGAAAAGGTGTTTCGTTAGGCGATCCTACAGGAACAGGCGGCATTACCGGTACAACTGGAATAACAGGTACTACGGGAATTACTGGTGCGACAGGTTCTACAGGAACTACTGGCGCAACCGGTTCTACCGGCACGACTGGCACAACTGGCGTTACTGGTAAAACAGGAACTACTACTGGCACCACGGGCACGACTGGGGCAACCGGTGTAACAGGTAAAACTGGGACTACTACCGGTACAACCGGTTCAACGGGAGTAACTGGTAAAACAGGAAGTACTACAGGTACCACGGGAAATACCGGGTCTACCGGAACAACTGGCTCTACGGGCACCACAACAGGACCAATTACCGGAACATCTGGAGTGACTCATTTTGCATATAAGGCATCAGCACCTATCAGCTTAAGTAATCAGAGCAATATCACTATCAGCGGAGATTCTATAAACGTAGGCAATGGCGGCACTGTGGGTATTAAATTAAATAACTGTACCAATGTGCACATCACGAAATGTAAAGTGATGAACTCTACCAATGATGGTATCCAGTTGAATAACTGTACCAACGTAATTATTGATAGCTGCTTTGTTACCAATGTAAGAGCCGGTGTTAATGCAATGTCCAGTACAACAGTAAAAGTGAACAACAATCAGTTCCTGAATATGAATGGGCCATTCCCATCGGGAAACTTTGTGCAGTTTAATAATGTAAACGGAAGCGGTTGCCAGATCCAGTACAATCATTGTGAAGATGTTGTTGGTGTAGCACAGCACCCTCAGGATGGCCTAAGCGTTTACCAGTCAAATGGTTTACCAGGCGATTCGATCATGGTGATTGGGAACTACATCAGAGGCGGCCAGGTACAGCATGACTCAGGCGGCGGTGCAGGTATCGTTTTAGGCGATGTTGGTGGCACTTACCAGGTAGCCCGTTATAATGTACTGGTTAACCCTGGTGCAGTAGGCGCCCAGGTACAGGGTGGCAGCCATATCACAATGGATCACAATACTATCTACAGCACAGCGACACCATTTACTATGGTAGGCCTAGCCTATGGTAACTACTCGGGTGCAGCTAGCAGCGATGTGACAATGAGCTATAATAAAGTGAAATATTTCCAGACATCAGGAGCAGAAATGGA
>Ga0105240_10006173_pt1 | contig 17661 bp, 14 predicted proteins | sample KBSC54metaG_FD_80426 | JGI IMG/M metagenome (GOLD analysis project Ga0105240, IMG submission 80426) | Corn rhizosphere microbial communities from Kellogg Biological Station, Michigan, USA - KBS C5-4 metaG | ecosystem: Host-associated > Plants > Roots > Rhizosphere > Soil | place: Michigan, USA...
CGTTGGCTCATGCCTCTCGCCATTCTCAACATCGTCGGTACGAGCCTCTGGCTCGCCTACCGCTAGTATCTGGGTGCCCCAGAGCCTGCCTGAGCGAAGCCGAAGGGTCCCGCTCTTTCAGACCGGGGAAGATCAAATGTTGATCCGGAGCACTGTTCATCGATCACCGGATTCAGCACCATCGCTCAGTTAGAATCGGAAGGGATTTCAGATCACCTTTCCACAACCTGATCCTTCGTAAGCGACTTCAACGATGCACCTGATTCTCTTCATCATCTTCGCTGCACTCTGCCTCACAGGAGCCGTCAATCTCCTGTTCCAGAAGCAGCCCATCAACAGCGCGCTCTCACTCATCGTCGTGATGACGTCGATCGCTGTGCTCTATCTTCTCCTCGGCGCGGAATTCCTCGCTGCCGCCCAGGTCATCGTCTACGCCGGCGCAATCATGGTGCTCTTCACCTTCGTCGTCATGCTCCTTAATGCGGGCCGCGAAGAGCGCACCCTCGGCAGCCGTGCCTACCGCATCGTTGGATTCCCCGCAGTCGCTGCTATTCTCGCAGTCATCGCTACTGGCTTCATGAAGCTTCAAGGCTTCGGCGATGCTGGAATCCAGGACCGGATCACCAGCACAGCCGAACTCAGTACCGTCCTCTTCACCAAACTCCTGCTCCCCTTCGAAGTCACCTCAGTCCTGATCCTCGTAGCCATCCTCGGATCCGTCGCCCTCGCCCGCAAAGGCGACGCTGAAGGAAGGGAGCCCAAGTAATATGCATCTCTCCCAGGAAGTCCCGCTTGTCTGGTACCTGATCTTGAGCGCCGTCCTGTTCTGCCTGGGCGCCCTCGGATTCCTCATCAAGCGCAATCTCATCACGGTCTTCATGTCCATCGAGCTCATGCTTAATGCCGTGAATCTCTCCTTCGTCACCTTCGCCCATCAATGGCACGACGTGAAAGGACAGATCTTCGTCTTCTTCGTCATGGTGGTCGCCGCCGCTGAAGCTGCCGTCGGTCTCGCCATCATCATCGCCGTGTTCCGCGCACGCGCCACGCTCGCCGTCGATCGCATCGACCTGATGAAACTATGAACGAGTCTCTCCATCTCTGGCTGATCCCGCTCCTGCCCTTTACCGGATTCCTCCTGAACGGGCTGCTCGGTCGCCGTCTTCCCAAGACCATCGTAAGCACCATCGCGCTTCTTGCGCCGCTGGGATCATTCCTCGTCGTCCTGCTCGCTTCCCGCGCTGCCTTGCCGCACTCCGAAAGCTACGGCACCTGGATCACTGCCGGCAATTTCAACATCGACTTCACCTTCGTCCTCGACCAGCTCTCGCTGATCATGCTTCTCGTCATCACCGGCGTAGGCTTCCTGATCCATATCTACTCGGTCGGCTACATGCACGACGATGCGGGCTACTGGCGCTACTTCGCCTACCTCAACCTCTTCCTCTTCTTCATGACCACGCTGGTCCTCGCGGGCAACGCGCTGCTGATGTTTGTCGGATGGGAGGGGGTCGGTCTCGCTTCCTACCTGCTCATCGGCTTTTGGTTCCAGAAGAAATCCGCAGCTGATGCCGGCAAAAAAGCATTCATCGTCAACCGCATCGGCGACTTCGGCTTCCTCATCGGCCTCTTCCTTCTCCTCGCCAACTTCGGCACGCTCTCCTTCAGCGATCTCGCCGCGAAGATCGCAGCCAATCCCACCATGACCGGCGGCGTTCTTACCGCCATCGGCCTCTGCCTCTTCGTCGGGGCAGCAGGAAAAAGCGCCCAGCTTCCTCTCTACGTCTGGCTCCCCGATGCCATGGAAGGTCCAACGCCCGTCTCGGCCCTCATCCACGCCGCCACCATGGTCACCGCCGGCGTCTACATGGTCGCGCGCACCCACTTCATCTTCGACCGCTCTCCGCTCGCCCTCAGCGTTGTCGCCATCATCGGAGCGGCCACCGCACTCTTTGCCGCCACCATCGGCCTCGTCCAGACCGACATCAAGCGCGTCCTCGCCTACTCCACTGTCTCGCAGCTTGGCTACATGTTTCTCGGCTGCGGTGTAGCCGCCTACTCCGCCGCGATCTTCCATTTAATGACGCACGCCTTCTTCAAGGCCCTGCTCTTCCTCGCCGCAGGCTCCGTCATTCACGCCATGGGCGGCGAGCAGGACATGCGCAAGATGGGCGGCCTTCGCACCAAGACTCCCATCACCTTCTGGACGATGACCATGGCGGTCCTCGCCATCTCGGGTTTCCCGTTCATGTCCGCCTTCTTCTCCAAGGACGCGATCCTCGCCGCCGCCTTCGCCTCCGGCGGCCTCGGCAAACTCCTCTGGTTCGTCGGACTCGTCACCGCCGGTCTCACCGCGTTCTACATGTTCCGCCTCTGGTATCTCACCTTCTTCGGCGAAACCCGCAGCCACGACGCCCACCCGCATGAGAGCCCCTGGTCCATGCTCGGCCCTCTCGCCATCCTCGCTGTCCTCTCCGTAGGCGGTGGCTGGATCGGCTCAGGCCGCTTCGGCGCATTCCTCTCCCCGGTCCTCGGAACCAAAACCGAAGAGCTCACCGGCAGCCTCGAGTACGTCATGATGTTCCTCGCCGTCTCCGCTGGAGCATTAGGCTGGTTCATTGCCCATCGGATGTACCACCAGCGCTCTGCCGCCGCGCAGCTTGCAGCCCCCGCGCCCGCCGGATACAACCTGCTTCAAAACAAGTACTACGTCGATGAGTTCTACGGCTTCGCCATCGTCAAGCCCCTGCTCACCCTCTCCAAGTACTTCCTCGAGTGGGTCGTCGACTTCGCAATCCTCGGCGGCCTCGCGTGGGCTCTTAGCGCCCTTGCTGTTTTCTTCGGCGCAATCCTTCAGCGCTGGCAATCCGGCAACATCCGCTCCTACGCCGCGTGGCTCGCTCTTGGCGCCGCCCTCATGCTCTACTTCGTTCTCGCTCCCCACGTCTTCGGAGCGCCCTCACTTCACTTCGGAATGGCGGGTCACTGATGGACAGCATGATTCTCACTCTGATCCTCCTGGCCCCGCTCGCCGGAGCCATCCTCGTGGCGCTCCTGCCCGACCGCAGCAAACTTCCCGCTTGGCTTGCGCTCATCACCACCCTCATCACCTTCGGCCTTACGCTGCATCTTCCCGCGCACTACGACGCAGCGCATCCCGGCTTCCAGTTCGTCGTTAACAAGCCCTGGATCGAAAACCCCGCCATCTTCTACCACGTTGGCGTTGACGGTCTCAGCCTCTGGCTTGTCGTACTCGTCGGCCTCCTCGGCCCCATCGGAGTTCTTGCAAGCTGGAAATCCATCCAGCGCCGCGAAAAGGTCTATTACTCGCTGTTCCTGCTCCAGCAGACCGCCATGTATGGCGTCTTCATCTCGCTCGACCTCATGGTCTACTACGGCTTCTGGGAACTCTCCCTCGTCCCCATGGCGATCCTCATCGCCATGTATGGCCGCAAGAACGGCTCCGCTGCCGCAACCAAGTTCTTCCTCTTCACCTTCATCCCTTCTGCGCCCCTCCTGGTCGCCATACTCTATCTCTACGCGCGCACCGGCACATTCGACTTCACTCAATTGCGAACTGATGTCGCCGTCGGAGCTGTGCCCGCCAGCGCGCTCTTCTGGGTCGCTCTCGCCTTCCTGTTCGCCTTCGCTGTGAAGGTCCCCGTCTTCCCGCTCCACGGCTGGCTCGCCGACACCTTCTCTGAAGCTCCCGTCGCCATGGCCATGGTCGTCGCCGGCAAGCTCGGCCTCTACTCCATGCTCCGCTTCCACGTCGGCCTCTTCCCCATTCAGGCCCACAACATCGCGCCGCTCCTCATCGCCCTCGGCGTCATCGGAATCCTCTACGGAGCCTGCCTTGCTCTCGTCCAACGTGACTACTGGCGCTTCCTAGCCTTCGCCGCAATGAGCCACCTCGGCCTCATCACCGTCGGCATCTACGGCTTCACCCTCACCGGCTGGACCGGCGCAACCTACCAGATCCTCAACAACGAACTCATCGACGCCGCTCTCTTCGTCCTCGCCGGCGCTCTCGAGATCCGTTACGCCACCAGCCAGATCGCTGCACACGGCGGCCTCGCCAACCGTGTGCCCCGTCTCGCCACACTCTTCGTCATCGTCTCTCTCGCTATGATCGGTCTGCCCATGCTCAACGGCTTCATCGGAGAATTTCTCATCCTCTCCAGCACCTTTACAGTCAGTCACAGTTGGGCCATCGCCGCCACCGTGGGCGTCATCCTCAGTGCCGCGTACATGCTCTGGATGATCCAGCGCATCTTCTACGGCACCGAAAGCAAACTCGCCGCCGAAACTCCCGCACATGACCTCCACTTCGGCGAGCAACTCGTCCTCTGGCCAGTCGCGGTTCTCCTCCTCATCATGGGAGTCGTCCCCAACCTCTGGCTCCGCACTATCGAGACCGCGCCCAAACCCATCGTCCTCCAACAGGCCCGCTTCGCCGATCAGAACATTGATCAGCCCGCCGTCACGCCGGCATCTGTGGAGGTCCAGCGGTGAACTCGATTCCCGACATCTACCGCATCCTTCCCGAGGTCATCCTCACCATCACGGGCGTCTTTGTCATGCTTATCGACGCCTCGATCCCACCGCTCACCTCGCGCCGCACTCTTGGCTGGCTCGCCGCCATCGGCACCGGAATCGCCTATCTCGCCAGCGTCTGGCAGCTTTCGCTTCCCATGGGCACCGCCTACTCCGGCACAGTCGAGACCAGCCCCTTTACCGTCTTCTTTCACGTCCTCATCTGCGGCATCGTCATTGTCACACTGCTGCTCTCCCTCGACTCCCTCCCTGAAGACAGTCATCATCAGGGCGAATACTACGCGCTGATGGTCTTCGGCGCCGTCGGCATGTGCCTGCTCACAGCCGCCACCGAACTCCTCGTCGTCTTCATCGGACTCGAAATCTCTTCCATCTCCACCTACATCCTCGCCGGATATCGCAAACAGACCGGCAAAGGCCCCGAAGCCGCCATCAAGTACTTCCTCCTCGGCTCTTTCGCGACCGCGTTCCTTCTCTACGGCATCGCCCTCGTCTTCGGTGCCACAGGAACAACCTCGATCTACGACATCGCCCGCACTGCCGCCAACGCCCAAAACCAGCTCCTGGTCGAAGGCGCGCTCGCCCTTATGCTCGTGGGAATCCTCTTCAAGGTCTCCGCCGCGCCCTTCCACGTCTGGACGCCGGACGTCTACGAAGGCGCACCCTCTCCCGTCGTCGCGCTCATGTCAACCGGCCCCAAGGCCGCCGCCTTCGCGTTCCTGCTCCGCCTGCTCTACGAGATGTTTCCGCATCTCCGCCATCTCTGGTCGCCGGTGCTCTGGGTAGTCGCTGTGCTCTCCATGACCGTCGGCAATCTGGCCGCGCTACGCCAGCAGAACGTCAAGCGCATGCTTGCGTACTCCGCCATCGCGCACGCCGGATATCTTCTTGCCGCCTTCGCAGGATTCGGCACTGCAGGCATCGCCGCGGCCACCTTCTACACCGCTGCCTACGCCGCCATGAACGTCGGAATCTTCGCCCTCGTCACCGTCGCCGGCGGCTACAACGACGAGCGCCCCCTCATCGCCGACTACAAAGGCCTGATCTACCGCTCGCCTCTGCTCGGTAGTCTCATCATCTTCTTCCTGATTTCGCTAGTCGGAATTCCCTTCACCGGCGGCTTCTTCGGCAAATTCTATTCCTTCACCGCGGCCGTTGGCGGAGGCGCAGTCATCCTCGCCGTCATCGGCCTGCTCAACTCCGGCCTCGCTGCGGCCTACTACCTCCGTCTCGCATTCGCAGTCGCCCAGCGCCCCGACGACGAAGCGCAAGCCGCGCGCACGCCTCTCGCTCCCGTAGGTCTTGGAATCATCACCGCGCTCGCACTTGCCACCATTGCCACGCTGGCTCTTGGTATCATCCCCGGCGGCGCACTCCACGCAGCGGAAACCGGCGCGCACACCCTGCAGCCTTCGCCTGCTGCTCCGACCGTCCCGGCCGAGGTCACCGTCAACCAGACTGCCCCGTAATCGCCACGGTGTTCGTCCTGGCGCTCTGATCGCGCCTCCTGAGCAACTCTTCGTAGAACTGCACCGTCATGCGCAGCACCCGCTGCTGCTCAAAGTGTTCAACGGCCCACTTGCGCGCGGCCCTGCCCATCCTGTCACGCAGCTGGTCATTCTCGAGCAAGCGCAGCACCGCCTCCGCAATCGCATCTGAATACCCAGGCGGAACCAGCAGCCCCGTAACATCCGGCACCACCGAGTCGCAACACCCCGTACACGTCGTCGCCACCACCGGAACTCCCGAAGCCGCTGCCTCCAGCACCACGTTCGGAAATCCCTCTCTCCATGACGGCAGTACCATCACATCCATTGCACGGTAGTAGGGCGCGGCATCCGCAACATAGCCCGTGCACACAATTCGCGGATGTCCCTCAATGCGCTCCCGCAATCCGCGCCCGAGCGCATCGCTGGCAGCATCGAACCACCCGACCAGCAGCAGATAACAGTCCGGCTGTTTCCTCAGAATCTTTACGAACGCCTCAAGAAGTTCAGGCACACCCTTATCCGCAACCAGTCGCCCAACAAACCCGATCACGCGCGCACTTGCCGGAATCCCAAACTCCTCGCGTACTGTCGACATGCCAGGCGAGAATCTCGAAGCGTCGACCCCGTTGCTGCTCCCGTCCCCGAGCATCGTCGTCTTCTTCTCGTGCGAGATGCCGAGTTCGTGAGCTCGCCGCCCCAGGCTCGTGCTGTTGGTCACCACAACGTGCGAGCATGCCGCTGCCATTCTTTCCGACCAGAGCAAGACCATCCGCATCAACCCGGACGAAGTCTCCAAACGCAATCCTCGAAGAAAATAGACGCGATGAGGAACTCGTCGAATCCACGCGGCCACATTCCCGAGCAGCCCTGCTTTTGGAGTACTGAACTCTACGATGTCTGGTTTCAGCCTGCTCAAGAGCCGCAGCATTCTGAAGAACGCAACCACGTCGCCGATGACCTCGATACCTCGCGCCATCGGCACAACATGCGCCGCCACACCTCTCACGCGCTTCGCCCCTGAACTCATTTCACCTGGGCCCGAAACAATCGAAACCCGGAATCCCGCATCCATCAGCGCCTGTGATCGCGCCGGTAGCAAAATGCAGGTCTGAGCGCTGGTCACGCCTACCAGAATATGCGGCCTTGAATCTCTGGTTTCAAACAGCTCGCTGCCCCTGATCCCCAATTTGCTCATTCAACGAGGGCCCGCCGTTCCCCAGAGTCAAGCAACTCTAGCAACAGGCTTCAACTTTGCTTGTGAGAGCGATCACTTACTCATGGTCAATCCTCTTCGTAACTTGAACATCTGGGAAAGATATGCCCGTTGTGCAAAAGCCCAGACTCCTCCTCCTCATTCCCCACCTCGGTGGTGGCGGATCTGAGCGCGTCATCGAGACGCTCGCACGCTCCCTCAATCCCACGAAATACGATGTCCATCTTGCCCTCATCGCGCCCTGTCAGAATCAATACCGAATCTCTGGTCTAAAGGCAACACTCCATCAACTCCACTCAGTTCACGTTCGGCATAGCATCCTCCCGTTGCTGCTGCTTATCTGGAAGCTCCAACCCTGTCTCATCCTCTCCGGCATCGCTCACTTGAATTTGCTCGTCCTCGCGCTCAAGCCTTTCATCCCGCGTACAACCCGAATCATCGTCCGTCAGAATGGAGCCCTGGCGGAGACTCTTCGCTCGCGTTCTCACCGCCTGTCGCGCCGCGCTTATTCGCTTGGATATCGCCACGCTGATGGTGTCATCTGCCAAACGGAAGCCATGGCTCGAGAGATTCAACGCAGCCTCCGAGTGGAATTGTCAAAGCTCCTTGTCCTTCCGAACCCGACCGATGTCGCTTATGTACGCAGCCATTCTCTGCGTCATCAAGACGCCACTCCAACGATCCCCAAGATCGTCGCCATTGGTCGCCTCGTGCCCGAGAAAGGATTTGATCTCCTTCTCGACGCTCTCTCAGCGCTACCCCCCGCCTTCAACTCCACAGAACTGCTCCTCGTCGGCAATGGCCCTCAACAATCCTTCCTCGAGCGACGGGCTCGGCAACTCGGATTGCGTAACCGTGTCTATTTTCTGGGTCATGTTCCCAATCCAATCGTCCGCTTCGCTCACGCCTCAGCATTCGTGCTCTCCTCACGAACCGAAGGCCTTCCAAATGCGATGCTCGAGGCCGCCGCGGCTGGGCTTCCCATTGTCGCCACCCCCGCATCCGCAGGACTGGTTGATCTGCTTCAGAATCGCGAAGGCGTGTGGCTCGCCTCAGATGTCTCCTCCGATGCGCTGCGGATTGCTCTGCAAAATGCACTCACTACGATTCGCCCCGGTCTGCGCTACCCACATCGGTGGATCGAGCCATACGAACTCCCGCGCGCTATCGCTTCTTACGAATCAGCGATCGACCACGTACTCGCAGGCATCGCCCGCTGATGCACATCGCCTATCTCATCCCGACAATCGACCGCATCGGAGGAGCCGAGCGGCAACTCCTGCTCCTCGCGACAGGAATGGCTGAGCGAGGCTGGCACGTTACAGTGATCACCCTTCATGGAAACGGCGGGTCCGCGGCGGACCAGCTCTCCGCCTCCAATGTCTCCTTCCTTAGCCTCGATATGAACTCCGGTCTTCGCGATCCCAACGGGTGGAACACCTTGCGTCGCTGGCTGACTTCAGCCCAACCGGAAATCGTGCACGCCCACCTCGCGCAGGCTACGTTGTTGGCACGCGGTATCCGAATGCTCGCTCCCATCCGCGTCCTCATCGATACCATTCACTCTCCCGCCACCGGTTCCTCGTTCCGTCAAAGCGCCTACCTGCTCACATCTCGTATCCCGGACTGTGTCACTGCGGTGAGCGACGCTGCCGCCCGTCCCTGGCTGGATGCGCGCATCGTTGACAAAGCGACCACCGCAGTCATTCCCAATGGCATCGATACGCAGCGATTAGGATCGCAGAGATTCGCTCGACCCCTTAGTCCGATGACACCGCAATTGCAAGATTGCTTTCGCTGGCTGGCTGTCGGCAGGCTCGACCCGGTGAAGGACTACGCAACCATGCTCCGCGCCTTCGCGATGCTGCCTCCATCCAATCGACTGAGCATCTGCGGATCCGGTCCTCTCGAAGCAGATCTGCGATCGCTGGCCGCTCGGCTCAACATCCAGGACAGGATTGCATTTCTTGGATTCCAGAGTGACGTTTGCCGTCTAATGAAGAACCACGACGCCTTTGTGCTTAGCTCGCGTTGGGAGGGCCTGCCGCTGGCCCTGTTGGAGGCTTCCGCATGCGGACTCCCCGCTGTCTTCACGCAAATCGATGGTTGTCGTGAGGTTCTCCCCGACTCAGCCCTTCCGACAGCACCGGTGGGTGATGCCGAGGCACTCGCCTCCGCAATGAAAGCTCTTATCAGCCTTCCCGAATCCGCTCGAGCAGAGCTCGGCGAAAAGGCGCGAAAGCAAGTTGTCGGTCGCTTTGATCTCCACTCTGTGCTCGACCGTTACGAGACTCTCTACTGCGATCTGCTGGCAAAGAATCCCAATCCGAGACGATTTCGCCGAAACGCAGACACGCCCTGCAGACGCTCAGGCGAAGACCCAACAGTTCCGACTCCTCAAACGAGAGCGGGCGACCCGGATCCTTTGCAGCTGGGGACCCTGGATTGATCGCCATCGATTGCTGTACCTTCAGAAACCTGCGCAATCCGTCCGCTCGCAGCCGCAACGCCAATCAGCAACCACGTGGTGCGGTTCTCCCACAACGTTCCGGTGAGCGACGAAACTACCCACAAAAGCATCAGGAGAGATAATCCGAATCGCAACGGAGCCTCGCTCTTCAGGATCGCTCGCACCGCAAGGACGATGATGGCGACTGATAACGACAATCCGCAAAGCCCGCCCTCAACGAGGGTCGAAAGGGTCGTATTATGCGCCGTATCCTCCGGAGCCACCTTCGACGCTGACACAAACGAACCGGCTCCATGTCCAATCATCGGTGCGCTCTCAAACGCCCTCAACCCCGCCGACCAGATATTCACTCTCTGATTCAGGTCTCCGTATTCCCGCGCTTCCGTCGCAGTGCCAAGCCTGTACAGCGTTCCGGTCGGTGCAAGACCCAAAATTCCGGCCGCAGCCAAAACTACAGAAGCTGTCGCAACCATGAGAGCTTTCGAGTGCCATCGGAAAGCGGCTATTCCACATCCAGTGAGAGCGGCCACCCCTAGCAGCAAGCCGCTTCTCGAAGCTGTCAACAGAATTGCCGCGAAGCTCGCCGGGAGGTACGCCAGGCGAAGGATTCGTTGCACCTGTTTGCTCGCATCCTCGGCCGTAATCACCGCAATTGGAAATCCGAACACGAGGAGTCGTGCCACGTCATTCGGATCCTGCCCGATCGCAGCAAACCGAACCTGCTCCGGCGTCAGCCGGGCAGAAGAGATAAAACCCAAAATCGTCAGAGCCATCAAAAGCCACGAACCCGCAAGCCATGCACGCAGCAACACCTGCAGGTCGGCAACCGTGTCCACAAATTCCCACACTAGCCAAACCAGCATCATCTCCTGCGCGAAAGCACGCAGATGAAACAGCGTCTCCGTGGGAGCAACTGTCCAGAACAAGGTGCAGCACTGCCACAGATAGAACGCAATCGTCAGCCAGTGCAGCGCGCTCACTCGCCTGAACCTGCCCTCCTGAAGCACCGCAGGTACCGCAACCAGCAAGCTCAGTACTCCGAGGATCCGTGCGACATTCCCGAATGGCGCTCCAATGTCCAGCGAGTACTCCCACGGAATAGAGAACACAAAGAGGACCAGCAGAATCCATCCAGTTCGTCGCATCGCTAATACCTCTGCGAGTACACCAGACCGGAATAGATGCTGACACCAGCTGCGGACTGAATCACCGACTCCACGCTGCGGTTGAGCAGGTTCTTCGCCATCGAATCCGGAACAAATAAAATATCCCGATCCCGCACAGGCAGATCCGGATCGAGTCCTCTTAGCATCCGCTTCAGATTCAGGCTCGTCACTGTTCTTCCGCCCGCCTGTTCGCGAATGAGAACCGCCTTCTTCAGCGCCGCGTTCTGAGTTGGTCCCCACGCAAGTGAGACCGCCTGCACCACCGTGATTGCCTGCACCGGATCAACCGGGAAACCTCCCGGCCGAATCACATCGCCCACCACGTAGATGAGCCCCGCACGCCCCACCTGCACCGTGTCTCCAGGCCGCAATTCCGGATTGTGCACGCCCTGCGGATCCGCACCGGCCGGATCCAATACGACTGCCTCTGGTTTTTCCAAATCATCCCGATGCAAAATCATTACCAGCCTGCCTGCGTACTGGCTGAGACCAGACGCCGCGGAAATCAGATCCAACAGCCTGTGATGAACTGAGTAGCTGTAAACACCCGGCCGAGCCACTTCACCTAGCACCGACACATCCTGCCCTGCATACATGGTCACCAGCACCGTCACCTGCGGATGCCGCAACATTCCTCTTCCGACCAATGCAGCCTCAATCGCGCGCGCCGCAGCGCGCTCGTCCATTCCTCGAACTTCTACTTCGCCGGCCAGCGGCAGCACAACGGTGCCGGCCTCGGAGACGCGAACTGACCCTCGTAATTCGGTCCCGTGCGCCTCCGTCACCTCCAGCATGTCACCCGGCCCGATCGGCGCGGCCATCACCTGCGCTGCCTCGGCTGTCCCCGGAGGCGTTCCCGCCCCACTTTCCGCCGGTTTAGCACTGTTCCACACCTCCGGCGCATCCTTCGCGCTCGGCGTGCTCCTCATCTCCACAGATTGCGGAATGCGTGCCACCCCCGTAGGTAAGCCCGATGTGTTTGGTGTCGGCGCCTGTGAATGAGCCGTGCTCGCCCCGATGGCGATCACCAGCACAATAGATACGCGGGCAAAGCTTCTCCGAAAACTCTCCCTGCCCAGAACCCCCGCCAGGGCCAGCCACATTCCCACAAAACCTGTGACAGCCAAATCGAGCAGCGCGTTGGGTGACACCGCCTTTGACGGCGGTCGCGCATAATCGATCACACGAATTGCCGAGCCGCGGCTTCCGGCAGCCACGCTCGCCTCTTCTGATCGCTGCAGCAAAGTCAGGTAAGTCTGCCGATTGGTGTTCGCCTCCTGCCACATCGTGGCATAGGTCAAGCCGGCACCGCTCAATTTTAACCCCGCTCCAGTCGCTTCATCGAGGCTCTTGCGAAGCAGTTCTTCGCGATCCACTGACGTCTTCCATGCACTTCGAAGGCTCTCGACCAGTTGCGCGTGTGCCTGCCTCATCTGTACGTCCACATCTCGCATCTCTGTCCGAATCTCCGCAACCCGCGGGAAGTTCGGGCCATGCTCAATCTGCAATCGCGCCTCTTCCAGTTCCAGATCGCTGCGCCTCGCACGCAGTTGCTGAAGCAAAATCATCTGCGGATTCCCGGCCGCGCTGATCGCCACTTCGGGATCGGCCATCTTGACAGCGCGATACTCCGCCTCTCGAGAAATGCGATCTGCGGTTGCATTTACCAGCGCTCGATTCCCCTCCTCGATTGCTGTGATGACACCGCTTTGGCCAATCTCACTCTCGGCGCCTCCTCTACCTGAAGTGCTCACAATGCCGTTCGCACGCTGGAACTCCCCCAGCTTCACAACGTCCTGATCTACCCGCTGCTTCATGGCCCGAAGCTGCGCATTCAGCCACTCTGTCCTGCCTCGAGCCGACTGCATTCGCGAATCTATCTCTTGCTGCTCGTACTCGTTGATCAGCTGATTCACGACTCTCGCCGACAGCCCAGAATCGCGTGAACGGAAGCGAACGCTCAGCACCAGCGTGTGCGGCAAGCTCTCGACAACCAGCCGCTGGTCAAACCGGCGCAATAGGTACTCCTTCGCATCGACACCCGCCGTGTCGGGGCTGAAACTCGGAAACTTCCGCCTGAACTTTCTCGCGAAAGCCGCATCATCGTACAGTCTCAAGTCCTTGATCACTTGCCAAGCCAGTTGCTCGCTTCTCAGTACGTTCGCAAGGGTCTCAAGCTGCACCTGCCCCAGCCCGAAACCCGCTGAAGGCGGAGCCTCCCCTCGATCAGGTCCGATTAGGGAGTCCGATCCTCCGCGCAACTCGATCTCGCCGCTTGCTTCGTACTCATTCGGAGCGATAAGGCAGTAGATAAGGCATGCCCCGAGCAGCGCTCCCATCACTCCAAAGAACAACCGGCTGTTCCGATGAACAGTCAGCCATAGATCCGCAAACGAAGTGGAAGAGTTCCGCCCATCGGCCTGCAACTCCCTGCGGCCTGCCACTTTGCTCTGCTCATTTGGGGGCGTAGCAACTTCCGCCAACGGTCAGTGTCCTCGTCCGCACTCTCCGAGGGCAATCGTCCGCTCTCACCCGGACCGCCGCAACGGATACACCGGTCTTAACCTGCACCGGCACTCGAACGCGAACAGTGTCACCGATCCGTCCGGGAATCGTTCGTGAGGCACATCACATATGACCAGAAAACAAAATCAGCTGGAACCTATCTGTCGCAGAAAAGGCTAGCCTTCGCGGTACCAATCCACCGTTCGCTTCAGCCCCTCGCGGAAATTCACGATCGGCTTGTAGCCCAGCAGATCTCCGGCCAGGTGAATGTCTGCCAGTGAGTCACGAATATCGCCGGACCTCGACTCGGCATACGCCGGTTCTCCGGAATACCCGGTCAGCTCGCGAAGTATCCGAAACGTATCGTTCAAAGTGATCCGCGAACCGGTCGCCAGGTTCATCATGCGGCCCGACACCTTCTCTGCGGGAGCGTCCGCCGCAAGCAGGTTTCCGTGCACCACGTTCTCGATAAACGTGAAATCCCGGCTCTGCTCCCCATCTCCATAGATCGTCGGCTGCTCTCCCGCCAGCATCTTGCGGCAGAAAATCGCAAGCACGCCAGAATAGTGCGACGTAGGATCCTGAAAAGGCCCAAAAACGTTGAAGTACCGCAGCGTGACCGTCTCCAGTCCATACACGCGGCTGAACGCCTGCATATACTGCTCGCCCGCAAGCTTCGCCACAGCATAAGGCGAAATCGGTTTCGGAAGCATCGTTTCTTGTTTCGGAAGCGTAGGCGTATCCCCGTATGCCGACGACGACCCGGCGTAAACGACGCGGCGTACTCCCGCCTCTCGCGCCGCCACCAGCAGATTCAACGTCGCCGTTACGCAATGCAGATTCGTACTCGCCGGATCGGCAACGGAACGCGGAACCGACGCCAGCGCTGCTTCATGGAACACAACCTCCACGCCCTTGCACGCACGTGCGCATTGGTTCGGGTCCGTCAGGTCTCCCTCGATGAACTCCATTGCATCGAGACCCGCCAGATTGCTGCGCTTCCCAGTGATGAAGCTGTCAATCCCACGCACCGATTCCCCACGCTTCAGCAGCGCCGCCGCAATCGATCGCCCAATAAAGCCCGCCGCACCCGTCACCAGATACTTCGCCACTCGTGCTCCTTCAACTCTTCCCAATTTGAATCACGGCTGAACTAACTATGGTATTCGATCCGTCTTGGCGCGCGGCAAACGCGTCCAATCGCCCTCTACAATGGAGTTATGTCCAGCACAGCCGCTGTATCTCTCGCCGACCTCACGAAGAAGATCGAAACCCGCCAGGCGCGCATCGGCATCGTCGGCATGGGGTACGTAGGCTTGCCACTGGCTCTTCTCTTCAGCAACGAGCGCTTCCGCGTCACTGGTTTCGACATCGAATCCCGCAAAGTTGAAACGCTGAACAACGGCGGCTCCTACATCGTCCGCATCCTGCCGGATGCCATCAAGCAGGCTCAGAAATCAGGTTTTGTCGCCACGTCGGATTACTCCGCAATCGAAGCGATGGACGTAATCATCATCTGCGTCCCAACGCCGCTCAATGAGTTCCACGAGCCCGACCTCAGCTACGTCTCAGGTACAGTCGAGTCCATCGCTCCGCACCTCCATGATGGCCAGCTTGTCGTTCTTGAAAGCACCACCTACCCGGGCACCACTGAAGAACTCGTCGTTCCTCTAATCGAAAAGGGCAATCGCCGCAGCCTGACCGTCGCGCGAAACTCCGCTGTGAACGGCATTCACGTCGCCTTCTCCCCCGAGCGCGAAGATCCCGGCAACGAAACTGTGGCCCGCCACGATATTCCCAAGGTCGTCGGAGGCTGTGGCACCGTAGCCTCCGAACTCGCTTCTGCCTGCTACGGTTCCATCTTCCGCCGCGTCATCCCCGTCAGCACGCCTTCCGTAGCTGAGATGACCAAGCTCCTTGAAAACATCTACCGCTGCGTCAACATCGCACTCGTCAATGAACTCAAGCAGCTCTGCATGCGCATGGGCATCGACATCCATGAAGTCATCGACGCTGCCAAGACGAAGCCTTTCGGCTTCCAGGCCTTTTATCCTGGCCCTGGGCTCGGCGGCCACTGCATCCCTATCGACCCGTTCTATCTTTCATGGAAGGCGAAGCAGTTTGACTTCCGCACCCGCTTCATAGAGCTCGCCGGCGAAGTCAACATCAACATGCCCTACTTCGTCATCGATCAGCTCGCAGAAGGCCTCAACCGCCACCGCAAGTCGATCAACGGTTCCAAAGTCCTCGTCCTTGGTCTCGCCTACAAGCGCGACATCGACGACCTCCGCGAGTCTCCCTCGCTCACCATCATCAAGCTCCTCCGCGAAAAAGGCGCCATTGGCTCCTATAACGACCCGTACTTCCCCACTGTCGGACACGGCCGCCACTACGCCCTTAACATGACCAACACTCCGCTCAACAACCTCGGCCAATACGACGCTGTCGTCATCGTCACTGACCACTCCAACTATGACTACCGCGCTATCGTCGACCAATGTCAGCTCATCGTTGACACCCGCAACGCCACCCGCGGCATCGACTCGCCCAAAATTGTCCGCTGTTGATGCCCCGTTCCCTTTCCATCAGCTCGCTACAATCGGCGACCCCAGGTTCGATATTCGTCAATCCCCCTTCTCCAGCAGAGTGTCAATCCGACCGCAACACAGCGGAGTGGAGAACCTGCAGTTGTTTTTCGGTCCTACATGAATCCCTTCCTGCTGATCAAGGATTTCCGAGATAAGGCGCTGTTCTAACCCTTAGCTGAATTTTCTATCCACCTCCGCCGCTCCTCAGCTAACATCGCCACGCAACCACTCACTTCCCTTTTGAGGTCATTGCCATGAACGAATGGAAGCTTGTCCAGAGGGACCCCTCCGAAGAACTCGCCCGTCTCCACTTCTTCTCCGTCAAGAAGAAGCACACCGGCGGTGCGATCGAAGCCCGAATCACCGTCAAGGAATTCGTGAGCTTCAAAACCACCGATATGGCTTTCTTCGCCACCGCCGACGTCGAGCTGAACCAAAAAACCATGAAGTTTCAGCCCTGCGGCTGGAGCGACACGCTGGCCGGCGCTCTCAGCGAGTGCCTTCGCAACTTCCGCAAATTTGACTACGAAGCCGACAAGGACTCCACGGCTGTACCATCAGATTGCGGCAGATAATCTTCGTGCCTCATCTCGCCGCATCGGAGCAATCTCGTGTTTACACCCAGTCCTATCGGCTACGTTCGCAGTCCATACACCAGCACAAAATCGATCCCCAAAGGCCTTGGTGTAAAGCACGATGAAGAAGGCATCCTCGAAATCCTTCCCGAATTCGAACTCGGCCTCACTGACATTGAAGGCTTCTCCCATCTCTTCGTCATCTGGGCCTTCGACCGCTCCGAGGGTTTCGAGCTCTTCGGTCCTTCGCCAACCGACGACCGCCCCCATGGCGTCTTTGCAACCCGGTCACCTCGCCGCCCAAACCCCATCGCACTCACTGTAGTCGAGCTCCTCGGCCGCGAAGGCCCGAGGCTCCGAGTTCGCGGCATCGACATGCTCGACGGCACTCCCATCCTCGACATCAAGCCCTACATGTCCAGTATCCCCGCCGAGAAACTCCGTCGTGGCTGGCTCGCCGAAGCCGAATCCCGCAAACAGCAGCAGACGCCTGACCGCTGAAATCGTGCACACGCAAGCAGCACCGGTTGCGTTACCGCAAGCGCGCCAACGGAGGGAGCAGCGGCCTTACTCGGCTTTTAGGCCCGGGTTCAAGAGGTGGATGTCTGCCGTCAAGCGCGTTCCGCAGATTGATCATCCCCTCCCACATTCCGGCAACCAGAGCTCGAATTCCGCACCAACTCGACAACCCCTCCCTCACACTCCCCCTCTAATCGATTAACGGAAGAGAAGTCTTCCACAAAGGAGAGAGTTAGGCTATGGCCTTTAAGAAAATCGGCAACGATGATCGAAGGCAATCCGGAAACTCGAGCAACAAAGGCTGTACAGGCATAGGGAGGGAAACTCGGGCTGAGCTCGAATGAACTACCTCATCTGTAAAGCCGGGTTGTGATCTGGACACCTATCCAGATCTTCGAAATTCGGAAAGCACTGGGCGAGATCTCGTAAGGGATCCCGCCCTTTTGCTGTGCTCCGGAGATCCATGCAAGCTCAGAAAACATCATCCTCTTCGTGCGGAAGCCGCGCGGCCAGCCCGTCCGCTCTCAACGGGCGCATCGTGCCCCTGATCGTGTATCGTGAGTGGGTTCGAGTATGAG
>Ga0105240_10006176_pt1 | contig 17659 bp, 13 predicted proteins | sample KBSC54metaG_FD_80426 | JGI IMG/M metagenome (GOLD analysis project Ga0105240, IMG submission 80426) | Corn rhizosphere microbial communities from Kellogg Biological Station, Michigan, USA - KBS C5-4 metaG | ecosystem: Host-associated > Plants > Roots > Rhizosphere > Soil | place: Michigan, USA...
GCCCGGCGGATCGAGCAGGTCAGCGGCGATCGATTGATGCTGAACTACGGGACGTTGTACCCCGCGCTGTTGAAACTCGAACAGGAGGGCTCTATCGCCTCCGAGTGGGGCGTGTCGGAGAACAATCGCAAGGCGAAGTTCTACAAGCTCACACGCGCAGGTCACGCCCAGCTCAGGAAAGAAGCCCGGCAGTGGGAACAAACGGCCGACATCATCTCGCAATTTTTCACCCCGGAAGAATCCACTGGAAAGAGTTGATATGAGGATGCTGCGCCGCTCGCTGCTTCGATTGGCAGGCCTGTTCCATAAAGGACAGCGGGAACGGGAATTGGCCGACGAGTTCGAATCGCATTTCCAAATGCACGTGGCGGACAACGTCCGCCGCGGCATGGCAAATGGCGGAGGCGTGGAGAGATGCCAGCTTGAAATTCGGCGGCATCGCCGTGGCCAAAGAATCGATGCGCGAGGAGTCCACGTTTATGACGCTCGAAAACTACTGGCAGGATCTTCGGCACGCGATTCGCGGGCTGCGCCGGAATCCGGGCTTTGCAGCGACGGCGATTCTTTCGCTGGCGCTCGGCATCGGAGCTAGCGTGGCGATTTTCACGCTTGCGGACAATCTTCTGCTGCAGCCGCTACCGTATCGCCAACCGGACCGGCTGATGATGGTGTGGGAAACCAACCTGAAGCGGCCCGCTCAAATGCGGAACGTGGTATCGCCGGCCGATTACCGCGATTGGAAGGCGCAGAATACCGTGTTCGAGAATATGGCCGTGTTTTCCGACGGGCGCGCGGCTTTCGCCGATGGCGACCGTGTGGAAGAGCTGGCAGTACAGTACATGAGCGCGGAGATGCTGCCCATGCTAGGCGTCCAGCCGCTGCGCGGGCGGCTGTTCACCGAGGCCGAGGACCGGCCCAATGCGCCAAATGTCGTCGTGATCAGTTATCGCCTGTGGCAAAGCTGGTTGGGCGCAGACGCGAGTGTGATCGGACGCAGCGTGCAGGTTAGGTCGCAACCCGCCACCATCATCGGAGTGATGCCGCCCGGGTTCTATTTCCGCAATCGCGACACGGATTTGTGGGAATCATTGGGCCTGGATCCGGCGCGCGATTATCGCAAGCGGAGCGGGCGGTATTTGATGAGCCTGGCGCGCCTCAAGCCCGGCGTATCACCCGATCGGGCACAGGCGGAGATGAACGGGATCGCGCAGCGGCTGGAGACCGAGTACCCGGTATTCAATGCCAATTGGCGGGTCAACGTGGAATCGCTCCGTGAATCGCTGGTGAGCAAAGTGAAAACATCCATGCTGGTCCTGCTGGGCGCCGTGGGCGTGCTGCTGGCTGTGGCTTGCGCCAACGTTGCTAACCTTCTGCTGGCGCGGTACACGTCGCGTCTCCGCGAAATCGCCGTCAGGGTGGCGATCGGAGCCAGCCGGTGGCGCGTCGTCCGGCAGTTGATCACGGAGAGCGTGGTGCTGGGACTGGCCGGTGGAATTCTCGGCGTGCTATTCGCGCGGTGGGCCGTACTCGGACTGCTGGCCTTCGCACCGGCGGATTTGTCGCGCAATGTTGCGATCGCGGTCGACTACCGCATCGTCCTTTTCGCGGTCGGTGTTTCGGTGGCAACGGGAGTCATTTTCGGACTGGCCCCCAGCCTGGTGGCTTCCCGTATCGACCTGACGCGCGGACTGCGCGAGGCGGGCCGCTCGAACGTGGGCGGCGCCGGTCGTCTGCGGGCCGGACTGGTCGCGGCGGAGGTGGCCCTCTCGGTCATGCTGCTGGCCGGTGCCGGACTGCTCTTCCGCAGCCTGGTTGGTTTGCAGAATGTGGAGCCGGGCTTGAACCCGTCGCGCGTGCTGACGTTCAGCGTCCTGATCCCGACGGCGCGGTATAAAGAGCCGCTGCAGCGAACGCAGTTCTTCACGCGCGCGGTGGAGCAGATGGAAAAACTGCCGGGCGTAGAATCGGCCACCGCGGTGAGTTACCTGCCCTTCGACGGACTGGCCGCGGGCACGGACGTGACGATAGCCGGACGGCCGGCGCCAAAGCCTGGTGAAGAAGCGATCGGCACGATTCGCACCGTGATGCCGGGCTATTTCCGCACGATCGGCATCCCGCTGAAGAGAGGCCGTGTCTTCACTGCGGCCGACAACACGCTGGATTCGCCCTACCGGTTCGTCGTGAACGAGGCCTTCGTGGCGAAATATTTGCCCGGCGAGGAGGCGTTAGGACAGCAGATCAGCGTCGCCATGGACAAGACGAATCCCAACGGCGAAATCATTGGCGTAGTTGGCGACGTGAAAGAAGGGGCGCTCGATAAGGAGCCGAGCCCAACCGTATACTACATCCATGCCCACCTAAACTACAACGGCATGACCTTCGTGGTGCGCACAAACGGAGATCCGCTGAGCCTCAGCGAGCCTGTGCGGCGCGTGATTCACGGGATCGATTCAGCGCAGCCGGTGGCGCAGATGCGGACCATGGAAACCGTAGTCCGCGAGACATTCTCGCGTCAGAGATTCAGCGCCTTGCTGTTCGGCGGATTCTCGCTGGTGTCGCTATTGCTGGCTGCGGTGGGAATTTATGGAGTGCTGGCATACTCGGTGACCGAGCGGACGCGCGAGATCGGCCTGCGTGTCGCGCTGGGGGCGGAGCCGGGGCGAATCCTTAGGCAGGTGCTGGGCAGTGGAATGCGCCTCGTGCTGATCGGCGCCGTCGTCGGAATGGGGGGCGCACTGGCGCTCACCGGCCTGCTGAAGACTCTGCTGTTCGGCGTGACGGCACGCGAAGCTACGACCTTCGCCGCCGTGCCCGTGGTGCTGATTGCGGTGGCGCTGTTGGCCGCGTATCTGCCGGCACGGCGTGCGTCCCGCCTGGCGCCCGTGGATGCACTGAGGACCGAGTAGACGCTGTCTGCGGAGTTTCAAAAGCGCACACCTGCCGTCTGGTCGCGTTCGTATTTTGAACGAGTTAGGATGGCAAGCGGAGTGCCCGGCCGTATGGTATGCGCTTCCGTGACATCCGACATGCTGTGCGTTCGCTCGCCCACGTACCCAGCCTGACCGCCATCTCAATCCTTACTGTGGCGTTGGGAATCGGAGCCGGGACCGCGCTATTCAGTGTCGTGAAGGCCGTCCTGCTCAATCCTCTGCCGTACGCCCAGTCCGACCGCCTCGCTTGGGTGAACGAGATGAACGACCATGGCAGGCCCATGTCGGTGGCCTTTCAGAATTTTCTGGATTGGCGGAGCGCGAACCGCAGTTTCTCGTCGATGAGCGCGTATGAGGCGGATGTCGCGATCGTCTCCGGCGTGGATGCCCCGATGCGCACTTTCGGCGCCGCCGTCAGCGACGATTTCTTCCGCGTTCTGGATAGCAATGCCGTCATCGGCCGGACGTTCTCGGCCGAAGAGCAGACGCTCGGAGGACCCTTGGCGGTGGTCATCGGCTACGGTTTGTGGCAGCGCGCGTTCGGTGGCAGTCCCGACGTTCTGGGCCGCACTATTCATGTGTTCGGCACGTCCCCCGTCGTGATCGGCGTGATGCCGCCCGGATTCAGCTATCCCGAAAAAGTCGAGTTGTGGTTGTCACAGACTGCATTTGGCGACCCCGGGTTCGGCGTCCGCACCGGCCATAACTGGCGGGTCGTGGGCCGGCTGAAACCGGGAGTCACATTTGAGCAGGCGCGGGCGGATATCGGCGCGGTCGAGCGCGGCATCAAGCAGCAGTATCCATCGCCGTTCCAGGGGAAAGATGCGATGCTCGTTTCCCTCGTGTCGCATATTGCGGGCGAAGTCCGGCGGCCGCTGCTGATGCTTTTCGGCGCGGTCGGCTTCCTGCTGCTCATCGTCTGCGTCAATGTGGCCAACCTGCTGCTGGTGCGAGTCACCGCACGCGCTCGCGAACTGGCGGTGCGTACCGCCCTGGGTGCGGGCCGGCGTCATCTGATTCGCCACATGCTGACGGAGAGCCTGCTGCTGGCCGTCGCGGGGGGAGTCGGCGGAGTCCTTCTGGCCGCCTGGATGATGGACCTGTTGCGCGTGCTGCTGCCTGGGGATATGCCGCGCACCGGAGAAATCGCAATCGATGGCGGAGTGATCGGGTTTGCCCTTCTCGTCTCGGTCGCCGCCGGACTGCTGTTCGGATTGCTACCGGCCTGGCGCGCTTCAGCCATGAACGTCAACGAAGCGTTGAAGGCCGGATCGCGCACGTCCACCGCGGGCAAGCGTTTCCATCGCACGCAGGCCGTCCTGGTCATTTCCGAAGCCTGCCTGTCGCTGGTGCTGGTCGCCGGCGCGGGACTCCTGGTCCGCAGTTTCTACAATCTGCGCTCGATCCACCCCGGGTTCCAGGCGGATCACGTGCTGGCAGCCGATACCAATTTCGAAGGCCACAAAGGCGAGAGCCTTCTTCCGCGATATGGCGATCTGCTGGCGCGTGTGAGAGCCATTCCCGGCGTGGAAGGGGCGGCCACTACTCGCGACCTGCCGATCGAATCCGGCTCGCCCGACGGTCACTTTTTCATCGAGGCTCGCCGCACGGAATTCGCCAGCGCCGACGCAAATTACAGCATCGTCAGCCCCGGCTATTTCACCACGATGAGGATTCCCCTGCTGCGCGGCCGCGATTTCACGGAGCAGGATACGGAGAGCAGCCAACCGGTGACGATCATCAGTTCGGAGATGGCGCGCATCTATTTCGGCACCCGCGATCCTCTCGGCCAGCGCATCTGGTTCGATTCGTTCAGCCCGGCGCAACACTGGCTGACGATCGTCGGCATCGCGGGCGATTTACACGAGGATGGCCTGACAGCGCCGTCGTTTTCGCAGGCTTATACCTGCTACACGCAGCAGTCATTGAGTCCGCTTCTGAACGGCGGCACGGTGGTGGTGCGGACCGCGCTCCCGCCCGCGTCCGCAAGCAGCGCTGTCCGCGCAGCCATCCGCGCAGTAAATCCCGCGGCCGTTCCCCGAACGCGCACCCTGGATTCCGTGCTTGCCGGCTCGCTCGCCAAGCAGCGCTTCCAGATGGAGGTTTTGGGCGGGTTCGCGGCGCTTGCGCTGTTGCTGGCCGCGGTCGGATTGTACGGAGTCCTGTCCCATATGGTGACGGCGAATCACGCGCAGATCGGCATCCGTCTGGCATTGGGCGCCCCTCGCACGCTGGTGTTCCGGATGGTTGCGGGCCGCGCACTGAAGCTCGCGGGAATCGGCGTGGTTGCGGGCGCGATCGCTTGCATCGCATTGCGGCGCGTGCTGGCCGCGTCTCTCTTCGGCATCGGTCCGAATGACCCGGCAACGCTGGCCGGCGCGATCTTCGTCCTCCTCATTGCCGCGCTCGCAGCCGCGTGGATTCCCGCGCGCCGCGCCACCAGAGTCGACCCCATGGTCGCCCTCCGCGAAGAGTGACACTCAACCCAAAACGGAGTCCCGAAGCAGATTTGATTTATGTATACTAGCTCCAAAGTTGATGACAGCCGATGCCGGGTTGCCGTGGAGGGGTACACATGGGTGTCTCAAGACTTCGCCTCGTTGCCGTTATATTTCTCGGGATATTGGGGATCGCCGCTGCTCAGCCGAAAGTGAATTTAACCTCGCGCGCGCGGCCGGTCGCCGCCACGCATTTGCCGCCTTCCAATTTTCGCGTAGACGCGCGGCTGGTGCAGATTCCGGTTACAGTGACCGATCCGATGGATCACAATGTAATGAGCCTGAACGCCGATAATTTTCGGCTTTTCGAAGGCAACGTGGAGCAGAAGATCTCCGCTTTTTCGATTGCCGATGCACCGGTCTCGGCGGGCATCGTGTTCGATACCAGCGGCAGCATGAAGAAGCGCATGCAGGAATCGCGCGGCGCCGTACAACAGTTTCTGCAGACGGCCGTTCCGAATGACGAATTCTTCCTGGTGCAATTCGCCGATACCGCAAGCCTGCTGTCGCCCTTCACGCGGCAGCCCGACTCCATCCTGCACGATCTGGAGGGCATGGACGCGCATGGCTGGACGGCTCTCTACGACGCGATGTTCCTGAGCGTGCAGCAACTGCGCCGGGCGACGAATCCGCGCCGCGTCCTGCTGGTTCTTTCCGACGGGGAAGATAACAACAGCCGGTACTCGGAATCGGAAGCGCTCTCGCTGGTGCGCGAAGCCGATGTGCGTGTTTATGCCATCGGGCTCTTCACCAAAGCGCGCTGCCTCGAACGCATGGCCGAAGAAACCGGCGGACGAATGATCACGATTCACAATTTCTCCGAACTGCCGGCCGCTATGGAAAAGCTCAGCGACGAGATCCGCAATCAATATATGCTGGGGTACTTCCCCAGCAACGACGCGAACGACGGCCGCTACCGCAAAGTGCGGGTCGAAGTGAAAACGCCGGCCGGCACTCCTCCGCTGCGGCTTGCGTGGCGCCGCGGTTACGTCACGCCCACCGAATAGCTTGACGGACCGGCACAAGAAGGCGGCGGGCTACGTCATCGGCGTCCTGTTGCTGGCGAGTATTGTCGCGGCCACGGTGCAGTTGGCGATGCGGCCGCGCACGCAGTTGAACCGGGTCGCAGTCGGGCGGAAAGACGAAGTTTACTTTCTGCATTCCGCGACACGGGAAGAGGCGCAAGCGCTCGGCCGGGCGCTACAAAGCATCGGCTTCCTGAATGATCGCGGCACCACGGTTCTGCTTTCGAAAGGCACCGCCGGGACGCTGGTCTCGTTCGTGCTGAGCGAGGGCGGCTGGGACCATCCGGAGACCATCTACAGCTTCGAAGAGATCGGCAGGCGCATTGCGAACGTGGTCGGCGGCTTCCCGATCAAGGTCCGGCTGATCGATGCGCGCCGTGTTCTCCATCGCGAACTGAATGTCGGCAACGCGGCGATCGGGGCGCGCGACGTGGTCTATTACTACGGTTCGGCCGAGGAAGACGAGGCGCGGCGATTGGGGCAGACGCTCCGCAATTTGGGGTTCCTGCAGGACGCGGGATCGGCCGTGGTGCTGTCGCGGGACGGCACGACGGATCTGTGTTTCGTGGTCGCCGACGGCGTGTGGGACCGGGTGGATGCGGTGGCCGGGTTCGAGCGATTGGCGCGAGCGGCCGCCGCTTCAGTCGGCGGGCTGCCGGTGCGTTTACGGCTGCTGAACGAGGCAATGGAACCCAAAAAAACAGTGGACGTAAAGTAACGTGTGTCCGTGGGGACCCCGACGCGATATGCCGGGTAGGGCTATGATTCGATAATGGAACGCCGAACTACTTTTGCACTGGTACTATTATTCGCAATTCTCGCTTCTCTGCCGGCGCCTGCTCAGACACTGAACGGCAACGCCACTTTGCAGGGCTCCTACGCGGTTCGCTATTTGGGGGTTCAAGGGTACCCCTGCGATTGTCCAGTCGCTTTTTCGGGCACACTGACCTTCGATGGCAAGGGCGCCTTTCAGGTGAGCGGTCAGGGTACAACCAACAACTCCGGCGATCATGCGCTGACGCCGCAAGCCTCGGGCACTTATAGTGTCTGGTCGAACGGCATGCTCACGATGACCAACCCGTTCGCGGCGGCGAACAGCAACACGTTCTTGTACGGCGGTGTGGGCCAGGGCGCGATTGTCGCCAGCAGCACCGACACGCAGTATCTGGACATCCTGGTGGGGACGCCGGTCGCGTCGGGCCTTTCCAACGCCAGTCTGAGCGGCAGCTATTACATGGCCAGCATGGAGTTTGCCAGCGGCTCGTTTGCCAACACGAGAAACACGTTCTCCACCATCACGGCCGATGGAAGCGGGGGCCTGGGCAGCGTTACTATTAAGGGCTCGTCCACGAATCTGAATGGGACTGCCACGACGCAGACAAGCGCGGGCGCCACTTACTCCGTGACAGCCAATGGCAGCGGCACGATGAACTTCCCCGCGCCGTCCGGGGTATCGACGGCCAACCAACTGCTGTCGGGCAATAAGACATTGTATGTGTCACCGGATGGAAATCTGTTTGTCGCGGGGTCTCCCACCGGGTACGACTTTGTGATCGGCATCAAGAGGCAGACCGGCAATTTCCCGGCGACGATCTCCGGGCTGTTCTTCACCGCGGAACTCGAAAACTGCGCCGACTGCGGCCAGAACACCGGAGTGTACGCGTATGAAGGCTCATTCAACGAAATCGGCGGCAGCGCCGGGACGGAGTTGGACCACCTGCGAGTCAATATCGACGGCGCTTACAGCGCGGGCTACAATCCCGTCTCGTACGATGAAACCTACAATCAGACCCTCAAGCTGGACGCAAATGGCTCCGCGACGGATACGGCGGGCGACTATCAATTGGGCGTCAGCGCGAATCAGAATTACCTGCTGGTGATCGGCGGGGCGGGCGACTACTACCTGCAGGTCGGCGTCAAAACGATTCCCGTGACCGGTACGGGAGTGTTTCTCAGTCCGTACGGCGTGGTGAACGGAGCCAGCTTCGCTCCATTCACGGCGCAGCTTTCGCCGGGCGAAGTGATCACGCTCTTCGGGTCCGGACTGAGCAGCGGGAGTCCCGCCAGCGCTTCCGCGCCATTCCCGAATACGCTGAATAATGTTCAGGTCCTGATCACTCCGTCGGGGGCCACGGCGCCGCTGAATGCGCCGGTCTATTCGGTGACGCCGACGCAGATCTCGGCGGTGGTGCCTTTCACGATTCCGACATCGACGAGCATTGTGAGCATTCAGGTGAGCAATGGCGGCACGTTATCGAATGCGGTGCAGGCCTATATGGGCAGCACGTCGCCGGGCCTGTTCACGCAAACGCAGAATGGGTTGGGGAACGCGGCGATCGTGCACGCCGATTACACGCTCGTCGACGCGGCCCATCCAGCCAAGGTCGGGGAAACGGTCCAGGTGTTTCTCGTGGGTCTTGGCGCGGTCAGCGGAACTACCGCCGCTGGCGCCGCGGCCCCGTCGGCTGAGCCATTAGCGCGAGTGACCAACACGCCGGATGTGTACATCGACAATCTTCTGGCGAACGTGACCTTCGCCGGCCTTGCGCCTGGCTTGGGCGGCCTCTACCAGGTCAACGTGACTGTCCCATCGGGCGTCGGTACCGGCTCAGTCAACCTGGAGATTTCCGCCATCGATGCGGACAATGTCCAGGCGACGATTCCGATCGCAGCGCATTGAGAAGAAGGAGACAGAAGACAGGAGTCAGGAGTCAGGAGCTTAGCAGTGCTCCTGACTTCTCACTCCTGAAGACTTCTTAGTTGTTATTCGTGCTCGTCGCGCCTGCGCCCTTCACATACTTATCGAACCAGGTGAACTTCTCCCAGAGGACGTGCTCGACAGTCTCCTTGCCGCGATAGCCGTGAGCTTCGTACGGGAGGAAGACCAGGCGGACGGTGCCACCGTTGCCGCGGACCGCCTCGTACATGCGCGCCGATTGGATTGGGAATGTCCCATCGTTGTCGTCCGCCTCACCGTGGATCAGCAGCAGCGGCGTCTTGATTTTGTCGGCGTACATGAAGGGCGAAATTTTCGTGTAGAGTTCCGGCGCCTGCCAGATGGTGCGGCGTTCGCTCTGGAAGCCGAAGGGCGTGAGCGTGCGATTGGGCGCGCCGCTTTCGGCGATCCCTGCCTTGAAGTAATCGCAGTGGGCAAGCAGCGTATCGGTCATGAACGCGCCGTAGCTGTGGCCGCCCACGCCGACGCGGTTAGGATCCGTCACGCCGAGTTCGACGGCTCTATCGATGGCCGCCTTCGCGTCCATTACGACCTGCTCGACGAAATGATCGTTGACCGTGCGGCGGTCGCCCACGATCGGCATGGACGCGTTATCCAGCACCGCGTAGCCGTTCAGTGCGAAGAAAATTTCCGAATAGCCGCCGATCTCGGTGAAGCGCATCGGAGATCCGGTGACGGCCACGGCATTCGCCGCATCCGTATCTTCATACTCGCGCGGGTAAGCCCAGATGACCGTGGGCAGGCGCGTGCCGGGCTTGTAGTTGGGCGGCAGATACAGCGTGAACGACATCTCCACGCCGTCGGGCCGCTTATAGTTCACGAGTTCCTTCTTCACCGAGCGCATGATCGGCTGCGGGTCGGGGAAGCTTGTGTACGCGGTCAACTTTCCGGCCGTTGTGCGGATGAAATAATTCGGGGCCTCGGTGGGACTCTCCCGGCGCGTGAAGAACGTATCGCCGTGAGCATTGAGCAGACCTTCCACCGCCTCGTAATGGTCATCGTCGCAACGGAAGAGCTTCTCCGTTTTCAAGCTGGTGAGGTTGAAGCGATTCAGGAAGGGATGGTCGCCGGTGGGCGTCGGTCCATTGCTCTGCAGGAAAATGTTGTCGCCATCGAGCACGATAGCGCGCTCGCCGGCCGCGACGAGCTTTTCGAGAGGCGCACCAGGATTGGCGTAGCGGTCGCTGCTGTTGAAACTCCAGAGCTCACGCGGCGCTTGGTCGGGCTTGTCGAGATCAATCATCAGCGTTCGGGAAACGCGGTTTGCCGCAGCGCCGCCGGCCGCTCCGCCGCGTGCTCCTCGACCTCCGCCATTGCCGAGCAGTGCCCAGTGGCCGTTCTCGAACATGGTGATGCCGGGAATCGCTGTCGCCGATTTGTAGAGTTCCTTCGCCTCGCCGGTGAAAGGCGCCTTGAGACCCAGCAGGTGCTCGGGACGCGGCGTCGTGTTGGCTCCGCGGCCAGCAGCGCGCGCAGGCGGGTCGCCAATCGAATCGATCCACATCAGCGTGGCCGACTCATTGAACCGCCACGTAAGTCCGCGAGTGCCGCGCGGCGTGGGAGCAGCAGGGGGAGCGAGAGGATCGTCCGTCGGTCCGAGTCCGCCGCCGCGTCCTCCAGTGGCGAGCGCGAGGCTCGCGATGTGGTGTACTGATTTGCCGGTGCGATCCCAAACGTCCATTTCCTTGGGGAACTGGCGGGCCTGGTACAGGTACGAGAAGGGGCGGTGAATCATGGTGACCAGGAAGTAGTTGCCATCCGGCGAGGGCCGCGCGGATTCGATGATGCCCGGCTTGCCGACCGCCGTCAGTTTGCCGCTGACGGAATCGACCAGCGTGAGCTGCGCGGTGGCGTAGTATTCGAACAGATCTTCGTCGTGCTCGTTCTGCAGCATGTCCTCGTGGGTCACGACGCCGCGGCCTCCGCCGAGGCTCTCCTGCACGTGCGGTCCGGTGGGCACCAGCGGTTCCGGCGGAGCCGGTCCGCGATTTGCTCGCACGGCATTGACGAGCAGCGTGCGGTTGTCGGCGAGCCACTGTACACTGCCGCCAGCGCCGCCTCCACGTCCGCCCGCGGCGGGGCTCATGACGTCGTTGATGTGCAGCCCCTCGATCTTGTGCGTGCGACCGGTAGCGGCATCGCCGATCCAAAGGTCGATCGCGTGCGCGGTGGTGTTCGTGAACGCGAAGTGCTTGCCATCGGGACTCCAGCGCGCGGGACTTAGCGCCGGATTCGGCGGCAGCATGATCTTGATCTCAGTGCCTTCGGGGACCTTCCGCAGTGTCAGAGAACTGTTGAAGGTAGTGTTATGAAGCCCGTTCGTGGCCGGATTGATTCGCATTCCGGCGATGCGCAGCATGGGTTGCGCGAGTTCGGAGATGGGAGGGTAGCGGACGGGGCGGCCCTGCATGGCATAGGTGTGCGTGGGGTCCAGCGCGAGCGATGGAGTTGCCGGCGAGCTCAGGATGTCCAGAACAGCCTTTGGAGGTTTCTGATACTGCTCGGCGCCGAAGACGATTAGCGCGGGCAGAAAAAGCAGAAAAAGAGCCCTTGCAGCGAGTTTCATAACGGTAAGGCAATGCTATTGAAACGCACCGCGGAAGTCAAATAGCTGAGAGCTTTACGCCGCTGTCCAGCCGCCGTCGATAGTCATAATCGAGCCGGTAACGAAGTCGGCCTCGCGCGAGCACAGGTAGAGCGCCATGTGAGCGATCTCCACCGGATATCCGCAGCGGCCCATGGGCTGGCGAGCGTGCAGCTCTGCCCAGGCCTTTTCTTTTTCGTGGGCGAAGTTCTTCTCGATGTAGGCGTCGACGAACGGTGTCGCGATCGTCCCGGGACAGATGCAGTTCACGCGCATGCGCCCGGCATAGTCGATGGCCAACTGGCGGGATAGGGCGACCACCGCGCCCTTGGTCGCGCAATAGGCGAAGCGGCGCTTCACGGCGATCAGTCCGGCGACCGAGCCGATATTCACCATGCATCCCTTGGATGCGAGCAGCAACGGGATCGCCGCTTTGCTGACCAGGAACATGCCTTCGACATTGACACGAAAGAGGCGCTGAAAATCGGAAAGCGCCGTCTCTTCAATCCCGCCGACCAGAGCGACGCCTGCATTGTTCACGAGGATATCGAGCGCAGGGATTTTCGCGAAGGCCGCATTGACCGCAGCTTCATCCGTGATATCGAGGACAACGACGGAAGATCCGGGGAGTTCGGCTGACAGGGCCTCGGCGCGCGGCCGGTCTACGTCGGCAATGATGACGGTCGCGCCGGCGTCGGCGAGCACGCGAGCCGTCGCTTCGCCGATCCCGCTTGCGCCGCCGGTTACCAGGGCCTTGAGCCCGTCAAGACGGAAGGGAGGTTGCATGAATTCGCATGGTAACACCGAGGGCAGAGGCAGGAGTCAGAATTCAGGAATCAGGAGCCTTGCTTACGCCGCGAGCGCAGCGGCCCACTAACCCCAACCCCCAATCCCTAACCCCCAACCCATCTTCCTTTCAGCCCTGCTAAACGGACCCTTCAGGGATTCGAAACTTGACACCTCATGCGCAATGGCCCTAGCGTTGAATATCCACCCCGCAAAGGAAAAACTAATGAGTCAAGCTCTCACTATTCGTCAAGACGGCGCGCTGGATTTCCTGTCCCTGGGCGCGCTGGTTCACCGGCTGGACCCCGGCGTGATCCCGTTTCGCAAAGCTACGGAATGCCAGATCCATGTGAGCGGCGGCGAGTTCAATTGCGCCGCGAATCTCTCCGATTGCTTCGGCCTGAATACGGGCATCGCTTCCGCGATGGTGGACTACCCGATTGGCGACCTGGTACGCGAGCGCGTGAAGGCCATGGGCGTGAAGCCCTTCTATAAGTTTTTCAAGCACAATGGCGTGAACGGACCCAATATCGCCGCCGTGTATTCGGATCGCGGCGTGGGCGTGCGCGCTCCCGTCGTCTTCTACAATCGCTCGAACGAGGCCGGGGCGCTGCTCAAGCCGGGCGATTTCGATTGGAAGTCGATCTTCTCGCAGGGCGTCCGCTGGTTCCATTCGGGCGGCATCTTCGCCGCGTTGTCGGAGACCACTGGCGAACTGGTGATCGAAGCGGCGCAGGCTGCTAAGGACGCCGGCGCGGTCGTGAGCTTCGATTTGAATTATCGCGAGAAGCTGTGGAACATCGCCGGCGGGGCAAAGCGCGCCGTCGAAGTACTGGGCCGCATCGTGAAGAATGTCGACGTCCTCGTCGGCAATGAGGAAGACCTGCAGAAGGGTCTTGGACTGCCAGGGCCGGAAGCCGAATCGAAAGGCAAGCTCGACCCGGGCAGTTTCGTGGAGATGATCAATAAGGTGGTCGAGCAGCATCCGCACATCAAGGTTGTGGCGACCACTCTGCGCGAGGTGCATTCCACCAACCGGCATGGCTGGAGCGCCGTCGCGTGGATCAACGGCGAAACGCATGTGGCCCCGGTGGCGCACCTGGACGTGCTGGATCGCGTGGGCGGCGGCGACGGTTTCGCGTCCGGTTTCTTCTACGGACTGCTCACCGGGATGTCGCCGGAAGAGTCGGTGAAAATGGGCTGGGCGCATGGGGCGCTGCTGACCACATTCCCGGGTGACACCACGATGGCGACCCTCGACCAGGTGAAGTCGTTTGCCAAGGGCGGGTCGGCCCGCATTCAGCGTTAAGAGCGGAGGAGCGAAATGGCGAAAAATCTGATGGATCTGACGGGCCGCGTAGTCGCGGTGATCGGCGGCACTTCGGGCATCGGCCGCAAACTGGCTGCCGGACTGGCGGAAGCGGGCGCAACCGTCGTCCCGACCGGCCGCCGCGAGCAGATGGTGGACGAGGTCTGCGCGGAAGTCGAGCAGGCCGGCGGCAAAACACTGCGTAAGGCCTGCGATATCGCGTCGCGCGAGTCGGTGGACGCATTTCGCGATGCCGTCGTGGCGGAATTCGGACAGGTGGACGTGCTGTTGAACGCCGCCGGCCAGATCTTCCGCAAACCCACGCTGGACGTCTCCGAGGCCGAGTGGGACAAGCTGATGGACGTCAACCTCACCGGCATGCTGCGCACCTGCCAGTCGTTCTACGCGCCCCTGAAAGCGAACGGGCGCGGCCGCATTATTAACATCGCATCGCTGAATTCGTACGTGTCGCTGGTCCAGGTGACGGCGTACGCGGCGTCGAAAGCGGCGGTGTTGGCGCTGACCCGCAGCCTCGCCGTCGAGTGGGCCAAGGACGGCATCAACGTGAATGCGATCGCGCCCGGCGTATTCCGCACCGATCTTAACGCGGCATTCCTCGATGGCACCGAACGCGGCCGCGAACTCCGCATGCGCACGCCCATCGGCCGCTTCGGGCAGGCCGAGGAAATCACTCCTGCCGCTGTGCTGCTCGCATCGGACGCGTGCAGTTTCATCACAGGCCAGTGCATCGCTGTCGACGGCGGCTTCCTCGCCTCAGGCGTGAACTCGATCTGAACAGGGCGACCACGCCCTAGTCTTCTCCCGTGAAGGAAGTCTGCTCTTCAGTCTTCGATGCGCCTTGCGTGACCAGCGCACGAATCACATACTGACCTGCCGGCATCGCCTCCGCGGACGATGACATGATGTAGGGAATACGGCCGTTCGCATCTGCATTGGGCAGTTACAAACCGCCTTGCCGATCACCTGGCCGTCTTTCACGTACTCCAGCTCGACAGCCGGCTTGGCGCTATTACCGAGTCAGGATAAACCACAAGGAACATATTCAGCGTCGCGCCTTTGCCGCCCTTCACCGTAGTCGTCAACGTGGGCGTGATATGGCCGCCCTGATACTGGAACGGATCGGCTGGATCCAGGTCATTTGCGCCGGGAGCGAAAGAGCGCACCAGAGTCACATTCGAAATGCCGAGCCCTTTCGGCGCAGCGATCTCGATATCTTCATTTGCCGAACCGATATTGTTACTCACCCGGTCCATCACCGCGGTCTCGAGAGTGTACTTGCCGGGCGGCAACATCACATTGTCCGTGTAGATGAAGTTGCCCTGCTTAATCGCCGGCAGGTTCTCCGCCGTAGCCTGAATCGGCAGATCTCGCGAGAGCTTATCGACTACCGAACCGCTGCCGTTCTCGATCAGCGCTACTAGCAAAAGATGACCCGTGTAGACCTTCTTCCCCTGATCCGGTTGGAACTCCAGGTTTTCTACCGGCACCTCAACGACTACGGAGGTTCCCACGCTCTGGGCCGCCGGCTGGAAGCGGACGATTCGCAAACGGAACGGCACGTTGTGCGCCGAAGCTCCTGCCAGCGTTTTCAGCAGCGGCACCTCGTATGGTAGAAGTCCCGATTGCCGCAGCTGCAAGACTCAATGCAAAGTCGCGGCGCAGAATTGCGTAACGTGTCACATGCCACGCTATGAGGTGCCGGGCAGCCATCACACGTTCGCGAACCACTGGATCCGCGTTGTGCGCCCGGTGACCGTTACCCGGATTGATCCGCTCAGCGTTGTCCATCTTGCCCGGCGACCAGGGCTTGCGCGAACACCATGTGCGGTTCGCGTTCGCCGGCTTCTTCCTCGTGCACGAGGGCGATACCTCCGACGGGCTGCCAACCCGCTCTCACCCTTTGACGTACACGATCCTGCAAATCGGCGATGCGGAGCGCCGTAATCACTTCGTAGTCGGTGACCATACTTCTCCTCCAACACTCACCGACAAAGCAGCAATTGAACCGCCATCGGGCGAAATCAGGCGATCACGTAACTGGCCGGCAACTTGGGATCGGAAAGGGTCCGCTCGACGGCATCCAGCAGGTCTGATATTTGCGAAGGGGGGCGATCGCACAGGTTTGCAATTGCCGCTTCTTTCAACAACGCGAGGGTTGCCGGGCAGGCCACCACGGCGCGTATTTGAAACTCGGCAGTGAGCCGCCGCGCGCACTCCAGACAGGCGTCTTCCAGAACTGAAACCAGCAGTCTGATGCGTCCCCGCAAACTCGAAGCCAGATGGAACGCTTCCGCGGAATTTGCGGCAGCGAAAACGCGGTGTCTGCCGCAGCTCAACACACGACAAAGAAAATTCCGCACCAGCACATCGTCGGACACTAACAGGATCGCCGAACTCGTTTGGGCTTGTACTTCCACATAGTGAGTTCAGCAAAGTACGATCCACTGTTAGCAGACCCGCTGCCGAATCGCACATTCGAGGTGCAGGGAAAAAGTAGTTGAAACCTGGCGGCGGGCTATTCGCCGTCGGCAGGCGCCGGGCGATTCAATACCTCCCGCACCTTCTCGCGAAATGCAGCAGGCAGAAACGGCTTGCGTACCAGCGGAAACCCGATACTCCGCAGGCCCAACTCGGGCGACGGTCTGCCGGACATGACGAGAATCCTCAGATTCGGCCGTTCCTCCAGGATTCGCTGAATGAGTGACAATCCGTCCGAGCGCGGCATCACGACGTCGGTGATCAGCAGATCGATGGTGCCCGTGTAATTTCGGGAGAGCTCCAACGCTTCAGCTCCATCGGCGGCCGTCAGGACTTCGTGGCCCTCGCTTTCCATCATGTGCCGCACGATGTTGCGAATCATCATTTCGTCCTCGGCGACCAGAATCACACAGACCATAGGGAACCAACGGTAAATTGCCAGACTGACGAAACCACTCTAGATTACTATAGTGTTCGGGGAAAGGAATTCTCAAGCGGGCGCCGCGCTGTAAGAGATTATGCCGACGATCCTGGTCGTTGAGGACGATCCCATAACGCGCAATTTTATCGTTCACGTGCTCACCGGTCAAGGTTACCGCGTGTTCGAAGCTGACACGGCAGTTGAAGCCGTCATCGTTTGCGATGCCCTCAAAGACCGCACGCTCGATCTGCTCATCGCCGACCATGCTCTTGCGAATACGAGCGGGCGTGAACTTGCCGCGCGCGTAATGCAGTCCTGCCCGAACATCAAAGTGCTCCACCTCTCGGTCTGGCCGTACAGCCGCATGCAGGAGGAGAACGGACTCGTTCCCGGAAGTTCGTTTCTGCAGAAGCCATTCACCGGCGGGCAACTCACGGCTGTTGTTCAGAGCCTATTGACGAACAAGACGCAGTGAGATATCCGGGGCAGGATAAGACCGGCAGCCGCGGATACTTCGGATACCGCTCATCGACCGCCGAAAGCGCACACAACAGGAATTCCGAACCCCGGTCGGAGACAATCTTCCGCGCATGAGCGCACGACGAGCAAAGGCCGGAATTCATCTTCCTTTATCGCAAGCTTCTACGATCTCGTAGTCCTCCGAATCGTTTGCCGATCCTGTGATGCAGGTGAAGCACATGTGTCCTGCGACCGCCGATCCAATCACCCAAATGGGCTCGCCACAATCGCACCGCTCGCCCGCTTTGAATGCCTTGAGCGCATTTCGCTGTCGCGCGCTCCACTCAGCCGCGTTATCGCCAGGATTGGCCTCTACGTGCTTACGCTTATATTCCTCGATGCCGATCGGGA
>Ga0105240_10006178_pt1 | contig 17650 bp, 18 predicted proteins | sample KBSC54metaG_FD_80426 | JGI IMG/M metagenome (GOLD analysis project Ga0105240, IMG submission 80426) | Corn rhizosphere microbial communities from Kellogg Biological Station, Michigan, USA - KBS C5-4 metaG | ecosystem: Host-associated > Plants > Roots > Rhizosphere > Soil | place: Michigan, USA...
AAATTTGTACAATTTGGGTGATGAGCCGACTACGTGCGACTTGATGTGTGCAGCAAATACAACAGATAGTGCGCCAGAACTCAGGCGGGAATGATAGCAGATTCCATGCCATCAACTGCCTTGTGTTGATGCTTATGGCATATTTTAGGGAGTTATCGACGGACAGGCGTTTCCGAGCAGTGCATGGATGCCTTTTGATTGAATCATTATGGTGCATATTTAATTTAATGCACCAATTAAAAACATTTTTCGTGCATCGCACAGTTTTGGTGCGATTAGTTGCGATTCAAGTTCCATTTAGCAACTTTTTGGAATTTTTCTTATTTTTAACAGGAAGCAACATGACCTCCAGCAACGACATTTTTTCTTCTGCCAAACAACGCGCCCAAAGCGGCCAGTTCCCTTACGCGGGAGCAGTGACGCCACAAGAGGCCTGGTCATTACTTCAAGGCAACAACGCAGTCAAACTGGTGGATGTCCGCACCAAGGCCGAACGCGATTGGATCGGCCAGGTGACACTACCGGCCGAGCAGCATGTGGCGGTGCAATGGAACCTGTATCCGGAAGGCACGCCGAATCCACAGTTCCTGGAGCAACTTGCCGCCGTTGCAGACAAAGACTGCGTACTGCTCTTTCTATGCCGCTCGGGCGTGCGCTCGCGTCATGCCGCCAAACTTGCGACCGAAAATGGCTACACCCAGTGCTACGACATTCTGGAAGGCTTTGAAGGCAATAAGGACAGCGCAGGACATCGCAAGACCATAGAAGGCTGGTGCAAGGCGGGATTACCGTGGGCAGGCGCCTGAACAAGGCTGCGGCACTAGCGATTGTTCTTTCGGACTGACGAGGGGATTAATGAAAAGAGAAGAGCAGCGCGGCCGGATGGCCGTCCAAAAAAAGCTGCAGTTTGCGCAGGGATTTGTTGCCGACTACCTGAACGCTTTATCGAGCTTTGCTGTGCATCTGCACGCCCATGGGCAGGCACTCAGTTCAGCTCAGTTCAGATAGCGTGCAGTTGCTGATTCAAGATAGCCAGTTCGGCGTTCAGTTCGGAAACCGGCGCGGTCTTACGCACGGCGATCGCTTCGATGCGCACAAGCGTCTCAACGATTTGTGATGCACCCATCGTCAGTGCAGCACCTTTCATACGATGCGCCATGCGCCCGATACCCATGAAGTCGGCTTGTGCGAGCAAGGTTTGCATGGTGTTGAAGTCTTCCTGCGAAGTCGAACGAAACAACGATTGCAGATCAATACCCTTTGCGTCATTTGATGTCGTTGCAGGGGGAGCAACAACTTCCACGTCACACCAGAGCGACAATATCTTTTTCAGTTCATCAACCGGAAGAGGCTTACTCAACACACCATCCATGCCACTATCCATACACATTTGCATATGAGCTGCATCGGTTTCCGCCGAGATGGCGATGATCGGCGTATGCGCACTCTCCTCTTCCCGCTCGCGCTTGCGCACCTGCATTGCGACGTCGTAACCACTCATATCGGGCATCTGACAATCGAGCAAAACGAGGTCAAACTCGATCTTTGAGATTGCCTCCAAACCAGAGGCGCCGTCATTCGCCGTCGCCACACTGCATCCCAACTTCTTCAGTTGTTTTTCGATGACGACGCGGCTGGTGGCGGAATCATCCACGACGAGAATCAATGGTTGTGGAGTCGACGAAATGGTGGTCATGTGATGCGCCTTATAAATCCTGAAGTTGATGCTGTATCTTGAACAATTCGTTGTCGTTGCGCACACCGAGTTTGCGAAACGCAGCCTGCTTTTGACCACTGATGGTCTTGACGCTGCGTGCGAATTTTTCAGCGATCTGCGTTACGCTCATCCCGTCAAGGCAACAGCGCAAGACCTCTCGTTCCCGAGGAGATAATTCGGTGTGATCAGTAAGAGAGTCGCCTGCTCCAGATAAATCATCTTCCTGCGCATTATTGCTGGACAGCATGGAGGAAATCTCCGCCGCCATCAGTGGATTGAGGTGCACCCTGCCAACTGACACTGAACGCACCGCAGCAATCAGCTCGGACAACTCCTGCTCTTTGCCGACAAAACCACGTGCGCCCGCCCTCATGGCCAGAGCGACCGTAGCAGGATTGTAATGGGAAGATGAGACAATGATTTTGCTGCCGGGAAAACGCACCTTCAAGGCGCGAATCAGATTCAGTCCGTCAATGTCGTTGACGCTCAGTGAATAGTCGATCAACAAAATGTCCGCCGGGGTGGCACGCAGTGCGGACATCATGTCTTTGCTGGTCGCGTAAGCACCAACCACCTCAAAGTCAGACTCTTCTTTCAGTCGCGCTGCAAGTCCGTGCCTGACGACAGCATGATCATCCAGTAGCGCGATGCGAATTGCATTTGTTCCTGCCCATGCCATCATGACGTCCTTTCACGAGCACCCATTTACGCAGCAAAACCGATAAGCACCGGCATTGATGGCTTGCTTCGCCTGGATCCCATCACGACAAAATTCGGGCCCACGACCAAACGAATCACGGTCGAGTGTATCAAAAATAGCAAAAATGCAATAGCAAGTTCACGCATCTACGAGGCCGTTGTTAAATAGATGCGCAGCACCAACACTGCTCAGGAATTCGTCCTGTTGCATCGGTTTGGCGATCGGGCCTTGCCCATACAGGCAGCCCATCGCGGCAAGCACCTCCATCTGCCGCGCGTTCTCGATGCCTTCAGCCGTGACTTTGAGCTTGAGTCGCCTGGCAATATCGATGATCGATTCGACCATCACGCGGCACTGCGCCTGACGCAGAAATTGACGGACGAAATGACCATCTATGCGGATCTCGGTGAAAGGCATCTGCGACAACAGCTTCATAGTCGAAATCCCCGAACCAAAATCATCGATGGACAGGCCCAATCCACGCAGACGCAAGCGATTGATCGAAGCCGCCAGCTGCAAAGCCTGTTGCGGCGGCTCTTCCTCTGACATGCCGACGACGATAAGCGAGGGAGCTATTTCATGCCGCTGAATGCGTTCGTAGAGATAGTCGGCGATCTCCGGCGCCTCCAATGTCGTTGCGGAAGCCTTTACGCAGATAGGCATGCTGCAACCGAGTTTTGCCAACTTTTGCTGCGTCTTCAGTACATGATTGAATGTGCGATAAAACAACATCAATCCGAGTCCCTGCTTCTCGATCAGCGCCATGAACTGGCCCGGCGACAAGCCGCTGAATTTGGGATGACTCCAACGCACCAGTGCATCGGCGCCGGTAACCATTTTCGTTTTCAGGGAAATATGTGGCTGATACCACACCTCGAATTCGCTGGTATCGCAGATTGCCCGCAAAATATCGTCTTCGTTGATGGCATCCTCAAAGAAAAACCGCGTCGATTTTGACGTCTTTTGCGGCACCGCACTGCGCGCATTCAATACGACCAGAGCGCCATCGACTGCAGCGCTCAAAGCTACCGAGTTCACCGGCTTTGCGAGCGTATCGACAAAAGGAAAACCTGCCGATCGCGCCATCTGCAAATGCGACTCCAACAGATCACCATCATGTACACTCATCCAGATCAGCATGGGAAGATCCCTGCTGCTGCGCATTGGCAATGCCGTTTGTGCCAGCACAAATTGAGAACCGTCCATGTTGGGCATGCCGATGTCGCACAATAGCAAATCGGCTGCACGCGCCCTCAGCATGACCATTGCATCAAGACCATCCGTCGCATCCCGAACATCGATGGCACCAAGTTCTTTTATTTTTGCGGCGATGAAGGCACGCTGAAGGGGTTCGTCTTCGACGATCAAGATAGAAAGATCCGCAATAGTTCTCATAGTCGCTCCAACGTGATGGCGCTTGTCGCAGCGCATTACATAGCTCATTACAAGAAGCCATTCTGACTGTCGCGTTATCTGGCGTAAATGAGAATCCTCTTAATTTCAGTCTTCGTTTTTCGGTGAATGACGAAAGAAATTCAGGATATGTTCAGAGAAAGAATTCACTCACTTAAAACCAGTATTTTTATTAAATTCTATTCGGCGAATAAGTAATCTCTTACTTTTTGATCGACCAACTGACAGCTGTTTGTCAGGCTTGTTTCGTCCCTTACACTTTATTACAGCGAGAGGAAACGAGGATGTACATACTGAACGTAACTCCTCCCTTTTCCGAAAAGTGATCATGCACACCCCGCTAAGACATGGCTTGACCGGATTGCTGGCATTGTGCCTTTGCGGGGCTGCATCTGCGCAAGCGCTGACCTCGCAGGAAAAGGCCTTGCATGTGCTCAACCGTCTGGCTTACGGCCCCCGCCCCGGCGACGTCGCCGCCGTGGAAAGGATGGGCGTGCAACGCTATATCGACGCGCAACTTGACCCTGACCATATCCCCTTCCCGGCAGATTTGCAGGCGAGGCTCGACGGTTTGCCAACGTACAACCTGAGTGCGCCACAGCTCTACATCCAATATGGCCCGCCGTCTTTCCCTGCCAACACGGCGACACCGGAAGAAAAAAATGCCGCTCGTCAGCGCGCCGCCAAAGAGATCACGCCAGCCAGTCATCTGGCCCGTCTTTGGATGGCAACGGAAAGTCCACGTCAGTTGCAGGAGGTCATGACTGAATTCTGGTTTAACCACTTCAATGTTTTTGAAGGCAAGGAATGGGTTCGCTACTGGAACGCTGATTACGAAAAGAATGCCATCCGTCCCAATGCCCTCGGCAATTTCCGCCAGTTGCTGGGTGCCGTCGCGCACCATCCGGCCATGCTCTACTACCTCGACAACTGGCTAAGCAGCGGCACCAATACGCCGCAAGCCAAAGGCCGCTTCAAAGGACTCAACGAAAACTATGCACGTGAATTGATGGAACTGCATACGCTGGGCGTCAATGGCGGCTATAGCCAGGCCGACGTGATTTCGCTGGCGCGCATTCTCAGTGGCTGGACCATCGCTGTGCGCGAGATGAAAGATGATACAGACGACGCTACTTTCATCTTCCGCCCGGGGCGTCACGATACAGGCGACAAGCAGTTTCTCGGCAGAGTCATTCCACGCGGCGGCCAGCAGGAAGGTGAAGTCGCGCTCGACATGCTGGCACGCCATCCTGCCACGGCACGGTTCATTTCGACCAAGCTGGTGCAGTACTTTGTCTCCGACCAGCCCGATCCGGAACTGGTCAATCAACTGTCGCAGCGCTTCCTCGCCACCAATGGCGATATCAAATCGGTGCTGCGCGTCTTGTTCGACAGTCCGCAATTCTGGGCGCGCAAGAATTATCAGACCCAGTTCAAGACCCCCTATCAGTACGTCATCTCATCTCTGCGCGCAACCGCAACCCCGGTGGTCAACGACAAGCCCGTCAGCGGCGTTCTGAATCAATTCGGGATGCCTTTGTATGGCTGGCTGACCCCGGAGGGTTACAAGTATTCGGAAGAAGCCTGGCTCAATCCTGATGCGTTGTTGCGGCGGATCAATTTCGTCAACGGCCTGAGCAACGGTAAATCACCGATTGCACGCCCCGAAGGCACCCAGCCGTCGCCGGATGCGGCCGCCGTCGATCCGGTGCAATTGATACAAACCTTGTCGCCGATGCTGAGCCAGAACGACGTGACGACGATCTCCTCGTCGCCCGCAAACTTGCAGGTCGGCCTGATTCTGGGCAGCCCCGCATTCATGAAACGTTAGGATCATCATGAACCGTCGTGACTTCATTCGTTACATGGGCATTGCCGGCGGCAGCGCCATTGTCATTCCCATCGGCCTGTCGGGCTGCGCCGTGGCGCCGGTCGGCAAACCATCCGCTGCAACATCGTCATCCGGCAACGCCCCGCTCGCCTACGGCACGCCGAAGCAACGTGCCCACGCCAACGGCGACGGTACACCGCGCATGGTTGTCGTCTTCCTGCGCGGCGCCGTCGATGGCCTCAATGTGGTGGTGCCGCATGGCGACCGCGAGTACTACCAGGCGCGCTCCAGCATCGCCGTGGCGCGTCCCGGACAGAACAATGGTGCGATCGACCTCACCGGCTATTTCGGCCTGCATCCGTCATTGCGGCCCTTGATGCCCTATTGGGAGAGCGGCCAGCTGGCTTTTGTACACGCCTCGGGGTCACCGGACGGTTCGCGCTCACACTTCGAAGCGCAGGACTACATGGAAACCGGCACACCCGGCCAGCACAATACCCGCGACGGCTGGATGAATCGCCTGCAAGGTCAGTTGCCCCGATCCGATTCGCCGGTACAAGCGTTGACGCTGGGCGAATCGACACCACGCATCCTCAGCGGCCGGCAAGTCGTCGCCAACATGCCGACCGGCCGCGACGCCGCTCGCCAGACATTGATCGATCAGCCCAAGGTCAATCAGGCCTACGGGGCGATGTACGCAGACAACGATGCTCTGGGCAAGGCTTACCGCGACGGCATCGCGGCACGCAAAGAGCTGATGGCGGAAATGAGCAGCAACGAGCAGCGCATGGCCAACAACGGCGCGCCTTTGCCGAATGGCTTGTCCATCGATACGGCCCGCCTTGGTCGCCTGATGCGCGGCGATCCAAAGATCCGCCTGGGTTTTCTTGCTGTCGGGGGCTGGGATACCCACGCCAATCAGGGCAATGGCGCCGGTCAGCTGGCAAATCGCCTAGCACCGCTGGCGACAGGATTGGCAACATTGGCACAAGAACTTGGCCCGGCGTTCAATGATACGGTGATCGTGGTGGTGTCGGAATTCGGCCGTACCTTCCGTGAAAACGGCAACGGCGGCACCGATCACGGCCATGGCAACGTCATGTGGCTGCTCGGCGGCAATGTGCGCGGACACACGATTTACGGTCAATGGCCGGGGCTGAACAAGGCGGAACTCAATGAAGGACGGGATCTGGCGATCACAACTGATTTCCGCGCGGTGATGTCGACGCTGGCAGAGAAACACATGCGTATCCCGGACAGCGCCATGCAGCAAATCTTCCCGCAATACACGACGGGCATGCAGCACGTATCGAATATTCTGGTGTGATTGCAGGCTCAGCTAGCAAAACGATGGGCATGAAAAAAGGAGCGATCTACGCTCCTTTTTACGTCCGCAGTCTGCAATGCTGCGCGACTTACTCGGCTTCTTCGATCCAGGCGGCCTGAATCGCTTCCAGAATCTTCTCTCCGGAACGATTGGCATCGTCATCAAAACCATCCAGCTCCATCACCCAACGATGCAAATCGGTGAACCGTATGGTCTTGGGATCGGTGTCCGGAAACTTGTCGTTCAGCTCTTCAGCAATACGCTGAATGTCGGTCCATTTCATGGCTGCCTCGCTAATGTTGATCAGTCGCCCGCGCCGGCCCTAAGCCGTCAGTCGAATCAGTGATTCTCGCTGGCGTGATTGATGGTGTACTTCGGAATTTCGACGACCAGATCGTCGTCGCCCAGCACCACCTGACACGACAGGCGTGAATTTGCTTCCAAGCCCCAGGCCATGTCGAGCAAATCTTCTTCCTTGTCGGTCGGATCATCCAGCGTATCAAAGCCTTCGCGGATCACCACATGGCAAGTGGTACAGGCGCAGGACTTCTCGCAGGCGTGTTCGATATCGACATCGCTGTCGAGCATGGCGTCGCACAGAGTCTTGCCGACCGGTGCGTCGATGACGGCGCCGTCAGGGCAAAAAGTGGGGTGTGGGAGTATGACGATTTGTGGCACGGTATTAACCTCTATCTTTACGAAACTTCATCCAATTTCTTGCCGGCCAGCGCGGCATGAACGCTTCGGTCCATGCGGCGGGCAGCGAATTCTTCAGTACCATGCGCCAGCGCTTCAACTGCCGCCTTGATCGCCAGATGATCATCACCCAGCGCCTTCTCGCGCACGACTTCGATCAACGCGGCGACGTCGATGCGTTCTTGTTCACTCAGCAAAGCGCTGTCAACATTGAGCGCCGACTCCGTCGCCAGAATGATGCGCTCGGCTTCGACCTGTTCTTCGCGCAAGGCGCGGCGCTTCATGTCTTCATCGGCCGACTGGAAGGAATCCTGCAGCATGCGCGCGACGTCATCGTCCTCCAATCCATACGAAGGCTTGACGGTGATCGCCGCTTCCACGCCCGAGGTCATTTCGCGTGCAGATACTGACAGTAAGCCATCGGCATCAACCTGATACGTGACGCGGATACGTGCCGCGCCAGCCGCCATCGGCGGAATGCCGCGCAACTCGAAACGCGCCAGCGAACGACAGTCTGCGACAAGCTCACGCTCGCCCTGCACCACTTGAATCGCCATCGCGGTCTGACCGTCTTTGAAGGTCGTGAACTCCTGCGCGCGTGCGCATGGAATGGTCGAGTTACGTGGAATAACTTTTTCCGCCAGGCCGCCCATGGTCTCGATCCCGAGCGACAAAGGAATCACATCCAGCAGCAACCAGTCATCACCGGCGGCACGATTGCCGGCCAGCAGATTAGCCTGCACGGCGGCGCCCAGCGCCACGACTTTGTCCGGATCGATATTGGCTAACGGCGTCGTCTGGAAGAACTCGCCGACGGCCTTGCGCACATGTGGCATGCGGGTTGCACCACCGACCAGCACCACGCCGTCGACGTCGTCCACGGACAGATTCGCATCACGCAGTGCCTTGCGGCATGGCGTGATGGTCTTGGCGACCAGATGCTGGGTCAGCGCGGTGAACTCTTCCGCCGTGATCGACAGATGTACTTCTTCGCCCGAATTCAGGGCCGCATCGATTTGCGTGTAAGCCTTGGAGGACAGCAGCTCCTTCACCTCGCGCGCCTTCACCAGCAGAATGCGCGTGTCTTCGTCCGACAAGGGAGCCAACTGCGCTTGTTCGCAAATCCAGCAGAACAGGCGCTGGTCAAAATCGTCGCCGCCCAGTGCGGAATCGCCGCCGGTCGACAAGACTTCAAACACACCCTTGGTCAGCTTGAGGATGGAAATATCGAAGGTGCCGCCGCCCAGATCGTAGACGGCAAATGTGCCTTCCGAACCATTGTCGAGGCCGTAAGCAATCGCTGCTGCAGTCGGCTCATTGAGCAAACGCAGGACATTGAGACCGGCCAGTTGTGCCGCATCCTTGGTTGCCTGACGCTGTGCATCATCGAAGTAAGCAGGCACGGTAATCACCGCGCCGACCAGATCGTCGCCCAGCGCATCTTCCGCAGTCTGACGCAAAGTCGCCAGAATCTGCGCCGAAATCTCAACCGGACTCTTCACACCGGCAACGGTCTTCAATTGCACCATGCCCGGCGCATCCTGAAAATCGTAGGGCAGGTTTTCGACGTAGGCGATATCTTTCAGGCCACGGCCCATGAAGCGTTTGACCGAGACGATCGTGTTCTTCGGATCGGTGGTTTGCGCAGCTTGCGCCTTGTAGCCGATATTGGCGTGGCCGTTAGGCAGATAACGCACTACCGATGGCAACAGGCTGTGGCCCTCTTCGTCGTTGAGGACTTCAGGGATGCTGTTGCGCACAGTGGCGACCAGCGAATTGGTGGTGCCGAGATCGATGCCTACCGCCAGCCGATGCTGATGCGGTGCGGTGGACATGCCCGGTTCGGAAATTTGGAGAAGAGCCATAGTCGATTTATTCCGGCAAGGCGATGCGGATACCTAATCCGACAAACGCACAGCCGGCAAGCCTGTTCAAATAGAGAGCGGCACGCGCCTGACGCTTGAAATACGCGCCGACGATGCCGGAGAAAAACGCAATCGCGCTGAAAATTGCCAGCGCCTGAAGAATGAACACCACCGCCAGCAACAGCATCTGCCAGGCCACATGGCCGGCGTGCACGTTGACGAATTGCGGCAGGAAGGCGATGAAAAACAGCGTCACCTTGGGATTGAGAATATTGGCGATCACGCTTTGCCAGTAAATGCGCGACAGGCTGACCGGCGTCATGGTCGCATCCAGCGACATCGACGCAGCAGAGCGCAAGGTGCGGATGCCGAGATATACCAGATACGCCGCGCCTGCGTATTGCAAGGCGTGATAAGCGGCTGGATAGGCCTTGATGATGGCGGCAAACCCCAGCACCGCCAGCAAGGTGTGAAAAAACAATCCAGACGAAAAACCGAGCGCAGCAACCAGTCCGGCTTTCTTGCCCTGCGCGATACCGCGCGTGAGCACGTAAATGTTATCCGGCCCTGGAGCCAGGGTCAGCATCATCGCGGCGATCAGAAACAGGAACACGTCAGGCATGGCGCATCAACCTTCGATCAGAGCGAAGGTATTGCCGATCTCTTCGCCGAATTTCTCAAGGAACATCAACTGGCGCACCAGTTGGGCGGCGGCAGTGAAGTCGTTGGCGTCGAGCAGCGCTTCGATGCGGGCGACGGTGTCTTTCTTTGCGCTGCGCAAGGCAGCGTCAAGCTGCTCGAGCGCATCGATATTCTTGCCTGCACGCGCGTCGTCGAGCTCTTCACGCCATTCCATTTGCTGCATCAGAAATGCGGGCGGCATGGAGGTATTGGATTCTGTTTGCAGATCGACGCCATTAAGCTCGCACAGATAGGAGGCGCGCTTGAGAGGATTTTTGAGCGTCTGATAGGCTTCGTTGGCGCGTGTGGCCCATTGCATGGCAACGCGCTTCTCGGCGCCGGTCGCATTGGCGAACTTGTCCGGGTGCGCCTGGTTCTGCACGCCGTGGTACGCCTTTTCCAACGCAGTCTGATCGACGGCAAAGCGTTGTGGCAATTGGAAAAGTGCGAAGTGATTTTGCATACGTTGTGCAAAGATTGTTCAGAGGAACAAAAAATAAAAAGCCTGTTCGGACTTCAACAGGCTTGGCAGAACTACTCTTCAGAGGCTATCGCTGAACGATACAACGCGATTCTGGCTAAGCACTAGATCATATGATCAGTTTCAATCGCCGCCGTGATGTCGCACATCGCTGTGCCGACATCGCGGTGGTGATCATGAGATCAGATACGGAAGCTTTCGCCGCAACCGCATTCGTCCTTCATGTTCGGATTCTGGAACTTGAAGCCTTCGTTGAGGCCTTCACGCGCAAAATCCAATTCAGTACCGTCGATGTACGGCAAGCTCTTGGGATCCACATAGACGCGAATGCCACGCGATTCAAACATCTGATCTTCCGGTGTTTCTTCGTCCACATATTCCAGCTTGTAAGCCAGACCGGAGCAGCCGGTTGTGCGCACGCCAAGGCGCAGGCCAAGGCCTTTACCGCGACGCTCCATGTAGCGGCTGATGTGTTTTGCAGCTTTTTCAGTCAGTGTGATTGCCATGATGCTTGCCCTTCTCTATTAGGCCGCAGCCTTTTGCTCAACGCTGCCGTGCTTGGCTTTGTAGTCTTGCACCGCGGCCTTGATGGCGTCTTCCGCCAGGATCGAGCAGTGAATCTTCACCGGTGGCAACGCCAGTTCTTCAGCGATCTGGGTATTCTTGATCGACAAGGCTTGATCCAATGTCTTGCCCTTGACCCATTCGGTCACCAGCGACGACGAAGCAATCGCCGAACCGCAACCGTAGGTTTTGAACTTGGCGTCCTGAATCACGCCGTCAGCGCCGACCTTGATCTGCAACTTCATGACGTCGCCGCAAGCGGGCGCGCCGACCATACCAGTGCCTACGGTCTCGTCGCCCTTTTCGAAGGCGCCGACGTTACGTGGGTTTTCGTAGTGATCGAGTACTTTTTCCGAGTAAGACATTTTGATGCTCCTTGATGAGGTCGCCCCTGCGTTCTATATGGGGGCGGTTTTCATTTTCGCGATATTAGTGTGCAGCCCATTGGATCGTGCTGATGTCGATCCCGTCCTTGTACATATCCCACAGCGGCGACAATTCGCGCAGCTTGCCGACTTTGCTCTTGATCAGATCAATGGTGAAGTCGATATCTTCTTCGGTCGTGAAACGGCCGATGGTGAAACGAATCGAGCTGTGCGCCAGTTCGTCGCTGCGACCCAGAGCGCGCAACACATACGACGGTTCCAGGCTGGCCGAGGTGCAAGCCGAACCGGATGACACTGCGATGTCCTTGATCGCCATGATCAGGGATTCACCTTCGACATAGTTGAAGCTGACGTTCAGGTTGTGCGGCACACGGTGTTCCATGTCGCCGTTGATGTAGGTTTCTTCGATCTCTTGCAAACCCTTGGCCAGACGATCGCGCATGGCGCGGATGTGGGCCAATTCGGTTTCCATTTCTTCGCGGGCGATGCGGAAGGCTTCGCCCATGCCGACGATCTGGTGAGTTGCCAGTGTGCCGGAACGCAGACCGCGCTCGTGACCACCACCGTGGATCTGCGCTTCGATACGCACACGTGGTTTGCGGCGAACGTACAGCGCGCCGATGCCCTTGGGACCGTAAGTCTTGTGCGCCGAGAAACTCATCAGGTCGACTTTCCAGTTTTCCAGATCGATCTTGACCTTGCCGGTTGCCTGCGCAGCGTCGCAATGGAAAATGATGCCCTTGGAACGGCAGAATTCGCCGATTTCAGGTACAGGCTGAATCACGCCGATTTCGTTGTTGACCAGCATGACCGAAATCAGGATGGTGTCGGGACGCACGGCTGCGGCGATTTGCTCGACAGTCACCAGACCATTGTCTTGCGGTTGCAGGTAAGTCGCCTCGAAACCTTGGCGCTCCAGTTCGCGGAAAGTATCCAGCACAGCCTTGTGCTCGGTCTTGACCGTGATGATGTGCTTACCCTTGGTCTTGTAGAACTGTGCAGCACCCTTGATTGCCAAGTTGTTGCTTTCGGTCGCGCCGGAAGTCCAGATGATTTCGCGCGAATCCGCGTTGACCAGCTTGGCGACTTCTTCGCGTGCATCTTCCACGGCCTTCTCTGCAGTCCAGCCATACATGTGGCTGCGCGACGCAGGATTACCGAACTGCTCGCGCAGATACGGAATCATCTTGTCGGCCACGCGCGGGTCGACCGGCGTGGTGGCCGAGTAATCCAGATAAATTGGAAAATGCGGCGCCTTGATGGTGTCCAACAGGCTTTTTTCCAGAGGTGCATTCATTTTGTTCTAGCTCCAATCAAACCGCTGCGTGAGGGCGGTGCATGACAACCACGCTTTGTTCAGTGCCGAGAGTTCTATGTTCCGGCTGCTTCTGTTCTTTCTGGTGCTGCTGGTCAACCAGGTCTTGCAAGGAGACCGAGTCGAGATATTCGACCATCTTTTCATTCAGCGTCGACCACAGGTCGTGCGTCATGCAGCGCGTGCCACCGGGGTGGGTGACGCTATGGCAATTTTCCTTGCCGCCGCATTGCGTTGCATCCAGGGGTTCATCGACCGCGATGATGATGTCGGCAACCGACACATCACCTGCTTTGCGCGCCAGGTTGTAACCGCCGCCGGGTCCGCGCACGGACTCAACGATCTGGTGGCGCCGCAATTTGCCGAACAACTGCTCCAGATATGATAAAGAAATTTCCTGCCTCTCGCTGATGGCGGACAACGTGACGGGTCCATTGCCATGGCGCAACGCCAAGTCAATCATTGCTGTCACAGCAAAACGGCCTTTAGTAGTTAATCGCATGAAATCTCGACTCCAGAACAGTTTTCAGAACCACTCCCTGAATTCCCGAATATTTACGTCAAGTATATCAAACTTGAGTAATCTTGTCAGGTACTGCAAAACCCGCAGAAACCTCACCCGATCAAGATCGCCGAAGCACGACAATTACTGTATATTTATACAGTATACGTATTTCGAATCTTGCTCATGTCCGCGCCTCTTCCTCAAAGTATTCACGCCTCGCTCTGGCTCGCTTCACAGCTTGCCCGCAGCACGGCGCATGGACTCGATACCGGATTTGATGCGCTGTCTAAAGAGCTCCCCGGGCAAGGCTGGCCGACCGGTGCGCTGATCGACTTGCTGCTGCCGCAACCCGGCGTCGGCGAGCTGCGCCTGCTGGGTCCGACACTCCAATCCCTGTCGCCGCGCCGCATCGCATTGGTGCAGACGCCGCATGCACCGCAAGCCATCGGATGGCGCCAGATTGGTGTCGACGCCGCACGGCTGCTGTCGGTGCGTGCCGCCACCAGCGCCGATGCCGCCTGGGCTGCTGAACAGATATTGAAATCCGGCAGTTGCGCCGCTCTGCTGTTCTGGCAGCGGCACATGCGCAAGGACAGCCTGCGCCGCTTGCATCTGGCGGCGCAAACCGGCAGCACCCTGTTCGTCATGCTGCGTCCGCTCAGTTGTGCGCAGGATGCTTCGCCGGCCCCATTACGTTTGTCGCTGGCGGCTGCGGCCGGCGGCATTGAAGTCCGTTTCGTCAAACGCCGCGGACCGCAGCGTGACACGCCCTTGTTTATTTCGTTGCCCTCTCTGAATCTTTTGCATCATGCGCCTGTGGATCGCCGTACATCTGCCCCTGCTATCGTTGGAAGTGTTTCATCCGAACTGGTCGGATGAAGTCTCTTCCGTCGTGCTGGAGCACACCCGCGTCATGGCGGCTTCGCAGTGTGCCTGCGAAGCCGGCGTGCGTATCGGCATGCGGCGCGGCGGCGTGCTGGCGCTGCTCCCCAAAGCGCTTATGCACGAACGCTCTTTCGATCGCGAGGCACAGACATTGTTCGGCGCCGCCATCGCCTTGCTGCAATACACGCCGCAGGCCAGCTTCGCGGAAGAATCCACCATCCTGCTCGACATCGGCGCCAGCCTGAGCCTGTTCGGCGGCATTCGCGCCTTATGCCGCCGCGTGCGCGCCACCGTCCGGCAACTCGGCCTGAGCGCCGTCATCAGTTGCGCACCGACCGCCAACGGCGCCGCTTTACTCGCCCGACACACCGGTGCCCGGACATTGAAACAACATCGCCTGCACCGGCATCTCGGCCGCCTGCCTGTCGCTGCATTGCCGGCTGCGGTGCCCTATCTCGACTGGCTCGCCGGCATCGGCTGCCGCACGCTGGCTGATCTGCGCCGCCTGCCACGCGCCGGTCTGCAACGGCGCGGCGACACGCACATGCTGGATGCACTCGATTGCGCCCATGGCGACGCGCCGGAATTGCACGCCTGGATCGAAGTCCCGCCCAGCTTTCGGCAACGCATTGAATTAAGCGAACGCATCGAACACGCCGACGCCGCCCAATACACCATTCAGGCCCTGCTCACTCAACTCTGCGGCTGGCTGGCGGCGCGCCATCTGGCCGTCACGCAAGTGCGCGTACAACTGGAACACGAGCGCGGCCGTCAGGCCGTGGCCCCCACGACCATCGAACTCATGCTGGCCGAACCGACCTGGCAAGACGCGCACCTGATCAGGCTGCTTAAAGAACGCCTGGCGCGGCTGGAAATTACCGCTCCCATCATCGCCGTCGTGCTGGAAGCGGCGCAAACCGAACCCATGGCGCAGGCCAGCGACAATCTGTTTCCCGACCCCGGTGGCACGCCGGAAGACCACAAGCGCCTGATCGAACTGCTGGTCGCGCGGCTGGGTGCGGACAAGGTGTTGCACGCCGCACCGCTCGCCGACTACCGGCCTGAACAGGCCAATCGCTGGGTTTCCGTCATGGACGCCGCCGCCCCGCTGGAAGAACGCCCTCTGCCGCCCCGCCCCACGTGGCTGCTGGATAAACCGATTGCCTTGACCATACGCCAGCATCGGCCCTATTACGGCTCCCGCCTGCGCCCCGTCTCGCCCGCCGAACGCATTGAAGCAGGCTGGTGGAACGGCGACCTGGTGACACGCGACTATTACATCGCCGAAGGAGCAGATCACTGTCTTTACTGGATTTATCGCGAGCGCATTGGGGATGTTGATGGTGTCGAACCGCATTGGTATTTGCACGGCATGTTTGGATGATGCGAGAAAAAACCATGCCCGACACCTCATCCATTCCTGACTACGCCGAACTGTTCTGCCTGTCCAATTTCAGCTTTCTGGAAGGCGCCTCGCACGCGGAAGAACTCGCCGCACGCGCCGTGCAGCTCGGCTACACCGCGCTTGCCGTCACCGATGAATGCTCACTGGCCGGCGTGGTGCGCGCGCATATGGAAGCAAAAAAAGCCAACCTCAAACTCATCATCGGCTCCTGCTTTCGCATCGAATGGGAAGCCGGAAAACCACCCATGACCCTGATCGCACTGGCCCGGAATCGCGAAGGCTACGGCAACCTGTCCGAGCTGATCACGCTCGGTCGCACACGCGCCGACAAGGGCAGCTATCGCATCGACATCGATGATTTTTCCGCGCCACAGGTATCCCACGCACATCTGCGCGGTCTGCCCGATTGCCTGGTGATCCTGGCGCCACATTATCCTGCCGATGCAACTCTGCTCGAACAGCAGACTGCCTGGTTGGCGCGTACCTTCCCGCAGCGCGCCTGGCTTGGATTAACGCAGCTATATCGCCCTTACGATCAACTGCATCGCGGTGTTATTCAAGAAGCCGCCAACCGCCACGACCTGCCGGTCACCGCCATCGGCGAAGTCAACATGCACGTGCGTTCACGCAAATTCCTGCAAGACACGCTGACGGCAATACGTCTTGGCAAGGCGGTCGGCGACTGCGGCTACGCCCTCGCGCCCAATGCAGAACAACACCTGCGTTCGCGCCTGCGACTGGCAAATATTTTCTCGGCAGCGACACTCGCAGAAACACTTCGCATCGCGGTTCAATGCACATTCAAACTTGATGAACTGCGCTACGAATATCCCGAAGAACTGGTTCCCGACGGCCAGACGCCCGCCGGCTATCTGCGTCAGGAAGTATTCCTCGGCGCGCATCTGCGCTACCCCGCCGGCATCCCGCAAAAAGTCACCGATCAGATCGAGCACGAACTCACACTGATCAACGACATGGCCTACGAGCCTTACTTCCTCACGGTCTACGACATCGTGCGCTTTGCCAAAGACAACGGCATCCTGCGGCAAGGGCGTGGCTCGGCAGCGAACTCGGTGATCTGCTTCTGCCTCGGCGTGACCGAAGTCGACCCGACGCGCTCGGTCATGCTGTTCGAACGCTTCATCAGCAAGGAGCGCGGCGAACCGCCGGACATCGACGTCGACTTCGAACACCAGCGGCGTGAAGAAGTCATTCAATACATCTATCGCAAATACGGCCGCATGCGCGCCGCCATCGCCGCAGCCGTCCATACCTACCGCCCTCGCGGCGTGCTGCGCGACGTCGGCAAGGTGCTTGGCATTGATGCCTCCATCGTCGACAAGGTCGCCAAGTCGCATCAATGGTTCGACGACCGCTACAACATGATGCAGCGCTTCGCCGAATGCGGCCTCGATCCGGAGTCACCGATTGCCCATCAATGGGCCATCCTGTCCTTGCAACTGATGAACTTCCCGCGCCATCTGTCGCAACACAGTGGCGGCTTCGTCATCGCACGCGACAAACTCTCGCGCCTGGTGCCGATTGAAAACGCCGCCATGCCCGACCGCTCGGTCATCCAGTGGGACAAGGACGATCTCGAATCACTCGGCCTGCTCAAGGTGGATGTGCTGGCGCTGGGAATGTTGTCAGCCCTGCGCCGCGCACTGGAACTGGTCGCCAAACGGCGCGGCCATGTCTTCCGCATGCAAGACATTCCCGCCGAAGATCCCGTCACCTACGACATGATCTGCAAGGCCGACACCATCGGCGTCTTCCAGATCGAAAGCCGCGCGCAGATGAGCATGCTGCCGCGCCTGAAGCCGCGAGAGTTCTACGATCTTGTCGTGCAAGTCGCCATCGTCCGCCCCGGACCGATTCA
>Ga0105240_10006179_pt1 | contig 17646 bp, 14 predicted proteins | sample KBSC54metaG_FD_80426 | JGI IMG/M metagenome (GOLD analysis project Ga0105240, IMG submission 80426) | Corn rhizosphere microbial communities from Kellogg Biological Station, Michigan, USA - KBS C5-4 metaG | ecosystem: Host-associated > Plants > Roots > Rhizosphere > Soil | place: Michigan, USA...
ACGTTTGCCGCCGACGACGTTGCGAAAGGACCGATAATCGTGCCTGGCTATCAGGTCGCCGTCCTGCCGGAAACCGATCGACGCGACTACGACACCATCGCCGCGGAGTTGGCGAACCGACATGCCAAAACACTTTATGATCGAGTCGCGGCGTTGCCGGAACGCACGTGGAAGGATGCGTGGAACGACATGCCTCCAAAAAAGTCGGACATATACTTTCCACTCGGGGTGGATGGAGGACGGCAGAGATTTCTGCTCCAGGCCGATGGCGCCATCCAATTCCGATCGAACGACCATTTCCTTGAGAGCCTCCCAGGCCGGGAAGTGCCACGGTTTACGCTCGAGCAGGCCCCGGTGCGGTTCCGGTTCGGCACCCACAACCGCCCGGTGGCGCGGAAGATTCAGGAGGAAAGCATTCCAATTTGCACGACCACCTGGGAGACGAACGGCCTGCGTGTTACCCAAACGGCTTTGGCCACTGAGTTGGTGGGCGCCAAACCTGCCGGCCCGGTTCCGGCCGCAGACAGTTTGACCGTGTTCCTCGCGGAGTTTGTCTTCCAGAACACTTCGACATCGCCACAAACCGCGTCCCTCCCGCTGAGTTATCAGGCCGGGGAAACGAATTGGCCCCTGCGTCTCGATGAACAGGGGTTTCTATGGCGGGGAGAAAACCTGCGCGGCCAGGTGATCGCCGACTCAGCGCCGACCGTCAAGGGGATGGATTTAATTTGGAGTTGGACCCTTGCGCCGGGAGAATCAAAGACCGTTTTCGTCAAAATTCCCTATGTGCCGCTGGCGGGGGAGGTTGAAAAGGCAGCTCTTGCGCGCCTGGACTTTGCCGCCGAACGCAGTGCTTTAGCCGGCTATTGGAGTCGCCGATTAAATGAGAGTGCCCGCCTGATTACCCCGGAGCCCGTGCTCAACGCGTTTTACCGGGCCGATGCGGGCCACCTGCTGATCAACTGCGAACGTGAGCCGAACAGCACGCGGAGATTCGCCCGAGTTGGTTCGTTCTCGTATGGCGCTTACGGCAATGAGTCCTGCATGATGGTCGTCGACTTGGATCGTCGCGGTTACCACCGGGAAGCCCAGGAATGTCTCGATGCCTGGCTCCGTTACCAGGGAACCGTCGCTCTGCCCGGCGATTTTTCCTCTAAAGACGGGGTGCTTTATGGCGCCGGCGGCTATGAATCCGGCGGGTATAACCAGCACCACGGCTGGATTCTCTGGATGCTGGCCGAGCACTATCGTTTCACCAGAGATCAAGCCTGGCTCAAAACCGCCGCCCCCGGAATCCTGGCCGGTGCGGAATGGATTATCCGCGAAACAAAGCGGACCGCGAACCGGCACCCGCTCGAGCGTGGCCTGCTACCGGCCGGCAGCCTCGAAGATATCGGCGATTGGTGGACCTGGCTTTCCACGAGTTGCTATACCTGGCGCGGCCTGGATTCAGCCGCCTGGGCGCTGGAGCAACTAAAGCATCCGGAATCAAAGCGTGTTCGCAGGGAGGCTGACGCTTTCCATGCCAGTCTGCTGACGAATTTTCATGAAGCCTCCGACCGCTCGCCCGTCGTCCGCCTGCGGGACGGCACGTCGGTTCCCAAAATCCCCTCGTACGTTCATCGGCGTGGTCGGAGTTTCGGCTGGATTTGCGAGACGTTGGAAGGGGCGATGCATTTGCTGATCACCGGTGCGATCGACCCGAATTCCGCCGAAGCGCTTTGGATCATTAAGGACTACGAAGACAACCTCTATCTTTCCAACCAGTATGGTTATCGGCTGGAAAACTTTGAGCAGGAGTGGTTCGGCCGTGGAGGCATGTCGATGCAGGCCTGCCTGCTTCTGGATGTGGAGCCCTACCTTTACCGGGACGACGTGAAGCACGCTCTTCGGGCCCTGTTCAACGCCTTGGCGGTGAGTCATTTTCCCGATGTCCACATGAACACGGAGCACGCCCTTCCGGAGATGGGTGACTGGCGCGGCGACCACTACAAAAGCTCCGATGAATCGAACGCCTGCGGCTGGTTGCGTGACTTGTTTGTTCGCGAACAAGGGGACGATCTCCTGATTGGCCAAGCCATCCCGCGGGTTTGGCTTAAACCAGGCGAACGCTGCGGAATGGAACGGGCCCAAACGTATTTCGGTCCGGTGAGCGTGATCTATGCATCCACCGAACAGGAAATAACCACCCAGATCCAGGGTCCTGCTCGCAACCCACCCCGAAGAATCCGTATGCGCTTCCGCAGTCCAACCGAGCACCCGATCGCGTCGGTCACCCTGAACGGGAAGACCTATAAACACTTCAGCCAGGATTGGGTCGATCTCCCAGGCAACATCGGCAAAGCCGAAATCTCGGCCCGGTTCGCGCGTTGACCGGCCGGAGAATTTAAGAGCGGCACGTTGGCTCCCGTCTCGGGGCGGGCGTCTTCCAGCTCGCAAGCTTCCAACGCAGCGCTCTTGACGGTAAACAGCGCCTCTGGTCTTATAATGGTGTGAAAACAGCCGGACTGAACAAGGCTGACCGCCCGCAGTCCATTAACCGCCCCGCAGCCAGCCAGCAGAAACCCTCAACCGCTCACGAGGCTGAGGCGCCCATGAGCTTGCGCCATGTGGCAGTTCTCCTCCTGGCAGGGGTTGCGGTGCTCGCGGTGATATCGTTTCTCCTCCAGTCGTATTGGAATCGTCAACAGCCTGTCTTCCAGGATGCGCCGAAGCTGGTGGCTGCCCTCCAGGCTTTCTCACGTGACCGCTTCCTTCATGGAAACCAGTTGCCTTCCACGGTTACCTTGAAGGATCTGGTCGCAGGAGGGTATCTCTCCGGTAGTGATGTCAGCGCATTTGAGGGAATTGAAGTCACGTTCTCGAACGCGAATACCAATCAGGATCCAAAAATGGTCATGATTCACGCTCGCCTGCCGGATGGAAGTGTTCTGGCGGTTCTAGCCGACGGCAGCGTGCAGCAGTTGCGAAAGTAAGGGCCGCGCCGGCTTGCTCCGCGGTCGGACCTGGGGAAGGTTAGTTTGTGAGTGCGTCACCTGCCATCTCCATTTCACCGGGGGACACCAGTCGTTCTTTGCCTGACCTGGAAACCTCGATCCGTAATTGGGGCGAAAAGATCTTCGCTCTGATGGACCGGGCTGAGCCGCCCTCACTTTTCAGCACCAAAGGGTTTTACGGCACCCTTATGGAGTGGTCCATGCGGGATGCGCGCTTCAAAACTCAGCTCTTCCGGTTCGTGGATGTGTTACCCACGCTGACCTCCTCTTCCGAAATCGCGCGGCATTTACAGGAATACCTCGGCGAGGATGAAGTCAAACTCCCAACCGCCTTGCGCGTGGGGTTGAAAGCGGCTGGGGGGGCCTCCTGGCTGGTTGGAACCGGCGTTCGGTCCCAGGTTGGCGGCATGGCCCGTCAGTTCATGCTGGGCGATGACGAGAAAGAGATTGCGCGCACACTGCGCGGGCTCGCGGATCAGGGGATCGCCTTCACGGTGGATATTCTGGGTGAGGCGGTGGTGAGCGAATCCGAAGCGGACCAATACGCCCAGCGTTACCTCGAACTGATGGAAGGCCTGGGCCGGGCCATGGCTCGCTGGCCGGCTGCCGACCCGGTTAGCACACTGCCGGGCAGGGGTTCCCCCTCGCTCAATCTCTCGGTCAAATTGTCCGCCCTCTACTCGCAGATCCACCCAGCCGACCCGGACACAGCGGCGAAGAAGATTTCCGACCGCCTCCGCCCAATCCTGCGACGAGCTAAAGAACTCGGCGCTTTTATCAATTTCGACATGGAGAGCTATGGTTCGAAGAACCTTACGCTCCAGGTTTTCCGACAGGTGTTTGGCGAGCCGGAATTTCGCGATGGGCCGGCGTGCGGATTGGCCTTGCAGGCGTACTTGAAAGATTGCGAAGCCGATCTCGGCGGCATCATTGGCTGGGCGCGGCGACAGCAGCGGCGCGTCACGGTGCGCTTGGTAAAAGGCGCCTATTGGGATTATGAAACCACTCTGGCTCAGCAACGTCACTGGCCCGTTCCCGTTTTTCAGCACAAAGCCGAGTCCGACGCCAGCTTTGAAAAACTCTCGCTCCTGCTGCTGGAAAATGAAGATGCCGTTGAGGCTGCTTTCGGCACCCACAACGTACGAAGCATCGCTCACATCCTCGCGCAGGCGGAGCGTCTGGGCGTCGATCGGCGCAGCTTTGAATTTCAAATGCTCTACGGCATGGCCGAGCCGGTAAAAGCAGCGGTGCTCGAGCTTGGTTGCCGGCTACGCGAGTATTGTCCGGTGGGAGAGTTGCTGCCGGGAATCGCCTATTTCGTGCGGCGGTTACTCGAGAATACTTCCAATGAAGGGTTCCTGGCCCGGAAATTTGCCCAGGGGGCCAGTCGCGAGGAGCTCCTGGCCAGCCCGCAAAGAATCCCGTCCGTCGACCCACCCAAAATTTCGGACGCGACGCCGATTCTTCAGGCGAACTCGGATTTCCGCAATGAGCCTCCCACCGATTTCACGGTGGTCTCGGAGCGTGAGAAAATGCCGGCGGCGCTCGCCACGCTGCGCAGCCACCTGGGCCAACGTCATCCCCTCGTTATCGATCATAAGTTTGTTTCGACTCGGGAGTGGCTGCCTTCGGTGAATCCGGCCAACCAGAACGAGACGGTGGGTTCTGCGGCGCAAGCCAGTATCGAGGATGCTGAATCGGCCATGGCAGCCGCGAAGGCTGCTCAACCAAAATGGGCACGCACGCCGGTGGCAGAACGCGCCGCCCTGCTGGAAAGGCTCGCCGGCTTGATGGGCCGCGACAAGGCCGCACTGGCGGCGCTGGAAATTCTCGAAGCCGGCAAGAACTGGACCGAAGCGGACGCAGACGTGGCTGAGGCGATTGACTTCTGCAACTTCTACGCCGGCTGTATGCGGGATTTGGGAGTTCCGCAGCGCACACAGACCGTGGCTGGGGAATCCAACGTTCAACATTGGTGGCCGCGGGGCGTTGGGATCGTGATCGCTCCCTGGAATTTCCCCCTGGCCATTCTCACGGGCATGGTCAGCGCTGGGATAGTGGCGGGCAACACCGTCATTATGAAGCCGTCCGATCAAACCCCAGTCATCGGAGCGCGACTCATGGCTCTCTTAATCGAGGCCGGTCTCCCGAAAGGGGTGGTAGGTCTCGTGATGGGCCCGGGCTCAACCGTTGGAGCCCACCTGGTGGCGCACCCGCAAACCAATTTCATCGCGTTCACCGGTTCGAAAGAAGTCGGATTACGGATCTGGGAAACGGCGGGCCGAACTCCTCCCGGCCAGGGACACCTTAAAAAGGTGGTTTGCGAAATGGGCGGCAAGAACTGTCTGATCGTGGACAGCGACGCGGATCTGGATGAAGCAGTGGCGGGTTGTGTGGCCTCCGCTTTCGGTTACCAGGGCCAAAAGTGCAGCGCGTTGTCGCGGTTGATCGTGCTGGCGGATAACTACGACCGTTTTCTCGAACGGCTGATCGCCGCCTCCGATTCCCTACGTATTGGCCCACCTGAGGTTCCTGGGAACGTGATCGGCCCGGTTATCAGCCGTGAGGCGCAACGTCGAATTTTGGCACTTATCCAATCAGGAAAAGATGAGGCGAAACTCGTCTGGCAGGGCAGCGTTCCAGCGGAGCCGCAGGCGTGCTATGTTCCACCGACGATCTTCGCCGAAGTCCCCCCAACGAGCCGGCTCTTTCGGGAAGAAATCTTCGGACCAGTACTGTCGGTCACGAAGGCCAGGAATTTTGACGAAGCCCTGGCCCTGGCCAATGACAGCGAGTTTGCCCTTACGGGCGGGTGCTACTCTCGCAGCCCGGTCAACCTTGAACGGGTGAAGGCGGAGTTGGCCTGTGGGAACGTCTACCTCAACCGCACCATCACAGGGGCCATTGTTGAACGCCAGCCCTTCGGCGGGTTTAAAATGTCGGGCGGGGGCACCAAGGCCGGAGGCCGTGAGTACTTGCAGAATTTCCTCGTGCCCCGGGTGATCACGGAAAATTGCCTCCGCCGGGGCTTCGCACCCGAGGAACAGTGATCGTGGAATGAGGCAGCCATTCCAGCCCCTGGCGCCGAACCGTTAAGGTTAAAAACGTTTGGTAATCGTCAGTGCGACGGTATGCCCTTGCAAGCGGCTTTCGGCCATGAATTCGTAGGCATACCTCAATGACCAGCCCAAGGTATAGCTGGGATAAAACACGCTGACTTCTGGACCCACGCCGGCCACCCGGTCGCGCTCGCTGCTGGCGCCCTGGCCATGGTCCTCAGTGACTTGTTGCTGATAATAACCCACGGCGCCGACGTCCACCGTCTTGCTGACGGCATAGCTGGCCCCCCATTCCAATGTGAGGGCCTGGCCCGGAGTGATGTCGGTTGTTAGGGTTTTGGTAAAACCGCCGCAGCACCTGAGTTATGCCGTGGCGGTCTACGCGGTTACACGTCCTGCAACTTCCCGGTCTGATACGTTTCGTACGCGCTGAGGTCCAGCAGCCCATGACCGGACAGGTTGAACAACAACACGCGCTTCTTTCCTGTCTCCCGCGCCTTGATCGCTTCGGCCGCGACGGCCGAGATGGCGTGAGCCGACTCCGGCGCGGGCACAATCCCTTCGGTTTGGGCGAACAGGGTGGCATCCGCAAAGACCTGTGTCTGGTGATAAGCTTCCGCCTCGATAAGCCCCAGTTTCAGGGCGTGGCTGACCATGGGGGACATGCCGTGATAGCGGAGACCCCCCGCATGGATGGCCGGCGGCATGAACTTGTGGCCCAGAGTGTACATCATCAACAACGGGGTCGTTTCCGCCGTGTCGCCAAAGTCGTAACGCAGCTCGCCTTTTGTCAGGGTAGGGCAGGCGGAGGGTTCCACCCCAACCAGCCGGTACTTCTTGCCTTGGGTGATCTTCTTCCGCAGGAAGGGAAACACCAACCCGGCGAAATTGCTCCCACCGCCGCAACAGGCGAAAATCGAGTCCGGCTCTTCCCCGGCAAGTTCCATTTGTCGGATACTCTCCTCGCCGATCACCGTCTGGTGGAGGCAGACGTGATTGAGGACGCTGCCGAGTGAATACTTGGTGTTTGGATGCTTCGCCGTGTCCTCGATGGCTTCACTGATCGCGATGCCGAGACTGCCCGGGCAATGCGGATCTTCCGCCATGAGTTTGCGGCCATATTCCGTCTGGTCACTCGGACTTGAGTGAACGGTGGCGCCCCAGGTGTGCATCAGCATGCGACGATACGGCTTGTGCTGATAGCTCACCTTCACCATGTAAATATTGCATTCCAGCCCGAAGAGCTTGCATGCTAACGCCAACGAAGCACCCCATTGGCCGGCTCCCGTCTCTGTGGCCAGCCGTTTCGTTCCGGCTTGCTTGTTGAAGAAGGCTTGGGCCACCGAGGTGTTGACTTTGTGGCTGCCGGCGGGACTCACGCCTTCGAATTTATAGTAAATGTGGGCCGGAGTTTGCAGCGCTCGTTCGAAACGAACCGCCCGCAACAACGGGGTTGGCCTCCACAGCGCGTAAATCTCCCTGACCGGCTCCGGAATCTCGATCCAGCGTTCGGCGCTCATTTCCTGCTTCACGAGGTTTTCTGGGAATATGGACAGGAGCGCTTCGGGGGGGATCGGTTCTTTTGTCCCCGGATGGAGTGGGGGCGGTAGTGGTTGAGGGAAATCAGCCAACAGATTGTACCAGGTCTTGGGAATGTCCGCTTGGGTGAGATCGAAACGAGTTTGCATAGTCAAAAGATTCAGATTCTGTGACTCGAACGCGCATACCTTAGTGATCTGCCCACCATTAGTCACGCAAAACTTTCCCGCCATACCGTGCTAAAGATCTCACCATCAAACCTTACCACTTCCGGGCGACGCGGCGGCCAACCTCGGATTTTCTATTGACCTGCCTGCCGGAGGTGACGCAGAGTTGGCCTATCATGCGTTTCGGGATTTCGCCTTTCGTACTCACCCTCGGACTTCTGACCTCCGCCCTGGTTACTACTCCTGACCAAGCTGCGTTGGCGGCTTCCCACCAAGGCGTCGAGATCACCAAGTTGCCCGATCGTCTGCGCGTCGAGATTAATGGCCAGCTCTTCACGGAATATTACTACAAAGACGTGCCGCGACCGTTTTGCTATCCCATCATCGGTCCCGATGACCTGGCCATGTCGCGGAATTGGCCGATGAAAACGACTCCCGACGAAGAACACGACCATCCCCACCATCGATCGCTGTGGTTTGCCCACGGCTCAATCAATGGACAGGATTTCTGGTCTGAGGAGAAGAACTTTGGGCGGACGGTGCAGGAGCGATTTACCAAGATCAAATCCGGGAAATCTCAGGGGGTCATTGCTTCCCGGAATCGATGGGTGGCCGCGGATGGGACCGTTGTGTGCACGGATGACCGAACGCTGCGGATTTACAACCCGAACGGAGCGAATGAACGCGTGTTCGACTATGACGTGACGCTTCATGCTTCGCAAGGCCCCATCACCTTCGGGGACACCAAAGAGGGGACGATGGCGGTGCGATTGGCTGAAACGATGCGCTTAAAGGGTAAAGTGGGCCATGGGCATATCGTCCTGAGCACCGGCGTCCGCGATGGTGAAACCTGGGGTAAGCGTGCCGACTGGTGTGATTATTACGGCCCGGTGGAAGGCAAGACTGTGGGCGTCGCCATTTTCGATCACCCACAAAACCCACACCACCCGACCTGGTGGCACGTGCGCGATTACGGGTTGTTTGCCGCCAATCCTTTCGGCGAACACGATTTCGAAAACTTGAAGGATAAATCCGCCGGTAACCTGACCATCCCCGCCGGCCAAAGTGTAACCTTCCGATATCGCTTTTATCTGCATGAAGGCGATGACCGGCAGGCGCAAGTGGCTGAAAAATACAAGGAATACGTCCACTCCAAATGATCCCATTATGAAAACATTCAACCGTCGACAGTTCCTTAAGAATTCTATTCTCACCGCGGCGTCTATTAGTGTTTTGCCGGGGTTCACCCGCGCCCGGGCGGGCGGTGCTAACGGTGAAATCCGTTATGCCGTGATCGGCTTCAACGGCCGCGGCCGCGACCACCTTAAGGAGATGGGAGAGGTCAAAGGCACGCGCCTGGTCGCTCTCTGTGATGTGGACCGCTCGATTCTCGACCGGGAAGTCCAGCAGTGCGAACGTCGTGGCGAAAAGGTCCAGGGATTTACCGACGTGCGCAAGCTTCTCGAAAGCCCGGACATTGATGTAGTGACCATCGCCACGCCCAACCATTGGCATTCTCTCGTCGCGATCTGGGCCATCCAGGCGGGCAAGGATGTGTACGTGGAGAAGCCGGTCTCACATAACGTTTGGGAAGGGCGCCAACTGGTCAAAGCGGCACGCAAACACAACCGGATTGTCCAAACCGGCACCCAATGCCGGTCCAGCACCGGGATCCAGGAAGCGATCGAGTATCTCCGGCAGGGCAATCTTGGAAAACTGATTCGCGCTCGCGGCTTCTGCTATAAGCGCCGTCCCAGCATCGGAAAGGTGGACGGAGCGCAAACTCCTCCAGCCTCAGTGGATTATGATCTTTGGTGCGGTCCGGCTCCGAAGGACGCTCTGATGCGCAAACGGCTGCATTACGATTGGCATTGGGTTTGGCCCACTGGGAATGGAGACTTGGGAAATCAAGGCATCCACCAAATGGACCTCTGCCGTTGGATCCTGGGCGAGCCCGAACTCTCTCCCCGGGTATGGAGCGTCGGAGGACGCCTGGGCTACGTCGACGATGGGACCACCCCGAACACACTCATTGCTTTCCACGATTACGCCCGGGCGCCGCTTATCTTTGAGGTGCGCGGCCTTCCCACTGCCACGGGGTCCAAGGAAATGGATCGTTATCACGGGGTCGATATCGGAGCCATCGCGGACTGCGAAGGCGGATCCATCGTGATCGGCAATTACACGAGCGCCACCGTGCTGGACAAAGAGGGGAAGGAGATTAAGAAGTTCTCCGGCAGCTCGAGCCATTTCGCGAATTTCATCGGTGCCGTGCGGAGTCGGAAGACGTCAGATCTGAAAGCCGACATTCTCGAAGGCCACCTTTCAAGCGGGCTCTGTCACACCGGTAATATTTCCTATCGCCTGGGCAAAGTTCATTCCCCCGAAGAAATTCGCGAAGCCGTCCGCTCCACGCCGGATTTGGCCGAGAGCATCGGCCGGATGGAGCAGCATCTCGGAGCCAACAACGTCGACCTCCATACCACGCCGGCAACTCTCGGTGTGGCATTGCAGATGGATACAAACGCCGAGCGCTTCAAAGGCAACCACCAGGCGAATCAGCTCCTTACCCGAGAATACCGCCAGCCCTTTGTGGTCCCGGTGAAGGTTTGAGGCCGACGGGCGGAGCACTCCGGCCATGGGAGACTCCCGTGGTCTCTCCCCAGGCTGGCTTGGGAGAGACCGTAGCTCTCTCGAACGCTCTGGTCAGATGCGCTTCTCGTCGGCGTCGATGAAGTCCACAAACGTTTGAACGTCCTCCCGGTGCGCGAGCCCGGCGTGCTCTTTGCGCATTTTAAGACGCGCCTGCATTTCAGGGTCGTCTTTCTTAGGATAATTCAGCATGCGATCGCGATGGGCTGCTTTTACCGAGTCAGGTTGATTCACGTTCCGCAGCACCCAATCGCAGACCTCTCCATCGGTTAACGTCTTTTTAACGACCTCCAAAAAATGATCGGCTTTGACCCCTGCCATCTCCAGCCATAACGCGTCGAATCCCTTGCAGAAATTGGCCTGATAATCCGGATGCAGCTTGCCCGCCGTGTGCAGCCGGATTTTGTCGATGAAGCGTGGCAGATGCATCCATCCACACATGGTTTCGCGCGGGCTCCGCGGATAAATGATGTCGTTCATCCAGGAATATTTGGTCGTTTGTGCGCGAATGTCAATTAACCCGGAATATAAGGCGGTTGACTCGCACGGGGATCCGTTTTCATTTGAAGTATGCAGGCGATGGTGTTAACAGCCCCCCGCAGCCGACTCGTCCATTCGGAGGTCCCTCCTCCCGTGCCGGGTGCCGGGCAAGTGTTGATCCAGGTCCGCGCCTGTGCCGTATGCCGGACGGATCTCCACATCGTCGATGGTGAACTCACCCACCCAAAGCTGCCGCTGATTATCGGCCACGAAATCGTGGGCGTCGTGGCCGGTCTTGGGAAAGACGTCGACCGGTTCCGCCCGGGTGATCGGGTGGGCGTGCCCTGGCTCGGTTGGACCTGCGGCGTCTGCCAGTACTGCCGCACCGGGCGGGAAAACCTTTGCGACCGAGCTGAGTTCACGGGCTACACGATCGATGGCGGATATGCAGAATATACAGTGGCCGATCAGCGCTTTTGTTTTCCGATCCCGCCCTCCTACGGTGATGCTGAGGCGGCCCCTTTGCTCTGCGCCGGCTTGATTGGCTATCGGTCACTGGCGAAAGCGGGCAAAGCTCGGCGGATCGGCCTGTATGGATTTGGCGCGGCCGCACACCTGGTCGCACAAGTCGCCCGCTTCCAAGGGCGCGAGGTTTATGCCTTCACTCGGCCCGGCGACAGCGCGGGGCAGGAGTCTGCGCGTTCCCTCGGCGCTGTGTGGGCCGGCGCTTCGGATAGGGTCCCGCCGGAGTTGCTCGACGCGGCGATCCTTTTCGCACCCGCCGGAGCCCTCGTGCCTTTGGCGCTCAAAGCGGTCGCCAAAGGAGGCGTAGTCGTGTGCGGCGGTATTCACATGAGTGACATCCCGTCTTTCCCATATGAGTTGTTGTGGGGCGAACGCACCGTCTGTTCGGTGGCTAACCTGACACGGCGTGATGGCGCTGAATTCCTCCCCCTCGCCCCGCGCGTGCCGGTCCGCAGCCAGGTGCAAACACTCCCCCTACACGAGGCCAATGCCGGTTTGGAATTGCTCCGGGCCGGCCGGGTCACGGGGGCGATGGTGCTGCTCACCCCCGCTGGGATGGTCAAAGGAAACCCGCCAACGGGTTGCGCTGGCGGGTGAGGGATGCTCCGAGACCGGTAGCTGGAGTCATTGGTTGTCCACTGGACTCCAGCGTGGGATCTGGTCGCGCAGCCGAGGATAGTCCCAACTCAAATCTCCCAACAATCGCCGATGAGTGACATTCTCCTTATCCCCCGGGCTGAAGGGCCCACAGGGTTTCAACTTGCCGCCTGGGCAGCTTGCCAAACCACGCTCTGCGTCCAAGGGTGATCCCAAGCCCGACGCGTTAGCTTCCGTAATTCTCGGGTGGCCTGCAGCGGTTCGCCCATGCGCAACCACAGTTCGGCGCTCTTTACGCGGATGGCATCCTTGAGCGGAAGGTTGGTCTTCAAACGTTTCATATCAAATCTAGTGGCCCCAAAGGAATACCATCCGCCCAGCCTTTTGAGAATGGGCTACAACCCTACTTCCCTGCCCGTGAATTTTCACCCCGGCGCCGGGTTTGCGCGGGTTTCACCCCATTTCCCGGAACCGGCCGGGCCGGCATATTGGCCCTCAACGCGATCCGAGTTTTTTGTTATGGCAACTATTAGCGTACTTCTCGTCGATGATCACAATATCGTTCGCCAGGGCCTGAGGGCGTTGCTTGCCGCCGAAAGCGACATCTCTGTCGTTGCGGAGGCTCAGACCGGGCGGGAAGCTGTCCAGCTGGCAGCGAGATTACACCCTGAGGTCGTCCTCATGGATTTGGCCATGCCGCTTTTAAACGGGTGGGAAGCGACCCGCCAGATCATCAAGGCCGCGCCCTCGGCCCGGGTGATAATCCTGTCGACCTACGAGACGGAGGAGCACATCCAACAGGCGATTGCGGCTGGAGCGGCGGCCTACCTGATTAAGCAAACGGCCGCCGGCGATTTGGTGAAGGCGATCCGGGAGGTGCGGAAGGGAAACGCGTTCTTCAGCCCGGCGATCGCCCAGCGGATTCGCGAGCAGACTTGCCGATCGCTCGCGGGCGAGCCGTCGAACAAGGCATCGAACGTGGAACTTACGTTCCGGGAGGCGGAGGTGCTTCAGCTCATTGCCGAGGGGTTCGCGAATAAACAGATTGCCGGGGAGTTGGGTTTGAGCGTTAAAACAGTTGAAAAGCACCGCCAGCAGGTGATGAACAAGTTGAATATTCACGATACGGCCGGACTGGTGCGCCACGCCGTGGCCAAGGGGATCATCGAGACCAATCTGGCCGGAGTGCCGGAAGCCACCTGACGGCCGCCCCGCTTCACCCATCCGGGGGGATGGTTCTAACCGGGTGAGGCCGCTCAGCCGAGCTTCCAGCCCGACGCAGTTTCTCGGCCGAACTGTTCCTAACTGACCAATAGCGCGGCTTGTTGGTCTTCGCGGCCGCCACGCGGACGGTGCGGCAGCGCAACCCAGTGAGCCCGCCCCGCCGTGCAGCCAGGCAAACGGGTCGGTAAATGGATCACTTGGACCTTTTCCGCTGCGCCTGATCTTTCCAGTTTTAATTCTTTCATCTTCTTTCACGGTTTTAACTTGGCAGAAGACGAAACTGGGAGTAAAAGAACTTGCACGGCGAGAGAAACGGCTTCTCGCAGCATGGGCCGACCGCCCGGAGATGGGACCGAGTGGGAGGTAAGGAGCTGCAACGAAGCAATAATGAGTCTTGAGCGCAGTGTTATGAACGTGTTGGATTTGATTAAAGCTACGATTGCTTGTGGTTTCAGTGCCTTCCTCATTTACAATTTCCCGGTTCTCAGCCAGGTGATTATTATAGGGTTACTCAGTCTGCTGTGGCTGTCGTATGCGCACCGGACGCTGGTGAGATTCCGGCGGAGATAAGTGAGCGCGAAGGGGAACAGGGAACACGATCTGGTCGTTTTAGGCGCCGGCCCAGGGGGCTACGTTGCGGCTATCCGCGCGGCGCAATTGGGCTTGAGCGTTGGCTGCATAGAGAAAGAGCCGGCGCTAGGCGGCACTTGTTTGCGGGTTGGTTGTATCCCGAGCAAGGCGCTATTGGAGTCCAGCGAACGGTTTTGGGAAGCAAAGGAGAAACTCTCAGCGCACGGCATCGGTTTCCAGGAATTGCGTCTGGACCTCGGCGTTTTGTTGCGGCGCAAAGATCAGGTGGTTTCCACTTTAACCCGGGGCGTGGATGCCCTGTTCAAGAAAAACCGGGTCACTCGTTATCAGGGGCACGCCAGATTGCTTGGCCGCGGCCGGGTGGAAGTTACCGGTGCTGCGGATACCGTGGAGGTTCGCGGCAAGAACCTGCTGCTGGCGACTGGCAGCAAGCCCGCCCCTCTCCCCGGAGTTGAGTTGGATGGCGAAAGAATCGTTACCAGCACGGAGGCCCTCTCATTCAGCGAGGTTCCCAAACACCTGGTCGTGATCGGCGCCGGTTACATCGGCCTCGAGTTGGGTTCGGTGTGGGCTCGCCTGGGATCGAAGGTGACCGTCCTGGAGTATCTGGATCGCATTTTGTTTGGTCTCGATGCGGAGATTGCCGCCGAGGCAAAAAAGATTTTCGAGAAGCAGGGCTTGGAATTCAGGCTCAAATCCAAGGTCGTCGCAGCCCGGGTTGAAGGCGGGCAATGCCGGGTTGAAGTCGAAGGGCAGGACCCGATTGTTTGTGACCGGGTGCTTTTGGCGGTAGGGCGAGTGCCGAACACAGATCACCTGGGACTAGAGAACACCAACATCGAGCTTCACCGAAAGGGCTTCATCCCGGTGAACGCACAGTTTGCGACCAATACCGACGGGATTTATGCCGTAGGGGATGTGATTACCGGCCCCATGCTGGCCCATAAAGCAGAAGAAGAGGGCATGGCGTGTGTCGAAGGACTGGTCACCGGCCACGGCCATGTGAATTACGATGCTATCGCCGCCGTGGTGTACACCCACCCGGAAATCGCTTCCGTGGGCAAAACGGAGGAACAACTGAAAGCGGCTGGCATTAGCTATCGAAAGGGGCTATTTCCTTTTCGCGCCAACGGCCGCGCTCGCACGCTCGGCCAGGTGGAGGGCTGGATCGCGATACTGGCGCAGGAGAAAACCGATCGAATTTTGGGCGTTCACATTCTCGGTCCGCACGCCGGGGATTTGATCAACGAGGCGGCGACGGCGATTGCCTTTAGTGCCAGCAGCGAGGATTTGGCCCGCACGTGCCACGTGCATCCCACGCTGGGCGAAGCCTTGCGGGAGGCGGCCCTGGCGGTCAGCGGCCGGGCCATTCATTCTTAGCGATTGCTGCTGCCGGCTTTCTGCCGGCACCGACCGTCCGCAGGTGCGTCAGGCCGTTGACTTGGCCTCCCTCCGTCGATAGCTTGACTCCGATGAATTTGTTATCGGAGTCTTTGCTCGAGCTCATTCGCCGCACTTCGGCAGAAATCCCGGAGGATGTCCACCGCGCGACCCTGGCAGGGCTGGAACGGGAGCAGAAGGGGACTATCGCCGCGAGCGCGATGCAGATTATCGAGCAGAATATTGCATTGGCCAAAAACAAATCCCAACCGATCTGCCAGGACACAGGCAGTATACTTTTTTACGTCGATTGCCCGATTGGCTTCGACGAGTTGGCATTTGAAACGGCGGCTCAGGAGACCGTGACGCTCGCGACGCGGAAGGGCTACCTGCGCCAGAATTCAGTCGATTCGATCACCGGCAAGAATGACGGCACCAACGTCGGTCCGGGGTCGCCATCCCTGCACTTTCATCAGCATCGGCAGCCGACCGTCGAGGTGCGCCTGATGTTGAAGGGTGGCGGCTGCGAAAACGTGGGGGCACAGTACTCACTCCCCAATGAGAAACTGAAAGCTAACCGGGATCTCGATGGTTGCCGAAAGACGATCCTCGACGCGGTGGTCTCCGCCCAGGGCAAAGGTTGCGGTCCGGGGATCCTGGGGGTCTGCATCGGTGGTGATCGGGCCACCGGTTATGAGTTCTCCAAACGCCAATTGTTGCGCCGCTTGGACGACCGCAATCCTAATCCGGAATTGGACCGACTAGAACAGGATATTGTGGAAACGGCGAACAAGCTGGGCATCGGCCCGATGGGTTTCGGTGGTAAAACCACGCTGCTAGGCACGAAGATTGGCGTGCTGAACCGATTGCCGGCCTCCTATTTCGTGAGCATCAGCTATATGTGCTGGGCCTATCGCCGCCACGGCGTTGCGTTAGGGCCGGATTTTTCAATTCAACAGTGGCTGTATTGAACCCGAGCCGGTCACGCTTTTTCCCATACCACCACTCCCCCCTTTTTATGATCCCACTCACGACGCCGGTTTCAGAAGCAGCGATCAGGTCGCTCAAGGTGGGCGAGGAGGTCGCCATCACGGGCCGCCTGTTCACCGGCCGGGATGCCGTCCACAAGTACCTTCACGAGGGCGGCCAGCTACCTCCGGGCGTTTCGCTCCACCAGGGCATTCTGTACCACTGCGGTCCTGTGGTCATTAAGGACGACCAGGGCAATTGGAAGTGCGTTGCCGCCGGCCCAACCACCTCGATCCGCGAGGAACCGTACCAATGGCAAGTCATTCGCGACTTCGGCCTCCGTGCGGTCATTGGCAAAGGCGGCATGGGAGACAGGACCCTGGAAGCCTGCAAGGAGCACGGGTGCGTTTACCTGCATGCCATCGGTGGCGCGGCCCAGGTCCTCGCTGAACGTATTTCCCGCGTGCCCAACGTTTATTTCATGGAAAAGTTTGGGGCTCCCGAGGCGATTTGGGAGTTTGAAGTGGCGGCTTTTCCGGCCGTAGTCACGATGGATGCGCACGGAAATTCACTTCACAAGGAAGTCCTGGCTGCCAGCCAGGCGGAGTTAGCGAAGTACGTTTGACCGGCCAGAAAGCCGGTCGGTAGCTGAGCCGGCCGGGGCTGGGTCATCGGTCTGAGCCGCTTGGGTTCCTTGGTTACTTCGGCGGCTGTGGTTGGGTAAGGCTGTCGATGAGTTCGATTCGCTTCTGATGCCGCCCGCCCGCAAACGGCGTCTCCAACCAGATCCGAACAAGCTCCAGGGCCGTTTCCGGGGTCATCATTCGCTGCCCAAGCGATATGAGATTGGCGTCATTGTGCTCCCGGGCCAGGCGAGCGGTCTCGGCATTCCAGCACACGGCGCACCGGATACTGCGGGTTCTATTGGCCACCATGGCTTCGCCATTGCCCGAGCCGCCCAGCACGATGCCGCGTTCGAACTCGCCGCGAGCAACGCCTTCGGCAACCGGGTGGATAAACACGGGGTAATCTACAGGTTCCTCGGAGTAGGTCCCGAAATCCTTCACCGTATGACCCAGGCACGTGAGCATCTCGCGGATCTTCTCTTTATATTGAAACCCGGCGTGGTCCGAACCGATGGCGATATTCATGGTGTCCAAACTCAACTTGGCACGCCCGCAGGCTTTTGACTAGCGGGACATCGGGTTTACGCCTTCTCGAACACTTTACGCACAAACTCCCGGCTCCGTCGATGGTTCTCGAGCGCTGACCGAGTGATCTTTGTCCCCGCTTCCAAGGCCAACTCGACGCTGAACCGCCGCTCCAATCTGTGGTCCTCGGCAAATTTGGCGACGGCGCCGTAATCCACGTCGCCCGTGTCCAGGTCTTCCCACCAGATACCGTCGCGGCTTTGGCGCAGGTGCCACGTGACGACCCGTTCACCATACTGCTTGAGAGCGTCGAGCG
>Ga0105240_10006181_pt1 | contig 17644 bp, 23 predicted proteins | sample KBSC54metaG_FD_80426 | JGI IMG/M metagenome (GOLD analysis project Ga0105240, IMG submission 80426) | Corn rhizosphere microbial communities from Kellogg Biological Station, Michigan, USA - KBS C5-4 metaG | ecosystem: Host-associated > Plants > Roots > Rhizosphere > Soil | place: Michigan, USA...
AGGACCTCGGCGAGCAGGGAATGGACCCCGGCGCCCTCGAACGCCTCAGCGAGCGCATGGCGCGCAGCCGCGCGCAGGAAGCGTCGATCTCAAAGCAAGCCGAACGCGAAACGTCCACCCTCGACCCTGACCTACACAGTGTTCCGTCCCGGCGTCGGTCAAACGACGGTCTCGACGACGACGTGCTCCTCGGCGACAGCTCAGCTGAGCCCGCAGACGAGCGGTTGGAACGCGACGCCCACGAGCCCGCCGCGCAATACCAGCAGTCCGCGAAGACCGTCCCGGTCAACATCAACGACGCCAACGCGGGAGACATTCACCTGGACGGGCAAGACCTCGGCAACATCCAACTCGCCTACTCGACCCAGCTGTATGACCTGCAGGACCACACGGGCGAGCCGACATACGTCCTGTTCGGCGGCTGGCAGACCGAGCAGCAGCTCGGGTTCGTCACCGCCATCGACAGCAACGGAGACACCCACGTCCACATGAGCACGGAGGACCGCGACGGCAGAGACATCGAGCGCGAGCTGACCGACCGTATCGCGCAGGTCATCGACCGCAGCCAATCCCAAGAAGCGAGCAACACCCACGAACCCGACACGCCGCAGACCGACCGCGAGCACCAGCAAGAGCATCTAGTCCAACTGGAGCCCGGCGAGCCCGCGCCGTCAGTCGACCGCGATCGAGACCAGGGCATCGAGCCCGACAACGACCACAACAACGACCTCGGCTTCGGGATCGAATAGGACGTTCTTCTGCCACCGGCATCTCCGCGAGAACGCGCTTCCTTCTCGTCCGGAGCGGGCACGAGACCTGTGGCGCCGTTGACTCCCGTTCGCGGCGGGAAAGCGCGCGGTGACCCGTTGCCCTTGGCGAAGGGCAGGCCTGGCTGTTCCGTGCCGAAGACCTACTCTGCAACAGACTGCGGTACCCGGCCCAGCAACGATCGCATCCGCCGATGCCTCTGACTAAGGAGTCTTGACGTCGCCCGACTCAGCTTGGCCGGGGTTGCCACGGACACGGGAAGCGGTGGCGAGCACAGCCGAGGTCCCATTGGTTTCATGCAAGACGGCCGTGGGTCCTCAAGCGCACAAGGAGCGCTTGTTATGTGCCGCTGGCCGACCGGTGCCATGCTATCCGTCATGTGGCGACCCGAGACATGGGCGGATATCCAGGCGCTGATTGGGGTCCGTAGCGAGACCGAGGACCTTGACTTCAAGCGGGAGCTACCGTACCAAGGACACGACTTTCCGAAGCAGATTGCAGCCATGTCCAAGGGCGGAGGGGTAATCCTCTACGGCGTAGACGAGGACAAGGCACGACGCGTCGCGTCCCAGATCACGACGGTCCCCATCGAGGGCGTCGAAGAGCGCATCCGTAACGCGGCAAGGGACGCCGAACCCCGCCTGGAGTTCGAGGTCCACGTGCTGCGACCAACGGCTGATGAGCCGAAAGGCGTCGTATCAGTCGTGGTTCCCCCCTCTCTGAACTGGCCTCACATGGTCAACGGGCGCTTTCCCGTCCGTGATGGGACGACAACTCGCTACCTGTCCCACGCTGAGGCCGTGGCCGCCCTGGAGCAAAGAGACGAAGCGGCCGCGCCCCCCTCGCGTCCCGCGGACCTCTTCGATCCCCTCGTCGAGCGCCTTCCCGGGATCACGCCCATCCGTGTTCGGTCAGTGTTCCGGGGGTTGGGCTGCATTCGCGTCGCGGTGCAACCCATCAGTCGCGCGTTCGCACATCCGTCCGGTGCGTGGCTCGGAGAGGCACTCGACCGAGCAGTCGCGCGGACAGTCGAGAGGGCTGAGACAAGCATCGACCCGCGCTGGTCTCCACGCTTCTTGAAGAGACTTAATGAGTGGAAGCCGCAGGGCACCGACATATGGGTTGCGGGTTTCGCAGGAGGCGACGAGGGCAGCCTTGCCCGAAACCAGCGCGCGTCCGCGGTCTTCGCCCATCAAACGGGTCACCTGCTGATGGAGATAACGCAGCCGACCGAAGTGCGGGACAGCTCTGGCCGCGGGCACTATCTCTGCGCGTTCGAGCCTTTCGTCGCGGCGGGGGTTTGGGCGATGCTGCACCTTGCAGGCCACGTGTTCGCCGAAGCGCCGCATCTCGGCCCCCTGCATGCCGGCCTTCATCTCGCCGGCTTCAGCGAATGCGTCTCACAATACGCGACTCAAGCGGAGCCCGACATCGGCAGCACATCCCATCTGCCGACCGCCCCGCCTTACCTGATGCGAGCCATCACGACCTCCGCCCAAGACCTAACCGACAGAACCGACCGAGTTACGTGCCAGGTGCTTGATCCCTGGCTGCCTGCCTTCTACGACGACAACACGTCGCTCTACGAGAAGGTTCTTCAGTTGCCATCGGGGCAGCTCGGGGACCAGTAGCCACGGTCGTGTCGTGGACGAAATGGGCAGTCGAGCCGGGAAGGGAATAATGCTGGCCGAGCGGCGAGTCCGAGGGCCCTCTGCGCTACGGTTCCTGCTCCGAACGAGAAGGGTGGACACTACCGACGAACATCCGAGTCGGCGCTGATCGTCATCTCCAATGATGATGGCGGGCGGCGTAGCAGGAGCGTTCGCGAGGGCGCGGACGCGTAGGATGGGCGGCTATGTCGGCAGCGAAGCTGCCGACTGTGTGCATGATGGTGTAGATGGCGGGCTCGGCGCCGCCGGCGTCAAGGCCCTCCGGCCCCTACGGGGCGGCCCTGCGGGCCGGCCTTGACCCCGGCTCAGTCGTGACCTTGAACGCTTTGCCCCCGGAATACCGCGGTGGGACCAATGACGCGTTAGCGGTGCGGCGCCACCCGGGCTGACTACGCGGCGTGCTCCTGAAACCCGCGCAAGAACTCGCGAACGGTCGCCACGGCCTCTTGTCGCAAGCGCGCTCCGTGCTCGTCGTCGCCGGGGATGGCGAGGAACAGGCCATAAGCGCTCGGACCGTCCTGGTCGACGTCGCGGAAGCGCTCCCCGAGCAGCGTCAGCGCCTCGACGACGTGGTCGTGCCCAGCGACCGGACTGCAAGCCGCTGCAGCGCCTGCCATTGCCGGCTCCTCGTGGGAGTGCAGAAGCGTGAAGATGAGATCGTAAGCGTCCTTGTTCTCGTGACGGTCCTGAAACGCGAAGGTCTTCAGAACGGCGTAGGGAAGCAGGTTGGCGACACGCACGCTCACCCGCGAGACGCCGCCGCCATCCAGCCGCTCGCCTTCGAGGTCTCGCTCGAGGAAGTCTTCGCGGGCCAGGTGCGCTCCGCGAATGTTCAGGGCGCCCAGCTTGGACCCGGTGTGCTCGCCCTTCGGCCGGAAGATTCTGCCTGAGGGCACCTTGTCGGTTTCGCAGAGGAACTCGACGACCACCAAGACTCCATCGACTCTGCGACTCCAGCGGAAGCTCGGGCTCTCCCGCTTGAAGCCGGCCTTCTCCAGGTTGTTCTGCAAGGTGCGATATGCCTCCGGTGTCTCATCGCCCAGAGCCAGGCCGATCACGAGGTCCACGTCCGTCGTGCCGACATGATCGCCCGCCCCATCTGGAATCTGGTCGACGAGGTAGCGAGGCGCGAGCCCGCCCGCCAGATAAACCCGTTCACGCCACGGGCCGAGGTCACCAAGCAAGGTGACGAGCGCGCGCTCGCACCGGGCGGTCGTCGCCTCGTCGTAGTCGCTGCGGTGCTCTTTGCTCAAAACCCGATCGCCTCGCTGCGCAGATGCTTTGCCTGCTCTGAGCCACGGCGCGGATCGCCAAGCAAATCGGCGTACACGCGAAACCGGTTCGCCACCCAAACGCCATCGTGCTTCTCGGCGAACACGAGCGGGGTATCGTCCTTTGCCTGCCGCAAGACGACGTTCTGACCGTCGTGCACCGCCTCCGCGCCCGCTGCCGCAAGCAGCTCTCCAGGCACCCCGCTCGCACTCACCCACACCTCGAACACCGGCACCGCCGTGACGAACGGAGCGAGCACGCTCGCCGCGCCAGCCCCTGTCAAGGCGTACCTGACACCGCTGTCAGCCAGGTTGCCGGCCAGCTTCTTGACCAGCCGCCCTTGCGTCTGAGCGAGGATGTGTCCAGAGATCCGAGCAGGGCGCGGATCGTCCTCCTCCACCCACAGATCGAGCAGCGCCGTCGCGTTCATCACCCGCCGTACACGCTGGGGACCGGCGCCCTCGGCGCCGGTCACCCCCTCACCATCCAGACGCGCGAGGACGCGGTGCGCCAGGCCAGTGGACACACCAGCGCGCTCGGCGAGATCCTTGACCCGCCACCCGCGTCGCGGATCGAGCAGAAGCGCTTGCGCCACGACCCCCGCCTTGCCGCTCAACCGGGCCGGCGCCACCCTTCGGGCTCGCCCCTCGCCCTGTAGATGAAGCAGCAATCCCGGGAGCTCGATATGGGCATTCCCGAGACCATCGACCACGGCGATGCCGTGCTCCCTCAGGATCGCTCTCGCATCCGCGGTGCTCTCCCCGGCTATCAACAACATGGGGGCACCCCCCAGCAGACCGGCATCGTGGACGAGCTGCCACGCGGTCGCGGCGTTAGCGCGGCTCTTGACCTGGACGGCCACCTCGACCTCCGCGCCGGCGAAGCGAACGACGGCGTCGGCGCCGCGGCGATCGGTCTGCCCCTCGCGGGCGAGAATCGCGACGTCTGGGACGCCCTGAAGAATCCGCACGGCCTCGGCGCCGAGGGTCCCTCCCTGATTTACGATATCCTCGTTTTTCATCGCAGCTATGAATATAGCAAATATCGTGAAGATAAACAGGGTCTCGATCCCTCGACGAAACAACTCCAATTTCCGAGGTTCTTACTGGACGAGCTGAGCGAGTTCGCCCGCCCGGCCCTGGATGCCCTGCGCCAGCCGCTGGAGGACGGCCGCGTGGCGATCGTCCGGGCACGCCACTCCACCGTCTACCCGTCCAGGTTCATGCTGGTGGCGGCGACCAACCCGTGCCCGTGCGGTTACGCCGGAGTGCAGGACCGCTGCCACTGCAAGCCGCACGAGCTCGTCCGCCACCGCCGCCGGCTCAGTGGTCCGCTGCTCGATCGAATCGACCTGCTTGTGCGGATGGAGCGCGCCGGCGGCGAGAGCCTGGCGGCCCCGCCCACGGCCAGCTCGGCTGAGACCGCGGAGCGGGTGCTGCGCGCCCGTGAGCGCCAGGCCGCGCGCTTGCGCGAAGACGGTGTGCTCGTCAACGCGCACATGACCAGCTCCATGTTGCGCGCGCAAGTGAAGCTGGACGAGCGCGCCGAGCAAATGCTCGCGCGTGTGCGCGAACGGGCGGTGTTGAGCGCGCGTGGCGTGCACCGGACGCTGCGGGTGGCGCGGACGATCGCCGACCTGGAGGCTCATGCGCAGGTAGAGCACGCGGATCTGGCGATGGCGCTGTCCTTGCGCCCCGGCTTTGCCGCCGACGAGCAGGGCGCGGCGTGAGCGGCGGCGCGCCATGACGGGCGTGTGTAGCCGCTGCGCCGGACGCTCGTGGCTGTCGGTGCGTTTGGGCGCAAGCGCGGTCGGCAGGCCCGAGAGCGTGTGCCGCCATCATTGCCTCTATCCCGAGCGTCTACGCACCGAGCAGCTTGCCCCCGATGTCCTCAGCGTGCAGGGCGGAGCCAAGCGCCTGCGTGCGCTGCTTGCCGAGAAGGTCGTCGCGATCGCCAGGACGCTCACACCCAGCGACTACGGTGAGCGGATCGCGCAGGCACTGGCGCGCGACCTCGCCGCCAGCGGGGTAACGGTGGCAGGCATCGAGGACGGTATTGGCGGCAGCGCCCGCGCATGGACGGACGAAGCCGGCAGCAGCGCCCTTGTGATCGAGGCTTGGGAGACCTCCCCGGACGTTGGTCGGTACTCAGTGACCTGGCCTGTAAGCGAGCAAGCACTCGCTCTGCTTGCCGACCTGGTGATCGTCGTAGAGGCCGACGAGGACGACTGGGATCACGCATCCGCAGTCCAGGCGCAATCGCGTGGCGCGCAGCTGGCGGCGGTGCCCGGCCCGGTCGACTCGGCACAGTCGCGCGGCAGCAATGCCCTAATCGCCGAAGGCGCCTACGTGGTGTGCAACGCCCAGGACGCACTCGATGCCCTCTACGGCGTCGGCGTGCGCCGTGTTCGCCGACTACGCCCGCGTAGAGCTCGCAAGCGCCCGGCGACGGCCCAGTCGCCGTTCCTGGCCGAGGCGCCACAGGAGCCCGAACGGTCGTCGGCATTCAAGCCGCCGCTAGGGCTCGAGCCGGAGCTGGCCGCGGTGCTCGAGCGCGTCGGGAACGGCGAGAACACGCTCGCCAAGCTGTGTGTGGGCAAGCCGGGCTGCGACGAGGTGACGCTGGCGCTTACCGAGCTGGAGCTGCGTGGCTTGTTGCGGCGCTCTGAGGACGGCCGCTACCTGGAACCGTGACGCTACCGCTGGACTGGGCCATATCGTGCGCAGCCAGCAGTCAGGCAAAGCTCATCAGGAGACATGGCGATCGCCACCGACAGGCAAGCCGCGCACCGCAGCGGCCCCAAGCGCGTTGACAGCAGCGAGCTGCTGGCGATCGCGCTCGGCGGCGCGATCGGTGCGATCGCACGCGTCGGCCTGGCGCAAGCCGCCCCCGTAAGTTCAGGGCGCTGGCCGTGGGCGACGTTCGCCGCAAACATCGTCGGCGCCCTGCTGATCGGCTACTTCGTAACACGCCTTCAAGAGCGCCTACCGGTCTCCACGCTGCGTCGCCCGCTGCTCGCGACCGGCTTTTGCGGCGCCCTGACCACATTCTCCACCGTGCAGATAGAGCTGCTCAAGATGGCCGACCGCCACGACTGGGCGCTGGCTGCGGCGTATCTCAGCGCAAGCGTGATCGGCGGCTACCTGGCGGTATTCGCCACCTCGGCGATGGTGCGCCGCGTGAGGGCACTGGCGTGAGCGCGCCCACCTGGATCGCCGTCGCCGCGCTCGGCAGCGTGGGCTCGATCGCTCGCTTCCTGCTCGACAGCGCCGTTTCCTCTCGATCCAGCGGCTCCTTTCCGCTTGGCACGCTGGCTGTGAACGCCAGCGGGGCGCTCGTGCTCGGTGTTCTCACCGGCCTAGCGCTCTCCGGCGATGCGCTCACGCTGGCCGGTTCAGCCACGATCGGCTCCTACACGACCTTCTCGACCTGGATGCTCGAGACCCACCGACTCGGCGAGGACGGCCGGCTGCTGCCAGGCGCCCTGAACGTGTTCGCGAGCATCGCCGTGGGCATCGGAGCGGCCTTGTTGGGACGCACGATCGGGGGTGCGTTTTGAGCGAGGACGCACTCAAGCTCACCACCTACTTTGGCGAGCGCGCACGCGTAAAGGGCCGCTTGCTAGCCGACGAGCTGCTCGATGCCCACGCCCGCCACGACATCCGCCTCAGCGTGCTGCTGCGCGGCATCCAGGGCTTCGGCGCTAAGCACCACCTACGCACCGACCGCCTGTTGACGCTCTCCGAAGACCTGCCGTTGGTCTCCATCGCGATCGACGAGCGTGAGCGGATCGAGGCGCTGAGGCGGGAGGTCGCCGCGCTTCCTGGCGAAGGCCTCGTGACCGTCGAGAGAGCTCGCCTGACTGACAGCCTTGGGGGCCTCTCGGCGGAGTCGGAGCTCAAGTTGACCGTCTGCCTCGGCCGCCATGAACGCATCGACGGCGAGCCGGCGTTCCGGGCCGTCTGCCGGGTGTTGCGCGAAGCGGGCGTGTCGGGAGCCACCGTGCTGCTCGGCGTCGATGGCACGATCGGCGGCAAGCGGCGCCGCGCCCGTTTCTTCGCCCGCAACGGGGGCGTTCCGCTGTTGGTCCTGAGCGTCGGGGAAGCAGTGCGAATGGATCGAGCGCTCGCGGCGCTCAAACAGATGTCGCCGTCGCTCCTGTGCACGCTGGAGCGCGCACGGGTATGCAAGCGCGACGGCCAGCTGCTGCGCCCGCCGGTCCACGACGCCCTTGCGCTGGACGGCGGATCGGCGTGGTGGAAGCTGACGGTCGTGACCTCCGAGGCCGCGCGCCACCAGGCCGCTCCGGTCTACCTGGAGCTGGTCAGACGCCTACGCGAGCACGGCGCGGCCGGAGCGACCTCGCTGCGGGGCATCTGGGGCTTCCACGGCGAGCACCCGCCGCACGGCGACCGCCTACTGTCGCTACGCCGTCACGTCCCGGTAGTCACCGAAACCATCGACACGCCAGAGCGCATCCGGGTTCTGTTCGGGATCGTGGACGAGCTGACGAGCGAGCGCGGCCTGGTGACCAGCGAGCTGGTCCCCTCCAGCGCCCCTCTAGGCCGCTCGCCTGGTCTATAGTTAGCCGCCGCGCGGCTGTAGCTCAGTTGGCTAGAGCGTCTGCTTGCCATGCAGAAGGTCGAGGGTTCGAATCCCTTCAGCCGCTTCGCAAAAGCCCCGCAAACGCGGGGTTTTTTCGTTCAGGTGGCGTCCTGCTCCTGCCCAACAAAAACGCCAGAATCGGCCCGTTCGCCCATATTCGCCCAATCAACGCCCTCGATAAGTGCCCGGAGCGCAGCCTTCTCGTCCTCGCCACGACGCATCGCCTGGCGGTAGACACGCAGCGCAAGGCCGGGATCGGTGTGGCCCATCTCGTCCATAACCGTCCCCGGGTCCTCGCCCAGTGCGTACAACAGCGAGCAGAACGTACGGCGCAGCGAGTGCGGCGTGATCTTGCCGGGCAGCGGTGGCAGCCCGTCCCCGGCGAGGTTCTTGTTCGCTCGTGTGAGCGCACCACCCAGTACCCGCGAGCGCACATTGTCCGGGCTCTGACGCCCTCCGGTGCGCGTCGGGAATACAAATCCCTCCTGCTTGATCGGTCGTCGCGCACGGACCGCGAGGAACTCGTCTCGCAGTGCGCCTCGGATCTTCACGCGGCGTCTGCCAGCGTCCGTCTTAGAGTCATCGATCATGAGCCATCCGGCGGCTAGGTCGATGTCGCGCCAGCGCAGGGCGCACAGCTCGCCAATGCGCAACCCGGCGAACGTGAGTGTGGCGAGCATCGCCCTACGCTCGACGTGGACGCGCTCCCTAGTGGCCTCGCGGTCCAACTCGCCCGCCGCGTCCAGTAGTGCTTGGATCTGCGCCGCCGCCTCAAGATAGCTGCGCGACGGTGCGCGTTCGCGGACCCTGCGATTCTTGCCTCGTGCGGTGTTGCGCGGGATCAACTCGTGCTCTACCGCTCGCTCAAGGATCGCGCCGAGCAGGGTGACCGTCATGTTGATCGAGCGCGCCGAGAGCGGATCGTCCTCGGCGAGCTTCGCGGCGATGTAGCGCTCCACGGCGTCGAAGGTAATCGCGTCAAGCCGGTAGTCCTTGAAGAACGGGAGCAGGTGGGCCTCCAGTCGCCAGCGGTAGTCCACGCGCGTCTTGGCGGCGAACCGTCCTTCGTTGAGCGTCCACCATTGCTCCGCGAACTCATGGAACGTCGGGACCTCGACCACGACCACCGCCTCGACGGGCGGCGACGGCACCCAGCCGCGCTCAACGTCCGCCATCGTGTGCTTAAGCGCCTTCTGCGCGTCTGCCTCTGAGACGATTCCGAGCGGCATCGTGTGGCGCTTGCCACCCGCGCGGAACCGTAGCGAGCGGTACGTGCGGCCATCCCTGCCGACCCGCTTGATGATTTGTCCGGTAGCCGGACGGGCCATCAGCGATCACCCCCGGGGTCCTTCGTACGTGTCTTTTCGCGTGGTGCTGCCATCACGCATCGCCCCCTTGGCTCGTGCTGTGGGCCGCGCCAAACGCTAGCCACTCGGCGTCCCTCGCTCATTCGCCTCGACTCTCCATCTCGGCTACTATCGATTGGGCGGTCAGCAGCTCCCCCCTCCCCTGGATAGCGTCCATGATCTCGTCGAGGGTGCCCCGCTCGAGCGCCTCGCTCATCTTCCGCCAGCGTGCCCTTTCGTAGGGAGACGCCACCAGCTTGCCGCCTACGGTCAGCGGCTGACTCCTTACCGCTCTGAGGTGCTCGTCCATCCCGCTCATCGCCACAACCTCCGCCACACACCGGCTTTCGACAGCATCCGTCCGACCGTGACGTTCTTCGCCCGTCGAGCCATCTTGCGCGGATCGCCGGACTCGACCGCCTCCAGGTCATCGACAACGCGGGCGGCCCTGAACAATCTGGTGCTGAGTCGTATTTTGCGTGCCATCGCTTCTGCTCCCTTCGATTCGTCGTCGACTAGAACCAAGTCGGCGGAGCCACAGTCTCTCCCATGCGCTCCGTCACGTCGTCGGCGAGCGACCCCCACACGCGCCGCTCGCCGTCGTACATGGCGTGCCACGGCAACGGGTGACGGTAGGCGAAGCGCGCCGCATACAGCCGGTAGAGGGCTTGACCGTCGAGCCGCCGTGTCGGCCCCCATATCGCGTCAACGGATCGTCCGACCTCGCGCGCGAGCGCGAGCGCCAACTCCACCGACGGGGACTGTCCGGTCCCCGAACTCTCCTCAAGGCGAGAGATTGTCGAGCGCGAAGCGCCGACGCGCCCGGCCAGCTGTGCCTGAGAGAGCCCGACGCGGAGGCGTGCCTCCCTCAGCTGTCGCCCTGTATCCGGTGGGATCTCCGACACTGTGATCGTCTCCGGGTGCGGCCCGTCGCCTCGCTCGCTCCCGTGGCGGGTGTGGACCTTCATCTTCACGAGCCCGGCACGCTTGAGCACTTCGGCGGTCTCCCGCGAATCGGGCGCGTTGGGATAGGTCAAGCGCCCGCCTGCGGCGCGTACTTCGTCCAGCATCTGCCACTCGATCCCGGTCAGCAGGCGAGCGCTCACGACGGTACAACCACGCCGGGGAGGAAGAGAAGAACCCACACGAGGATGAACAACGTCTCTCCCGCGAGGGACACCCACTCGCGGCGCGAGACGGCACGGCAGGGCAATCCCTCCCGCCACGCCGCGATAACGCGCGCGAAGTCTCGGTGGGCGAGCGCAGCTATGTATACGCGCATCACGGCGAGACACGCCGCGAGCGCCCGTTCTCGCGGGTAGATCACGCTCACGCCGATCGCGAAAGCGATCCAGGCAAGGCAGAGCGCGTAGCGGGTCGCTAGGTATACGAGTCGGGCGGGCGGTCTACGCTTTCGCCGCTGCCGCAGTTCGATCACGGCCGTGTCGCTCACGGATCAGCCCGTTCGGCGTCAAGTTCGGCGAGCAGGGCGTCAGCGGTCGCGTAGAACGGCCGCATATGCCGATTGTTCCGCGAGGGCAGGGTGTGGTCGAGGTCTTTCCCGAAGTCGCGCAGGACACGCACCCTCGCTCCCAGTCGTGCGCGATCCGCCGGCCGCGATTCCTCCAGTGCGTTGATCGCCGTGCGGAGCATGGTGTCGGTTGTTTCGCGCAGAGCGCCACCGTGGGAGGCGAGGTCCAACGTGACCGCTCGCAACTCTGACGCCCGCCCGAGCACGGCGAGCAACGCTCGCACGCGATCGAGCGCCTCGTAGCCGTTGGCGCGGTCCTCGCGGTCCTGCGCATCGTTAGCCTCCGCGAGCGCGTCCGCCACGTCACCGATCAGGACGTGTGCCCCCGTCCTCACGAACGGGAGCACGTCCTCGGGGATGACCCGTGTGTCGTTACCGCTCACAACAGCCGCCTCAACGTCACCGCGAAGCCCTCGACTTCCGCAAGGTCCGCTTGCGCTTGTGCGCGGTCCTCGGGCGAGCCTTCTTTCGTGAACGTGCGGAGCATGAGCGCCGCCTCGCCTAGACCGTTTTCGAGCGCTTCGCTGTGCTCGCCGAGGTCTATCCTCACGTCCTCGGGGTCGCTCTCCACATGCTCCCATCCGAGCGCGTCGAGCAGGTCTCGGATACCTTCGATTTGCTCTATGGCGGCCGCGAACAGGTCGCGTGATCGTTCTCTGCGGTGGCAGATGCACGCCTGCTCAAGCCGCCCCACTGGCTCGCCCATCTTGAGAGTGAGCCCTTGGCGGAGCTGGTTCGCCACATGGCCGGGGATCTCAATGTACGTCATCGGTTCCTCCTGTGGTTGGAGGCTCCGGGAACGGCTCTTTAGCGAGGAAGACACCGGTCCATCTCGGTAGGGTGTCTGGCGCGCCGTCGAGTTTGCGCTCGCGGTGCCAGGGGGCCGGGCGCTAACTCCGTCGCGGCCCCCATATGTTTTCTGGTCCGAAGGCAGCGTAACGTATAGAAAACCCCTCGTCAATAACGGGTAACTAAGAGCATGGCGCGCACGACCCCGCTGTGAGAAGGTGCGCGCGTGCCGCGCAACGCTCAACCAGACAAGGCGTTGGCGTCCGTCTTGAAGCGGTTGCGCGATGAGCGCCAGATGACGCAAGAGGCGGTCGCTTGGAACGCCGGGATCGCCGTGGCGACCCTCGCCAAGATCGAGAACGCTCAGACCGCGCCGAGCTGGGATAGCGTGTGCCGGATCATTGACGCCCTCGGCGTCGGCCTCGTGGAGCTGGCCGTAGCGGTGGAAGCAGAGCACTGACCGACCGCGCTCGACTTCCCCGCTGCGCCCATGTTTCTCGGAACGCTGCACCCCTAGTCGCCCCCGGCCCGCGTCAGGCCGCCACGGTAAGCCCTCGCGGAAACGTGTCCTCCTCGCGATAATCGGGCCGGGTGTGTGACGGCGCAGAACGGCTCGGCTCGGGTCGAGCGAGCCCAATAAGCGCTGCCACGAGCTGCACCGCGGTCCGTTCGACGGGAGCGGACCTGCTGAATCGCTTTGCGTCTCGCTCCAGCGCACGGGCGAGCGCCGTCTCCTGAGCAGCGGACTGTGGAGCCCTGAAGTCCAGCGACGCGGGGCTCCCGTCGAACCTGGCCAGCGATTCGGCAAGGTGGCGGGCATCACTCAGGGTCGCGTAGTCGGCCGCGAGCGCCGTCAACTTCGCCTCGATCCCGCCCTCGATCTCGGCAATCTTGTCCCGCGTCACCTGCGTCCACTCGACATGCGCCGTGAGGATCGCGGCGCATTGCGCCTCCAGCGCCGTACGCAACACGCGGTCCAGTGCTCGGCCCCGCCGCTCCGCCTCCTCCAGCTCGGCGACGAGCCCGGGCTCAGTAGGCGTGGGAATAGGTTCACCGGCGAGCATTGCGGCTGTCTCGGCCGCCTCGTCTGCACGTCCCGCGTTACGCCGAAGCTCGCGTACGCGCTTCGCGTCGGCCTTCGCGGCGCGGCAAGCGGCGAAGGCGTTCCGCGCATCCTGCACCGCGTCGGCGGCCGATGCGGGGACCTCGACTCCCTCGGGGATCATCATTTTCGGGGACGGGTAATAAAGCGCGCGGTGTCGTGTTGTCGTGTCACTCATAATCTTTCACTGTCCTTTCTGTATGCGATCGAGGTGTTCCGCCGGACTCATGTCCTCTAGTGCCTTCGGCTGTGAGTCGTCGTTAATGCCAGCGTCGGCGAGTACTTGCCCCCGATACGCGATGAACTCCGGCGTCTCGGGTACAGCTCCCGAACGTCGATGCTCCATATGCTCGGCAGGCGTGAAGTCCTCGATCTCCTTGAACCGAGGCGGCGGGGTCTTACCTGTATCTGTCATTGCTTGTTCCTCTTTCCTGTTGTTGTCAGTTGACACAAATGCGAAGGCAGCAGATACCGGACGGCCTCGCCCATCCGCGAATAGAGGATTGGCCGAACTGCGATGGCTGTTTCCTCAGCGATGGCGAGTCGGTCCACTGGGCGCTCACACATCTCGATCGCGCCCGCGGCTCGTTCGACGGCGGCGAGGTCGCCCGAAGAGAAGACGGCGACTGAAAGCCGACGCATGACGTGACGACAACGCGCCACGGCGAGCCCGTCATCGACGGCCTGCGGCGGCTCGATGTCCACACGCCTACCCACGAGAATCGACCGCCCTTCCCGCCCAACGCGCTTGTACCGCTCGCCGCCCTTGCTGTTGAGCAGCCGTTTTACCGGCAAGCGACGCAGGGTCAGCGATTTCCAAAGCGCCAAGGAGGCGCAGCTGCACCAATCGAAGCTGGCGCACCTCTTGGAGCGCTGGGTGGACTACGACTTGATTCCTAGAGCCCACAGTCGTAACACCATCCTTCGCGATCACAATTTCGAGCAGGGCCATGTCATCTGCGCACCTGCACGCCCGGTCCAAAAGGTGCAGCTCGCGGGCGTCCAACTCCCACCCCTCGTCCAAGTCGGACATGATCTCTCTCCACAACCGCTTGCCGGGGGCTTTGAGCGCCGCCCGAGGGGCCGGTCTGGTCGCCTTCTTAGCCATGTCGCACCCCCGTAAAACCAGACGTCAGAGTAGGTCTCGAACTCTTTGCTGCAGCCCTCATCGGTCCCGGAGAAAATCGGGTTGGGGGGCATACGGGTGGGGGTAGCCCCGGCTTATGCTGTCGGCGGAGGCGTTCGTCAGCGCGAGCCTGAGCGCGGGCCAGCGCATCGGGCGATGCGAACATATGCGCTCGCCCCTTCACCGCTGCGGCCTCGCTTTCAGGATGGTGCCGACTTGTGGTTCGGCTGTTCTGCGGCGGCGGCGCACGGGTTGTGGCTTGTGCGTCGGCTCGGGCTCGACTGTTGTGAACGCTGCTTGGGCTGCTGCGAGGTCAAAGCGCAAGCGCGGCTTTGCGCCACTGCCTATACGTCGGCCGCCGAGCACGATCGCGTTCGCGTACACCCAGCTTCGGGCTACTTTGAGCTTCTCGGCGACGGTCGCGGCGTCTACTAGCTCTGCTGCTAACGGCTCGGCGCTTCGCAGTCGTGATGCGATCAGGTCAGCCAGCGTCTCGAGCTGGTCATCGGGTAGTCGCACCGCCGCGCTCATCCGATGACCTCGCAGTCGATGGCGTTGCCGGGTCGGATACGGCCGCACTTGCCGCATGTGCGGTCGGCGTCGAGGACGGGTCTCTCGCACTCGCACCGCCGCGCCGCCTCGGGTTTAGCGGGCGTTGTGGTGTCGATCTCGTACGGCAACTCGGCAGGGTGCAAAGGTGCATTGCCCTTAAGCGGGATTGCACTTTGCACTTCGTGGTGCAAAGGTGCAATCGGGTCGCTTTGCACTTGCACCTTTGTGTAGGTGGTGCCGTCTCGACTAACGAGCCCGTCGCCAACAAGGGCGGCCAATGCGTTGCGGACGCTGCCGTCCTTGGGCTGTCTGCCGACGAGTCCGGCGATCTCCGAGAGTCGCAGCGGCGTACCGTTCATGGCGTCGAGGATCTGGTCCGAAAGCATCGCTCTCACCGGCTGCGCTGGCTGTGCCGGTCCGTTGTCCTCGGGCGGCTCGGCTCGATCGATCAGGACGCGACCGCGATCGATAGCGAGGCGTAGCCATATCCGCTCGGGCTCGGCGGCGACGCGCATCTTGCGACACGCGAGGAAGCGGCGGGTCGTGTCTTGATCGCCCTCATGGCGGCCAAGGTGCCAGAGGACGTCTACGGAATCGCGAATGGAGCTTGCACCGCGAAAGTCCTTGCCTGCCTTATTCGTGTGGTGGATCAGTAGGCCAGCGGGTCCGAGTTCGTGGAAGAGGCGCCTCAGCGGGTCGATTACGCTGGATGTCTGCTTTGTGTCATTCTCGTCCAGTCCCGGCGTGAGCGAACGGAATGAGTCGAGGACCACGAGGTCGGGGCGATGCTCCAGGATTGCCTCGCGCAGCAGGTCGAGGTGGGTACGAAGATCGAAGCCGCTCGCGTCGATTACCTGCACCCCGGTAGCTGGCATCCCGAGGGTATGGACGCGTCTCCATATCTCGTGTTCGCCGTTCTCGCCGTCGAGATACAGGGTCGTACCCTTCTCGCACGCGATGGCGGCGATTTCCCCGCCTTCGCGGATCGCACATGCCAGGGCCGCCGCCAGAAGTGACTTACCATCGCCGCCGGGTGCAAAGAGCGCCGCGAGTGACGCGCGCGGCAGCACCGGCGGCGCAAGCCAAGGTACCGGCGGGGGCGGTTCGCCGACCATCGCCACCATGTCGAGGTAGCGGAGCGGCGAAGCCGCCGCCGACGTTGACGTGTCGAGCTGGGCCGCGCCGATCATGCCGCCACCCGCCGAAGCGTGGCGACGATTTCACTCTCGGCGCAGCCACGATGGCACGCGAGCTCTGCGCGCGGTGCATGGCCGGCGAAACGGACGCTCAGCGGGCCGTCACAGACCGGGCAGACCACGACGCAGGTGTCCGCATCGATGTAAAAGAATCGGGCGGCCGGTGTAAACCGGTCAAGCGCATCGAGCAGGCGGCTACGGAATCTGTAGCTCTCCTCGGGGAGCGCGCGCATGCTCATCGCGCCACCTTGGGGTGACACGCCGCGCAGGTCCACGGACCCGCCGCGAAACGCATCCGGTGGTCACAGCGTCGGGGATCGATGCAGGGCGCTACATGATCGGCCGGTTCACCCGGCGCAGGTTCGTCGCCGCTACTGTCGGCGGAGTCGGAGCCGCCGCCCGCAGTACGGCTGGCGGTCCGTCGCGCTCGCGGGCGTCCTGCTCCACGGCGACGCGGGGTCTGGCGGGTGGTAGACGGTCCTACCTGCACCGCCACGGGGAGGATGTGATGAACCTCGACGGTCACGGCCAGCGGCGGGCGACGTACTCCGTGAGGGCGTGGCGGTCGTGACGCATTCTGCGCTTGTATGCGCTCAAGGTGTTCCTCTGGGGTCATGTCCTCAAGCGGGTGGCGATCATGCGTATAGAACGCTCTTGAGCGAGGCGCGGAGCGACGGCGATCTAGTTCATCGGCGACATTCGGTCCAGCGTCGGGGCCGATATGGATGGACCGTAGGGTTATCCCAGGGCGATCTGCGAGGCGTGACTCCGTAACCGTGACGCCGGGGATGGGTTCAACGGGCTCGACTTCTCGGCGGGTCCGCTGGCGACGCAGGGCGGCGTCAATGTCGGCTGCGCTGGGCGTGGTGCCCTCGGCGGCCTTGCGTGTCCCCATCTTCATTCCCATCGGTCCCGGCAGTGTATAGGGCACCCAGGATGGAGCCGTCTCACACGCTTCGACCAGAACCCAAAAAGCCGCCCCCGGACAGGAATCGGGGGACGGCTTTAGGGACCGATGCATTGCGACCGAAGACGCAAGTTGATGGTACTGGCTCCCCCGGCGGGACCGGGCCTGCATGGCGGTGGTCGGGACGGGCAAACTTGCCCTGGGGTCAGGGTGCAAAGTGCAATCGCCCCTAAGGGGGTTTGCACCTTTGCACCTTTGCAGCGGCATCGCGGACACGAGCCTTGTCCAAGGTGTGGGAGCCTGGGGACCCGCACCTATACCTTCCCCGGTCTCAACAGCGGCAGCGCTCGCATTGAGGTCGGGCAAGTGTCGAATCCGAGGCTCTGACTGCGCCCGAGGGTTTGGGCGTATGCGCCTAAACCCCGTGAAAACGCCGGTAATCGCGGGCTATCTGGCCCACTGTCGCAACATGGCGACGCGGGCCGGAAACCCAGTATTCATGCGGGTTTCCGGCCCTTCACGCACTCCCGACCGGGACGCTTGCCATGCAGAAGGTCGAGGGTTCGAATCCCTTCAGCCGCTTTCGCGAACTCGACGGGTTGTCAAGCTCCCCTCAACGAGTAAGCAATCCGCCATCCCCGCAGCACGGGCACCAGCAGCGCGGCAAGCGGTCCGGCCGAGCGCATCAGCCGCACGCTCAGCGGTCTCATCTCTAACGTGACCACACTGTCCTTGGACAGATACATTGCGACCATCGCCCCCAAGATCACCGCGTGGCGC
>Ga0105240_10006183_pt1 | contig 17642 bp, 18 predicted proteins | sample KBSC54metaG_FD_80426 | JGI IMG/M metagenome (GOLD analysis project Ga0105240, IMG submission 80426) | Corn rhizosphere microbial communities from Kellogg Biological Station, Michigan, USA - KBS C5-4 metaG | ecosystem: Host-associated > Plants > Roots > Rhizosphere > Soil | place: Michigan, USA...
CGCTCACTGAAGTCGACAAGGAAATCAAGGAGTCCGAGCGCCGGCGGATCGAAAGCGGATCGCAGCTGCTCGAGCGCGTGGCGGCGCTCGATACAGCCGGTCAGCACCTGCGCACCGAAACCGCGCGTCTCGTCGACGCCCTCAAGCGACCCGGCGTGCGCGGCCGCTGGGGCGAGCTGCAACTCAAGCGAGTCGTCGAGCTCGCCGGCATGATCGAGCACTGCGACTTCGAGGAGCAGCAAACGCTGACGGCCGAAGACCGCCGCATGCGTCCCGACGTGATCGTGCAGCTGCCCGGCGGCAAGTATGTCGTGATCGATGCGAAGGCGCCGCTCGATGCGTATTTGAAAGCCATCGAGGCGCCCGACGAGGCCGCGCGCCAGCAGCTGCTTGCGGACCACGCACGGCAAGTGCGCACGCACCTGGTGCAGCTCGCGTCCAAAGGCTACGCCGCGCACGTGCAGCCGAGTCCCGATCTCGTCGTGATGTTCCTGCCCGGCGAAATGTTTTTCAGCGCCGCGCTCGAGCAGGATCCGTCGCTCATCGAGTTCGGCGCGTCGGGTATGGCGCAGCGTGTGATTCCGGCGAGCCCTACCACGCTCATCGCTCTCTTGCGCGCTGTCGCGTACGGCTGGCAGCAGCAGGCGATGGAAGAAAACGCCCGTCAAATCAGTGAGCTTGGCCACAACCTGTACGAAGCGATCGGGAAGCTCGGCGTGCACTTCGACAAGCTGGGCGGCCGCCTCAAGTCGAGCCTCGAAGCGTACAACGATGCGGTGGGATCGCTCGAAGGCAACGTGCTGATCAAGGCCCGGAAATTCAAGGAGCTCCAGGCGACCAACGGCGCCGAGGAGCTGAAGACGATGGAAGTGATCGACCGCGTGCCGCGCGTGCTGCAGGCGCCGGAACTCACCGAGGGATTGCCTTTTGGCGATCCGGCAGACGTCGTCGAAGTCGAATGACGCGGTGGTTCGGTAGCGCACTGCTCAAAGATCGCGTGGCGCTCGTTACGGGCGGCGGCACGGGGATTTGCCGCGGCATCGCGCACGCGCTGGCGCGCGCCGGGTGCGACGTCGCCATCACCAGCCGCAAACAGGAGCATCTCGATCCCACGGTAGAGGAGCTCCGCGATCTTGGCGTTCGCGCGCACGGCGTGGCCGGAGATGTTCGCGACCATGCGGCAGTGGACGCCGTTGTGGCGCAATCAGTCGAGGCGCTCGGGCGGCTCGACATTCTCGTGAACGGCGCCGCCGGAAATTTCGTCTGCGAGGCGGAGAAGCTCTCGCCAAACGGATTCGGCACCGTGATCGACATCGATCTGAAAGGCACGTTCAACGTGTCGCGCGCCGCGCTTCCGCACCTGAAAGCGCGCGGCGGGGCCATTCTCAACATCAGCGCCACCCTTCAACTGCTCGGCACCGCGGGCCAGGCGCATGCAGCGGCCGCCAAGGCGGGCGTCGACTCGCTCACGCGAACGCTCGCGGTGGAGTGGGGGCCCTACGGCATTCGCGTGAACGGCCTCGCGCCGGGGCCGGTCGAAGGCACCGAAGGCGTGCGGCGGCTCACCAACGACGCGTCGCAGAAAGCGATTCTCACGCAGTGCCCGCTCGGCCGGCTCGCCACGATCGACGAAGTCGCGAGCGCGGCCGTCTTTCTCTGTTCGGATGCTTCGTCGTTCGTCACCGGCACGACGCTCGTTATCGACGGCGGGTTGTGGCTGCGGTCGGCGCGCGTGCTCGGAGGCGAATGACGCAGATCGCGCTGCCGCTGGATCCGCAGGTCGATTTCATCCGCCATCCGCGCGCGCGTCGTTACGTCGTGCGCGTCCGCCCGGACGGCTCGGTGCGTGTGACGATGCCGCGATGGGGATCGAAGCGCGACGCCGAGGCATTTGCGCGCGAATCGCGCCACTGGATCGACAAGCAGCTCTCGCGCGTGGTCGCGGAACGTCGTGCTGCCGGCGCCGGTCCGTCGCCAGCGGAAATTCGACGGCACCGCCGCGTCGCCGACGAGACGCTGCCGCCGCGTCTCTACGAACTCGCGGCGCGCGTCGGCCTGAAAGTCGCGGGCGTTTCAATTCGCGATCAGCGCTGGCGTTGGGGTTCGTGTTCGCCGAACGGCCGCATCTCGCTCAACTGGCGGCTGGTGAGAATGCCCGACTGGGTGCGCGACTATGTGATCATCCACGAGCTGATGCATCTCAAGCGGATGGATCACTCGCGCGCCTTCTGGAAGCTCGTGGCCGATGCCTGCCCGCGATACGAAGAGGCTCGCCGCTGGCTTCGCCAACACCAGGCGGGCCTCGCCTAGCCGCGCGAACAAGGGTTGTTTAATCGCTGCCGCGCGAGAAGACGCGCTTCACGTCAAGCCCGAACGACGGATCGTTTCTCGTTCCGGAAATCTTGAGCGGCACGACGGTTCGCCCGTCGCGCCGGAACAGCGGGTCGACGATCTTCAGCAACAGCGATTTCACCCCGGTCGTCATCTGCGAGACTTTCGCATCCATGATGAGCTGTCCGCTGAAAGCCAGCGACTGCGGCCTGAGCGCGTACTGGCCCGAGATGTCCACCAACGCGCCAGGCACATCGAACGTGACACGCGGCACGTGCAGGCGGCCCTTCTCGAGCGCAAAAGTCCCCGCGAATATGGACGTGACCTTGCGCGTATCCGCCGGCTCGTCCTTGATCTTTCCGCTCGCGCGGCGGCTCAGCTCGTTGATCTTCTGCTGCACGCCGGCGTCTGTGAACCGTCCGCCGCGGATTTCGAACGACCCGTTCAATTTGATCTTCTCGACGATGTCCTGATCGCCGGGCGGAATTTCAAGCTTCGTATGCAACGTGAGCGCGCCAACCATTGGTGCGGCTGGCGTGTTGATCGCGAGGCGCATTACATCTTCGATGCGGCCTTTTTCCATTACGACGTTCACGCGCAGGAGGCGCCCCTTCACGCGTTTCACATCGTAGACGCCGCCGCGCGCCCGGAGGGAGGTGTTGAGAAATGACGCGTCGACCTGCTCGATCATCGTGTCGCCGTTCAAGGCATCCACGACAGCCGTGTATTTCGACTTGAGCGCTATCGGATGTTGCGCGAGCGCGATCGAGAAATCCGGCGTGTCGGTGTCGCCGGTCACGCGAAGGGTTCCGAGCGTGCCCAGGTACGAACCGCGCGCCGAAGTCATGCCGGAAATACCGTTGAACACGCTGAGGTCCGCGTGCTGCAATGTGAACTCGCCAGCGATCGGCGTGTCGCCGGGTTCGTCGGCATCCCACGGTCCGAAACGTCCTGTTGTATCGATTTGTCCGGGGGGCACGCCGTTCGCGATCAGTGAGTGGAAGGGCATCGGACGATCCGTCGAGACGTCGTGCAGCCGCAGCTGGTGCATCGACCACACTTTCGGCGAGTCCGCCGGGTCTCGAGGAATCACAACCATCCGAGCCTGATCGGCCACGAGCTGATCGATGGTGAATTGATCGACGAACCCCTTCGGCCTGGGCGGTGTTGCCGCGGCACGCTGCGCGCGCGCGAGCGCGGCCTGCTCGTCCTCCTGCATCTGGCGGAGGTCTTGCGCAGATGTCTTCTCGGGGTTCGGTGGAATTTCCAGATCGAGTCCTTCGACGACGACCTCTCCGATGTGGCGATGCGCGAGCGAGACGAGGCTCGAGCGCACCGTGAACTTCCGGATCGAGATGAGCGGCGGCATGTCGGTGCGCCCTTTGTGCCGCACGATCAGGCCGGTCCCGACGATGTGGAGCTCAGGGGCGAGCCGGAGCGACAAGCTCCCAAGCTCCACCTGGCTGTTCAGCTTTTGCGCCAACCCGACTTCGACGCGGCGGCGGAGCGTTTCCGACGACCACGGAACGCGCGCGGCCGCGACGAGTATCGCGAACGCCGCAAAGACTCCTGCGACGATGCTCAGAATCACCCAGGTGCGTCGGCGTAGCGCCATCCCACCGACTCAACAGCATTTCGCGTGCCGTTCGTAAGGAGTTCGCAAACTCGGCCGTGTTACCATCCGCCGTGCGATTTCGGCTGACGACGATCGTTCTGGCGCTTATGTGCGCCGCCCCGGCATTCGGCCAGCCGCAGCCGGCGCCGGCCGCAGCCGTTCCGGCGCCTGACTCGTCAACGCCCGCCGACCGAACGCCCGAGTACGATCGTTTTCACGAGTTCATCCGCAACACGATCAAGTCGCCCATGTTTCACATCGAGGCGATTGGCGCCGGCGCAATCGATCAGGCGAATCACTTTCCCAAAGAGTGGGACGAGACGAGCGGGGCGGTTCCCAGGCGGATGGCCGCCCGGTTCGGCCAGTCCTTCGCATCCAGCATCGTCGAGGCGAGCCTCGCGGAGGCATTCAACTATCGCGTTGGATACGAGCGCTGTTCGTGCACCGGCGGACTGCGCCGGCTGGGTCACGCCGTCGTGCATACCTTCGTGGTGAGTCGCGTGCGCGGCGGAGACGCGCTCAATACACCGTTCCTGGTGTCGAGGTACTCCACGGCCGCGCTCGCGAAGGCGTGGTATCCGGAAAGCTACAAGATGGGCGACGTGGTGTCGCAGGCGACGTTTTCCCTCGGGTCAGCGGTTGGCTTGAACATCCTCGACGAGTTCGGGCCGGACATGCTGCACGTTCTTCACCTTCACTGATGCGCATCATCAACAGAACCGCGGTGACGATCGTCGGCGAGCAGCCGTACGTCGATTGGACACAGTCGCGCGACGCCGACTTCAACAAGAGCTCGCTCACCGTCGCACGCACGAAGGCGTACGGATCGGCGTTCCTGCTTCCAGAATTCGATCTCGAAGAGGATCTGCAGGAATGGGTCGAGGAAAACTTCGCCTGGCTCTTCGAGTTTCAGTTGTCCGCGTGGACGGAAGACGAATCCGCGTGGCCGCCTAAGCGCGACCTGAAAACGTTTCGTGAGTGGTTCCGCGTGGACATTCACAGCGTCGTCGTGGACGTGGCCGACGAGGACATAGACGGCGAGGACATGTAGAGGAGGTTGCATGCGTAGGTTCGCGACGGCGGCATTCGCGGCCGTTCTTTGTGTAGCGCTCGTGCACGCGGAAACTGCGGTGGAGAACAGCGTCGAAACGCAGTTTCAGCTCGACCTGCACGTTCCAGACGCCGCGCTCGCGGCGCTCCTGCCGAGCGGATGGACGTCGAACGTGTCCGCTCAGGGCCCGGCGAAGGACATGAACATGCGCGTGATCTTCATCGATCGCGTCACCATCAATGGACCTGACGGGCGTCCGCTGGGAAAAGGATCGAGCCGTCTCGTGTGGCTCACGGCGCCGGTCAAGGATCCGTCAGGCGCAAACGCGCAGATGATCTTGAGCGGTCTCACCGACAATCCCGATGACGCGCCGGGGCCGTTCGGCGTGTACCTGCCCGCCGTGCAGCACGCAATGGCGCGGCAGACCGCGGCCGCCGGTGCCGGTCCTGTGATGCAACAGGAAGCCTGGGCGTTCACCGCGGCGACAGGCGAGCACGTCGAGATGGCGATCAAGTACGAGCGCGCCTCGGCGGCCCGTCGCGCGGCATCGGACACAAAGTACTACTCTGCGAAAACGCCGACGTTCTTCCAGATTTCGCGGCAGGAACAGGAACTCGACATCCTGCGCAACGTCACGACGAACCCGCCCGATCGCGTGAAAGAGTTTTCGCTCAAGGCTGGCGGCGGCAGCTACGCGAAACTGTTCGACGGCACCGAGAAAGTTCTGAGCTGGGACAACATCATCTGGATCAACCGCGCCGTTCTGCTTCCATAACCACCATGCTCACGCACATCGTCTGCTTCAAGTACAAAGCCGACACGACGGACGCCGTTCGCCGGGATCACGTGTCGCGGCTGACCGGCCTCGCCGCGCTGCCGGGCATCATCGATCTCAAGGCCGGCGCGGACGTCGTTCGCTCTCCGCGCTCCTACGACACCGGCCTGATCGTCCGCTTCAAGGATCGCGCGGCGCTCGACACGTACCAGAACAATCCTGCGCACGTGCCCGTCGCGCAGCACGGCGCATCCCTCTGCGATCACATCGTCGCCGTCGATTTCGAAGAGTAGGGTGCGCCAGGGCCTTGGCCCTGCACGCGGATCACGGGATCATCGACGGCGAAGGCGTGAAGCTGTACAAGTGGCGGCCGACGATTTCCTGGATGACGACCGTGGCGTGTTCTTTCAGGATGTCGTCGGGATCGACGTCCTTCTGCCACAAGTACACCGCGCGGCTGAAGTGCTCGGATAGAAACGGCACAAGGGCGTTGGCGAACGAGTCGCGGAAGATCACGGCGCGCGGCTGGTTCGAGCCGGGGATCTCCGTGACGAGGCGGCCAATCGACTCGCGCGGGTTCACGTCTTTCGGCTCGATCACGCGCGCGCGGCGCGGACGCCTGGGCACGAGCGGCAGCGCGTCCTCGTGCAGCACGTGCGTGAGCCCCATCATGCCGGCGAGATCCTGTCCGTCGATCTGCTCCGACGGCGCATCGAAATCGGAGCGCTGCCAGGGCTCGCCCACTGCCGGATTCTGCGCATTCAGCGCACGGATGATCGGCTGATACGCCGCAAAGGCGCCGCGATCGTTCCAGTGTGTGTCGGTGAGGTAGTAAATGCGCTCCTCGGTTTTGGCGTGCATCAGCTCCGGGCGAACGTCGACGGCGACGCGCGTGTCCGACACGGCGCCGTACAGCTGCGCGATCCGCGGCACCGGCGAGAGTTGCTGGACGGTTTCAGGAAATTCCTCGGGGTAGATCTCATACTTGTCCGGCACGGCGACGAACACGTACGCGATGCCATGGCGTTCGCACCAGTCGCGCGTTTTCACGATCGACTCCCTCCACGTCGTCAGCTCCTTCTCGTCGAACGCGCGCACGTTCGCGTAGTCGTCCAGGCTTTCGTCGGCAGCGAAGAAAAGAAAATCGTCCTTGCCGAGCACGACGGACGAAGTCGGCGACACGCCCAGCGCGAAGTACCGCGTCTCGCCGAACCATCGCACCATGTCCTTCCGAAACGCGAAGTGATCCGTGAACCAGCTGGCGAAACCGCTGGCAAACCCCGTCAGGCCGCTCCAGCCGGCCGTGAGATGAGGAAACGCCGCGAGCTGCCGATTCTCGGACGCCTGATCGCCGCCTTCGATCCCTGCGATCGTACCGAGGAGAGGCACGCCCAGCGCCGCGACGAACGCCGCCGCGACGATCGTGTTCGAGACGCGTTGATGGGTGCGCGCGGACATCAGAACCGGAAATAGATGAACGGGTTGTAGCTGCCGGCGGCGCATTGCACCACGGCGAGCGCCAGAATCGCGCACAACGCGGCAGCGGCCGCGAAATCCACGGCGCCGGCCGCAGCGTTGGCGCGAAGCGTTCGACGCCACGTTTCAGCAATCGGGACGATCGGAATCGATCCGATCGCGCCCGCGGCGATGGCGAGCACGACATCCGGCGTCAGGAACCAGCCGAGCGTGAATTGCGCCGGCTCCGGCGCCGCCAGGCCGCTCATCGCTTTGAGGTACAGGACCGCCGCGCCGAGTGAATCGGCCCGAAAGAACACCCAGCCCACCATCACGACGAGCATCACGTACACGTGGCGCACGGTGGGCCGCAGGTGCTTCATCACATCAGCGAGGCCGCGCCGCTCGAGGACGAGAAACAGACCGTGAAAGAGGCCCCACACGACGAAATTCCAACTGGCGCCGTGCCAGAGGCCGCACAGGAAGAAGATCGCCACGAGGTTGAAGTACGTCCGCGCCGGCGAGATCCGGCTTCCGCCAAGCGGGATGTACACGTAATCGCGGAACCACGACGACAGTGAAATGTGCCAGCGGCGCCAGAATTCCTGGATCGTGTCCGAAATGTACGGCCACAGAAAATTCTCGGGAAACCTGAAGCCGAACATGCGGCCCAGGCCAATCGCCATGTCCGAATAGCCGGAGAAGTCGAAATAAATCTGCAGCGTGTAGCAGACGATGCCGAGCCACGCGTGGGGAGCGCTCAACTGGCTCGCGGGCATGGCGAAGATCTGGTCGGCCGGGGCCGCGACGACGTTCGCGATCAGCACTTTCTTGCCGAGTCCGATCACGAATCGGCGCACGCCGTACGCGAAATCGCCAAACGCAATCCGGCGCGATGCCAACTGATCGGCGATCTGCCGGTACCGGATGATCGGGCCCGCGATCAACTGCGGAAAGAGCAGGAGATACAGCGCCGCGTGGACCGGGCTCTTCTGTGCCGATGCGTCGCGGCGATATACGTCAACCACGTACGAAATTGCATGGAACGTGAAGAACGAGATGCCGATTGGCAGAAGAATGCGCGGCACGACGATCGGATGGACGCCGAGCGCGAGGAACATGGCGTTGATGTTGGCGCCGAAGAACCCCGTGTACTTGAACACGACGAGGACGAGGAGGTCGATGCCAACGGCGAGCGTGAGGAATCGCTCGGCGCGGCCGGCAACATCGCGCGCCCGGTCGATCGCGATCGCCATCCAGTAGTTGAAGGCGATCGAGGCGATCATGAGCCACGTGAAGGCGCCGCCGCCTTTCGCGTAGAAGATCAGGCTTGCGACGAGAAGCAGCGCGTTGGCGTACCCGGCATGCGTGGAAGAGCGGCGGAGGAGCGCCGGCGCAAACATCAGCGCCAGCAGCACCGGGAGGAACAGGAAGAGAAATGTCGGCTCGGTGAACAGCACCTACTGTTTCGTGAAGATCAGGATGTGCTGGCGCGGCAACCGCTCGTCAACTTTCGTCAGCGTGAAGTGCTGCGCCTCGACTTCCATTTTCGCGTCGGCCACGGTCATCTTGTGGGCGAGCTGAATCGGGATCGTCGGGTCTTCCTTCCGGTATTCGACGAGGACCATGCGGCCACCCGTTTTCAGCGCGTCGCGCAGGTGGTCCACCATCGCCACGGGCCGCTGGAACTCGTGATACACGTCCACCATCAACTCGAGATCGAGCGTGCCGGCAGGAAGCTTGGGGTCGTCGACGGTGCCGAGCACCGGCACGATGTTCGTGAGCTTCTGCCGGGTCATGCGCACGCGCAGCAGGTCGAGCATCTCGGGCTGGATGTCCTCTGCGTAGACCTTCCCGGTCGGGCCGACTTTCCTGGACAGCTTCTCGCTCATGAATCCCGACGCGGCGCCCACGTCGGCGACGATGTCGCCGCGCTGCACGTTCAGAGCGGCGATCGCATCGTCAGGCTCTTCTTCTTCTTCACGTTCGGGGCGATCCAGCCAGTCGGCGCCTTGGTAGCTCATGACGCCGGCGAACACGCGCCCGCTGATCGGGTGCGAACCCGGCTGCTGCGCCGACACCGCGAGCGTGACGCCGAAAACCAGCAGGGCGGCGTGCGCGCCGGGATGAAGAGTTCGCATGTGGCTAGAATATCAAGTAATGACCTCACCCACGTCGACTCCTTTGACCCCCGCCCGGTTGTGGAAGCGCATGACGCTCGAGCAGCGCATCGCCGCCGCGCACGCTTTCTGGCTCGACGACCAGGCCGGGAACGAACAGATGCAGGCGGTGTTTCTGATCGCGCAGCAAAAAAAATTCCGGCCGAAATCGGTCGTGGGGCTCGACGAGGACCGCAAGTCGCGGCACCTCGCCACGATCGTGAACCTGCCGGATGCGGTGGCCGGCCGCGCGCTGATCGCGTATCACCTCGTCGAGCAGCGGCCGATGATGGGCGCATTTCTCGACGCGCTCGGCATCGCCCACGACAACGGATTGATCAACGAGGAGAACGTCGCGCCAGACGCGACGAAGATCAAGCCGGCCGTGGACGCCATCGCCGCGCAGTATCCGGCGGAAGACGTATCGCTCTATCTGAATACCCTTTTCTGCCAGGATCCTGAAACGTGGAAGGCGCTCGCCGACGTCCCCGAGCGACACGAATGACGATCGACCCTGAGGTCCGCAGAAACGCGCCCATCCGCGAGTTCTCGGGTGAACGGCCTTTGAGGCAGCTGGGTCAGGCAGTCGGAAGCAGGACTTCGAACGTCGTACCTTCGCCGAGCGTGCTCGTGAAACCCACGGAGCCGCCCGCGTCCTTCGCGATGCTGTAGACGATCGCCAGGCCGAGGCCCGCGCCCTTTGCTGGATCCTTCGTGGAGAAGAAGGGATCGAACACGTGCTCCTGGTTGTCGGGCGAAATGCCGGCGCCGTTGTCGCGTACGAGAAGCCGCGCGTAGCGTCCAGCCGAGAGACCGTGGAAACGCGTGAGAGCGGCGCCGTCGAGCGTCACTTCGTCCGCCTGCACCTCGATGCGCCCGCCGTCGCGGACGGCCTCGCGCGCGTTGAGCACGAGGTTCATCATCATCTGTTCGATCTGTCCCGGCACCATCCGCACCTTCGGAGCAGGAGCGGGCGTGCGCAGCTCGAGCTCGATGTCGCCTGAAAGCCGCTTGAGCATGTGATCGAAGCTGCTCACCACGTCCTGCAGATCGAGCACTTCTGGTACGACGCCCTGGCCCGGACTGCTGAACGCGAGCAGTTGCCGTGTGAGCGAGGCCCCACGCTCGGCGGCGGACGTAATCTCGTCGAGGTCCGCTTTCATTGCATCGCCATGCTTGATGCGAAGCTGGAGAAGGTCGGCGTTGCCAAGAATGGCGGCGAGCACGTTGTTGAAATCGTGCGCGATGCCGCGCGCAAGCCGGCCGACGGCTTCCATCTTCTGCGCCTGGCGCACTTCCTCGTCGCGCGCGCGCTTGGCCGTGACGTCCTCGACGATCCCTTCGAAGCAGTCGACGCCGTCGATTTCCACGGCCCGCGCAGCAACGTGCGCGGTGATGTGCGTGCCCTCCTTCCGCTTCCAGTCGATCGAGACCGCGATGGCCCGCGTCCCGGAGGCGCGCGCTTCGTCGATGATGCGCTGGCGATCCTCCGGAGTCGCATAGATGTCGCGCATGTTGATCACCCGCAGCTCGTCGGGCGAGTCGTAGCCGAGCATGCGCGCGAAGGCCGGGTTCGCGTCGAGCACGTGGCCCTCGACAGTCGTGCGGTAGATACCGTAGAGCGCGCCGTGGATGAGCGATCGGTACCGCTCCTCCGACGCGCGCAGCCGATCTTCCGCGATCCTCTGGCGGGTCACATCGCGGTAATTGAGCACGATCGCGCGGAGCGGTCCGTCAAGGCGATTCACGACCGTCGATTCGACGTAGCGCCACGATCCGTCCTTGTGCCGGACGCGGCACGTATACCGCACGGGCGCGCCAGGCGATCCGATGACGTGGCTGAAGGCGTTCACCACGGTTTTGCGATCGTCGTCGTGCACGAGGTCGAGGCCGCTGCGTCCGATGCGCTCCTCGGGCGTGTACCCGAGCACCTGCGCGGCGGACGGCGAGACGTAGCGAAAGATGCCGCTCGCATCGAGAAGCGTGAACACGTCGGCGCAGCTCTCGATGAGCGCCTGGAAAAGCGACGCGTCGATGCCCGCACGCGGCTCTGTCATCGGCGTGGTTCATTCTACACAGGACGCCGCGCCGGAGCTGAAGCTCCGGCCTACGGGCGCCATGCTGTCGAACCTTTGGATCGGTAGACCGGAGCTTCAGCTCCGCCGACCCCAAAGTACAATTACGCGTGCGGAAACCGGCAGTTCTGATCACGGGCGCTGGAGGGGAAATCGGCCACGCGCTGCTTACGCGCCTCTCGGCCGATGGGCGCGCGCTCATCACGCTCGACGTCCGTCCCCTCGACGCCGCCCTCGCGAAGCTGGCGGTTCGCGAATTCACCGGCTCGATCACGGATGCGAGCGTGCTCGATCGCATCCTCGCCGAGTTCGAAGTCGGCTGCGTCTTTCATCTCGCCGCGCTCCTCTCGACACGCGCGGAGTTCACGCCGCTGAACGCGCACGACGTGAATGTCTCCGGTACGCTCAACCTGCTCGAGTTCGCGCAGCGGCAGGGCGAGTCGCACGGCCAGCCCGTCGTGTTCGTGTACCCCTCGTCCATCGCGGTCTATGGATTGCCCGATCGCGACACGAAGGCACGCGCCGGCAAGGTCGCCGAAGACGCCTACACGCATCCGCAGACGATGTACGGGTGCAACAAGCTGTACTGCGAAGAGCTCGGACGCTATTACACACGGCACTACAAACAGCTGTCGGTGGACGTCACGCCGCGCGTCGATTTCCGGGCCGTCAGGTTCCCCGGGCTCATTTCGGCGACGACGCTGCCTTCGGGCGGGACCTCCGACTATGCGTCCGAGATGATCCACGCCGCCGCGAAAGGCGAGCCGTACGAATGCTTCGTGCGGCCGGACACCACGATTCCGTTCATGGCGATGCCCGACGCCGCCAGCTCGCTCCTGCGCCTCGCGGCGAGCCCGCGCGCCGCGTTGACGCGCACGGCCTACAACGTCGCTGCGTTCAGCCGGTCGGCGGCCGACATTCGCGACACCGTCGTGCGAGCGTTTCCGCAGGCGGTAATCACGTATAAAATTGATGCCAAGCGCCAGGGGATCGTGGACTCCTGGCCGGCGGAGGTTGATGCCTCGGCGGCGCGGGCCGATTGGGGCTTCGAGCCTGCGTACGATTTCGCGCGCGCCTTTCGCGACTATCTCATCCCGACGATCGGCCAATACTACGCATCATGATTTCCGCCACTGCCTTTGCGCCCGCCACGGTGTCCAACGTCGCCTGTGGATTTGACGTGCTCGGTTTCGCGCTCGACGCGCCCGGCGACGAAGTCACGGCCCGTCTCACCGAGGGCGGCGTCACGATCGCGGACATCATCGGCGACGGCGGCCGTCTGCCTCGCGAAGCGGCGAGGAACACGGCGGGTGTGGCGGCGCTCGCGCTGCTCACGACGCTCGGCGCGCGCAAGGGCGTCGCGCTCACGATCACGAAGGGCCTTCCGCTATCGAGCGGCCTTGGCGGCAGCGCCGCGAGCGCCGCCGCAGCCGTCGTTGCAGTGGATGCGCTGCTCGGCGCGCACGCCTCCACCGACACGCTGATCGCGTGCGCGCTCGAAGGCGAGCGGCTGGGCGCCGGTTCCGCGCACGCCGACAACATCGCGCCGTGTATCTGCGGCGGATTTGTGCTCGTGCGGCGGGCAAGTCCGCCCGATGTGCTGCGGCTTCCGGTACCGCGCGGCCTCACGGCCGTCGTCGTGCACCCCGATCTGGAAATTGAAACGGCGCGCGCACGCGCGCTTCTGGGCGACACGGTGCCGCTGCAGGACGCCGTGAAGCAATGGGCCAACATGGGCGCCCTCATCCACGGTCTTCACACGGGCGACTTCGCCGTGATCGCGCGATCGCTCGAAGACACGATCGCCGAGCCGCGTCGTGCGTCGCTCGTTCCCGGCCTGGCGATGATCAAGCGCGCCGCATGTGACGCGGGCGCGCTCGGGTGCAGCCTGTCCGGATCGGGGCCGTCGCTCTTCGCGCTCTGCGAAAACGCCGACATCGCGGTTCGCGTGGCCGAGGCGATGACCGCGACCGTGCGCGCGCAAATCGGTGGCGAGCCGCAGACCTACGTGTCGCCCATTGCCTCGCGCGGCGCGCGCGTCCTGTCCACATGCGCTTCCTGACCACGCGCGCCCCGATCGGGTCGCGCGGCGGCGTGTCGTTCTTCACGGCGCTCATCGAGGGCCTCGCGCCCGACGGCGGCCTGTACGTGCCCGAAGCGATCGAGCCGTGGACCGCAGACGAAATCGCGCGGCTGCCGAACCGCACGTTGTCGGAAGTCGCGTATCGCGCGCTGCGTCCGTACACGCGCGCGGAGCTCGACGCGACGACGCACGAAGCCGTCGTGGTCGAGGCGCTCAATTTCGACATTCCGCTCGTTGAAGTGGAGCCGGGAATTTTCGCGCTGGAGCTCTTCCACGGTCCGACGCTCGCCTTCAAAGACGTGGGCGCCCGCACGATGGCGCGGCTGATGGCGTCGCTCGACACCGCGGACGAGCCGCTCACCGTGCTGGCGGCCACATCGGGCGACACCGGCAGCGCCGTCGCCCATGCCTTTCACGGCGTGCCGCATACACGCGTCGTCGTGCTGTATCCCGACGGGCGTGTCAGCCCGACGCAGGAAGCACAGCTGACGATGTTCAACGCCGAGCAGGGAAACGTGCGAGCCTTCGCCGTCGCCGGCAGCTTCGACGATTGCCACATGCTGACGAAGCACGCGTTCGGCGACGCCTCGATCCGCAAGCATGTTCGGCTGACGTCGGCCAATTCGGTCAACATCGGCCGGCTGCTGCCGCAGATGGTGTACTACTTTCACGCGGTGGCCGGCGTGCGCCGGCAGTTTCCGGCCGCCGAGATTACCGTGTGCACGCCGAGCGGAAATTTTGGAAATCTGACGGCCGGGTTGATCGCGAAGCGAGCGGGGCTGCCGGTCGCACGTTTCGTGGCGGCGACCAACGTCAACGACGTCGTGCCCGCGTACCTGGCGACAGGCCGCTTCGAGCCGCGCGCCTCGGTGCAGACAATCGCGAACGCGATGGACGTGGGAAACCCGAGCAACTTCGAGCGGATGTTGTGGCTGTACAAGAACGACTTGAACGCGATGCGCCGCGACATTGCGGCGAGTCATTACACCGATTCAGACGTCCGTACGACGATCCGCACAGTGTTCGAGCAGCGCGGGTATCTGCTCGATCCACACAGTGCGATCGCCTACATGGGCATCAAAGACCATTTGAGCCAGGTCGGACGCGTCGGCGAACGCGGCCGCGTCGGTGTGTTTCTGGCCACGGCGCACCCGGCGAAGTTTCGCGAGATCGTCGAGCCGATCATCGGGCGCGCGATCGACATGCCCGCGCCGCTGGCGGACGCGTTGTCGCGCCCGCCGGGAATTTTGCGCATGCCCGCGTCGCTCGATGCGGTGGCTGCCGCGCTTTGTGCCTGAGCCTCCGTTCAATTACCGCGCTGACATCCTGGAGGCGCTCAGCCGGCACGGCGCGCAGCCGACCGAGCGCACGCCGCCCGCGCTCGTGCACGAGTTCGTGAGCGATCTCTATCGGTTTGAGATTCGCCGTCTCCGTTCGCAGCTGCTGCAGAAGGCATTTCCGAAACGCGAGTACGCCGGAAGAGTGGTACAGCTCCGAATGCGTTACAGGATCATCAGCCTCAGGCCGGAAGAATGGATCCAGTAGGCCGGACGGCTTTCAGCTCCGGTGTGTACGCGGACGTCTACGGCGAGTTGCGCCGCATCGCGGCCGCGTATATGCGCGGCGAGCGGCCGGGGCAGACGCTGCAGGCCACGGCGCTCGTCCACGAAGCGTACTTGCGGCTCGCCGGCGACGGGGCGCTGTGGAACGATCGGCAGCATTTCATCGGCATCGCCGCGCGATCGATGCGGCAGATCCTCGTGGACCGGGCGCGCGCCCGCGGCGCGCAGAAGCGATGGGCTGGCCTCGACCGCGTCTCGCTGACTGAATCGCTCATCGCCGCAGCGGCGGATGACGCGATGCTGCCGGCGCTTGACGAAGCGCTGACCCGTCTCGAAGCCATCGAGCCCGAGCTCGCTCGCATCGTCGAGCTGCGGTACTTTGTCGGCATGAGCGTGGACGAAACAGCCGCGGCGCTGAATATGTCGCCGGCGACCCTGAAGCGGCGCTGGGCGCTCGCGCGCGCGTGGCTTTTCCGCGCGCTGTCTGGGGGGTCGTGATGGCCGGCGATGCGCTGACGGCGGCCGACATGGCACAGGTGCGCGATCTGTTCGAGGCGGCGGTGGACCGGGACGGCGATCCGGCCGCATGGACGCAGTCGCAGGATGCGCCGGACCGCGTGAAGGAGGAAGTGCTCTCGCTCCTCGAGCATCACTCGCGCGCCGGATCGTTTCTCACGCCGCCGGAGCCGGGCCGCCTCGCGGACATCTTTCTCGACACGCCAGCGCTCGATCCAGGCACGACGCTCGGCGCCTACAGAATCGAGCGCGAGCTCGGACGCGGCGGCATGGGATGCGTGTACCTGGCCACGGATACGCGCCCCGGTCGCGCGGTGGCGATCAAGGCGATCGCGCCCCACCTCACGGGGTCAGACGTCGAACGCGGGCGGCTGCGCCGCGAAGCGCGAGCGGCGGCGCAGCTGTCGCATCCGGGAATCTGCACGGTGTTCGCGCTCGAGGAGCGCGACGGCGAGCAGTTCATCGTGTCGGAGTTCGTGGACGGGCAAACGCTGCGCGGCGAAATCGCCGCGGGTGGGCTCCCGTCGCCCGACTGCGTGGCCGCGGCGGCGCGCGAGCTCGCCCTGGCGCTGCAGGCTGCGCACGGCCATGGCATCGTGCACCGCGACATGAAGCCGGAAAATGTGATGCGCGGGCGAGACGGCCATCTGAAGATTCTCGATTTCGGCCTCGCGCGAATCGATCCGCGCCCGCGTATGTCCGACGCGGCGTTTGACGATCGCACGTCGCTCCATACGACGCAGTCGGCCGTGATGGCGGGGACGCCGGCGTACATGTCGCCGGAGCAGTTGAACGGTGTCCGCGCCGACGCGCGCACGGATCTGTTTCAGCTCGGCGTCCTGCTGTACGAGTTCGCATGCGGAGAGCATCCGTTCAGCGCGCCGACGCCGGTGAGCACGATTGGACGCATTCTCGCATCCGAGCCGACGCCGTTGGCGGGTCGGCGGCCCGATCTGCCACCGTCGCTCGTCGCGGCCATCGAGTGCTGTTTGAGAAAAGAACCGCGCGAACGGTTCGTGTCGGCGACGGATCTTCTGGCGGCGCTCGACGGCGCGACAGGACTAGGCCGGGTCGTCACGCATGCAGGCCAGGACCTCAGCCCTGCCGGTAAGGCAACCTGGTGGAGCGCGCATCAACTCGTCGCGATCGCGCTCTATTTTTCGGGATGCGTGATGGCGTGGACGATCAAGGAGTGGACGCACGGCCTGACGACCGCGGCGTTCGTGGCGCTCGGCGGCATCGCGACGATCGCCGGCGTGTTTCGAGGGCATCTCGTGTTCACCGAGCGGATGAATCATTCGTCGTTCCCGGCCGAGTGGAAGCGCGCATCAGCCGTGCTGTTCACGGCGGATGTCGGGATGGCGGCGCTCCTTGGCGCGGATGCGCTCCTCGTGTCGAGCATTCGCCCGCTACTCGCCGTATTCGCGCTCGCGATCGGCCTCGGCATCGCCCTCGCACGCCTCGTGCTCGAACCGGCGACGACACGCGCGGCGTTTCCCGGGATGATTGAACGATGAAGGCAATCGAAATTCGCGCGCCGGGTGGGCCCGAGGTGCTCGTGCCGTGCGAGCGGCCGATGCCGACCGTTTCCCGCGGTGACGTGTTGATCAAAGTGGCGGCGGCAGGCGTGAATCGTCCTGACGTGTTGCAGCGGCAAGGGAAGTATCCCATGCCGCCCGGCGCTCCCGATATTCCCGGGCTCGAAGTCGCGGGCGAGATCGTCGAGGTCGGTGCCGCATCGGGGGCCTGGCGCATCGGAGACAAAGTGTGCGCGCTCGTTGTCGGCGGCGGCTACGCGGAGTACGTGGCGGCGCCCGCGCCGCAATGCCTGCCGATCCCGCAAGGAATGGATCTGGTTCACGCCGCCGGCATTCCGGAGACGACGTTTACCGTCTGGACCAACGTGTTCGACCGCGGCCGGCTCGTGAGCGGCGAGTCGTTTCTCGTTCACGGCGGCTCGAGCGGCATCGGCACCACAGCCATTCAGCTGGCGCGCGCGTTTGGCGCGCGCGTGTTCGCC
>Ga0105240_10006186_pt1 | contig 17632 bp, 6 predicted proteins | sample KBSC54metaG_FD_80426 | JGI IMG/M metagenome (GOLD analysis project Ga0105240, IMG submission 80426) | Corn rhizosphere microbial communities from Kellogg Biological Station, Michigan, USA - KBS C5-4 metaG | ecosystem: Host-associated > Plants > Roots > Rhizosphere > Soil | place: Michigan, USA...
CATGAAGTTTCAAACTAGGTTTCTTGTGCATTCTTCAGTGCCCGTTTTCCACGTGGCAAACTCATGTTACCAGCCATTGTAATGTGAGATGCGCGCGAGAGTATTAAGGCAATTTGGATGTAGATTTGTACGAGAACTATGTTGACAAATATCGGCACGTGGCTCATTTTAGAATAACACTGCGCAGTTTGCTTTCGCTCAGGCCTTGCTCCCGCCATGCTTCGTCCGACAGCCTGAAACTAGCGGACTTCCAGATATTGAGATGGACTTTAATACTATTGTCGCCAAGGCTGCATTCCTCTACGAACGAATGCGACCGCCGTTCCTGCAGGCCGAAGGAGGAAAAAAGTCCGAGATGGCTCGCAGGCGTCTTGAGGTATGGCGTCAGAATATCGCCGACGAACACGAGCAGTTTGAATCAAGACTTGCTCAAGATCAACTTACGACAGAATCAATAGAAGCATTGGCCGCAGAACCAACGCTTGAACCATTCGCGCCCCTGCCTGAATGGGCAGCTTGTCTCGCCGAAATAATTCAGCTTGCTGCAACTTTCAACAACCTGGAACTTGAGGATCTGGAAAAAAGATTCCAATGCCTCTGCGAAACAAAAACACAGGTCTTCCAACACGTCATGGTTCCCTTTGTTGAATATGCCTCAACAAAACTGAAGTGCACCAGCCCTGACCTCTTCTCCACCATCACGCCTTCCGCGTTTGTTGATCTTCAGGGAGCACTGCTGCAATCGCTCTGCACCGTGGCGCGCCATACTTTATACCTGGAGTTTTCTATTTGGCGATCGTGCAATCTGCTGGCCCAGGTTCAGCAGACAGTGGCAGGCCGACCGAATTTGGAAAGCCGTTGTATCTATGGTTCTTTCGTGTCCAACATGTGGACAGGCAGCCTTTCGCAACTCCTGCGGAAATACCCGGTGCTGGGACGCCTGTTGGCCCAGCTTAGCCACCTCTGGATCGTTTCCACACGTGAGTTTCTGGATCGCCTAAAAAATGATCAGGTTGAAATTGCTAGGACTTTCTCACCCAGCATCCCCCTCGGCCCGTGCGCCCGGATTGAAACTAACCTTTCCGACCGTCATAACGGTGGACGAACCGTTCTTGGAGTTGAATTCCAAAATGGCACCGGCGTGATTTACAAGAGCAAGGGGCCCCAGTCGCAGCAGATGCTGGACGAGCTGTTTGAATGGTTAAAACAAAATACTGAGCTTCTGCCGCTCTATGTTTGCGAGGCTTTATATCGGGCTGATTATTACTGGGTGGAGCAGGTCCGCCCTGTCCCCTGCCAGAATGGCGGTGAACTGCGCCGCTATTATCACCGCGCTGGAACATTGGCCTGTATTATGTATCTGCTTGGAGGATATGACTTCCATGCAGATAACCTGATTGCCTGCGGTGAGTATCCGGTCATCATCGATACCGAGACAATTCTCCATCCCGAATTGCGCCTGGCCAGTGAGGTCTTTACGGGAAAATTAAATGACTCGGTGCTTCGTACGTGCATGTTTCCCCGTCGCGCTCGCCTCCAACCGCAAAAAGATTACAACTGCGGCCTGGCCCATAAGGAAACAACGACTCGCGTTTCTTCCCGGCTTATGTGGGAGTTCGCGAATACTGACAGCATGCGACCCACTAAACGCGACATTGTTAACCCGCCATCGTCGAACCTTGTTTATTTCGGCGACAGAGTTGTCCCTGCCGAGAGCGGCCTGAAAGACATTCTTGGGGGGTTCCGGGAGACGTATCAGGTGCTCATGAAATTAAAAGATGATCTTTTCGATATCAAGGGCCCGCTCTCAGGAATGTCCCGTCTGCGACCCCGGTTTGTATTTCGCAATACTGCTGCATACGAACGAGTGCTGCGCGATGCCTGGCAACCGCAGTATCTGGGCGATGGCATGGAAACGAGTTTGCGGTTTGATGTGCTCAGCCGGGCATTGTTGAAGCATTCATCAAACCTGCGGTTTTGGCCGTTGCTGATCTCAGAACACACCGCCCTGGGGTTGGGAGACATTCCCATGTTCTTTCATTCCGCGGAGACCGGCGCATTGATTCTTGGAGAAGACAATTATCTCGAGCTGAAAAATGCTCGCGAGTGTTCCGGGTACACAATGATGTGCCGCCGGTTCGAGAACATGAGTTTGGTCGAGTGCGAAAAAGAGATGACCGCCATTGTGGAGTCTTTTAATCCCTGAATGATGGCCCAGCTACAGACTACTTTGAGGGTTGTCTCTGAAGAGTCGTCTCTCAGCATAAAAGATGCCTTTGCTGAGGCTTTCCTGATTGCTGAAACCATTGCAACTCACGCTAAAGTCGATGGCGAAAGAATTTATTGGGTGACATGCGCCTACGATCCGCATCTTCACAAACGACGGCTGCAACCGATGAGCTTCCGCCTTTACGATGGCATCTGTGGTACCGCCGTCTTTTTGGCTGCTGCCGCAAAAATCTTTGATTCTCCCACGTTTCGCAGTCTTGCTGTAAAAGCGCTCCGGGGCATTCGAGCAACCGCCAAAGCGAACTCAAGAGAATTGTTTCAGTATGGGATCGGCGCTGCGATAGGTGTGTCGTCGGCCGTTTATGCTTTGTCGACTGCGGGAGAGATGCTTGCCTGCCCTGAGTTGCTCGATGACGCTCAAGCTGTGGTGGCGGCATTTACCTCCGATGACATCACTTCGGACCGTTCGTTGGATCTTTTAAGCGGCGCTGCCGGATGCCTGCTCTGCCTCTTGCGCCTTTACAGGTTGCGTCCTCAAGCAAACACGTTGAGTTTAGCCGTAAGATGCGGAGAACATCTTCTCGCACAACGCACCCTCTCTCCTGCTGGATTTCTTGCTTGGGCAACTGTGAAAGGTCAACTGCGTAGTGGCTTTGCCCATGGCGCCGCAGGCATTTGCTATGCGCTCATTGAGTTGTATAGCGTGACCGGGGACGAAAGATTTCTGGCCGCAGCGGTTGAGGGCAGAGAATTTGAGAACAGTCTCTATTCCGAAGAACACACTTACTGGCTGTCCGGGCCTCGCGCGCTGCCATCCCCAAACAGATGGTGCAATGGCTCGGCCGGTATCGGGCTGGGCCGGCTCGCAAGCCTATCCATGTTTCCTGACGAGAGCCATGTTGCCGATATAGAGCGGGCCTTGGATATCACCTCCAGACCAGCGAGTACCGTACTTGACTACCCGTGCTGCGGCAACCTCGGCTTGATCGAGTTACATCTTGCCGCTAGTCAGTATTTGAGGTTCCCGCACGCTCGGGAGCAGGCTGAGTTTGTTACCAATCAGGTAATCCAAAAGGCACGCTTGTTCGGACATTATGGTTTGGAGTCGGGTGAAACTGTCTACAATCCTTCTTTTCACCAGGGCATGGCTGGCATAGGCCATCAGCTCCTTAGATTCGCAATACCGGATCAGACTCCCTCAGTTCTTCTTTGGAGATAACAGTGCTTCGGATGAGTGGGTTTTCGCGAGTCCGAAGAGGAAAGGCGGTCGCCAAGGTAAGCCGTGTAAGTATCTTTAGGAACGCCAAGAAACATATTTTCAATGTACGTCCTTGTACCGCGTAAAAGTGGAATTTCGCTCGAATTTCCCAACGTGGAATCGCCTTGTAGCTGGTTCACCCGTGCGTTACCGATTGATCTGTACGGTCCTTCCAATTGTGTAGCACTTGCCCCGGCGTGGCACCGAAAAAGGGATCGGATCTTGTCAGCTTTGAAGCAAAAGCAATTTGGAGTGGGAGAAGATGGGTGATAGTGTATGGTTCAAAGGTAATTGATTGGAATTTAACGGCGCTGATCGCCTGTTTTAGCGCCCAAAGGAATCCTGGGGAAGTCTTGTTGCACCCTCAGAACGATGCTGTCGTTTCTGTAACCCATCATGACAGCAACTTTGAGTACATGCCCCACAAAAGTCCGCCAAGGTACATAAGGGTTCCGCCTGTTCTGCGGCCTCAGCTGGCAAGCACGTTGTCCCGACGGCGTGCTGCGCGAGCGCAAGAGAACCATTGGCCCCGTCAAAAACTATCCCGACGGCAGCAAGAAGCTGCAGGATTTGTTGGCTGGACAGCGGCTCAATATTAACACTGATGGCCCGACAGAGCTGACATCCGTCACCATGGCAGCCGCAATCGAGCATTACAAGTTGCACGAACTGGCTGATTGTGGCGATGCTGGGAAGGCCTATTCAACTCGGCAGAAGAAAACGCAGGTGTTGAATCGATGGGTCCTCCCACACTGGGGAAAAGATCTGCGAGCCATCAAGACCGTTGCTGTAGAGCAATGGCTAAAAACCTTAACAACCGCGAGATTTGGTAAGCCCAAGCGATTAGCGGGCGGTACCAAAGAGAAAATCCGCGATGCAATGAGCAGCGTATTCAATCATGCGCTACGTTGGGAATTCACGGACCGGAATCCCATTACTGGCCCGACAAAGGGTTCCGGTGTCCGTGTCTCGTCCAAGCGTGAACGAACTCCCGATGTTTTGGAGGTCGAAGAGATGCAGCAGCTTTTGGGGGCCCTGAGGGTTCGAGAGAGGGCAATGGTATTTCTGGACATGGCTCTCGGACTTCGGCGCGGCGAGTTAGCTGGCCTCAAGTGGGAAGATATCAACTTCGAGAAACTTTACGTCGATGTAACTCGATCCGTTGTCGATCAGCAGGTCGGGAATACGAAGACCGAGGTTTCGAGGAAGCCGATCCCTATAGACAGCTACCTAGCCAAAGACTTGCTGATGTGGCATGAAGAAACCCCCTTACAGGAATCTTTCCGATTGGGTGTTTGCCACCGACAGCAGACGGGCCGGAGCAAAGCGGGGCAAGCAGCCTCTGTGGCTGAGCACCGTAATGCGGTACCACATCCAACCCAAAGCCCGGAACCTGGGAATTGCCAAGAAGGTTTCCTGGCACACATTCCGTCACACCTTCTCGACCTTGCTCAAGGCCAACGGTGAAGATGTGAAGGTTGTCCAGGAACTGTTGCGTCACGCCTCCGCGAAGATGACACTCGACACCTACTCGCAAGCGCTTACTCCAGCTAAGCGGGCGGCGCAGAGCAAGGTGGTGAGCATGATTCGCCCAAAATCTGTGATAACGGGACTGGGCACCTGCTCGCTGGGAGGAACCATCGGCGGATCAGGCTCCTGGGGTGTTCGCAAAGATTCGATTTAAACCACCAGCTTCCATATTTGCTCTTCCGGATCTTCGTGCCCTAGGCGGGCATTCCCTTGGAGCGGCCTTTTGCAATACTGTCAAACACCTGCGCATCAGAGCTGCCGTAGAGCCACACGGGGTCACGAAGGCTCGGTCCCCATGCCGCCGCCGGCATGCCCGCCGTGACAGCCTACGCAGTTGTACCAGAGAAAAAGCTTGCGACCCTCCGCAAGAGCCACGCTGTTGCCGTTGTAAGGATCAGAAACAGTCTGCGGCTGCACGGCACTGCCGGGAATCGGACCTACAGCGGTCTGAATGGCGGGAGCCCCTCCGGTGTGTGCGGCCTCGAGAGGTTTGCCGGAGCAAAACAGAGGCTCAGTTAGGCCCAGCTAGAATGTGCAGCCATTCAGAGTACGCGGTACTCATACTCGGTAAAGGTGCCTTTGGAAGCCGCGCGGTGTCTAATTTATTGGCGTCCCCAAGGACTGATTTTCCATGTCACTCGAAACTGGATGCCATAAGAAGGTGTCGAAGATCGCATTAGCGGCTTACATAAATCAAATAGAAAACTTTTGCCAGAGAGAGACAACGAGGAGGGCTAATATGCCTCAATATCAGCAAGGAATTATGCTGGAAGCTATACTAATAGCAAAACCATAGCTCATAATATCTTTCTAATAAAATTAGAATTCTTTTTAATTAAGGGCTCATGCTATGGAAAAAGGCAAAAAACCGATAGCATGAGCATGGATATGGTTAGCCTCAACTTGCCCATTTTATCTGGGCATACTGGCGCTCATCGCGTCGATCCAGCATTTCTATATCACAACAGCTAATATCAACCTCAACGGAGCGCATAAGAAGATCCACGGATATTACCGCCCTTCTTCTGTTCTTTACTTCTTTAAGGATGCCTTGTAGCCCTTGCAGAGGGCCGTCCAACACCCGAATCACCTGTCCCACTCCCAGATAAGGAGATGGGCTGTACTGATTACCGGAAGAAATCACCTGTTTAATTGCGCATATTTCCGTGTCATCGACAACTGCCGGTGCGCCTCCGAAACTCAGGATCCGCAGCACTCCCGGAGTCGTGACGATCAGCGGGACTGCATCGGGATTACAACGGCAGAAGATATAACCGCTGAACAAAGCAACATTGCGAGATTGCTTCTTGCCGTTTTTTGTTTGCCGCATCGGCAAGAAATATTCATAGGATTTGTAACGCAGCAGTTCCGCCACGTGGCTTTCCGAGCGGCTTAGAACATGGATCACAAGCCATGCGTTGGGGGGAAGGTACATAGGAACTCCGAAGGGTTAGGAAATAACAATTATTGATATATTCACACCACGAGCTGGCATAGATCATATAGATATCTCAGAAGCAGCTTCATGGCAGTTGGGCGCACTATAAAATAGAATCAGGGCATTCCACACCTGCAGCATAAAGATTTACAAATTCCAGAATTGGATCTAGATTGCGTGGTCATGATTACGTAAGAAAAAGTTTGTAGTTATGCATTACAAGTCTTGCATTGCAAAATGACTTCTGCTAATCTGTGCCCGCTAGATCATGCATTGTGGCTGTTCGCGCACAGCGCATCTTTTCAAATGTTGGCGGCAGCCTACCCGCAGCAAATTCCACTTTTTAGCTCAGAAGGCGGCAGCCTGCCCAAATGACTCGATAATGGATGGGCCCTCGTTTACAAACACAACCTCCCATGGAGGCCTAAAGGCCGCTATAAGCCTGTTTTCACAGCAGAAAATGAATTTCCGCAAGCCGCCCGCGAGCGCTTCTTTTTATCCCCGGTAAGCCGGCGTGCGCGGCAGTTGTGTTCCGGGCAAGCAATGATTAAAAGGTTTTTACAAGCTACTACGCCACGGCATTGCTGCAAAAGAATCTCTGAACAATGGGGCGTTAGTTATAAACAAGCGGTCACCTACAAAGGCGCTGGCCTGAAACTACCAATATTCCTGAATTGTTGGTTGCTGAACAAAACCGCTGTGGCACTTGGATGATGAAAAAGTCAAACCCCGCATGGATAGGCACCCGCGGCGACCGCATATGAGTCACAGGTAAGCCTGGTAAAGCTATTCAAGAAGACAGAGGAACCATGGAAACAACGCCGGAATTTTATCAAAATGGATATGGGGATCGCTTCATAGACCCATCGCTCTTTAATGATGAAGTCGCTGCTTTTCTGCAAGGTGAGGAGCAGATACTGAATACGGTGTCTTGCCGGCTGTGCGGGATTATCGAGGTTGGATGCATGCATGGCCGCTATATGGAGTGGGCTATCCGGCATCGCAAACGCTATTTCGGAGTAGACGTGGTAGAGCGCTATATCAGCCGGGGGCAGCAAAGCCTTCGCAAACGCGGTCTTCCCGCCGCCGACTACCATTTCATTCTCGGCAGCATGGAGCAGATGCCGAAAATCCTCAATGATCCTCATGTAAGCGCGCATCCGGAGGAGTACCTGATGCTGTTTCCGTTTAATAGTTTCGGCAACATGGACTATCCGGAAGCCGCGGTCAGGGCAATGGAAAATCTGAAGCTTCATGCCATCATCAGCACTTATCAGACTACCGACTATGCCACGAATGCCAGGGCCGAATACTATGCGCGGTGTGGTTATCAGGACCTTCATATCGTAAGGGACGCCTGCAAGGTAGGCGTAACATCCGCTGAAGGATTACGTTCCTATGCCTTCAATCCAACCTATCTGATCCGGCAATTCAGGGAATGCGGTGTCCCCGTGGTGCTTATGCCTTTCGCGAACATCGGCATGGCCTGCCTAACTGCGGGGGTGGGTGAACTGCTGGGACATTATGAAGCGGCGCCGACGCTCTATCCGCGAGAAATTGTCTGTACCGCTCCGCAAACCTGCGTGCCCTTCACGCAACCCGCGCGGCGCGCCGCCGCATTCGCCATGGTGGCGAGATAGCAGGGTGTTATCCGGTCAGGCCGCTCCAGCGGAGCATGGCCCAACTGCCAGGAGCCAAGGAATCAGTTATGCCAGAGCAAGAGCAAATCCCAGTGTGCGTTCATGAATGGCTGCGCCGAACGGCTGAGCGTTTCCCTCATCATACCGCGCTTGTAAGCCGGAAAAAGAGCTTCACGTTTGCGGAGATGGACAAAGCCGCGAACCAGTTGGCGTGGCGACTTACCACCTCCGGCGTGAGGCCGGAATCAACCGTTGCTCTCCTGGCGGACCGCTCGCCGGAACTGGTGGCAACCATGCTCGCGGTGTGGAAAGCGGGCGCGGCTTACGTGCCTCTTGATCCCGCTTATCCGGCGGAGCGGCTGCGCTTCATCCTGGAAGATGCTCAGGTGACTGTGCTATTAGGAACCGCGGCGTTGGTCTCGAAACTGGCGCCGCTTCGCTGCCCCACCATCACTCTCGGCCCGGAAAACTTCTTCGGGCGCTCCGACGATCCGAACCTCCCCTCCGATCCCCGCCAACTGGCCTACGTGATTTACACCTCCGGCTCCACCGGCGTTCCCAAGGGTGTTGCCGTCGAACATCGCAGCCTGTTCAACCTTTCGCGATGGCATCAAAAAGTTTTCTCGATTTCCGAGGCGTCGCGCACAACGCATATCGCCGGACTTGGGTTTGACGCGTCGGTATGGGAGCTGTGGCCCAGTTTGACGGCTGGGGCCGCCATCTTCATGCCCGAGGAGCAGGACCGAGTCAATCCGGAACAGCTGCAGCAATGGCTGATCAAGCAGCAAATTACCACCGCGTTCCTGCCTACGCCTCTCGCGGAGAAGGTGCTGCAACTGGAGTGGCCGCCGGAAACTTCGCTGCGGCTGTTGCTGACCGGCGGTGACAAGCTTCATTTCGCGCCGCAACCCGGACTGCCGTTCCAGGTGGTGAATAACTATGGGCCCACAGAGAACACGGTGGTAGCGACTTCCTGCACGGTGCCTCCTTCCGACGAGCCGTGCGTGCCTACGATTGGCACGGCCATCAGGAACGTGAGCATTTACATTCTCGATGCTGAACTCAGCCCGGCAGTTTCGGGAGAGCCGGGTGAAATATGGATCAGCGGCCGCAGCCTGGCCCGCGGTTATGTGTATCGTCCGGCGGCGACGGCGGAACGGTTTTTTCCTGACCCATTTACCGCCGAGCCAGGACTGCGCATGTACAGGACCGGCGATCTGGGGCGTTGGTTGCCGAACGGCGAAATTGAATTTCTGGGCCGCAGCGACGATCAAGTCAAGATACGGGGTTTTCGCGTTGAACTGGGCGAGATCGAGTCGGTGCTGCTCCGCCATTCGCATGTTAGCCAGGCCGCGGTGCTGGTGCGGGGCAATGCTTCAGGCAACGGAAGGATTGTGGCCTATCTGGCATTTGCCGGAGAAAAGTCGGTTTCACGTTCGTATCTACGGGACTACCTGCGGAGCCGCCTTCCCGATTACATGCTACCTTCAGCGTTTGTCATCCTGCCGGCCTTGCCTCTCAATGCCAACGGAAAAATTGATCGCCAAGCCCTGCCGGAGCCGGGACAGGCCGATTCTGCCGGTGACGTTCCGCTGGTAGAGCCGCGCACCGCAAGTGAGAGAGCCGTGGTGCGGATCTGGTCAGAGCTGCTGGAAAACGGCCACATCGGCGTTCTGGATAATTTCTTCGATTTGGGCGGGCACTCGCTGCTGGTCACCCAGATGCTCACGCGCATTCGCAACGTCTTGGGCGTTGATCTGGAATTTGCCCAGATATTCGCGGCGGCAACGGTTGAAAATGTCGCGACGCTTATCGATAGCGCCCGCGAGTCGGCGCGTTCCAGGCTTCCGCACGTCGAGCCTGTGCCGCCGGAAGAGCGGGTCACGCTTTCGTTTCCACAGGAGCAGGTCTGGTTTCTTAGCCAGCTTGTGCCCGGCAATCTTGCCTACAACACGCAGGTCACGGTGCGCTTCCAGGGACAACTCAATGTCGCGGTGCTGGAAAAATGTTTCACTGAGATCGTGCGCCGCCATGAAATTTTCAGGACTTCATTTGCGCCAATAGACGGCCTGCCTGTGCAACAGGTGCATCCTCCATTCGCGGTGAAAGTGCCAGTGGCTGACCTGCGCCTGGTTCCGGCGGCAATCCGGTTTGCGGAAGCGGAGCGGCTCGTATCCGAAGAACTGGCGATCAACTTTGATCTGAGCTCCTATCCGCTGGTGCGTTGGAAGGTCCTGCAACTGGCCGACGATGATTTCATGCTGGTCCAACTGGAGCACCATTTTGTTCATGACGGATGGTCCCTGGCGGTCCTCATGTCTGAGCTGAAAGCGCTCTATGCCGCATTCATGCGGCATGAGCCTTCGCCGCTGCCGGAGCTTCCGGTGCAATATCGCGACTTTGCTCGCTGGCAGCGCAAGGTGCTGGAATCCGGAGCTCTGGCGGAACAAATTGAATATTGGAAACAGCGGCTCCTTCCGGCCGCGCCCCTGCTCACGCTGCCGCAGGACCATCCACGCCCGGCTGTGCCCGGTTTTCGCGGAAAATGGCACCGGATCGAGCTACCCGCGGAGCTGTACGGCGCGCTCAAGCAGCTCAGCCGCCGCCAGAACGCAACATTGTTCATGGTGCTGCTCGCCGCCTTCAAAACGCTGATCACGCGCTACACCCATGAAACTGATATCGCTATCGGATCAAGCATTGCCAATCGCAGGGTAGAGGAGGTCGAAGGGCTGATCGGCATGGTTGTGAACATGCTCGTCCTGCGCACCGATGTTTCCGGCGATCCTGCTTTTAGCGAAGTAGTGAAGAGAGTGCGCGAGGTGGTGCTGGGCGCCCATGCCCATCAGGACGTGCCGCTGCATAAGTTGATCCATGCTGTGCAGCCGGAGCGCGACATCGGCCGCAACCCTCTTTTCCAGGTCACGTTCGGCTTTCACGACTCCGCCATGCCCGACCTCGACTTTCCGGGCTTACGGGGAAAAATCCTGGAGCGCAGCAACGGCTCCGCGAAGTTCGATCTCAGCGTGATTGTGATTCCCCGGGCCGAGCAATCGGCAGCGCGCCGCGTGCACACCGACGCCACCATCTCCGTGATCTGGGAGTACAACACGGAACTCTTCGATACCCAGTCGATCGAGCGCATGGCGAGGCATTACGTGAACCTGCTGGAAGCCGTGGTGGAGGCGCCCCATCGCCGCATCGGCGATCTCAATTTGCTCTCATCTGAGGAGATGCGAGCAGCAGAAACGCGGTCACAAGGTCCATGTCTTGATCTTCCGGAGCTTTGCTTCCATGAGCTCTTCGAGCGGCAGGTCCGCCGCACGCCGCATGCGCTTGCCGTGCTCGATCCGAACACGGGTTTCTCATACAGCGAACTCAATGAGCGGTCACAGAAGCTGGCAAATTACCTGGTGGAGTTGGGAGCGAAGCCGGAAGCGCTGGTGGGAGTCTGTCTCCGCCGCTCCGCCGAGTCAGTGGCCGCGGTCCTTGCCATTTTTAAATTGGGTGGCGCATATCTTCCTATCCATTACGAACATCCTGCCGAGCGGATCCAGTTCATTCTCAATGATGCCCGGCCGCTTTTCGTGCTGGCCGAAAGCGAGACGGCGCACCTGTTTGCAGGATCGGAGGCGTGTGTCGTTCTGCTCAAACAGCCAGGCCGCGAGCCTTATGCGGACGCTTCCGCCGCATCACTGGCTCCTGTATCGCCGGCAAATCTTGCCTATGTGATCTACACTTCCGGCTCCACGGGCAATCCGAAAGGAGTGCTGGTAAGCCATCGCGGATTTTCCAATCTTCATCATGCCCACAAGGAAGCGTTCAAGCTGGGTGAAGGAGATCGTGTTCTGCAGTTTGCTTCTGCCAGTTTTGACGCTTCCATATTCGAGCTGGCCCTAGCGCTTCTTTCCGGCGCCACGCTCTGCCTGCCGCGGGAAAAAGATGTTGTTCCCGGTCCGCAACTGACTCGGCTCTTGCAGGAGTGGGAGGTCACCACGCTTACCATCACGCCCTCAGCATTGGCGGCATTGCCGTCGGCAGAATTCCCAAAGCTAAGAAATATCATTGCCGCCGGAGAAGCCTGCTCCGGTGAGCTGGTGGCAAAGTGGTCCGGGGGGCGCAACTTCTTCAACGCTTACGGCCCTACGGAGACAACTATCTGGGCTACCTGTGAGCCATGCAGCCCCGCTGAGGCGGACCCCGGCATTGGACGTCCCATCACCAACATGCAAGTCCGGGTGCTTGACGAGCAGCTTCGTCCGGTGCCTGTCAACATTGCCGGTGACCTCTACATCGGAGGCGTGGCTTTGGCACGCGGCTATCTGAATCTGGCCGCCATGACAGCAGAAAAGTTTTTGCCCGACCCATGGGGCGACGGGTCGCGTCTTTACAAAACCGGCGATGTCGCGCGTGCCTTGGCGGATGGTCGCCTTCAGTTCCTTGGCCGCAGTGACGATCAGGTGAAACTGCGCGGCTTCCGCATCGAACTGGGCGAGATCGAAGCCACGCTGGCCAGACATCCCGTGGTGGCCAATGCTGTGGCAATGGTCCGCAAGGATCAGGGTCTGGAGCGCCTGGTGGCTTATGTCATCGGACGCGAGCGCGCTATGCCCGCCGCCGAGGAACTCAAAGACTACCTGAGATCCAAATTGCCGGAATACATGGTGCCTTGGCCCATCGTCTACCTGGAATCTTTTCCGCTGACATCCAGCGGGAAAGTAGACCGTAAGAAGCTCGCGCACCTCGCCATTTCTTTCCAGACGGAAAAAACCGCGCTGGTCCCGCCGGCGTCCGGCATTGAGCGTACGATCGCGGAAATCTGGGCGGAAGTGCTGCACCTGGATGCGGTCGGCGCCAACCGCAACTTCTTCGATCTGGGCGGCCATTCGCTGCTGCTGGTGCAGGTCCAGCAGAAGATCAAACAGGCGCTGAACGTCGAAGTTTCATTCGTGGACCTGTTCCGTTGTCCCACGGTAGCCGCGCTGGCGGAAATGCTGCAAACGCGAGTAAAGCAACCGGAACCGGCGGAGGCACCGGGACCTGCACGCCGGAGCGGGCGAATGGAAGCCAGCGGGATCGCTGTGATTGGAATGGCGGGACGGTTCCCCGGCGCTCACAACGTGTGGGAACTGTGGACCAACCTGTGCGCCGGGCAGGAATCCATCTCCTTCTTCAGCGAAGCAGAGATGGCGGCCGTGGGGGTTACGGCTGCGGACTGGCAAAATGCGCATTATGTGCGGGCGCGCGGCGTACTTGAGGACGCGGAAATGTTTGACGCCGCCTTCTTCGGTTTCAGCCCGCGCGAAGCCGACATTACCGATCCGCAGCAGCGCATCTTCCTGGAATGCGCCTGGGAATCGCTGGAAGATGCCGGCTGCGATCCGGAAATTTATGGCGGACGCATTGGTGTGTTTGCCGGCTCCGCCAGTTCTACTTATCTGCTCGCCAATCTTTATCCAAATCGTGAACTGGTGCGATCGCTGGGCCGATTCCAGACCGGTATTGCCACAGACAAGGATCATGTGGCCACCCGTACCTCGTACAAACTCGATCTGACTGGACCTGGTGTCGCCATCGATACCGCGTGCTCTACTTCCCTGGTGGCGCTGCACATCGCCTGCCGCGCCTTGCAATGGGGCGACTGCGAAGTGGCCTTGGCCGGCGGAGTCGCCATTAAGTTCCCGCAGCAGGTCGGATACTTGTACGAAAAAGGCGGCTACAGCTCTCCTGATGGCCACTGTCGCGCCTTCGACGCAAATGCGCAGGGCACTCTCGGCGGGAACGGCTGTGCCGTCGTGGTCCTCAAGCGCTTGCAGGACGCCCTGGAAGACGGCGACCAGGTTTATGCAGTCATCAAAGGCACTGCTATAAATAATGATGGGGCCCTGAAACCTGGATATACAGCACCCAGCGTCACCGGGCAGGTGAAAGTGATCCGGGCAGCCCTACAGGCGGCGGCGGTAGAGCCGGAGACGGTCGGTTATGTGGAAGCGCACGGCACCGGCACCCCATTGGGCGATCCCATTGAAGCTTCCGCGCTGATCGAAGCTTACTCCAGAGACCGCAAGGCAGCGCAGCCGTGCGCCCTGGGATCGATCAAGACGAATATCGGACATCTCGACGCGGCGGCCGGCATTACCGGCCTGCTCAAGACCGTGCTGTGTCTCCGGGAAAAAAAGCTGGTTCCCAGCCTTCACTTCAAAACACCCAATCCGCAAATTGATTTTCAGAACAACCGTTTTTACGTAAACACCCAACTCTGCGATTGGGAGAGCAATGGGCACCCGCGCCGCGGCAGCGTCAGCTCGTTCGGCATTGGCGGGACCAATGCGCATGCGATCTTGGAAGAGCCGCCTCCCGCCAAACTTGAGGGGCAGGTGCGCGATTATCAGCTGCTGGTCCTTTCGGCAAGCACCAACACTGCGCTGGAAATGGCGACGGACAACCTGGCCGCGCATCTGGAAGCGGCGCAGCCCCATCCGGCAGACGTGGCGTTTACGCTCCAGACGGGCCGCAAGAGAATGCAATATCGCCGCGCCCTTGTCTGCCCGACGCATGAGAGCCCGGTGGAGCTTCTGCGGCAACGGACGCCTGCGGTTGTTTTCACCGAAGCCGACGAAGTCAAAGAGCGCCGCGTTGTGTTGCTTTTCCCCGGGCAGGGAAATCAGCAGATCCATATGGCGCGCGACCTGTATGGGAGCGAGGCGGTCTTCCGCGATTCGTTTGACGCTTGTGCCGCCATCGTGGAGAAGCGCCTCGGGTTCAGTCTGAAAGAGCTGGTCTATCCTTCGCCGCAGCAAGAAGAGGCATCGCGCGCGCGAATCGCCGAGGTCCGCTACGCGCAGGCAGCGGTGTTCGCCATCGAGTACTCTCTGGCGCAGCTGTGGCAGCACTGGGGCGTGCGGCCGCATGCGCTGGCTGGTCACAGTCTGGGTGAGTACGTGGCGGCTTGCATCGCTGGGGTTTTCAGCCTGGAAGACGCGCTGCTCCTGGTCTCCGAGCGCGGCCGCCTGATGCAGGATCTACCGCGCGGGGCCATGCTCAGCGTTGCGCTTGCCTGCGACGAGGTCCGGAAATATCTGGGCGAGGGAGTGGACATCGGTGCTGTTAACAGCCCATCTCAATGCATGATTTCAGGTACGGCAGCAGCCGTGGAAGAACTGGAGTCCAGGCTCATGCACGAGGGCGTCCTGTGCAAGCGTCTGCCGATCTCGGCCGCGTCGCACTCGCCGGCCATGGAGCCGATCCTTGAAAGTTTTGCCCGCTTCGCCCGTACCAGGCGTTTTCATCCACCCACGATTCCGTTCCTTTCCAACCTGACGGGAACCTGGATCACCCCGCAGCAAGCAACGGACCCTGCTTACTGGGTGCGGCACATGCGCCACACGGTGCGTTTCCTCAACAATGTTGAGGAGTTGCTTAAGGAGAAAGACTGGGTGTTGCTGGAAGTAGGGCCAGGCAAGACTTTGTCCAATATCGTGCTGCGGCATCCGCGGTCGCGCGGCGTGCGCGCAGTGGTCGCAACTTTGTTCCATCCGGATAAGCCCTGCACTGATATGGAATGTCTTCTGCATGCCGTTGGGAAGCTGTGGCTAGCCGGCGTCAGGATCGACTTTGAAAATTTCTGGCAGGGCCAGCGCCGGCGACGCGTAAGCCTGCCCACATATCCATTTGAGCGCAAGCGGCACTGGATCGCGCCGCCTTCCGAACCGGAACGGATAAGCGCCACAGACAACGGAGCGAACGCCTTTCTACTCAGCTCCGCGCAGGCTGAAGAAAATCAAACCGTGCTGGAGAAAAAAAACGTCTGCGCGACTACGGGCGCCAACGGCGACGCGGAGGGCAACGAACTGGAGCAGACCATCGCCGGTATATGGCAGGGCGTGCTTGGAGTGCCGAAGATCGGTCTTCACGACAACTTCTTCCGGCTGGGCGGGGATTCCCTGATCGCAATCCAGGTGGTCTCGCGCATACGGCAGGCGTTGGGTGTGAGCCTGTCCTTGCGCACCCTGTTTGAGACGCCCACCATCGCGGGACTGGCGTCAACGATCGTAAGCAGCCAGTTGGAGCGCGTTTAGCCGCAGCCCCCATTTCCAAAAAATCAATAGCAAACCCTGCGCAGTGTACGCAAGAGAGGAGTGGATCTACATGACTGCGAGCAAGCAGCTCAAGATCAATACGGAGGAGCGGAAGTTCAGGGCCGCTGCGGCCCCGCTGCCGGACCCCATCCGGGCGGCCCGGCGCGACTGCGCGCCCATACCGCTCTCACTATTCCAGCAGCGGCTCTGGTTCTTGGAACAGCTCGTTCCCGGCAATCCGGCCTACGTCATTCCGCAGGAAATCCGCTTTCGCGGGAAGCTTGACGGCGCTGCCCTGCAGCGCGTGTTGAATGAAGTCGTCCGCCGCCATGAATCGTTGCGGACACGTTTTGGCGCGGAGAACGGCAGACCGTTCCAGATCATCGATCCACCCGCCCCGCCGGCGTTGCCGGTGGAAAATTTGCGCGGGCTTCCGGCGGATGAAAGGGAAGCCGCCGCGGAGCGGATCACCGTAGCCGAGGCAGGAAAGCCATTCGATTTGGAGCGTGGTCCGCTTTTCCGCTGCCGCCTGTTGCTGCTGGACGAAGAAGACAGCATCTTGCTGATCATGATGAGCCACATCGTCGCCGATGCCTGGTCGGTGAAGGTTCTGTTCAACGAGATGCGCGCGTTATATCAGGCTTATCTTCAGGGCCTGCCTTCTCCGCTTCCTGAGCTGCTGATCCAGTACGTTGACTTCGCCGTCTGGCAGGACGAGCAGATGAAGAGCGGCGCGTTCGAAAGCCACTTTTCCTACTGGCACGAACAACTCGACGGCCTCTCCGATCTCGCTCTGCCCACTGACAGGCCGCGGCCGCCCATGCAAAGTTTTCGCGGCGCGGTGCAGTGGATTAAGTTGCCGGAAAGCCTTTCCAGGGCGCTGGGTCTACTCGCGCAGCAAGAGGGTATAACGCTTTACATGCTACTGTTAGCGGCTTTTCAGGTTCTGCTGCATCGCTATACCGGAAGCGAGGACATTCCGGTGGCCACGCCCAGCGCGAACCGCAACCGTCCGGAAATTGAAGGGATCGTTGGCTTTTTCGTGAATACACTCATTTTGCGGTCGCGCTGCAGCCGTGAGATGAGCTTTCGCCGGCTGGCGCGGCAAGTGCGTGAAACCGCATTGAATTGTTATACGCACCAGGAACTGCCATTTGACCGCATTGTCGAACGCCTGCGGCCGAACCGCGAGCTTGGCCGTAATCCGCTCGCGCAGGTTGTCTTTGGATTTGATAGCGCCAGCGTAGCCAGCGATTTTGGCAACCTGAGCGCCACCATCCGTTCAATTGACAACCACACTGCAAAGTTTGACCTGTTCCTCTCGTTGCGTCTGAAACCTGAAGGAATCATGGGCCGGGTGGAGTACAGCACCGATCTGTTCGAAGCCGCCACCATCGCCAGGATGGCGCGGCACCTGGAGACGCTGCTGGGGAGCATCGTGGCTGATCCCGATGGCAGC
>Ga0105240_10006187_pt1 | contig 17624 bp, 17 predicted proteins | sample KBSC54metaG_FD_80426 | JGI IMG/M metagenome (GOLD analysis project Ga0105240, IMG submission 80426) | Corn rhizosphere microbial communities from Kellogg Biological Station, Michigan, USA - KBS C5-4 metaG | ecosystem: Host-associated > Plants > Roots > Rhizosphere > Soil | place: Michigan, USA...
CGGTTCGGTCGGCGCGAACCCGCTGCTCGATGCGGACGGCAAGGGCATCTCTCCCGGCAGCACCGAACTCGCCGCCGCCTGCGCCGCCCAGGCAAGGGAAGTGGTGGTCTGCTCGAAGGAGGCGCTCGCCTGGACCCTGCGCGAGATCGGCTGGAAGCAGGCCGGCAACCTCGTCGGCCTTGCCGCGGGCTTTGCCCTGCCGTCCGTCATCCTGATGATGATGTTCGGCCAGACCCGCATCTTCTTCGTGATGAGCCGCGACGGGCTCCTCCCCGAACGCCTGTCGAGCGTGCACCCGAAATACCACACGCCGCACGTTGTCACGATGATCACCGGGGTCTTCGTCGCGATCTTCGCTGCACTGTTCCCGGTCGGCATGCTGGCCGACATCTCGAACTCGGGCACGCTGTTCGCCTTTGCGATGGTGGCGATTGCCGTGCTGGTCCTGCGCCGGACGGACCCGAACCGCCATCGCCCGTTCCGCACCCCGGGCGTCGCGGTGGTCGCCCCGCTCGCCGTTCTCGGGTGCGTCTACCTGTTCTTCAGCCTGTCGGCCTACACCCTGCAACTCTTCGCGGGCTGGGCCGTGGTCGGCCTCTTCGTCTACTTCCTCTACAGCCGCCATCACAGCCACGTCGGGCGCGGGCTGGTCGAAGTCCACGAAGACGATCCCGAGGCCCCGCCGCAGCCGGTGCCCCCGCTGCCCGGCGCGCCGACCCCCGGCTACAAGGACGCCTGACCGATTTCAGACCCTCCCCCTGGAGGGGGGGGGGTATAGTGAGGGTCGGGTGAATGCTTGGAGCTGACCACAGTTAGAGGTCGTCCGGATCAAATCGGCGATAAAAGCTCGATGATTGAATGCGGGACGAACCGCGATACGTTGGCGGGCCACTGAGGTAGATGAATCGGTAGCCCCCTGCCAAAGCCATCAATGGAAGCGTGCTGGCCGCGTCGTATGGCAATGTCCCGAGATATTGGCAGTGATCCCCGCGCATGGTTAGCGTTCCGACACCGTTAGCAATTGCGCCGCCTCCCGGAATGTCGAGCGTTTCTGGGATAACCTCTCGCTTCCCTATAAAGGTGAACTCGGTCGTCCGCCCCTCAAATTTCTTCGGCTTCAAGCAGGTCGTAGTTAGCTCGACATGAAGGTGTTCGCCATAGGAGCCGGGTTCAAACCGCTCATGCGCTACGTGGAAGCTATATGTCGGCTCCACATTTATAATCTCGAACAGATAGCTTTCGATCTGCGGAAGCCGTCGGATATTGCGTTTTGGCATTTGGGTACCGACTGTTCAGGACAAAACTCCGTGTAGCGGACGCGAAAGCCGGCAAGTGCAATTTAGAACCGGATACGTTGTTCCGCCTGTTGTCGCGGGGTCCGGTTCACCGCAGCTTGATCGGTCCAGAGAATCCGGAAATCCAAGATGGTCATTTCGAGCGTTTGGCCTGCGTCATCGTAGCCCAAATATGCCGCCATCCACATTGTCTTGAACGGTAGCCGCTGCCCGGTCAGGTGTGTCACCGGCTCAATCAGCGACCATTCGAATGAGTCTCCCGATACGCTGGTCGGCTTTCCGTATTTCGATGTCAGCTTGCTTTGCAAAGTGGCCAGAAACGATGCATCTGTAGCGAAGCGCCCCAACTGCTGCGTGGATTTAATGCGGTAGATGCGACCGCGTGGGGTGACGCCGAAGTTGTATGAGAAACCAGCTTTTTGGGCCTCGACCTGATCGCCGCCGGGAATCGCGGTGAGGCGCGCCAACTTACTGGCTTCATCCAAGGTCATCCCCAACAGAAATTCATTGATCTCAGTCGAAAGCGTCGCTGAGCGATGCCCAATTGGCTGAGCCAATCCCGCGCCCGTCGCCGCAAGTGCTGACACGGCCATCACTGTCGCGAGCAAGTTTGAAGCAATTTTCATCGGCATAATCCCCGTGGAGTCTGGCCGCTTGTCGTCCAAAACCGCATAATATGATGGATATAGCCAGTGGTTTAACTGCCGGTAAAAATTGTCCATGCTCCGATGCGTGGACGCGATCTTGTTGGCCGAAATGTGCGGCGGGTGCGCGTTGCGAAGGGCATCTCACAAGAACGCTTGGCGTTCGATGCAGGTGTTGACCGCTCCTACCTCGGCGGCATGGAACGCGGCGAAGCAAACCCGACAGTGGACGTGCTTGACAGGTTGGCCCTTACGCTAGGTATTCCGTTGGCCGCACTTTTTGAGGAATTCGAGAAAGGCGCGCCAGCACCGCAGGGCCTATCACCCGGACGCAAACCGTCGTAGCCAACGCCACTTGGGCTAAACCAAAGCAGCGACCGCCCGCGCCAGTTGCGGCGACAACCGGCAAACCCCATCCTTTCGCAGCACGAAATCCGCGCCCGAAAATTTCCGGCCCTGCGCAAAGCCGAGAATGGCGGCGTCCACCTTGGGCCGCTCCGGCTCGATCAGGTCATATGCGTATGCCGGGAAGTCGGGCCTTGAATGGTGCATGATCCCGGCGAACGGATCGAACCCGTCCGCGACGGCTTCAACTTGTAGCTGGGCCACCCGCACCGCATAGGCATAGTTGAGCATGGCATTGATCGGATGCGATGCTTTCCAGTTTTTCGCCTTCTTGCCGGTCAGGATTGAACTGCGCGAACGGTAGCTGCGCCAATCGTCGGGGACAGGATAGCGCCTCGCCGCTGTCCACTGCATTTCGATGCCTGCCCATGCTGAGAAATACCGAGCGGCGCTTTCTCCTTCGATGGCGCGAATGTCGCTCATGTTGTCCAGCGTTGCGGATTGAAGCTGCGCCAGAGCTTCATTGGCTTTGGCAACGGATCGCTCCCGAGAGGCGGTATCGGGAACGCGGGTTTCCAGCGTCGTGATGCTGTTGCGCAGCTTTTCGCAAATCAGCTTTCGCCCGAATTCCAGCCGAAATTGCTCATGGGCCTGTGTTTCATATTGCCAGCGCAGCTTTTCGGGATTGCCGACAAATCCGGCACCCGACGCGAAAACGGCAGGCTCGCCACCCCATTGGATTCGGGCGAGGGCAACGCCTTGCTCGCCAAGCCAATTCAACACGTCAAAGGATATGGAGCCGCTACCATCCAAAAGCATGATTATGCGCGGCAAATTCAAATCGCCTCTGAAAAACCGGAATTGCTCAGCCTTTTGCGGGTAATGGGTAAAGCCCTGTTTGATCGACAAAGCGCCGTTTTCAATCCGCAGCGACGTGCCGTGCCCGGTCAATATCAAGGGGCGGGAATTGCGTTCGCGCACCCGTCGTTTGCCCCCCGATTTGTCAGCTTCCGCCCGCCAGAATTCACAGCGAATTGCCCATTCATCGGCAATTCCATCGTCGCATATTTCGGTGTTGTGGAGCATTCACAATTTTTAGCAGATTAGCCGATAAATACCTCTGGAATTTACGCTTTATCGGCAAGGCTAATGTACCATTTCGACCCAGATTTGTCCCTCAAAGCCAATTACCGGGATGCGGATGATATTGAATTCGCAGCATGGGAATTAGCGGGCCACGAACACCGCGAGAAGTATCGAGATAGCGGCCGGGCACCCGGCCGAACAGCGTGGTTGCATAAAGAACGAATGCAGGCGCTCAAAGCTGCTTTGGCCGATGGCGAATTGCTCGCGTTGGGCATTGCGAGAGGCGATCAATTCGCCGCTATCACCCTAATCCCTGAAAATCTTTTCCTGTCTCCGGATTTGCAAATCGACGGGGATCGATCGGCAATTTTCGGTTTGGGCCGGGAATTCGACAGTGTCCGTATTTGCTTTGGTTCCACCGCAGAAAAAATCCTAGCGGTAAGCCTCAATGGCACGGGGCGGCCCAATCATCTACCTGTGATCATGGCGGCTTGGGCGGCATTGAAAGCTGAAATACCGGAATTCCTTGATTAGGCGAAATCTGCGCAGAATTCCAAAATACAAGAAAAAGCAGCAATTATCTTTCCTGCGAAATTCCCCCGCGATAGCCGGATTGGCGACAGCACCATTAGGCGTCATCGCAGGGACCATCCCGAGCTGTTTACCTGATCAAAACGCCCATAACGTTCTGAGCACTTTAGGACTCTCCCGCTGCTCCGCGCAAATCCGCACATTCCTTCCCGAATCGCTGCCTGTGACTGGCGCGCCATTCGGGAAGCACCATGTCGAAACATCGCGACTACAAGGCTGAGTATCAGCGGCGGATTGCTAACGCCGCCAAGCGAGGGCTGAGCCGGTCGCAGGCTCGCGGCCATGCACGGGCTGGCGAAACCGCAATCAAGCCCAAGGCCATCAAGAGCGACGAACGGCTAGAGGCCGCCCTCAAACTCTTGCGCCAAACCGGCAGTCAGAGGCGCGCCGCCAAGGAAGCGGGTGTGTCGGCAGAGCGGTTCCGCCGGTTCCTGCGCAGCAACTCACTTGCCGAGCGGCAAGGCAGGCAATGGCAAATCAATGACAATCGCCCCCGCCGCATGACAGTGGTTTCGGGTGGGGACGCCCGCGAACTCACCCTGCGGGACTTCGAGCAAGCCTCACTAAACGGCAAGCACCTTGCCGCCGTCGGAGCCTTCCTGCGCACCAATGACATAGACCTTCTGCGCCCGTTCGAGGGCCAATCCGTCATCGACGCCGATGGCCAAGCGCACCTGCTCGAAATCGACCCCAACGCCCTTTACCGCCTCGCCCACGCCGGAAGTGAGGTGTTCCACGAAATCTACCGGCTCAACCTGTGAGAATGGACATGACAGACAAGGAATTGGCCCGCGAAATTCGCAAGCAGCGGCGCTTGGAAAAACTCGGCAGCAATTCGCCCCTTTGCGGAGAATGCGGCGAACGCGATTGGCGCTGTTTGGAATTGCACCATATCGCTGATTTCGGCTGCGACGATGGCACCGTGATCCTGTGCCGCAACTGCCATCGCAAGGTGAGCGACGACCAGAAGGGGCATCCGGCGTTTAACCCCGCTGCCGATGCCACGCTGCATTCCATCGGGCGCTTCCTCTTGGGGTTGGCGGACCTGCTTCGGCTCGCCATCGAAAAGCTGGCCGAATTCGGCCTCGCCCTGATCGAACGTGCCGCACCGCAGACGGCGGAGGTCCGGCCATGATCCCCGTAACCGACCATCTCCCGATTTCCCTGCGGGCCTATGCCGAAGCTCCGAAGGCGCGAATGCTGCGCCGGGCCATCGGCGCATCGCCCTGGACACTCACTTTCGATTGCGAAACGCGGACCGACGCGGGGCAGGCTCTGCGCTTTGGAGCTTATCAGCTCCGCAATGGCGAACGTGCCGTCATGGCTGGCCTGTTTTATGATCCCGACGCAATATCGGCGGCTGACGTCAAAACCCTTCGCACCTTTGCCAATCGGGAAAGTCTGCTCGTTCACACCCGTGATGAATTCGTGGACGAAATCCTGTTCCTGCGCGCCTACCAGCTCCGCGCCCGGATTATCGGGTTCAATCTGCCGTTCGACATATCCCGGCTTGCCATTGATCATGGCGTTGCGCGGGGCGCTATGTATGGTGGCTTCACATTCACCCTCTCACGCCAAAAAATTTGGCCACATATCCGGGTGAAGCATCTTTCCCGGCGCTGCGCTCTGATCGATTTTGCCGCGCCCTATCGCCAGTGCAACGGTCGGGGGCAGCGCAACCGCGATATGCAAACGCCTGTGCGGCGGGGCTATTTCGTGGACGTCAACACGCTGGCGACTTCGCTGCTTTCTCAGGGTTTCACCTTGGCAAGCCTAAGTCGCTTCCTGAAAGTGCCCCACCCCAAGCTTGAATTTGATGACTTCGCCGGGCCGCTGTCCGATGCCATGCTCACCTATGCCGTGCGGGACGTGCAAACGACATGGGAATGCTACGCGGCATTGCTGGCAAAGCTGGAAGGGCTGGGCCTGCCCAATTTGCAGCCGGAGGAAATCTACAGCGAGGCCAGCATCGGCAAAGGCTATCTGCGAGCCATGGGCATCGCCCCTTGGCGCGAGGTGCAGCCGGACTTTCCGCCGGAAATGATAGGTCGGATATTATCGAGCTACTACGGAGGCCGCTCGGAGATCAGGATACGCCGACAAAAGAGGCAAGTGATCCTATGCGATTTCCTGTCCATGTACCCGACGGTTTGCACGCTTATGGGCCTATGGCGGTTTGTCACTGCCAGCGGCATGACGTGGCGCGATGCGACCGAAGAGACGCGGGATGTCCTTGCCGGTGTAACCTTGGCGGATTTGCAGTCGCCGGACCTGTGGCCAAGGCTGGCAACGCTTGTGCGGGTGCAGCCCGACGCTGACATTTTTCCGGTCCGCGCAGCCTACGACAGCGAGCCACTGGCGACTATCGGCGCGAACTATCTCAGTTCTGCCAGCCCGCTCTGGTTCACGCTGGCTGATTGTATTGCGTCCAAGTTGCTGACCGGGAAGGCTCCGCGCATCTTGGAGGCTGTCGCGTTCGAGCCGGGGGCGATGCAGCCCGACCTTCGCCCGATCAATGTCAGCGGCAATCCGGAATATGGTGTCAATCCCGCCCAAGCCGATTTTTTCCGGCGCGTGATCGAACTGCGAAAGGCGACGCAGGCGCGCATGGTCAATGCCTGTGATGATGAACTGGAAAAACTCGACAGCGAACAGCACCAGCTCAAAATCTGCGCAAACTCGACCAGCTACGGCATATGGATGCAGGTCAATGTGGCGCGGCGGGCAAAGCGATTTTCCGCCACTGTCTTTGGCCATGATAGCAAGCCCTTCACCCGCGACACCAACAAGGCCGAAAAGCCGGGTGAATATTTCCACCCCCTTCTGGCCTCGCTGATTACTGGCGCGGCGCGGCTCATGCTGGCGATCACCGAAAGCCAGATTGCCGCCAATGGGCTTGAATGGGCATTTTGCGACACGGACAGCATGGCGATTGCCAAGCCCGCAGGCATGGCAGCCGATGAATTCGGAAGCCGCGTTGTTGCAATCACCGATTGGTTTTCTGCGCTCAATCCCTACAGTTTCTCCGGTTCGATCCTGAAAATTGAAGGCGAGAATTCATCGCTTGCAACCGGCGAACCTGAGCCACTCTATTGTTGGGCCGTATCATCGAAGCGGTATGCGCTGTTCAATCTGTGCAGCGATGGCAGACCGATCTTGCGCAAGGTATCGGCGCACGGGCTTGGCCATTTGCTACCGCCCTACAGCCCGGACAATCCGCCCGCTGACATTCCTGCGCCGCCCGAACCCGTTTTGCGCAGCGGCGTGGAGCGTTGGCATAGCGATCTATGGTTTGAGATTGTCTCTGCCGGACTTGGCCAAAAGCCGGATATGCCACGGCTCGACTTTCACCCGGCGATGAACTCCCCGGCAATCAGCCGCTATGGTGCCACCGCGCCGGAGCTACTGCGCTGGTTCGATGGCTTCAATACCGACCTGCCCTACCGTGATCAGGTGAAGCCCTTTGGCTTCCTGCTATCCTTACGCGCCAAGCAGGGCTGGAAAGGCGATGAGGTTATTGCGCCGCAATCTCGGCGAGGTCGTCCGGCCAAGTTCGAACAGCCCAAGCCGGTCGCGCCGTTTGACCGCGATCCGACGAAGATTGCGGCAGCCGCGTTTGACCGGATAAGTGGGCAGCCGGTGCCAGCCCATGCGCTGCAAAGCTATGCCGAAGCTCTGGCACAATACCATCTACACCCGGAATCCAAATTCCTGGGCGGTAGTTATTGCGACCGGGGCACCACACAGCGGCGTCATATCCACGTTAGCGGCATTTCTCATATCGGGAAGGAAGCGAACGAACTGGATAGGCAACAAGTGCTAGGGATCGACGCCCACGCCCGTCCGGATTACGGCCTTGCCGATGACAGCCTTGCGCTACTCAAATCCGATCTAACCTGGTTGGTTGATAGGCTAGGGAAGGCGGGAGCGGCGAAGGCACTTCGCATCCCGTCACGGCGGGTGCATTCGATCCTGTCTGGCAAGATATGCCCGGACGAACTAAAAATTCGCGTCCTCTTATCTCACTTGCCAGTGGCATTGGCGCAGGCGGAAAAACTGTGTGCAGAACGTGAGGATGAATCCCGACACCTCCAGAAAATGCGCCATGATCTTGGCCTGCGGGGTGCGGCGCGACAACTTGGCATTGATCCGTCGAATTTTCGCCGAAAATTGTTGGCGATTGGCTAGCGCCCCGCTCCGCGGCGCTGAAAACCGGACGCCTTGCCTTCCCAGCCTGTCGTCTATTTCTGTGACTGCTCAACCTACAGTGGTAAAATCGTCAACTTAAACTTGGCAGATTTCGGATTTCGCAGCCGGACAGCACGGACCTATGCTCTGCCCCCCGCTTAGCCCATTGGCAGCATCTATCTAGTCAGCAAAAAATGCCGCCACAGCCTCCACAATGAATTTGGCGGAAATAGAACAACCATATGGCTGGAGTTCGTCATCTTTGGCGACGCCAGCGAGATCGACTACAGTTTTTGCGCAGATTACATGCGGTTTACACAACGAAATCTGTGCTGCGCGATGAACAGCATAAACTTCCATGTCGAGACCAGATACTTTTCGGTGGTGCACCGAAACCTGATCCATGAACTTCTCGCTAGCAATGACCGCAGAACCACTTGTAAAGAGCGCCAGCTTAGGAGAACTCATTTTTGACGGACGCTGCGAATTCCATCCCGCTTCTAAGCGAGACAGAATCCCACTGTCCTCGATGAGCTCGCGAATAACAGAACGCGCTTCTTCAGTGATCGGAACTTGATATGGCTCCTGCGAGAAGCCATCCGCAGTCCACTTACCGGACTGGTACTCATACGCGATCTCTGAAATCAATAACTGACCGAGGTCGGCACGATCTTCAAATCCTGCGCAAATTCCTGACATCGCTACCAGTTTCGGCTTAAACCGCTCAATGCACCCTGCGGCGACTGTCGCGGCATCAACCAGCCCCATGCGAGGCAATTCGATAATCGATCCTCTACGACCACCAATGCTGATGTCGTATCGCGTCAGGTTTTCGCGAAAAACGGCTTGGCCATTCAACTCTTTCATGGCTGTGTAAGGAGCTCGTTCGGCACGCAGAGCACTGAAAATCAAGAAATCAAAATTTTCTGCTCGCTTGGATTGCACGACCATTAGGCGCAATGCACCCTGCCAAACTTCTTTCTCATTGAAAGAGACCAAGAGGCACCCTCGTGCTTCGAAGTCACTGCGGATTTTCGAAAATTCTTCGGGATAGGAGCTTATCGCTAGCAATTTAACTCGCCCGCCACCGAGCTTTTCAATGGCCTGAAGGACCCCGATTCCGTTGGTATCCGGCTGGGCACCATCATAGGCGGGAATTCGCAAATCGATAATACAGATATTAACCGAATCATCGAAAGATGCTGAAAATTCCACCATATTCGACGCTGTTGAAATTTCACACTCCGCAACGTCGAGCGAAACGAGAAAATTCTTTATTTCCTCGAGTTTATTGCCATCATCTTCAGTGATAAGTACTCTCATACCACCCTCTTTAGAATGCTCTTCAATTTCATCCCGTTTCCGGGCGACTTATATTTGTAAAGAACCCCTCCGAGTACCTTTTGGTCGTACCTTTTCGACAGGATATCTGAAGCGGCGCTTATCTTAAGACGTTTCCCGGCCACTGTTATTTCGGGATATTGAGTGATAATGATCACCTTGCGCGAGACGCCGCGGGTCTTCAGCGCTCTCAGAACCTCGACTCCGCCGAGAGCCTGGTCGTGCCCTCGTTCGGTTGCAGTTCCATCTGTCGAAAATGTCGGAAGCGCCATATCCAGCACAATCAAGTCGTAGTCCTCGGCTGAAACTGCCCAGAAAGCTGCGTGTACGCTGTCGACATAATCTATTGCGGCGGCATCCCCAAAATACTCAGAAAGGCAGGCCGACAGTTCCTCCCGTTTATGAACCTCATCCTCCACGAGCAATATTTTGTACATATCAGCTCTCCCCGCCGGCCACTTCAACCTTCAAGCTGAACTGAATCTCGATTTTCCCTTCCGCCGCCTCATACCGCACCGTAGGTGTGCCTTCATTCACCTTGGTGATGAATTTGACCTTTTTGATACCCGAATAGCCCTCCGTGACCATGTCCGATCCCGTCTCGGATGACACTAAGGCGCCTCCCACTCTGCGCACGCACTCGTCGGCACCATCCTCTGGCAAATCGGAGACCACTGATAGCACAACCGTATGCAGATTAGTGCCCTCAATGGGTGTACTCAGAACCTTGACCTCCACATCCGAGCCTTGCTCGCCGTGCTTAAACGCGTTCTGAAGGAGCACCGCTAGGCAATCGTAAATACGGTGAACGGAGATGCCATAATACTTGGTCGCCAACTTGTCCCCTGTCACTACCGTTGAAGAAGCAGGTCGATTGTGCTCGATGTCAATGATGTTACAAATCTCGGGGATGGAGGCTGGTACAAAGCCTGTCTGAGGAATTTGAAACCAGCTAGCGACCTGAGTGAAGACTGATGCAATCGCGTCTGCCAGAGCAGACTTTATTTTTTGCTCCTCAGGACCGTTGAACCGCAACAAGGCTTGATCAAGCGACTGAATGACATCCCGCGCCATCGTCACCCGAATTTCCCGCGAAGCAATCTCCAACTGCGGCGCGATTTGACTCCAGCAAAAAGAGATAATGAGGTCGTGCAGCATCTCAGCACCTGACACCCGAAGGGTGTTGACTAACTGCTGAAGGTTCGTCTTTGTTGCTGGATCGTCGGAATCCATAACAGAATTGAATAGCGCGTTTGGCTTGCTCTCAGATTTAAACTGGAGAAAGTCGCGCCTCATCCTCTCAATGTAAACCTTGTAGCTGTTCTCCCAGCCCGCCAAAGCCCTTCCGAAGGGCGTTCCAGCGATGATTGGATTGTACTCAGAACGCCGCAGCACAGCGTCGATACTGCTAGTCATCACGCCATGCAGCGTATTATGACGAATTCTCCTGCCAAGGTAAGATTCAATACCGAATTCGTTGCTTCTACAGAATTCGCTAAACGCTTCTCCGGCGATTTGTTCGATGAGATATTCATCTGTGCGAGTAAACTCGATGAAACCAATCGTAGCTTCAACGCCGCTGGACGTAACTATACTACGGGACTTAGATAACTTTGCCGTAATTCTCGGAAGTATCTCTTTGAATTGCTCGGTGTAGGCGGATGGATTAGAGTCTAGCCACTTCTTCATAGCGATAGAATCTACAAACATCCGGCTAGCGTCGAAGTAATTCTTGAGTTTTGCAACTTTAGCGCGAGTTTCAATAGACTCCGCTTCAATTATATAGTCAATCTTATTCAGATGGACCCCGATGCTCATCAAGATGTCCTTACGCACTGCCTCCGCTGCCGAAGGAGAATTGACGATCGTGTACATCTTCTGCAACGTCACCTCGTCTAGAGACGAAGCAATATAATTTGCAACTGAAGGACTCGACGGAGCGAGGTGGTCAATAAAAGACGAAACATCTCCCGAGTAATCAGAGATTATTAGATCTTCCAGCTGCTTGCGAAAATCGAAATCGATGTCAGGGTCTGATGACTTTACTCGATAAAGACAGAGTGCAAGGACTGATATGAGTGCGCGGGCCTCATCGGATGCGTTCAAATGCATTGTCTTGAGCTCATCCTCAAGCAAAAGACTTTCAAGCCCAGCGGTGTTATCGAAAATAAACTTGATATCATCCGACGTCAGAACGGAAAGATTCACAGGATTTTGGATAAACCTAAGGAATAGATATGTCCGGTAGAATGTATCTATTCTAACCGTATCTGTATTGTGCAGATCAATATCGAAAATCTCGGATGGTTTCCTCAGTAAGGTCCGATCGTTAAATCCGTCCTCAGCCCAGTGCGTCGTGCTGTTCATAACGGGAGCAAGAAGCCGTTGGCCAACAACCCGATCGATGTCATTCCTAAACCTGCAGAATTCACTGTATTCTAAAAATACTGATGAACGTCTATATAGCGCAATCGACAAATCAGGAATGGGAGGCATATCACCTGTGCCCGCCGCGGTCGCATCGATTTCCAAATTCTCCAGTTTCGGAAGTGGGGAATTTTTGAGGTTAATCGCCACCTGTATCAGAAGGTCGTACAATTTAGGCGAAATATTGCGCCGGATGGCTTCTACCACCCCGGGGAACCGATCCTTGAGGTTAAAGATAACCAAAAAAGCCGCGACGGTGTCTATAAGACTTGATTCGACCGCGCGGAGAATAAATCCTGCACAATCCTCGTGAGATATGGGAGTGGGGACCATATTATTCAGATAGTGAATTCTCCTGAAATCTCCTCGGACTTTATCTTTGAATATATTGGTGTGTCGCCGTGCAACAGAAAATAATGATATTTCATTCTTTATGTTTTCTAAAATCGAAAATTGAAGTTGAGGAAATTTGTTGTGACCAATCGACAAATCAATCTCGTCAATCACGTCCTGCTCTTGCTCTTCAAGCTCATATGTGTCTTTTAGATACGCAACCTTCTTTGCGATGTAGCTCGATGCGCCCCATCTATCGGCGGCCGTCTTTAGGGCATCGACCGCATCAATCGCTGACGTCTCTGTTAAACGGGCGAGGATTTCGACCGTAGCAATCGCCGCGATTGCATCATTGGGCCAAGAGTTCATAAAGCCGCAAGCGTAAGCTGCTTCTAGATTGGCGGCTTGGACATTTCGGTCGTGCGTTCGCGCTACCTGCCCCTGCTGAAGGCCGGTCACCTTCCGTCCTCGCAACCCATCGGGTGATTCTAGGATCACCGCAGCGGCGACCATATCGCGTTCGGCTGTATTTTGACGGAGCGCATTTATGCAATCGCTCGAGAGGTCTCCGCGTTGGGCGTTAGCAACCAATCCGCGGACGGAGTTGCGTCTGGCGCTTGTAAACGTCTTTATACTGCGAGCCACCGTTGCGCTTAGCGGTTTGCTCGCAAACCGTCCGGTGAAATCTAGCTCTTTTGACAATTTAGCTTCACCCGCGGATTAATTCGTTTGTTGCACATAAATATGCTGCGACCAGCTCTTGCTGGTTGACCTGAGTCGGGGCCGTAAGCTCAATTTAAGGGGTGCGCACAGCCGAGTGCAAGTTGCCGTATCCGCTTGACTGTTAACAAAGTGCTGCTGTCGGGGGTGCCGGTTGCCACCTCATATCGCCGCTCTGTCAGGTGAACCATCAGCAGGTGTCGATGGACTCAAGTCCGACAACGAACGCAGCGCCGTGCGGCTCGGGCCGTTGTGGTCTGAATGTGGTCACGAGTTTGCTTCCGCATACTGATCACTATACCCCCCCCCTGGAGGGGGGAGGGATACCGTAGCCAGGCCCCGTCAGCGGGCCCGGCGAAGGTCGGGCGGGGGCGAATGACTAAAGCTTGGTCTCGACGAAGCCCCCCTTGATATCGTCCGTCACGTCCATGCCGAGCGCCATCTTGGCGGTGTTGATCATGCCCAGCTCGCCGCCCCAGATCGAGGCGTCGCCAAGGTCCATCCGCAGCATCAGCAGGTTCGGATCGTCCTTGCCGCCGGGAAACCAGGCCTCCACCCAGTTGCTCCACTGCTTGTCGAGCCGCGCCCGGTCGGTCTCCTCCACCAGGTTTCCGGCGAACCGCGCAAACACGTCATGCCCCTTGGAGGCAAAGGTCGCCGTCGCCCTGCCGGCCTCGGCAAAGTGATTGTCGCGGCTGGTGAAGAACCAGATCGCGTGGTTCGCGTGCTTGTCCAGCTGCGCCGTCATGGGCGCTGCACTGTGCGCCGCGGAGTCCAGCTGCAGCATGACGAAGGGCGAATCGACCATCGCCTCCCAGAACTTGTGCTTCAGTTCGGCCGGATCGCCCTGGTCGTAGTTCATCGCTTTTCTCCTTGCTTCCAGGGGTCAGGCCGGGTCCGGCTCAGAACGCCCTGAACGGAACCGTGGCGGATCTGCGCATCGGCATCTGCGGCAAACGCCTCGCCCCGTCCTCCTTTGAAGTCCTGCCGCACCACATGGTTCCGCAGGGCTCCCGGTTCGTCGCATGCCCCAAGGGGAAGGTTGGCCGAGACCCGCAAATGTCGACAAAGACCAAGGGTCTGCGCATGCCGTTCGGCCGCACTGTCCCAGGCAATAGCCTTCGTCATTGCGAGGAGCGAAGCGACGCGGCAATCCAGAGCGTCACTCCACCTGGCGGCGATGCACTCACCCCTGCCGCCGCACCTCGCTGATCCGCCCGTCCAGCATCGACACGCGAATGTCGGCCACCTCGGCGATCCCCGGATCGTGGGTGACGCAGACCACCGCGCGGCCCTGCTCGTGCGCAAGGCTTCGGAACAGGTCCACCACCCGGGCCGAGTTCACGCTGTCAAGATTGCCGGTCGGCTCGTCGCCCAGCACCAGCAGCGGGTCGTTGGCCAGCGCCCGCGCGATCGCCACGCGCTGGCGTTCGCCGCCGGACAGCTTGTCGGGCGATTTCTCCGCCTTCCCGGCCAGCCCCATGAACCCCAGCAACTCCCGCGCCCGCGCCTCGGCCTGCGCCAGCGAGAGCCGCCCCAGCCGCCGGATCGGCATCATCACGTTTTCCAGCGCATTGAATTCCGGCAGCAGGAAGTGGAACTGGAACACGAAGCCGAACCGCTCCAGCCGGATCCGCGCCCGCTCGTCGCCCGACAGCGGGCTGACGTCGCGCCCCTCCAGCAGCAGGCGGCCCGCGGTCGGCCGGTCGATCAGGCCAAGCAGGTAGAGCAGCGAGGACTTGCCGCAGCCCGAAGGCCCGACGATCGCGGTGAACTTGCCCGGCTCGATCGCAAGGTCCGCCCCCGCCACCAGGGTCACCGGCGGGTCCCCCGGCAGCTCCCGCGTCAGCCCCTCGGCCACGAGCACCGGCGCGCTCACACCGCCCCCCGCAGGATGTCGACCGGATCGACCCGCGCCGTCTTGCGTGCCGGCAGCCAGGCCGCGACGATCCCCGCCACCAGCGAGGCCGAGGCGGCGATCAGGTACTGGCGCGAGGACCGGTCGAGCGGCAGGTGCCGCACCTCGCCCTGGATCGAGAAGTTGAGCGAGCCCAGCACGCTCATCAGCACGTAGCCAAGCAGCCACCCGGCGAAAACCCCGGCCACGGCCAGCGCCATGCCCTCCATCACGAACACGGCCTGCAGGTCTCCCTGCGAAAAGCCCATCGACCGCATGATCGCGATGTCGCGCTTCTTGTCGGTCACCGAGTTCGATACCGCCGTATAGATCCCGAAGCTCGCCACCAGCAGGATCGCCGAGACCACCGTGTACATGATCACGTTGCGCGTCACGAGCAGGCCGAGGAAATCGGCCGATCGCTCCTGCCAGGATTCCGCCTTGTAGCCGTGCCGCGCCTCAAGCCGCGCCGCAACGTCCTCGGCGCTGTAGGGATCGGCCAGTTTCACCCCGATCCGGTTGATCACGAAAGGCCGCCCCAGCAAGGACTGCGCCTCGCGCAGCAGCATGTAGCCCACGCCCGAGCCAACCTGCTGCCCCTTCTTGAACAGCCCGACGATCCTGAGCGAACGCGTGCCGCCCCGCGCCGAAGTGGCCGAAACCACGTCGCCCATGCCAAGCCCCAGCCGCTGCGCCTGGTCCTCGCCGATGATGACCCCGCCCTGGACCCGCTCTAGGTCGATCAGCCGCCCGGTGCGCAGCTTGTCGGAAATCGTGCTGACCCGGCTCTCGATCGAGGGGTCGATCCCGATCACGGCCAGCGCCTCGTCCCGGCCGCCCAGCCGCATCGTCACCGCGCCCGACAGGCTGGGCGAGGCGATCGCGCCGGGGATTGCGTCGATCTCGCGCAGCATCTCCTGCCAGTCCTTGATCCCGCGTACCTCGGTCCGCACCTTGAAGCCGTGCAGCTCCACCGCGCCCTCCTTCGCGAAGGCGGCGACGCCCGGCTGCGGGCGGGGGGAGCGCAACTCGTCCGAGACGATGATGTGCGGCGCCGCGTCGATCAGCGTCTTCACGAAGTCCGTCTGGCTGCCGACCATCATCGCCGAAACGGCAAGGAAGAACCCGACGCCGACCGCCACTCCGCTCACCGCCACCGCGGTCTGCCGGCGCCGCACCAGCAGGTGCTTGGCGGCGATGTGGACCAGCAGGCGGAGCCGCGGGAACACTCAGTCCGCGCTCCTGACCCGCGTGCCCTCGGCAAGGTCGGCGGGCGGGTTGGCGATCACCGTCTCGCCGGCCTTCACCCCGCGCACGATCTCGATCGTTTCGGTCCCGGTCACCCCGGTCGCCACCGCCCGCCGGCGTGCCCGCCCGTCCACCGCCACCCACACCTTGCCATCGGCCACGGCGCCCGCCGGCACCAGCACGGCCCGGTCCTTGCGCCCGGTCTCCACGTTGACCTCCAGCGAAATCCCCAGCGGCAGGTTCGCCCCCGCCGCCGGCTGCAACCGCACGCGGAAGGCGCGCTGGGTGGGATCGCCGGTCGGCGTCACTTCCGAAACGATCGCGGAAATGGCGCGGCCCGGCCACGCATCGCTCGACATCAGCGCCTGCTGGCCAAGGCGGATGCGCGAGATGTCGCGCTCGTCCACCGTCGCCGTCACGCGCACCCGGGCCGGATCGCCCAGCTGCGCCAGCACCCGGCTTGGCGTTGCCAGTTCGCCCGGCTCGATGTCGCGCTTGATCACCGTGCCGTCGATCAGCGCCCGCACCACCAGCTGGTCGCGCCGGGCATTGGCGGTGGCCTGGGCGGCGCGGGCGGCATCGGCATTGGCAACCGCCTGGTCTCGCGCAGCCTTCGTGACCCAGCCCTGCCGGAACAGCGCAACCGTTCGGCCCTCGACCTGCTCGGCCGCCCGCCGCTGCGCCGCCGACTGGGCGAGCAGGGCCTGCTGCTCGTCATCGGCAAGGAGAAACAGCGGCTGCCCGCGCGTGACCCGCTGGCCTTCCTCCACCAGCACCCGCTCCACCGGCGCGGTGATTCGCGCCTGGACCTGGACGGGCTGCTGCGGCTCGACATATCCGGTGGCATAGACCAGCTCGACCGCCGGCCCGATCCGCGCCTTGGCGAGCGTCACCTTAACCGGCTGGTTGCGCCACAGCCACGCGCCGGTCAGCACGGCAGCAAGCACGAGCGGCAGCGCCAGCCACGGCCAACGGCGTTTCATCGGGCGCAGTCTCCTCCAGTCCGCGCGAAGGGTCTAGGCCCGGGAACCGGCAATGGGCAAGGGAATCCCAAAAAGCCCCTTCGTCATTCCACAACCGAGCCTCACCCCAACCTTCGTCATCCCCGTGCAGGCGGGAATCCAGCTGGTGCCGTTGGGTCCAACGCGACGGCTGTTGAGCGGGCAAACTTCGGAGATGGCTTCCCGCCTGTGCGGAAATGACGATGTGGGGAGAGCGGACGGCAGCGGGCGAGAAGGCAATTGGCGGGTTGCACAGACGCCCCCTAGACCGCCTCCAGCGCATAGCCCGCAGACCGCACCGTCCGCACCGGATCGGCCAGGCCCTCCACCTCGATCCCCTTGCGCAGGCGGCGGATGTGCACGTCCACCGTGCGCAGTTCGATGTCGCTGTCCGTACCCCACACCGCGTCAAGCAGCTGGCTGCGCGAGAAGACTCGGCCCGGGTGCTCCATGAAGTGGCGCAGCAGGCGAAACTCGGTCGGGCCGAGCGCGATCGGACGGCCGCCGC
>Ga0105240_10006190_pt1 | contig 17618 bp, 12 predicted proteins | sample KBSC54metaG_FD_80426 | JGI IMG/M metagenome (GOLD analysis project Ga0105240, IMG submission 80426) | Corn rhizosphere microbial communities from Kellogg Biological Station, Michigan, USA - KBS C5-4 metaG | ecosystem: Host-associated > Plants > Roots > Rhizosphere > Soil | place: Michigan, USA...
AACGCATCCACAAAGAAGTGGTGATCAACGCCGAATCCTTGGAGACCCGCGTCGCCGTCCTGGAAGAAGGCCGCCTGGAAGAATTTAACATTGAACGAACCAGCGAGGAACGGCTGGTGGGCAGCATCTTCAAAGGCAAGGTGCGCAACCTGGAGGACGGGCTGAAAGCGGCCTTCGTCGACATCGGTTTCGAAAAGAACGCGTTTCTGCATTATTGGGATATCGTGCCGAGCAACTTCGACAGCGGCGTCGAGATCGTCGAACGCGAAGGGCGCCGCCGCGACAAGCCGAAAATTACTCAAAAAGACATTCCTCGTGTTTATCCGCCGGGGAGCGACATCATCGTGCAAGTGACGAAAGGGCCCATCGGCACGAAAGGACCACGCGTTACCACGAACATTGTGCTGCCCGGCCGTTACCTCGTGCTGCTGCCGAACTCGGATCAAAGCGGCATTTCCCGCAAAATTGAGAACCAGCAGGAACGGCAGCGGCTCAAGAAGATTTTGCGCGAGTTGAGCATCCCCGAGGGGATGGGTGTCATCATGAGGACCGTGGGGGAAGGACAGCAGACCCGCTATTTTGTGCGCGACCTCGCCTTGTTGATGGAGGAGTGGCACCAAATCCAGGAACGAATCAAGGTCCAGCCGACAGCCACGTGTGCTTTCCAGGAGCCGGACCTGGTCGAACGAACCGTGCGCGACTTTTTGACGGAAGATGTTGAGCGCATCGTGGTGGATAGCCAGAAAGCCTACGACCGAATGCGAGAGATGATTTCGCGGATCTCCAAACGCTCGGCCAGCAAGGTGAAACTCTATACCGATCCCCAGCCGATCTTTGACCGCTTCGGCATCACGCGACAGCTGGAAAATGCCTTCTCCCGCCAGGTCCATCTCAAGAGCGGCGGCTATATCGTCGTCGACGAGACCGAGGCCCTGGTTGCCATCGACGTCAATACCGGCCGCCATAAGGGCGGCAAGGACCAGGAATCCGCTATCCTCAAAGTGAATGTGGAGGCCGCGGATGAAATCTCCCGACAACTGCGGCTGCGCAACATGGGCGGTTTGATTGTGTTGGATTTCATCGACATGAAGTCACGTCGGGATCAGCAGCAAGTGTATCAACGAATGAAGGAAGGGCTGCGCCGGGACAAGGCCAAGACCCACGTGCTGCCGATCTCACAGTTGGGCCTGATGGAGATGACACGCCAGCGCCACTCCGAGAGCGTGCATGCCGCCGTGTACGACGACTGCCCCTACTGCAAAGGCCGAGGCAAGGTGAAGAGCGCGCTCACCATGAGCGTGGAGGTCCAGCGCAAACTCAGCGAGATCCTCAAGAAACGTCCCCGGGATGAATCCGATTTCCAGCTGCGCATCGCCGTGCACCCGTCGGTGCTCGAACGCCTGCGCAACGAGGATGAAAAGCACATCCAGGAAATGGAAAAACGCTATTTCGGCCGCCTGCTGTTCCGCCCGGATCCCGGTCTCCATGCCGAACAGTTCAAGATTGTCAACGCCGCCACAAACGAAGAACTGGCCAGCGTCGGGGGATAGGATCGAGCCCGGGGGGACGTGCCTGAAACGCCAGGCGCGTCCCGGCTAAGGTTTTTCGTGGGGCACCAGCCTCACTCCACGCGTTGTAAAATGGCCAGCCACGCAGTTTCGTTCGGGGCGTCACCTCCAGGAACGATGATCTCCCCCTTGTGCAACGCCTGCTTTACACGGGCAACCTCTTTGCCCTTCCCAAACAGCACAACCTCGACATTGGATTTGCCCAGGTCTTTCACATCCAGCTCGCATTTTTCGCTGATCGGCACCCGCTTGGTCGCGCCGGGCGCCACGGAAAAATCGATGCGGCGGACTTCAAAATAGTTCTTCCATTTGAGAGCCTTAATCTGCCTGCGAATTGCTGGTTCAACCGGCTTATAGTCCTTCCCCGTCGGTGGTTTGGCGTCATCAGTTGCCCACACGAGTTGGATCTGAAATTTGAGATCCGCCGCCCGGGCGGATAACGGAGCGCCTCCCAGCAAGAGCAGAAAGGCCAGCCAGGCCGCCACTGTCGGTTTCGGTATCATCGCCTAGTCGAATGTATCCAGATCGTCGTTATCGGCCATCTCGTTGTCCGCCGGATAAGAGAGCCAAACGAACGTAGCCCCGGCGGAGTAATCGTGATAAACCATGGCGCCGGAATCCGCCAGCGAGGTTTCCACCGCGACACTCTCCGGGCCGAACTCTCTCAGGGTAATCAGGGCCGCCACCGCCACCAGGGCCACGCCGGTGAGCGGCACCAACAGGCGCCGGAAGCGCAGCAGAAATAGCCCGGCTGTGCCGCCCTTGTCAACGGCGGGCTGCGCCGCGTTGATCTGCCGCTGGATCTTGGACCAGTAGAATTCACGGGATTCGGGCAACTTTATATGCTCCTCAAAACCAGCTAACGCACCTTGGGTGTGGCGCAACTCAGCCAGCAGCGCCGCCGCTTCCTGGTTTTGGGCCAGACCGTTGGCCACCTCGCTGGCTTCGGCTTCAGACAATTCGCCGTCGAGGTAAGCTTGCAGCTTTAATTGGTCCTCGTGGTTTATCATTTCGAGTTTTCCTTTTTCAAATCAGTGAGCAGCGCCGCCATTTTCCGGCGCGCATAAAAGAGGCGCGACATGACCGTGCCGATCGAGCACTCCATGACTTTGGCAATCTCTTTATATTCCAGTTCCTCAAATTCGTGCAGCACGAGCACGGTGCGGTGTTCGTACGACAATTGCCCGAGAGCCCGATCAATCCGCTGCCGTAGCTCCGCTCGCTCGAGGCCCGCCGTGGGATTTACAACCACCGCCGGCATTTGGCGCTCCACCCCGCCGGATTCCTCGCTGAGCTCTTCCATCGATTCGGTCCGGTGCCGCTTTTGCTTCCGCAACTGGTCCAGGCACAAATTGATGACGATGCGCGTCATCCAGGTGCCAAAACTCGAATCGCCTTGGAACTGGCTCAATCGCTGCCAGCCCTTCACCCAGGCTTCCTGAGAAAGATCAGTAGCTTCCTCTTCATTCCGCATCATGCTGTAGGCGCGGGCGTAAATCTTATCGCGGTGCCGGGCCACCAGCTCCTCGAAGGCTTCCATGTCGCCCTGCTGCGCGGCCCGAACCAGCGCCTTGTCCTCTGCGGAGGAATAGTCGCTCTTACTCATGGATTCGACGGCGGTTCGGACATGCTTATTCAACCCCGGCTAACGCATTACAGTTTACCTTTGGTGGAAGGCAAACGGCTGCCGAGGCGTGGATCACGTTGACAGGCAAAATCCAGCGCTTTAGCAAAGGCTTTGAACAACGCCTCCACAATATGGTGGGGTTCGTCGCCATAAAGCAGCTCCAAATGGAGGTTGCAGCGGGCCTCGTTGGCGAAGCCCTGAAAGAATTCGCGCGCCAAACCAAATCTAAAAGCGCTGGACATATCCTGTGTCTTCTCGGCTTTGCTCACCTGTTTATAGGCGAATTGGTCCAAGCCTCTCCAGACCAGGTAGGGACGGCCGCTTAAATCGATCACGCAGCGAGCCAGGCATTCATCCATCGGCACATAGGATTCGCCCACCCCCGGGTTCCGCGGATCGAAGCCGGCGCCGTAGCGGCGGATGCCCCGCTTGTCGCCAAGGGCTTGGCGCAGCGCTTGGCCCAAGGCGATGCCGCAATCCTCAACCGTGTGATGCGCATCAACTTCCAAATCCCCCCGACACCGGAGGGCGAGGTCCAACACCGCGTGCTTGGCCAGCAGGTTCAACATGTGATCGAAGAACGCGATCCCCGTATCGATCGTCGCTTTGCCCTTTCCCTCAATGACCAATTCAACTTTTATGCGGGTTTCCTTCGTCACCCGTTCAAGCTCAGCCCGTCGTTTAGTCATCCCTGGGATTTAACCAAAGCCCCGGTTCAAAAACAAACCGCAAACCGTGATTGGGAACCCGGCGCGGAGGCGCACTCTCCGGTGCTCTGCGGGTGTAACCCGGTCAAAGCCACATCGAGCCCGCCTCAGTCTGCCGAAGGGACCTTTGAGAGATTGGTCACGGAACCGGCCAGCTTGAGTTTAAGTTCGGCGATTTGCTGGCGAAGAACCGCCGGACTGGGAGAGGTTCGCGCGGCCATTTCCAGGTAGGTAATCGCCTGGCCAAGATTCCCGCCCTTTTCTTCCAGGCGCGCGAGCTGAATCAGAATGGCTTCCTGGCCGATCAGATCCGGATTCTTTGCTTGTGGCTCCGACTCCTGCCAACGCCTCAATGCCAACTCCCAAACGTGGCGTGCTCGGTTGTGATCCTGGTAGTTCTCGTTATAAAGCCGGCCCAGTTCGAACAAGATCTCATAACTCTTGGGGTTGTTTCGCATACCCTCGCGCAGGAACGCCTCCGCTTCGGCCACTTTTCCCAGGCGATTGCGCAGCCAAAAAGAGGCCACTGTGTAGGTGTCGATGCGCTGCGGGTCTAACTCGGCGGAAAGCTCAAGCCAAGGCAAGATTTCACGCTCGTTGCCACTTTCCAAATGAGTGTGCTGGGTGATCTCGAAATGCCGCCCAAACCGCTCCACCCAATCCCGGGGCTTGCTCAGGAAGTTCATTTGTTTCTCATGCGCTTCTTCCTCGGCGCTGCCCTCCTGGGCGGTCATGTGATGACTATTGGTGGGCGCCTCCGTTTGGTCAAAAATAGAGGGATAATAACCGCTGTGAAAGTAGACGTCGGCTTCGGTGAACGCCTGGTTGGCAAACAATCGACGGCTGTCACCCAGCAACACGTTAATAACACTGCCGGAATCCCCGCGTCGATTCCATGCTTCCGCACGCGGTTGCAGTAGCGTTGCCAGTCCGAAGGTGCCGGAGAGGAGCAACACCAAAACGAGGACCTGGGTAGTGGTCCGGCTCATAGATTGAGTGGCTTGCGGCGGAACACGAGCCAGGCGGCAAAGAGGAGCAACCCGGTGTAAGCGGCTGCATACAGGGTAGCGAGCGCACAGCTGCCCCAGCCAATCAAGGCATGGTCAAAGATGACGAAGTCCCGCACATCGTACCATTCCAGGTGCGGGATAAGAAAGTAAATGGCATACAACACGGAGCTCAAAGGCTCGGGCTCACGCAAGGCGACCTGGTTCAAATGCCGCCCCAAAAGCAGGATGCCGGTGACCACGATAAAGCAGATGGTGGCGTTGGAGGAGGGAGCTGCAAAAATTACCGACCCGCACAGGACCATAGCCACGACCACCCCCAGCATGACCCAATGGAGCCAGAGCACTTGGAGGTATTGAGCCAGGGGCCAGTGACCGGTCCGTGAACCGCTGATCACCCCGAAGAAGACGTAAAACATGAGCAGCGCCAGACCGCAGGCCAGCCAACAACCCGTGAACTTGCCCAGGACCACCTGCCAGCGCGTGACCGGTTTCGCCAGGAGTGGAAAAATCGTCCGATTCTCACGTTCCGAAGGGATCTGGCGCGCGCTGGCGCCGATTGCAATCACTAGCGCGGAGACCCAGACCAACAATAAGCAGATTTCCTTGAGGTACCGCGCGATCTTTGCATCGTGGAAAAAACTCACGGAGCCCATCAGGACGGTGACCAGGGCGGTGAGAATGAACAGCACATAAAAATCCTTGCGCCGGTAAAGTTCTTTGACCACTACAGTAGCTAACGCAAACACGGTATTCATCAAGCGGCCTCCATTGCTAACGCGGGTTGATAACCAATAATTTTAAGAAAAATCATCTCCAGGTTGGCTTGATATTGTTTCATCAGATCGGAAACGCGCCCGGCCACCTTCAGCTCACCCTGGCTGATAATGGCGACCCGGTCGCAAACCGTTTCGACTTCTCCCAGTTCGTGCGAGGAAAAGAAGACGGTTTTGCCCTCGTTCTTCAGCCGTTGAATAATCTCACGCACTTTCATGCGACCCAACGGGTCCAGGCCGCTGGTGGGCTCATCCAGAATCAACAAATCGGGATTGTTAATGAGGGCTTGAGCCAAACCCACGCGTTGCTGCATGCCTTTCGAATAGGTTTTGATCGGGCGTTTGCGCGCATGATCGAGTTCGACCAGTTTCATCAATTGATCGATCCGTCGGTCCACCTGGTCCCGCGGGACCTTGAAAATCTTCGCATAAAAACGCAGAAGCTCTTCCGCGGTAAGGAATTTATAATAATAAGTCAGCTCCGGCAGATAGCCAATGCGCTGGCGGGAAATCGGCTCGCGCACATCAACGTCGAAGAGGTACGCCGCGCCGGCCGTGGCATGGACGAAGCCCAACAGCACATTCATGGTGGTGGTCTTGCCGGCACCGTTGGGGCCAAGAAAGCCAAACACTTCACCGGCGCAGACTTTTAAATTGAGGTCTTTGACGGCCACCTTCCGAGGCTCGCGGGAAGCCTGGGGTTTGTACTCAACCCGTAAATTTTTTGTCTCAATGATTGTTTGCATGCAGGCACAAAATCTAACTCATCTAATATATTTTGCCTTGATTGCTAAACAACTGCTGAATAGCAGGTCGTTTGCCACACCCCGTCTTTCTGGAGGAGACCCTAACGGCGCACTTGTTTAGGGCAGAAGTGTGCCGAATCGGGACAACTGGCGATCACCTCACGATGATCGGCGGGACTTTCAACGCAGTCCCCGGCAGAAAAATGCGTCCAGTCACGGGCGCGAGTTGATACTCGAAGGCCGTCCAGCGGCGCAGGTCCTGCAGCTTGGCAACGCCCCACGCAATGAAAAAAATATCAGCCACCACGTCCAGCCAACAGAAGGAAAAGATTGATGGGAGGACCAGCACGAAGAGCACGGTTAACGCGGGCGACAAACTGGGGCGGCGTGACGTCAACGCGAGCGCCATCCCCAACCAACACAGGGCCAGCAAGTCCATCCCCAGGCGAACGGTGGATAAGGCAGAAAGGAAGCCACCCGATAAGGCGGCATAGGCTTGATCCAGATTGTGGGCCGCCGCGGCCGTGACCAAACGGATCGCCACCGGCGCAAACAGGAGCGCGACGAAGGTGACGAGCGGCCACATGAACACGCCCCAGAGCGCCTTGGCGTAACCAGTAACAATGTCGCGACTCGAGAGCGGCGTACAAAGCAAAAGTGCCAGGGCGCCATCACGGCGGCCTTCCCGAAAGAAGCGAGTCGCCTGGATGCCGAACATGACCTTGAGCAAAAATCCGAAAGGCAGACCCAGGTAACTACTCACCAGGGTTGAGCCGGCCGCCCCGGAACCAAAGGCAAGAGCGAGGGCGACGACGATCCCCCAGCCTGCCACCACGGCCCAGGCGACCCATTGTGCCCCCAACTGGCCGCTCGTCAGCCACTGGACTGGATTCCGCGTCAAGACCTCACCTCGGGTCCGCAGCCGGCGATCCAAGTTCTTCCTAAACACACGCCCCGTGGCGAGGTCGGCGCGAGATGGTTTTTCCGTGCTCTGCTGCCAGGCGCGCGGCAGAGTCACACTGGCAAGACCCAGAAAGGCACAGCCCAGGAGAGATGAGGAGAGCAATGCCCACCAGAAATACCCAACTCTGGTGGAATAGCCGAGTTCGTTGGCCAGCGAGACGGCCGAACCGGGGCTTAGCCAGGAGATCTCAGCCCAGATCGAGGTGATTCCCAGTCTGCGGCCGACCCATGCCACGAGGGGTGGCCCGGCTGCCAGGACCACCAGCAAAACCAGAGTCGTTCCTACGCTGCGCTGTCCATCGCGCGCGAAGGCGGACACGCAGATGCCCAAGGCCAGTGACACGTAAAGGACGTTGGCCAGCGCAAGAGCCGTGCGCCAGAATTGCCCGCCGGTAACTCCCCCCAGCAGCAGGGTCAAGGCCGCCGCCGGGAGCAGGGCTAACAGGCAGTAGAACGCTTTGAGCGCTTGGGCGGCAAACTTCCCCAGCACTACGTCGTATCCTCGCAGGTCGCTCAAAAACAATAGGCCAAGTGTTCCCTCGCGTTTCTCGCTGCTCAAAGAATCGGCTGTGATGAACGCCCCCGATAGCAAACACAGGAGGAAGGAATACCAGGTGATCACGCCGAAGAGATTAGGACCTGCGCCGCCGCGAGCTGAAGCACTCTGCAGGATGATCAGCGCCAACAAGCTAAAAATGATCGCCGCGGCCGTCGTCCACCAGCGGACCTGGAACGAGCTCCGCCGTCTCGCCGCCACGCTCAGTTCACGCCGGATGATGGGAAGGAATGACATGCGCGGACCGGCCGGTAGAATAATGAGACTTGGCTTTGGAGGCCACGCTTAAGCGTTGCATCGGCAAAGGCGGTCAACGTGGAGCACCTGCCATCCTGGTTCCGGACTCCTCCGCCGGCAATAAGCGCCCAAACCAGCGGGCCCAAAAACCGGCTTGTCCGGAATAACGTTCCTGCGCGGCGAGTCGGAAGTCGGTGAGCAATTTGTGCCGAGCATAGCCGCCAAACCCGAAGTCCGCCAGGAGGCTGAGCACCAGCCAAAGCAGGAGGTAAGATCCCGGCCACGTGTCGAACCGGTTAATCCCCCCCATCGAAACCAAAGCTAAAAGCAGCGTTACAGCGGCGTAGGCCGTCCAGGGGACCACTAAAATGCGCGCCAAAGAGCCGGTCGTCGCCCGCACAAAGTTCCTCGCAGTCAATCCCTGCCACATGCCCACCCAGTAAAGGGCGGCCAGATCGGCAACCAGCACGGCCATGCCGCAAAACCAGAGCAAGACCCAGAACGCCCGGTCGGTAACGGCCGGTTCAGAAACCGTCGCCAGCAAAAACAAGGTCTCGATGACCAGGACGATCATGAGGGGCCCCAGGAACTGACGGCCGAGGGCGAGGAATTGGCCGCGTAAAATGTCGCGGACCTGAAGCGGCGTTGAGAGCAGCAATTCCAGCGTGCCGGCTTTCCGATCTTCGGCCAAGCGCGCTGTCGCTTCGGCGGTAAACCACACCTTCAAAACCGTGTTCAAAGCCAACGCGGTAATGACGTAGACTCCGTCGTTCAGCCAATCGCGACGGTGTTTGGCCAGGCCCCAGGCCCAGACGGCGGCGACCAGGCCAAGAAAGACCCAGACTAAGACCGGCTTCAAACGACTTCGCGCCGAGAGCCAGAAAAATGCGTTTTGCGAAAGCAACCGGTGGCGGAGCGCGTTCCGTTCAGCCATACTTCCGAAACTCCATAACCGCCAGCGTTCGCGCCAGCGGAGGGTTTGCGCTCCCGGCGGTCTGTCTTGCCACGTCCGCGGAGCCACGAAGCTGGCCAGCGCCAAAAATGTCCAAGCCATCCCATGAAGGAGCAGTACCGAATACCAAAAGTTCTGGCCTTGTAGGCGATAAGGCGTGTCCCAGGCCAAATAATAGCTGTAACCGGCGCTCGGCAGGAGGAAGATTAGGTTCAAATGCCGGAGCTTGCCTCCGGCGGCACTGAGTGCCAGGAACCCCGGCAGCACGGCAGTGAAGACGAACAACAGAGCCAACGTAATCAGCATCGCTTTCTGCGCCGACCGGCTCATGGCCGAAACGCCTATCCCCACGGCCAGAGAGAAGAAAAGGGAGTTCAGGGCCACCAGTGCCATTCGTCCGAATTCCCCAGGGGTCAACCCTCCCATCAACATTGGAATGGCCAGCACAGGCACGACGGCGACCACACTATAAAAGGCGTTTACGGAGTTGGCGACAAGCTTGCCCAATACCACATCATAACCCTTGAGATCCGTTAGGAAGAGCAATCCCAGCGTGCCTTCCCGCTTCTCTTCACTCAGACAATCGGCCGTGGCCCGCACGCCACTCAGCAAAGCATAAAGCACCGCGCTCCCGGTCAGCGTGCCGAACAGATACGTCGCGAGATCTCGCGGCGGCTCGTGTTGCATCAGCAGAAAAAGCCATGTTCCCAGCAGCAGCACTACCAGGGTGGCACCGGTCCGCAACCAATACGTGCTGCGGCGCCGGGAAGCGACGCGCAACTCCCGAGTAACGATGGGCAGGAAGGTCATGAAGTATAAGAGCTCGAAACCAAACGAACGAATGTCCGCGTCACCAAGGCCCTATTGATCTCTCACCACGTCCCCCACCACGGCCGTGCCCTTGATTAGGTCGCCGATGATATTATCGTCTAGTTGCGGACCGCTGATCTTGATCTCGCCCACTTTCAACCCGAGATGGTAAACATTCAACTGCGCGTCAATCGCCGGAAGATGGCCCACCGGAAAGTTCAATACCACAAACCGCCCGCCCGCATTCACCTTCACCACCTTACCCGAGAGCCCCGTGTCCGGCGTCACAATCACGGTTTGCGGAGAGGGGAGACTCGGGTGAGTTCCAGAGGAAGCGGGTAGCTGAGCAAACCCCTGGGTGTTGAACCCATCGGGTTTATGGGCGCACCCGGCCAAAAGCAAGGCGCCGCTTAGAGCCAGGGAACTCATGATTCTCATCAAGCCAGTAAAGTCGCCTGCCCAGATGAGGTCAACTCGCAAGTGGCCGGCGCGGTTGGCGGGGTTCCCTCCGCGGTGCAAAAGGAGGCTACTCGGCTGGCGGTTGGGATTTGACCGCCAGCGCGCTTGGTCTAAATTCCGGTTATGGACCATTCACCGGGATTCTTGAAGTTAGTGACCGAAAAGCGACCTTATGTGAAAGAGATTACTATCGACGAGGCGCGCGATCGCCTGGCTCGGAATCCGAAGGCAGTTCTGCTGGATGTACGTGAGGATCACGAATGGGATAAAGATCATGCCGAGGGAGCGGTGCATCTGGGCAAGGGGGTGCTGGAGCGGGATTTGGAAAGCAAGTTCCCCAACATTGACCAGGAATTGATCATGTACTGCGGCGGCGGCTATCGTTCCGTGCTGACGGCGGCTGTGGCGCAGGAAATGGGGTATCACAATGTTTACTCGGTCATCGGAGGTTACAAAGGCCTGGTCCAGGCCAGGTGGCCGATAAAGGCTGGGGGCTGAAGAAAACAGCCGGATACCCCGCCGATCGACAGCCGGGCCCCAACCCTTAGGTGATGACGAGGGGAACCGGGGTGACTGGGTCGCGGCCCCTCGAGGCATGGTGGAGGCTTGTATGGCCGTTGCCTTGCGCCACGGGCGTAGACACCAGCTTGCCATAATCGAGCTTGAGGATGCGATCGGCGACATGGAAGTACCGGTCATCGTGGCTGATGACCAGCACGGTTTTTCCCCGAGCCTTCAGTTCCGGCAGCAATTGGGTGTAGAAAACATTTTTGAAATGCGGATCCTGATCGGCAGCCCATTCGTCGAACACATAGAACGGCCGATCCTCCAGGTAAGCCGTGAGCAGGGCGAGCCGCTTGCGCTGGCCCTGCGAGACCGCGGTTGTGGATAAGGCGCCGTTCCGGATGCCCACTTTGTGGCTGAGGTGAAATTGCTGGAGATACTCCCGAGCCTGGGCATCGAGGCTGGGACTTTCCAACCCGAGCAGTTGGTCGAAAAGATAAAAGTCCGAGAAGACCGCGGAAAAGAGCTGCCGGTATTCATCCCGGTTTTGATTGGTGACCAACTCGCCATTGAGACGGATCTCTCCCCCTTCGGGGATGTAGAGGCCGGCCAGAATTTTCGCGAAGGTGGATTTGCCGCTGCCATTGCCACCGACCAGGAACACCAGGTCACCTGGGCGAAAGGTAAGATTCAAAGGCCCCAGCACAAACTGGGTATCATCTTGCTCGGCGCGGTAGGAGTGCAGGACGCCTTTGAGGTCCAGACGTTCGAAAGAAGCGACGCTTTCCCGCTGGTCGAAAGAGCAGGTCTCTTTGGAATGTTCGGCCAGCGAAACACCGAGCTCCTCGACCTTTTGGAGCGCAATGTTGGCCCGGCCAAACAGAGAGATGCTGGTCATGGCTCCGGCGAGCGGCCCCATCAAATAGAGGGTGGTCACGACGTAACCGGTCAGCGTCTCACGGCTGAACGCGGCCAGGTGCGGCACCAAAAACAGGATTAAGCCGACCAGCGCGAAATAGAGCAAGTGGTTCCAGCTTTGGGCCGCGATAAAGCGATTCTCCGCGTTCACATTCAAGCGTTGATAAACCTCGGTGGTATCGCGGACCTTTTGCTCGAAGAACGCACTGCGCCGCCGGCGGTGGAGTTTGAGTTCTTTGATCCCTTCGCCCAGCGCGCGAAACGCGTGGAACAGCCGGTCTTCCACCTCGCGCGCCCGGTTGAGCGACCGAAAAGCACTGGCGACAATCAACCGATAACCCACGGCGCCGATCAGGATGACACCGAAGACCGAAACGAGGATTTGCCAGGACAACCAACCCAGGTAGGCCGCTCCGCCAAGCAGGATCGCCAGGTTGACCGAGACGAGAGGGATCGCCATCAGGGCCTGAGTGATGTTGAACACGTCGTCCGTCAAGGCAACCAGGATGCGGGAAGAACCGATCTCCTCCAGGTTGCGCAACGGCACCCCCAGGATTTTTTGAATCAAGTCCTGGCGCAGTCGAGCGATGGCCCGTTGAGAAAAACTGGCCAGGACAGCTTGCGAGACATAGTTGGTGAGGACTTTGCCCAAACCGAGGGCGATGAAGGCCCACATGACCCAGCCGGCCGCATGCTGCGTTCGGTTGAGGGCGACGGTAACCAGCGCGACCAGGCCGGCATTGCAGGCGCCACTCAGCAGCGCCGTCGCGGTGGTGATCACCATCATACCGCGGCAGGAACGGAAGATAAATCGTAGCAGATTCATAGGCTTTAGCGGGGCTGGTCGACCGGCTCGTGCAGGGTGCGAACCGGCGCCCCGTTCGTCGTGGGCCGGCCCTGTGCGGCAGTAAGGACCTCTACCAGCTCTCGGGCGAGAGCCCGCACATTCGGTTCCATAAAGATGTTCTCGTGAGACCCCGGGATGAGTTTGACCGCCAGGGCCCCGCGCACAAGCCGACCCCAACAGAAATCCGGTTCCAAGGAGCAGAACAGTGGCTGGCCGCGGGTACGTAGCAGCGCCACCGACCCCGAGTAAGATCCTTCCACGTGCTCGACGAGTTCCTGCAGATGAATTTTCCAAAGCTTGAGCTCGTTCTCGGGGAACTGGGACGGATCGATCACTTCTTCGAGATCAACCACCGGGCCGGCGGAATCCCCGCGCCAGCGACGCTTCAACTTCCGACCGATCGCCCTCAACTTCCGGACAATGAACGCCCGGCGATCAGCGGATTTGAGAGCGGCAAAGTCCTTGAGCCAGGCACCGGCATTCAGGGCGAAGCGCCAGGCAAAATCAGGCCGCCACCAGGGCACCGATTCGTATCCCGCATTGGCCGGAGCGCTATCGAGAAGGGCGACCAGGGCGACGGCTTCGCCCTGCGCCTCAAACTGCCGCGCCATCTCGTAGGCCACATTGCCGCCGAAGCAGTAGCCGCCCAAGAGATACGGCCCGTGCGGCTGAAGACTCTGGACAACGCGCAGGTAACCGGCGGCCATGGCTTCCAGATTGGGAAACTCCTCCAGGCCAGCTTGACCACGCGATTTGATGCCGTACACCGGCTGGTCGGGCGGCAAGTGCGCCGCCAGGTTCGCGTAGCCCCATAACACATCACCGCCGGCCCCATGGATTAGAAAGAGGGGAGATTTGGCGCCGCGCGGCTGGATGGGGACCAGCAAGGATTCTGAGGGCGCGGAAGTTTCGCGTTGTAGCAGACCGGCCAGTTCCTCAATGGTCGGGGCCTCAAAGAGCGTGATAAGAGGGAACTTGCGCCCCATGGTTTTTTCGATTTCGGAGAACAGCCGCACGGCCAGCAACGAATGGCCACCCAAATCGAAGAAATTGTCCTGGACCCCAATGTTCTCGTGATGCAAAAGCTGCTGCCATAAGTCACGAAGTTTACGTTCGAGGGGAGTACGAGGCTCCAGCCCACCCGTTCGGGGACCGCGCTGCACGACTCTCCTGGTCTCGATCTCCTGATGGACCTTGGCCAGGTCGAGTGATTTCAACGCGATCTCCCGGCACTGCGAGAACTTGCCTGACCTGCCCCCATCAGCCGTAGGACGCGCGGAAACCTTCTCGGTCACCGGAACGGCCGACGACTCAGCCTTGGCCGCAGGAGGATGGAACGCCACTTCGGCCGCAAAGCCGGTCGGGAAGCGGAAAACGTATCCGCCGTTGAGTGGTTGTTTGAACCCAGAGCCGAGACTCTCCAGAAAAGACAAGGCCGGCTGATTCCGGTTCGTAGGGACAAAATGCACATCGACCCATTCCAGCCGTTGCTCGCGAGCGATCTCGCCCGCGTACGCCAGCATGCGGTGCTCGACGCCGCGACCCAGGGCGCGGCAGCTAAGCAGGAAGGACTCCACAGCCAATGAACCTGCCGTTACTCGGTGGAGCATCGCACCTACCAACCCGTAGTCGCCAAAGCGGTCGCGGACGTGAACGGTGAGAATGGAGTGGGCCGAAAGCCAGTTCTGAAGATCATTCGGCGTGAAACGCTTGGCAGTGCAATTGAACTGGTTGGTGCGCTGGCTCAACTGCGACACCCGGTCGATCTGCTCTTTGGCCACCGGTTCTATCCGGATCTCAAGGTCCAAGGCTTCCAAAAACTCCGCCAGGCTGGGGGCCTGCTCGCGAAATCTTTCACGTTCCTGATTCTGCCGCTGGAGCTGGGAGCGCTGCCGGTCCTCGGCCGTGACCACGAGATGGTCAAAAACCCAGCAGTGCTGCAAAAACTGAGGGATCCGAGACGGGTCCTCGGGCAATTGCAATGTCAGCGCCTGCGGGCAGCTGGCTTCGACCTCGGCACACTCGATGGGATTGTCATCAATGAAGATGAAACTATCCAGGCCGAGTTGGAGTTGTTTGGCCAGCGCCTTGAGGTTCTCGGATTTGGGCTGCCAATTGAGCTGCCAGGCAGCGAAGTGGTCCCACCGCAATGGCATGTCTTGCCGCTGCGCAAACACGGCCCGAACATCATCTTGGTGGTTCTTGCTGTTCAAACAGAGCAACATCCCCGCTTCGTGTTGGGCGCGCATGAACTCTTGCAAGGCCTGCCGCGGAGGGTCCAAACATATGCCCATCGGTCCGTCCTCGCCACACACACCCGACCAAAGGGTTTGGTCACAATCGAGCACAATGATCTTGTACGGAGACCGGTTCATGGCGTGGAACGCGCGCACAACAGCCGTGGCCAAAGCCGTGAAGAACAGCGGGGTGTACGGCACGTGGGCCAGCTCGTCGCTGGTGCTATCGAGCCAGTCGGCGACCGGATACCAGCGTGCCAGGTCGGATGTCGTTAAGAGATGAACACCCGCAACGCCGTGCAGGTTCTGAACAAGGAACCGGTCGAATCGCTGATCCGCTTCCGGCCCCAGATCCACCCGACCGGAACCAGGGCACACACAGACCAGCCAGGGAACGGCACTGCGTCCCGAGGCCGCTCTCAAGCTGGTCACAAATTCCTCGAGGGAGCGCTCGATATTCTGAATCGCTTCGGCCTGGCTCAGTCGCGAGCTCCCATCGGTCTGTCCACGCCAGTCCTCGAAACGCAAAAGGATTAGGTTCAGCCCGCGAGTGTTCCTGGACAGCAGGCTGGCAGGGTCCAACAATTGCTGAAAGACTTGGCTGTAGGGGGCGAATTCCAGGGTGGCAGGCAAATGCAATTCCTTTAGCCAGAAATGGAGCGGCTCCGTTAAGGGCTCGGCGGTGAAGGTAGCGGCGGTTGCGATGCGTCGGCGATGAACCTGCCCACGCGCGGCCTTAGCCTGCGCTTCCAACGCCTCCGCCAACGAGAACTCCTCCAGTCTCGATTGCGGAGCGCGCACCAACTTCGACAAGATCTGGAGAACTGACCCCAGCAGTTTCTCAATCGTGCCAGCCTCGAATAGATCGGTCCGGTACTCGCAAACCAGGGAAAGTCCCGCTGGGGTTTGTTCCGCCTCAAACCTCAGATCCAGCAGGGCGGCGTCCGGGCTGACGGAGATTTGGCTGACTTCGAGGGTTGGGCTCGGGAAAAGCTGAGCAGGGAAATTCTGGAGCAGGAAGGCCACGTTATACAATGGGTTTTGGGTGCCACGCCGCTCCGGATTAACCGCTTCGACGATCTTTTCGAAGGGACATTCCTGGTGGTTTTGACCCTCGAGGACCGACGTCCTCACTTTAGAGAGAATCTCGTAGCCCGTCTCGGTACCCACAATCCTGGTGCGGAGCGGAACAAAATTCATAAAGCAGCCAATCACGCTTTCGGTCTCGCGCCGGTTCCTTCCGGCCACCACAGTGCCAATGACCAAATCCTTTTGGTTGGTCCATTTGTGCAACGTGAGCGTCAACGCGCCCATCAGCACCATGAATGGCGTCAGGCTCTCCTGCTGCCCCAGGTCGGCCATGGCTTGGGCAATTTGTTTTTCGATGATCACGGCGCGCCGAGCCGCGGTCGCCGCGAAGTGGTCCGAACCCTGGTGATCGCCGGGCAGATCCACGGCCGGAGGAGCGCCGGCAAGTTTGTTTTTCCAGTAGGCCAGTTCCCGTTCCAGAACGGGTCCCTGCATGGATTGCCTTTGCCAATGCGCAAAATCAACGTATTGCACCGGCAAATCAGGGAGGCGTGGCACAGGCTGGCCGGCAGCCGCCGCCCGGTAGAAGGTCTCCAACTCCTGGAAGAAGAGCGCCAGGGACCAGCCGTCGCAAATCGTGTGGTGCATGACCACTAGCAAGACGTGATCGGCCGGACCCAGCCGGAGAAGACTGGCGCGTAGGAGAGGACCGGCCGCCAGATCAAATGAACGGCGCGCCTCAGATGAAAGCCAGGTCTGCAGCTCGTTCTCCTGACTGACTGGGGAGGCGCCGGCCAGTTCCTGTACCTGGAGGTTCAACTCCAGACGCGGATGGATGACCTGCACCAACTCACCATTGGCATACTCCAACACGCTCCGGAGGGCCTCGTGCCGATCCAACATGCTATTCAATGCCCGGCGGAGCGCGTTGGTGTCGAGCTCCCCCTGCAAGCGCAGAGCCGCGGGCACATTGTAAGCATCACTGCCCGGCCGCAATTGATCGAGGAACCAGAGGCGCTCCTGAACAAAGGAGACCGGGTGGCTTCGGTCTCGAGGGACGCGTCGCAACGGCCAAACCGGACCCCGGCCAGAGGACCATTGTCCTGAGCTCACTCCCTCAGCCAGCGCCGAAATGGTGGGGGCGGTAAACAGGGCGACCAACGGAACATCGATCTTGAACTGTTCGCGAATGCGGGACACGACCTGGGCTGCCAAAAGCGAGTGCCCCCCCAGATCGAAAAAATTATCATGGACGCTGAGTTTCTCCACGTGCAGAACATCAGTCCAAATCCGGGCCATCTGTTGCTCGATGGGACCGCTCGGAGGAACGGGTTCACGCTGGCTTCGCGGTTTGGCCTGGCTAGGCATGGGCAGCCGCTTGCGGTCCACCTTGCCATTTGGCGTCAGCGGCAAAGACTCCAGAAGCACGAAGGCGGAGGGAATCATGTGCGATGGCAACTTGGCGCCCAAATTCTGCCGCAATTCTTCGGGAGAGAGAGGGGGTTCGCCGCCCGCGGCCACGTAGGCCACCAACCGCTTGTCACCTGGCTGGTCCTCGCGAGCCAGCACGACGGCCTCTTTCACGCCCGGTTGCGCTCGCAACAAGGTTTCGATTTCGCCCAGTTCGATGCGGAAGCCGCGGATCTTGACTTGATGGTCGAGGCGTCCCAGGAAC
>Ga0105240_10006191_pt1 | contig 17617 bp, 13 predicted proteins | sample KBSC54metaG_FD_80426 | JGI IMG/M metagenome (GOLD analysis project Ga0105240, IMG submission 80426) | Corn rhizosphere microbial communities from Kellogg Biological Station, Michigan, USA - KBS C5-4 metaG | ecosystem: Host-associated > Plants > Roots > Rhizosphere > Soil | place: Michigan, USA...
ACGAAATCCTCGTAGTCCCAGAGCCCGGACGTGTGATTGAGCAGGTTCCGGATCCGCACGTCGTGCGCGTATGCGGGCAGGCCGGGCAAAACATCGCTCACGCGCTCATCGTACGAGAGCCGGCCGTCCTGCACGAGCAGCATGATCGCGGTGGCCGTGAACTGCTTTGTGAGCGACGCCAGACGATAGTCGGTGCGGGCGTCGGCCGGCGTGTGCGTTTCGAGATGCGCCGATCCGTAGCCGCGCATGAACACGACGGTGTCGCGCTGGATGACCACGATGCTCGCGCCGGGGACATCGGGGTGGTCGTACGGCGCGAAGAGCGCGTTGATGGCGCCGGCGAATGGGGTGCGGGTCACGCCGGCGCGCGGCTCGCCGCTCATCGGTGCGGTATGCGCGTGCGCGCACGAGCCAAGACATACCGCCGCCACGAGCGGCATGAGGGCATCACGGATCACCGGGTCTCCCGTTGCAGGTGGGCGTTGCGTTTCCGGCGCCAAAGATAGCCGAACAAAACGGCGGGCGCCTCGGTGAAGCGCCCGCCGCTCTGTTTGCTGCAGGGAGTGCCAGGAGAAATCAGTGCCCGTGGCCCGAGTTGCCGTGCGTATCGTTCGGCTCGCGACGGCCGTTCGGACTATTCTCCGGCTGCTTCTGTTGATTCGCGCCACGCGGCTGCGCGGCAGACGGTTTTACGCCACGCGGGTGCGCAGCGCGCGGCTGCGCCGCACTCTGCCTCGCCTCACGCGGCTGCGCGCGCCGAGCACCCTGCTGCTCCGGCATGGCGCTTTCGCGCGCCACGGGCGCCGCGCGGCGGCCGCGATTGTCCTGCGGCGCTGATGCCTGCGGCGGCCGCGTGTCCTGTGCGGGCTCAGCGCGCCGGCCCTGCGCCTGCGACGGCCGCGTGCCCTGTGCCGCGTCGCCGCGCCGCGCGACGGCTGGCGCCGAGGCGCTCGACGACGATGCTGGTCCGCGACGCGTCATGCCCTGCGATGCGGGCGGCGTGGCGCCTACTGCCCGCGTGCCACGGGGCAGTGCGCGGCCGCGCGGCGACTGGGACGGCGACGCCGGCGTCGCGTTGAACGCGTGCGAGGAGCCCTGCCGCGACTCGACGCGCCGCGACAGCGCGGTGGCGGGTGGACGGCTCACGATTCCCGCCGACGCGCTGCGTCCGCGCATGGCGTCCCGGCCGGGCGTGATGGCCACGCCATGACCCAGCACCGGTGCCGCGTCACGTTCGCGCGGCGACACGCTCACCACGGAATGTCCGACGGGGCGGCCATTGGCGAAGATGTCGCGCGGGACGGTCGTCATGCCGCCCGCCCGTTCGCGGTTGGCATAGTGCACGTTCGTCACGTTCACGTTCGTCACGTTGATATTGGTCACGCGTACGTTGGTGATGTTCACGTTGCGTACGTACCGCTGACTCACGCGATACGATGGGAAGTAGACCTCGCCCGGCGCGAGCGGAATCCAGCCGACGGCGTTGCCAACGCCAACAGAGACCTGCCATCCCGGACCGCCCACGAAGGCCACGAGCGCGGGCGCGTACACGGGACGCGCGACGATCGTGCCGGGCACCCACACCCAGGAGCCACTCCAGTACGCCCAGCGCCCATAGTGGAACGGCGCGAAGCCCCACGGCGCATCGTCCACCCACGTCCACCCCCACGGCCGCACGTACACCCAGTGGCCGTAGCGGTACGGCGCCCAGCCCGGCGCGACGCGACGCGGCCTCCACACCCTGCCGTACGCCGGCACGACCTGCCACGTCCCGTACGCATCGAGGTCATCGTATCCGGTCATGTCGCGCGACACGTACTGCGCCGACACGGCGTTGTCCTGCTGCTGGTCGCGCGCGAGCGCCCACTGGTCGAACCCGTCGTATCCCGGCGCACCGTGCATGTCGTACGTGCCCGAGCTTGCGCTGTTGATCACAACGCTGTTGCCGGCGGGAATGGGAAACGTCGATCCACCCGCATTCATCTCCGCCTCGCCATGACGCACTGTCACCGTGGTGAGCTGGCCATCGGGAGAGACATCCACGCGCAGATCACCGGGCCGCACCATGGAGACGGCACCGGCGGGCGTGTCGAACTCGGCGACTTCATTGTCAGCCAGCTCGCGCACGCGCGCGCTCAGCGTTCCCTGCGTGATGCTCAACTGCGTGTGCTGGTAGTCGAGGGCTGTGGTCTGGAGCGCGGTCTCCGCTCCGAGCTGCACGGTCGTGGAGCCGACCTGGAGCTCGGCGCGAGATCCCGTGTCGGTCCACAGATAATTGTCCGTCGTGATGGGATAGTTGAGAGCCGCCTGGGACCAGTCACTGGTCGCGTCGGGGCGGAGTGACACGGAGCCCTGGATGTAGCTGACGCGCGCCACGCGCGCCGGCGGGTCGACTTCACCCTGTGCGGCGAGGGACAACGGCAGCGCGAGTGCGCAGAGCACGAGACGAGCGGGTCGCATGAGATCATCTCCAGAAAACCGGTAGCCTGCAACGGCCTTATTCCACTGCTACCCTGGTCTTCAGGCAACGAACATTCCGTACGGCCGCGCTCGGCCGCCGCATCGACGTGCCGGGGCATCTCTCTGCCAGGCAACGGGTTGTGGAGCGTCCGCAAAGAAACACGCCGCGTGGTGCGCTCGCGCCACTGTCAGCGCGCGAGGACGAGCGCGCGTCGCCCGCCGGGGACGGTGCGCGTGAGCGCGAGCGAACGCGTTATCGCGCGCCGGCGCTCAGCTCCCGATGTGGCGCACCCGTGCCACGAGATCCTCGAAGCCGCGGGGCATGAGCAGATTGTCGGCGATACCGGCGATTTCCTCGGCGTCGCGCCAGGCGCGCTCCAGGTCGTGCAGCTCGCCTTCCATGGCGCGCCGCTCGCTCTCTTCATGCGCGGCCATTTCGAGCGCAATGCGCGCCGTAGCCGGCAGCTCGGCGATGCGTCTCGTCATGCGACTCGAGCGCGCGGTCTGCGAGAAGAGATCGATCGGCGTGTCCACGCGCTCGAGGAGCCTCACCGCATCCGACACCTGCACGCGCGTGGCGCCGAACCGGTTGAGCGCGGGCAGCAGCTGCGATGCGGCGCGCTGCGCCGTGTCGCCCGTGAGATCGAAGTTTCCCGCATTGTACATGTTGGAGCCGCGCCGCGGCGGAATCGCGAGCACCCAGCCCAGTGCATCGGATGAAGGGCGCAGCAGGATTTTGCCGAGCTGTCCGCGCTGGATGGGCAGCACCATGCCATCCGCCACCGTGACACGCGCGACCACCGTGCGGGGATTGCCCTGCACGATGAGTTGTCCCGCGCGACTCAGAATCCAGGCGAAGCCGCCGACGCCGGCGCCGAGTGCGGCACCGCCGGCAACGACTCCGGCGAGCGCGCCGAGTCCCGCGCCCACCTTGAGCATGGTGCGAATGCGCCGCCGCCCGAACTGATCGCCATAGCGCCACGCGGCGAACTCCGGCCGCAGCGGCCGGCCAATGCGGACGAGCTCCAGCCCCTCACGCAGCCGCGTCATGCCGATGTTGTCGGTGGACACGCGCAGCTTCGTCATGCTGAAGCGCCGCTCGCACTCTTCAATGGCTTCCCAGCGTTCGTCGAGCGGCGAGAGATTCCACCGCTCGCACTTGCGACAGACCACCCACAGCCGGCCGCGCTCCGCGTCGAACGCCAGTCGCCGGCCGACGGGGAAGGTCTCGATCACCTCATTCGAGCCGAGGGATGCGTGGCAGAAGAGACAGGTCGAAAACATGGAAGCAGCGCGCCACCGTGAACTGTGAGCCGTGAATCGCGTGGCCACCGCACGCGGCCATGACGTGCAGCTTATCGATGTGCATTCACCAGCGGTACCAGCCGCAGCAATCCGTGATTGTTCCCGGCATAGTTCAGCAGACCGAGCTGCAGGCCGTGCAGCTCGTGCGCGAAATTGAAGATGCCGATGGTGAGGCCATGCTGTGCACCCTTCACGTAGTTGAACGCGCTCGCGGAGAGGCCCACTAAGCGTCCGCCGCGGCTCACACGAAAATACGCGGGCGCAAGGATCACGCCCGTCACGCGGTCTCCGCCCGCGGCGGTAGCCAGCACGAGCCCCCTCACCCGCGGAGCGCCCGCCGCACCAGCCGAAATGGCGACGCCCTCGAGCGATCCACCCGCACCCGCACCGATGCCGGCAATGGTCACGCCGCGAACCCGTCCGCCCGCCCCGGCGCCGATGCCCGCGATCGTGATGCCGGTGATGTTGCCGCCTGCGCCCGCGCCAACGCCCCCAATGACAAGGCCGGTGACATTGCCGCCCGCGCCCGCGCCAATTCCGCCCACAATGATGCCCGTCATGTCGTTGCCCGCGCCCACGCCCAGCCCGCCAACCATGAGACCGCTCAGCGAGCCGCCGGATCCAAGGCCGAGTCCGGCGAGCGCGATGCCCGACACATTATCTCCGGAACCGGCGCCGATGCCCGCGAGCGTGACGCCGCGAATGCGATGGCCTGCGCCAACACCAATCGGCGCGAGCGCGAGTCCGTCGAGATCATGTTCCGCGTCAATGCCAATGCCGGCGGCCACACCCGCGATGTGCCGCGCGCCGGTGAGTGGCAGGCCGATCGCCACGCCGCGCACCACGCCCTGCGCCGGCTCGTACGGTGTCCAGAGCGTGACGTTCACACCCTGTACGCGGATGGGTCCGTCGTCCCTGAAGTTCAGGCGCAGGCCCGTGATGTCCGGCGAGTTGCCAATGCCGACGCCCACATGATGCACGGCGAGATCGAGGTGCCAGTCGTGGCGTGCGGCGCTGCTGTCAGCCGTGGATCGCTCTGGGGGAAGGCTGTCCTGCGCGAGCAGTGATGCAGCGCACGGCGGTGCAATGCCGAACAGTGCGCCGAGCGCGGTGCCGAGCGCGAAAATCAGGTGGCCACAACGTGTACGCATGTCTGTCGCGGGGCGGGTTCGCACTCTCTACGGGCCCCGCGACGGGCGGTTTCAGCTTGCCATCATGCCTGGAACTGCTTGAGCGCGCTCCGATAGCTGGCGACGATGGGCGGGAGATACCGTCCAATGGGCGTGTAGTGAATGCCGAGCGTCTCGCACGCGTGCGTGCCGTCCACGTGGAATCCGGCGGAGGAGAAGCGCGCCTCGTCCATGGAGATCGCCGGCCGGCTGCCCGACACGCGCGACACCGCGGTAGACAGTGCAGCGATGCCGAGTGTCAGCGTGCGCGGGCGCGGCATGGGTGCACTTCGTCCGGAGAGTTTCGTGACGCGGGACATGAAGCCGCGCACGCTCATCGTGTCGCCATTCAGGATGTAGCGCGCGCCGCTCTGCCCGGTGTCCGCGGCGGCCACGATGCCGGCAGCCGCATCCTGCGCCCAGATCCATCCCATGGGCGTCTCCGCGGCGAGTCGCCGCCGTCCGCTCACGTAATCGGAAATGAGTCGTCCCACCCACCCCGGATCGCCGGCGGACACCACGAGACCGGGATTCACCACGACCACGTCCATCGCCTTGCTGCGGTAGCGCAGCACGTTGGCTTCGGCGGCGAGCTTGGAGCGTTCGTAGGCGGTGAGCGTGTAGCCGCGGTGGACGGTGCGCTCCGTGCCGCAATAGCCGGGCATCTCGCCAATCGTGAGCGACGTGGACACGAATACCGCGCGCGGCACGCGCGCCTCCACCGCGGCCGCCATGGTGTTCTCCGATCCGTACACGTTCACCGCGTGGAACTGCGACGGCTCCGGCGCCCAGAAGTCGAAGAACTGCGCGACGTGAATCACCAGGTCGCAGCCGCTCATGGCATCGGCGAGCTGGCGCGCGCGCGTCAGATCGTTCATGACGGGCTCGGCGCCCAGGCGCTTGAGCGTGCTCACGCCACTGCGGCGCCGGACCTGTCCCACCACCACGTTGCCATGCTGGCGCAGCGCTTCGGTAATGGCGCGTCCGAGGGGACCGGCGGCCCCGGTCAGAAACACTCGCATGAGTCGATCCATCCTGTGGGTTCAAGGACAAGACGATCAGGCCGCCGCGAGGTTGCGCGGGCGCCGGGTGGCGCCACTTGCTGCCACTTGCCGCCCGCACCCGTCATCCGTCTATTCTCCCGCTCAGCGAATCCTCGACACTCCAGGGAGCCAGATCATGCGTGGGACTCTGACCTTTCTCGCGGCCGCCACGGTGGTGGCGGCCATGCCGGCGCGCGCGCAGCAGCAGGACACGGCGTATGCCCGGCTCGTGCGTGCGTACACGACGGATGCCCGCTTTCTGCCCGCGTCCGTGGCGTCGCTGCCCGCGAGCGCCAGCATCCCCAGCCCGGAGCGCTATTTCGGGACGATCGCCGGCGCGCCGGGCGTGATGCACCACGCGAGCGAGGTGTACGGCTACTTTCGCGCGCTCGCCAAGGCGACGCCGCGCGTCCGCGTGGAGACGCTGGGGAAGAGCGAGGAGGGGCGCGAGATGATTCTCGTGACCGTCGCGGACGACAGCACCATGCAGCACCTCGACACGTACCGCGCGCGCATGGCGGAGCTGGCCGACCCGCGCCGCCTCGCCGGAGGACCCGACAGCGTGCTCGCGGGCGCCAAGCCCATCTACTACCTCAACGGCGGCCTGCACTCCACGGAGATGGGCTCGCCCGAGATGCTGATGGAGCTCGCCTACCGGCTGGCCACGGGGACCGACAGCGCCATCACGCGCATTCGCGACAACGTGATCACGATCATCAACCCGGTGAGTGAGCCGGATGGCCGCGACCGCGCCGTGGACTGGTACGATCGCTACACCAGGGGGCGCAAGGAATTCGACGATGGCTTTCCGCGCACGCCGCCGTACTGGGGGAAGTACGTCTTTCACGACAACAACCGCGACGGGATCCAGATTTCGCAGGCGCTCACGAAGGCCATCTTCAGCGTGTACTTCGACTGGCATCCGCTCGTGATGCACGATTTGCACGAGTCGGTGCCGCTGCTCTACATCTCCACGGGCACCGGGCCGTACAACGTGACGAACGACCCGATCATCACGAGCGAGTGGCAGCTCTTCGCCAACAGCGACATCACGGCGCTCTCCGCGGAGGGACTGCCCGGCGTATGGACGTGGGGATTCTTTGACGGATGGTGGCCCGGCTACGCCGTGTGGGTGGCGAACAATCACAATTCGATCGGGCGCTTCTACGAGACGTTCGGCAACGCCGGCGCGGATACGTACGTGCGCGATCTGAGTCACGAGAGCTACGCGGGCGATCCGGTGACGAGCCGGCAGTGGTACCGCACCTGGCCGCCCACGAAGAAGGTGCGCTGGTCGCTGCGCGACAACGTGAACTATCAGGAAGCGGGCGTGCTCGCCTCGCTCTCGCTCACGGCGCGTGATGCGCCGATGCTGCTGCGCGACTTCTGGCAGACGGGCGTGAACAGTCTCACGCGGGGCCGGACGACGGCGCCCTACGCGTACGTCATTCCGGGATTTGCGCGCCAGCGCGATCCGGGGCGCACCGCCTATCTCGTCAATCAGCTCCTGCGCCAGCACATCGAGGTGCACGAGCGGACCGCGGGCGACTCCGCCGGCGACTTCGTGATCCAGCTCGATCAACCCTACCGCGACCTCGCGGTGAACCTGCTCGAGACGCAGCACTACCCCGAGAAGGCGCAGTATCCGCCCTATGATGACATTGCCTGGACGCTGGGCGATCTCTACGGCGTGACGGTGCACGCGGTGAAGGACAGCGGCGCGCTGCACTGGAGCGGCCTGCGGTCGGTGACCGACACGGTGGTGGCATCCGAGCCGGTGCGGGGAACGGGAAGCGTCTACCTCCTGCCGTACCGGGCACAAACGGAAGTGATCGAAGCGCTGTACGCGCTGCATGGCGGAGCAGCGGGGCGGGGCAAATCGAAGACCGGCGCGCTGGCCGGCGTGTCGTCCGCGGAGCGGAGCTTCGTGGCCGGCACGGACAGCTTCCCCGCGGGCTCGCTCATCTTCACCGGGCTCTCTGCAGCCGCCGCGCGCGACCTGGCGGCGCGCTACTCGCTGCCGCTCGTGGCCGTGGCGCAGACGCCGGACGTGACGACGCGCGCGATCACCCTGCCGCGCGTCGCGATCTATCGGGCCTGGTACGACACGCAGGATGAAGGGTGGGCGCGCTACACCTTCGAACAATATGGAATCCCATACACCTCCATCGACAAGGATGATCTGCGGCGCGGCAAGCTGCGCGACCGCTTCGACGTGATTCTGGTACCCAATGTGCGCGGCACCGTGGACCGGCTCATCCACGGCATCGATCGGGACTTCGGGCCGCTGCCGTTCACGAAGACCGCGCAGACGCCATCGTTCGGCCAGCCCGCATCGAGCCCTGACATCACCGGCGGGCCGGGATTCGAGGGGATGGCGGGGCTGCAGCAGTTCGTGGATGACGGCGGCACGCTCATCACGCTCGCCGGCGCGACGCGGCTGGCCGCGGAAACGGGAATCGCCGCGCCGCTCTCGCCGCATGCCACGCGCACGCTCTTTCATCCGGGTTCGGTGGTGCGCGTGCGCGCCCGCGGCGCGCCGTCGCCGCTGCTCTACGGCTATCCCGACACGACGACGGTGTTTCGCGGCAACGGTCCGCTCTATCAGGTGGAGCCGCGCGACAGCGCCATGCTGGTCCTCCAGTACGGAACGAAGCTGCCCGAGCACACGGACGAGGGCCCGATGCTCGGTATCGTGGATTCCATCACGCACGCGCCGGGTGACAGCAGCACGCGCGCGCCAGCCGTGAAGGACACGACGGCGGAGAAGGACGGGAAGAGCGCCAGGGACGCCAAGGACGCCAAGGACGCGAAGGAGCCTCCCTATGTCGTGAGCGGCCTCGTGCGCGGCGAGGATGAGATCCTCGGGCAGGGCGCGATCTTCGATGTCCCGGTGCGCGCGGGGCGCGTGGTCGCGTTCACCTTCGACCCGCTGCATCGCTTTCTCAATCACCACGAGTTCTCCATGGTGTGGAATGCCCTCATGTACTGGAACGATCGGCCCGGTGCGCCCGTGAAATGAGAACACTGTCGGCCGCCGCGTGCGCGCGGGGACAGGAAATTGTCCATGGCGCTGGACACCGGGCGCGCGGCGCCGCGCGCGCCGGTTGGCCGCAAGTGTGAACGCGACAAGAGCATAGCCGGAATTACCGGGCGCGCGGATGGTGTGGCACTGCGCGTGCCAATTCTGATGCGCACGCAGTATCACGTGCACACTCAGGAGGCACCATGTCCAAGCTGCTGATGATGGGCTCCAGCATCGCGCTGGCCCTGATCGCGGCGCTCGCCGCGCCCGCGGGCGCGCAGGGACTTCGCCCGATTCAGAATGGAAGCGTATTCCAGTTGACGCCCTATGCGGGCTACATGATGTTCGGCAAGTTCCTCGAGGGGCCCGTTGGCACATCGCTCTCCACGAAGAACAGCCCCGTGTACGGCGCGCAGCTTGGCGTGCAGCTCGCGCCGAACGTCGCGCTGTACGGAAATGTCGGATATGCGAGTTCGAACCTGCAGGTCGGCGCGCCCATTCTGGGTCACGTGAACGTGGGTGACTCCAAGGTGTGGATGTACGACGGCGGGCTGCAATTGGACATCCCCGTCTCGGATGCCTCGCCGGTGAAGCCGTTCGTGCAGGGGGGCGCGGGCGCCATGCACTACGACATCATGGCGGCGAACCTGCTCAGCACGACGGCCACCAACTTCGCGTGGAACGCGGGCGCGGGGTTCGACATCAGGCTCTCGCCGACCATCGGCGTCCGCTTCATGGCGAAGGACTACGTCGGCAAGTTCAACTTCCAGGATGCCACGTCCATCAGCGGCATTCAGGGACGCACGGCGCAGAACTGGGTGGTGAGCGGGGGACTCAGGATCGGATTCTGATGGCGTGGAGCGAGGGAGGAGTGGTGCTCCCGATGCACGAGCGCGGCGGGAAAGTCTCCCGCCGCGCTCGTGCATCCGGATGTCACGCCGTCAGAGTCCGCGCGCGTACATCCCGGCGCCGAAGAGCGCGGCGACGATCGCACCAATGATGAAGAACAGCACGATCCACGCGATGATGATCACGATGGTATAGATGGCTGATTTTTCCGGTGGCGACTTCATGAGCACCGGCACGCCCGTATACAGCAGATAGAGGCTCCAGAGGCCCAGCAGAATGCCCAGCCAGCTCAACACCGGGATGATGCCGAAGATGCCACCGACCCACGCAGCGGTGCTGGAATACGCCGCCAGCTTGAGCGCCTGCATCTGATTGCGCTGCCCGTCGAAGGATGGGGCCAGCATGTCGATGATCAGTGCCAGCACATAGACTGAAATCAATGCGAGCACGAACGTGGCGACGGCCGTACCAATGGACGAGCCGATGCCGGGGTGGATGGTACCGACGAAGGGGATGTGGACTCCGAACACCACCTTGCCAATGAAGCTGGCAACCGGACCGATCAGGACGAGCGGAACGATGTACCTGGAGTACAGCTCGGACACCGTTGTCTGCTCGGTGTCAATGACCGGCCACTCTGTTTTCGGGGACATGATGATGTTCTTGGCGCGGTCGACGAGGGACATGACATCCTCCTGGGGCGGGGTGGCGGGCGCGGCGGAGCGGTGCGTACCTGCGTGAGTGCCAATGAGACGCGCGCGCATACCGTTTGTTCTCACTGCGCGCGGAATTGACGTGCAAGATCATTTTACAGAACGGCGCCGAGCGCAAGGCCGGGTGCGCTTGAGGGGCATGCGGACGCCCGTTCAGGCGGGGTGGCGACGTGTCCGGAATCCCACACATGCAGCGTCCCTTTGCGCGGACGTTGAGAGCCGTCCGCCACCGGGAAACGCATTGATACGCAACGACTTGCATTACGGCATGCTAATCGCCATAGTGAAGTGAGGGGGCGCGATGGCGCAGCCCTCGCCCGCCCCGGCGCGTATACCGGGGAGAAGAGTGAAACTGGAGGCACCATGTTCTCCGCCGCAATGCTGTCCATCCTGTTGTCGGCCGCTGCGACTGCTCCGCTGGGTGCACGCGCCGCCGTCGCGCAGGCCGACGATCCCGCTATCAAGGTTTCGCTCAATCATCGCACCTATGATCGCGGCGACCGCGCACGCGTGAACGTGAAGGTTCGCGATGACGGCTATGTCGTCGTGCTCCAGCTTCGCGCAGATGGACTGGTGCGCGTTCTCTATCCGCTCGATCCGGGCAACGACGACTTCGTTCGCGGCAACCAGAGCTACGAGGTGCGCGGGCGGGGCGACCGTGAGGCCTTCACCGTGGAATCGGCGAACGGCACGGGCACGGTGTACGCCGCGTGGTCCGCGGTGCCGTTCAACTTCGCGAACTTCGTGCGCGGCGACCATTGGGATTACGGTGTGATTGGTGATTCCGCGCTGCCGCGTGATCCGGAAACGGGCTTCACGAACCTCGTCCAGCGGATGGCCGGCGGTCAGTTCCAGTACGACCTGGTGAGCTACAGCGTGCAAGGCTACGTGGCCAGCGCGGCGCCGAATTACTACGCGACCGCGGGATACAGCTCGTGCGCCTTTGATCCGTGGTGCGATGGGTATGGGTATGGGTCCGGATACGGCTACGGGTACGCGCCGTACGGGTACGCGCCGTACGGATTCGCGCCGTACGGATTCGCCGGGAGCTGCTTTGGCGCGAGCATCTGGGCCTTTGGCTTCGGACCGTGCTATGCGTTTTCGCCCTTTGGCTACTACCCGTATAGGTATAACCCGTATGGGTTCGGCTTCGGCTATCCCTTTGGCTACGGGTACTACAACCGTCCCATCGTCGTGATCAACAACGTGCCGTTCCGGCCATATCGCTGGAAGGGTGGCGGCCTTGGCGGCGGGGGCGTGATCGGCGTGCCGTATCGTCCGCGCAACTTCGCCTCGACCACGTCGCCTGCTGGACGGACGGGCATTGGCTATCGCGCCCCGGGCGGCATCGGCGGGTTGAATCGCGCGCCGGTTGGCGTGCAGTACAGGACGCCGATCGCCGGTCCAGCGCGCGTCACCGAGCCGGTGGGCCTGCGCACCCCGGTGCGCGGCAATCCGCGTGGGACCATGCCTGAAGTCATTCGCCCGCGTGGCATTCCGGCCAGCGGATTGACTGCGCGGCCGGGTGAACGCGCGGCCGAACCGCGCAACGTCCCATCGGCGGTGCGGTCCGAGCCGGCGCCGCCGCGCGTGTACCGTCCGGAGCCAGTCTCGCGTCCGCAGGGCATTCGGGCCACGCCCGCGTCGCCGCCGCAGGTCATTCGTTCGGAGCCCGGGATGGCACCGCGCAGCGAGCCGGTGCGGAGCAGTCCGACTCCGCGAGCGGAGTCGCAGCCGCGTTTCTCGCCTCCGCCGCGCGTAGAGTCGCAGCCGCGCTCTTCGCCGCCGCCGCGAGTGGAGTCACAGCCGCGGTATTCGCCGCCGCCGCGCCCGCAGTCCTCGTCGCACTATTCGGCGCCTCAGTATTCGGCACCGCATTACTCGGCGCCACGTTCGGCACCGGCGCCGCGGGTGCAGTCCGCGCCGCGCTCCGCGCCCTCGCCGCACATGGGCGGGAGCCGTGGTGGTGGTGGCGGCGGACGCCGCCATTAAGGAGCTTCGCGACCTCCACGGCACGGCGGCATTAGGCCGTGCGCCGGACAGATTCACTGGATACGCATGGGACTGGGACAGGATTTCAGGATTTACAGGATTAACAGGATTGTCGGGAGCCGAGCCTCAAACTTTCGGATCGCCCGCTGAATGACGGCAATTGCTTTGGGAACGGCTCGGTGACAATCCAGTTGAATCCTGTAATCCTGAAAATCCTGTCAAACCGTCAGGCTTTGCGGGCCCGTTCGGCTTGTTGCTGCGAGCATCATGCTCCGCTCCTGCCAACTGCGAGACAGGATTTACGGGATTGCCAGGATCAACAGGATTATCACGGAGCCGTTCCAAAAGCATTTGCCGTCATTCGGCGAACGGACCGAACTTTGGGGACTCGGCTCCGAGCAATCCTGTTAGTCCTGAAAATCCCACAAATCCTGTCTTGTAGTTGGCGGGAGCGGAGCACGGTGATCGCAACCACGACGCGCACTGCCCCGGAGATTCCCGCCCGTCAGCGTCGTGTTGCCGTGCTGTAGCCGAGTGTGCCGTTGATCCAGCGGACCAGCGGCCGGAGTCGTTCGAAGTCCGCGGCGATGGTGCGCGGCAGGCGGGGGCTCAGCACCTGCTCGTCGGACAGTGCGCGCCCCGCCGTGAAGGACTGGTAGCGGAGCCAGCGGCCCGCGGGCGCATCAGCCGGGAATCCGCGCGGCATGCGCGCCAGCATGCGTTCGTCATCCATGTCACCGAACCGCCGGCGGAAGGCCGGCGCGTGTACGATGCGTTCGAGCGCCAGCGGATCGGCCATGAGCGCGGCGCGAATGGCCGCGAGTGCCTCGCGCGGCGGCATCCAGAGGCCGCCGGCAACCAGGCTCGCGCCCGGTTCAATGTGCACGTAGAACCCCGCGCTGCCGCCATCGTTGTTGCCGACCTGACGATTCGCGTCCCGGTGGAAGAACCACGCGGCAATGTGCGTCTTGTAGGGTGACTTGTCCTTGGAGAATCGCACGTCGCGATGGATGCGAAACACCGAGCGGCGGGGATGCCCCACGATTTCCGGAACGATGCGCGCCAGCTCCACGTCGAGCTCCTCGACGAAGCCGCGCATGGGCTCGAGCAGCTCCGCCGTATAGTCGTCGCGGTGGGCCTCGAACCACTCGCGTTCGTTGTGCCGCTTGAGCGCACGCAGAAAGCGGAGCGCGTGGGAACGAAAGCCGTGGAAGTCGCTCATGCGTGTTCACGGTTGAAGCGGTCGCGGGCGGCGCGCAATTCACGCGGGTTGTTCGTGACGATGCCGGCGACGCCCTTGTGCCAGAGGCGCGCGGCGCGCTGCGGCGAGTCCACCACCCAGACATGCACCGGAATGGCGAGACGCCGCGCGCCGCGCGCGAGCAGCCGGAGGGGGAGCGGCACGCCGTAGCGCCGCTCGGGCACGGAAAGAACCCGATAGGGAACGCGTTCGAGCGTGCGACGCCGCAGCTCCGAGCGGATCAGCGCGACGGCCTCGCTGCCCGTAGCGCCGGTCAACTCGTCGTGCGCGCGGGCCGAGTCGAGTGCACGCGGATCGAACGACATGAGCACGCAGCGCTCGCCTGCGCCGAGGCTGCGGACCAGCGCGCGCGTGGGATCCGCGGCGGCGGCATCCTTGAGCTCGATGATGCAGGGCACATCCGGGAACTGGCGCAGCACCGCTTCCAGTGTCGGAACGCTCACGCCGGTCTCCCGCCAGGGGAAGGTGTTCCCGTGGTCAACCGAGAACCGGGCTCCGGCATTGGCGCGCTGCACTTCGGTGAGCGTGAGCGCGGAGATGACGCCGAATTCTCCGGTCGTGCGCTCCAGCGTGGCGTCGTGCACCACCACGGGTACGCCGTCGGACGTGATGCGCACGTCGAATTCGAACGCTTCGGCCCCGTGCTCCACAGCCAGCGTGAATGCCTCGATGGTATTTTCGGGAGCAGACGCGGACGCCCCGCGATGCGCGATGATGGGGCGTACGTCGGGATCGAACAGGGACGACATGGTCATGCAAAGCTATCCGCCGGAAAGGAGGAACGGGACTGCGCGAACCGTGTCCGCTCCCCATTCCCAATCCGCCATCCCCGCACTACCGTCCGCAGGCAGCACATTCGGGAGAGAAGCGCATGCAGAGCCGCTGGTGGACGCTGGGCAGCACGATTGCCGTTCTGGCCGCGCAGGTGGTGGTGTGCAGCGCGGCGGCCGCGCAATCGGCGACATCGGCCGTTGATGTCTACGTCACGGCGTATCGCCGTCTGGCCCGACAGACGTGCCGGGCAGGAGCGACGCATGCCCTGGAGGAATCACTCACGGACATGCGCGGCACGCTGACCGGTCTGTCGCCATCCGAGCGCGCCGCGGTGAACGCGGCGCTCGACAGTGCACACACGGAGCTGGTGCAGGAAGGCGGGTGCGAGACGCTGAAGAATCCGATGCGCCGCGTGCTCATCGACCGCTTCGAGGGGCATACGTGGGGCTCGCTGCTCAGCGAGGCCGGATCGCGCAAGGATGCGCATGAGGATGCGAACGGATTTCTCATCCTGACCCGGCACGTGAAGTTCGCCGGCGTGAAGGGCGATGCCATCTACACGTACACCGGATCCGAGACACAGGAGCACCTGCTGAACGGTCGCTACCGCCTGAGCATCAAGGACAAGGACTGCGGCAAGAAGTGGCACGCCGTGGAGCAGGAGGTCGTCAGGAGGCACCCCTCGCTGCGCGTCGCGGCCACTGCCGCGTTTCCGTCGGATGACACGCGCTGTACGGCCGACACGCAGGCCGTGACGACCTTTCGCAATCCGGACACTGGCGCCGTCGAGGCGCGCATGACGCTGGACCGCGATGCGAAGGGGAAGCCGGTGATCGAGGTGGAATATCCCGGACTCGCGATGCGCTGAACGCCCGCGGTTACTCGCGGTGCGCGATGTTCGGCGCGTCAGAGCCCGATCAGGAAGCGAGCGAAGGCGCGCCAGAGCTGGGTGCCGCCGACTGCCAGTCGCAGCGGCTCGGAGACGACGATCAGGAGACCTCCCCAGACATACGCCGGGTGCACGCGATGGCGGGTGACGACATCGTAGAGGACACCCATGAGGATCAGTGCGTCGACGACGCCGAATGCGTAGAACAGCGGCACGCCGGCGATGTGATAGGAGAGTGGCAGCCGCGCAGCGGCCGCGCCCACCAGGCTCGCCGTGGCCAACAACATCAATCGCTTGTGCGTCTGCGGCCGGCGCCGCAGGTACACCGCGGATGCCACGAGCGCAGTGAAGACCACCATGTCGAAGAGCGGCACGGCCATGAAGACCAGCGGGTCAATGCCGGGGGCGGCGTGTCCCGCGCGCGCCGCGAGCACCGCGACGACGCTGCCGATCCCCACCATTCCCGCCGCGAGCACGGCCCCGGCGATTCCCAGTCGCATGTGCCAGCGTACGCGCCCTGTCGTGATGAGCGCGGTCTGTACCGCGAACAGCACGATCCAGGACGAGAACATCACCCCGTGGACGATGCGAAGCGGCGGCGGTGTCGCACGATGAAATGCCGGAGCGAGGTAGAAGCTGGGGGAGAAGCCCACGAAGACGATCATCGCGATCAACACCGCCATTCCCCCATAGAAGCGGCGGTCGTAGGCGTCCAGCGGAAGGGCGGGAGCGCCGGATGAAGGGATGCTGGATGTCGTCATGGGGCCACTCGCGGGAAGTGTGTATTCGTTGACGATGCGGTCCATGTCTTCGGAGTGCATGAGAGATGTCCCCACTCGCGAAGCGTGCATCCTGTCATGCAACGGCTCCAGCATGACGACAGGGGAGTTGGGCGTCAAGGGAATACGGAGCGGTCGCCCGGCAGGGCCCATCGGATGCGGCGCGCCAGCGGGCTCAGCCGCGCACCCGGCGGACGGGGCCCGCGCTTGACGGAACAGCCATATGACAGGAGATTCCTGTCATGTGACAAGATTTTATCTCCAATGGACGAGTCATGCGACTGCTGCGAACTCTCGCCCGCTCACCTGGCTTCACGGTCGTCGCCGTCGTCACGCTGGCCCTCGCCATTGGGACCGCGACCGCCGTGTTCAGCGTCGTCGACGCCGTGGTGTTGCGCGGGCTTCCCTACGGCAGCGCGAGCCAGCTGCGCACCGTCTACCAGCGCAGCGACGACGGCAACGTTCGCCTGCCATCCTTTCCGACGTTCAGCGACTGGCAAGCCGCCACCGCGAGCGTGCACGACGCCATCGACGGCTTCGCGTTCGTGCGTGGCGACGGCGTATTCATCGGCGACGATCCGGAACGTGAGATCGGCGCATACGTCACACCGGGCTTCTTCCGCCTCATGGAGACGCCGCCACTGCTCGGCCGCGTCTTTCTCCCCGATGAAGAGCAGATCGGCGCGCCGCGCGTGGCGGTGCTGTCGTACGATTTCTTCAGGCGCCGATTCGGCGGCGATCGCTCCATCATTGGCACGCTAGTCACCATTGACAGCGTGCCGAGCACCGTCGTGGGCGTAATGCCGAGCGGCTTTGCGTTCCCGAACTTCGGCGCCACCGACTGGCTGCCGCCCGCGGTGTGGCAGCCCATCGCGGTCTATCAGGCAGCGCACAACACCCTCACCCTCCGCGGGCTGCACGTCGACAGCCGCGCCGTCCTGCGCATGCGCTCGGACGCCGACTCCGCGCGTGTCGCGGCCGCCATGCAAACCATCGCGCGCCGCATTGCCGCGACGTATCCGCGGGATGAGGCACACTGGACGTCCGTGGAAATTCGCAGCCTGCCGCGTGAGATGTTCGGCGAGCTCTGGTCGACGCTGGCGCTGGTATCGGGCGCCATCGGGCTCGTGCTGCTCCTCGCCTGCGCCAGCGTCGCCAACCTGATGCTGATTCGCGTCAGCGCACGCTCGCGCGAGTTCGCCGTGCGCGCCGCGCTCGGCGCCGGCCGCTGGCGTGTCGCCCGGCAGCCTCTGGCAGAGGCCGCGACGATCGCCGGTGCCGGCGGCGTACTCGGTTTGGGTCTCGCCGCGGTGCTCGTCGGCGTCGCACGTCCATTTGCCGCGACCCGATTGCCCTTC
>Ga0105240_10006192_pt1 | contig 17612 bp, 16 predicted proteins | sample KBSC54metaG_FD_80426 | JGI IMG/M metagenome (GOLD analysis project Ga0105240, IMG submission 80426) | Corn rhizosphere microbial communities from Kellogg Biological Station, Michigan, USA - KBS C5-4 metaG | ecosystem: Host-associated > Plants > Roots > Rhizosphere > Soil | place: Michigan, USA...
ACGCGCCACATCGGCGTGGCGATCGTTCATATGCTCAGGGGCGGCTATGGCGGAACTTGACTCGTCGCACGACGGCGCAGGTGCTGCCGCACCGCGCACGCGAAAGCTCACGGCGGCACCCCGCCGTGGACGTATAAGATCGTGGTATGTCCTGGGGCTCCAGCGCGGGCGGCGCTTTAATGTCGCCGCGGTACTGGATCGACCGGTCCCAGCACGCTCTCGATGACCCGCGCGAGGGCGTCTGTGTCGAACGGCTTTCGTAGCACCTGGAGCCCGTCCGGCACCTTTTGCGCGGTGTCGGTGTACCCGGTACTCAGAATGATCGGCAGCCCGGGGTAGCGGACGCGGATCTCCCCGGCCAGGCCGATGCCGTCGATGCTTCCCGGCATGACAATATCGCTGAAGACGAGATCGGTCCGCTTGCCCTGCGCCAGGAACTGCAGGGCCGACTCGGCGGAGTCGCGAAACGAGGTCTCGTAGCCGATCTGCTCGAAGAGCGACGAGGTCACCTGCGCGACGTCCGGATTGTCGTCGACGACGAGCACGCATGGCCGCTGCGGCTCGGTGCGCGCGGTCCCCGGCACGGCCGCCACTTCGCGCTCTGCGCAGATCGGCAGGTATACGGTGAAGGTGGTTCCCTCCCCGACCTTGCTGTCCACCTTGATCGTGCCGCCGGCCTGATGCACGAAGCCGTAGACCTGTGACAGCCCGAGGCCCGTTCCCTTGCCGACTTCCTTAGTCGTGAAAAACGGGTCGAAGATCTTGGACAATAGGTTGGGAGGTATACCCGCTCCGGTGTCGCCGAACCGGATTGCTGCGAAATCGCCTTCGAGCCGGCTGCCCTGGGCGTCGATCGGCGCGGTGACTTCAGCCAGCGACAGTGTGAATGTGCCGCCGCGCGGCATCGCGTCCCGCGCATTGACGGCGATGTTCACGATCGCCAGCTCCAGTTCGGCGAGATCGATCTTGGTGAATATCTGGCCGCCTACGATTTGTTCTTTGTAGACAATGTTGCCGCGAAGTGAGCTCTCGATCATTGGCCGGATGTTGCGAATGACGGCGGCCAGATCGATCACCGATGGACTGACATGCTGGCTGCGTGAGAACGTCAGCAACTGGCGGGTCAGCGTCTCTCCGCGCTTCGCCGCCGTCTGGATCGCCTCGATTGCTCGCGGCAGCTTGGGATCGAGCAGGCGCTTGAAGGTCTGGGCGTTGCCGCCGATGATCATCAGGAGATTGTTGAAATCGTGCGCGATGCCGCCGGTGAGCTTGCCGATCGCCTCCATTTTCTGGGCCATCGCCAATTGCTCGCGCGCCTCGACGAGCTTCTCCTGGGTGTCGCGGCGCTCGGTCGTATCGCGCAGGATGCTCGAGAATCCGATCAGGTCGCCCTTCCGGCTGCGAATAACCGAGACCACGCCGGTTACGAAGAACGGCGTTCCATCCTTTCGGATACGCCAGCCCTCCACATCGTGCTTGCCCTTTTGAATCGCCGATTCGAGCGCCCGCACGGCTTCGCCGGCCCGACGCTCGTCCGGACGGTAGAACAGGCCGAACGGCTTGCCGAGGACGTCCTCCTGCGTATAGCCGGTCATGCGCTGGGCGGCGTTGTTCCAGCTTGCGACGCGCCCGGCCGTATCCAGCACGAACACCGCATGGTCGGCGACGTCGTCGACCAGCGCCTGGAAATGGTGCCGGGCCAGATCCAGCGCCGTTAGCGTGTTGTCCAACTCACTATTCAGCCGGTCGCGAGCAGCAACCAGGCGCAGATGCGCATCGCGCCGCGCGGCGAAGGCGGCGGTGAGGATCAGCGTCGCCAGCGACACGCTGACCGAAAGCACGAACAGCGTCAGGAGCTGGTCACTGACGTATTCCGTCACAGCGGTAACAGGCGTCGAACCCCAGGCTGCGGCGCCGATCAGCGCCATCGTCGCCGCCGTTGCGATCCGCAGGTCGCATCGCGATGCCGCCCACAGGAGCGGCAGCAATGCAAGAAGTCCGATCAGCACGCGATGCGCCAGAAGGAATTCGCGTCCGGACAGGTAGGCGGCAGCGCCGGGACTGAATGCGATCAGGCCGATCGCCAATGCCGGCACGGCTGCCAAGGCCGCTTCCAGAATGACTCGTCTACCGAAAGGCACCGCCGGCCAGAGGATGATGGCCGGCGCTAAAAGAAGCGACCAGGCCGCGTCCGCAAGCCACCATACCGGCCAGACCGCCGCATAGGTTCCGAAATCTGCAGCAGTGACCGCAAATCCCGCGGCGGCGCCCGCCGCGCCGATGGCCGCCGCGGGCAAGACGCCGAAGAAAGCCAGCTTGAACGCCTCAATCGGATCCCGGAAGGCTTTCGCCTCAAGCCCCAAGGATCGAACGAGAAAGCGTCCCGTCAGACCCGCGGCGACCGCACCAGCAACGACGAATGCGGATGCCAAGAGGTTCTGACCGGCAATGACGCACGCCAAATAGGCGCCGAGCGCGACGCCGGGCCACACTCGATTGCCAAGCAGCAGCAATACTCCGGTGGCGAGGCCCGTTGGCGGCCACAACGGTGTTCCCGTCGGGTTGATCCAGGGGGCGACCTGCCAGAGCCCGGCGAACGCGGCATAGGCCGCGGCCACCGCGATCACCTTTAATGCGTAATGTCCGACAAAGGCGGCACGCTGCGATGGCAGCCGCTGGCTTTGGCCCGCGGCGTCGTCCAATCCGTTTGAAGCGGACTCGATGCTTCGCAATGCCAATGCCCCCGCGAGGGAACCGCGAACGGCTCCCTTTCGGATAGCACTCAAAAGATGCGGCAACTTAGTGGCAAGGTCGACATAGGTGCGGGACGCTTCGTTTCTCGCGGCGCTTAAGTTGCAATCGCGCTGCAAAAACAATGGAACTTCGAGGTCTGGAGCATGACGCACATGACACCGGCCTTCACCAAGCGGTCACGACATACCAACCGAAGCCGACGGGCCCAGTTCCTTACGACTCGGAGCACGATGGCGGCCGTCGCGATTCGGCGGCGTCCGCGGCTGCGGCAAGTCCCCGCTCGTTCACGCGATCTGGTGGACCCAGCCCAGCGGTGGCCTGTCGGAATGGCAGGACTGACCCGGACCTCGCGACGGCGATCGGCTCCGTGAGCTATGCATGCGCCGCAGTGTGCTTTTCGTCCGCAGTCTTGGTGCCGAAATTATAGACGCCGATGCGCTCGAAGATGCCGTAGATGCGATTGGCGTACTCGGCAAACTCGGGATAATCGCCGAGATGCACCGGGCGCGGCCGCGGCAGATCGATCTTGATCTCCTCGATGATGCGGCCCGGTCCCCGCGACATCACCAGCACGCGGTCGGACAGGCCGATCGCCTCCTCGATCGAATGCGTGATGAACAGCACGGTCTTCCTGGTCTCCATCCACAGCAGTTCGAGATCGTGCCGGATTTGTGTACGCGTAATCGCGTCGAGGGCGCCGAACGGCTCGTCCATCATCAGGATCGACGGCTCGTGAACGAGGGCGCGCGCGATTGAAACCCGCTGTCGCATTCCGCCCGAAAGCTGAGACGGATATCTTTGCTCCGCTCCGGACAGTCCAAGTTTCTTGAACAGATTGGTGGCGCGCTCGGCGAGCACCTCGCGATCCAGGCGCCGGATCTGCTGCTGCAGCAGCACATTATCGAAAGCTGTTCTGAAATCGAGCAGCAGATGATCCTGAAAGACGATACCGATATCCGTCAACGGCCGCTCCAGCTTTTCGCCATCGACGAACACGGCCCCCCCGCTTGCAGGGATCAGCCCGGCCGTGATCAGCATCAAGGTGCTTTTGCCACACCCCGACGCCCCGATGATGCTGACGAACTCACCCGGCTTGATCTCGAAATCGGTCGGCCCAAGCGCATGATTGATGCCGGCCTTGGACTGGAAGGTTTTGGTCACCTGCTGGCCCAATATCGCGGCGCCCGGCTGAGTTCCCGATGACGCACGATTCGGCATCCCGCCTTGCATACTCATATCTTGGTCCTGCCCTGCACTTCGCGTTTTCTTCTTTGTCGTGGATCACGCCCGATATTTCAGCCATGGCATGAGGGCGTATTCGAGCGACGTCACCACGAGGTTGAAGAACAGTCCCAGCAACGACGTGGCTAGTATCGCGGCGAACATCAGCGACATATCCATCGTGCCCACGGCCTGGACGATCAGATAGCCGAGTCCGTCGCTCGAGCCGACGAACTCCACGACGATGACCGCCGTCACTGCGTAGACCGTGGCGATCTTCAGTCCGGAAAAGATGTGTGGCAGCGCGGCCGGAAACTGGAGATGGATGAAGGTCTGCCACCAGCTCGCGCCCATGGAGCGCGACAGGTGATAGAGGCGCTGGTCGATGGAGCGAAAGCCGGTCATCGCATCGACGAGCACCGGAAAGAAGGTGATGAATGCGGTCATCGCCAGCTTCGGCGTCATGTCGACGCCAAACCAGGTGACGAATAGCGGCGCAGTGATTGTCTTCGGCACGATCTGGAGGAAGACGATGAGTTGATAGGCGCCGTCCTCGAGCGAGCGGAATGTGACGATCAGATAGGCGAGCGCGATGCCGACCACCCCGCCGACCAGGAAGGCGAGCACGATGACGATACCGGTGGCAGACGTTTGGCGCCAGATTTCCGGGAAATCGGTATAGAAGCGACCCAGGAATTCCGATGGCCGCGGCACAAGATAGGATGGAATCTGGAAATAGATCTCGGCGAGCTCCCAGGCGACGAGGCTCGCGACGAGGGTCAGAACCGGAAGCAGCACCTTCACGATCCGACTGTCGAGTGACAAGTCGAAGGGGAAGCCCGACCTCCAGACCGGCGATTTCATTCTGATCACGTCGCTCACGTTTCCATACCCGCTTCGCCCGAACAAGGGACCGACCGGGCGCCAAGCGGCGCCCGGTCGGCAGACTAGCCGTTAGTGGCAGGCCGGCAGCGTGGCCGGCAGGTATTCGTCGGTGTAGGTGTCGGCGAGCTTCACCGTGGGTTTCAGCCCCATATACTTCTCCATCACGTCGTAGGTCGATTGCCACACCGCCGGCGACGCCTTGCCGACGCCGGGGGAGTCGCTCACGCAGATGAAGGGGGCGATGCCGACCTTAAGCTGGGTCAGCAGCGTGGCGCGGTCAAGCTTGATCTCCGGATATTGGTGCTGCAGCGCGGTGATGGCGTCATCTTGATGCGTCAGCACCTCGTGCCAGCCCTTCAGCGAGGCGGCGACGAAACGCTTGTAGAGATCGGGGTTGGCCTTCAGCTTGTCGGTCCGCGCCGCGAGCACGAAGTTGACGAGCTTGATCCCCCAATCCTGGAAGAACATGTCGGAGACCTTGTCGCCGCGATGCGCCATCTCGATCGAGACGCTGTTCGGATCGCCGGCTGCGGCGTCGATCTTGTGCTCTTCCAGCATGCTGACATGAGCAGACTGATCGACGTTGATGATCTTGACTTTCGACTCCGGAATGTTGGCCTTGACCAGCATCGCCTTCAGCATCGGGATCTGGGCGCAGCCGGGACAAACCGCGACGGTTTTGCCGATCAGATCCTGAGGCGTCTTGATGTTCGTCGACGTCAGGAATCCGAGCGACATGAAGTTGCCCTGAATCGGCGCGGCGATGATCTTCAACGGCGCGCCTTTGTTGATGAAGCTGATCGCGACACTGCCGCCGATGAAGCCGACGTCGTTCTGTCCGGCTGCGGTGATCTGCGCGGTTGTCGAGGAGCCCTTGCCCTCGACGATCGTGAGATCGATGCCGACGTCCTTGTAGTAGCCCTTCTCTTTGGCAAGGAAGAACCCTGCCTGCGCAGGCTGCGCGAGAAAATTCAACGTCAGCGTCATTTTATCGTCCGCCTGCGCCTTCATGCCGCCACTCAGCAGCACCGCGCCGACGCTCAGTAATCCCAACAGATGCCTTGCCTTCAGCATTGATGTTCCTCCCCTTTTCTCGCTGTTTGCCGTCACGAGATTCTTTTAAGGCAACGTGAGCCTTTCGATCAGACGAATGGCGAAACTGAGCGCCAGCCCAATGAAAGCGGCGACAAAGAGCGCAGCGAACGACAGCGACAGATCGTGGTTCGCGGTCGCGCGCAGAATGAGATAGCCCAGGCCGTCGTTCGAGCCGACGAACTCCGAGACGACGACGACGGTTACCGCGAGGACGATCGCGATCTTCATGCCGGAGAAGATGTAGGGCAGCGCCAGCGGCAGCCGCAGATACCAAAGCGTCTGAAGCCTGGAGGCGCCCATGGAGCGCGAGATGTACAGCAGGCGTGGGTCGGCCGACTGAAAGCCGGTGATCGTGTCCACCATCACGGGGAAGAACACCAGCAGCGCGGCGACGATGACCTTGGGCACGCCGCCGAAGCCGAACCACACCAACAGCAGCGGCACCAGCGCGATCTTCGGAATGACGTTGAGGAACACGAGGAACGGGTAGAGCGTCCGCTGCATCAGCGTCGAGCTGGCGATGATGAAGCCGAGCGGCACCGCCGGCAACGCGCCGGCGAGAAAGCCGAGGATCACCAGTTCGGTGGTCGACAGCGCCTGCGGGAAGATGCGGTCGCCGCTGGTGACGATGCGCGTCAGGAATTCGCTCGGCGCCGGCAGGATCAGATCGGACACATGGCCGAAGACGACGAAGCTCTGCCATACGGCGAGCAAGGCGGCGAACCAGAGGCCGGTGTCGACGACCCGGCGCCACTGACTCAATCGAGATCGATCACTCGCGTTTTGCACTGATCAAACCTCAGTAGACGTATCCGAGCCAAGCCGCATCGGCCGAGCCGTCGCGGTCACCACCTCTGCGGCCGTCCGCAGTGTCGCCGCATCGAGGCTGCCACGGCCGTCGCTCTTCGGCACGCCGACATTGCGGACACAGACGCTGCCGTCGAACCGGTTCAATCGCGCCGTGCGTTCTGTATAACGGAACATATGATCCGTATAATGAATTGAAGCCAATTTGCCTGCCGATGTCAATTGCATCGCTGCCGCACCGATGAAGAAACCGTGGCCGCACAATCCACACAGTAAACCGGCTCTCGAACGCCGCTTTTTTCGGGATGCGCCAAGTATTCGCGGACCGGTCGGCCGCGGTTCCGCGGCCCGGCGCCAGCCGCGGGAGCCGGCGGGACGATGGCCGCGGCCGGGCCCGTCAGCGGCCCGGCACCTCGAGATTGAACAGCTTGGCGGCGTTCAGCCCGAGAATGTTGCGCTGGGCCTGCTCGCTCAGAAACGGCAGCCGCGAGACGATCGACGGCGTGTCGAAGTCGAAATGCGGCCAGTCGGAGGAATAGAGCAACTGCGATTCCGCGTTGATCATCTCCAGGGTCAACTGCGTCGCCTTCATGTTGGTGCGCTCCATCGGCTGGCTCGAATACCAGCAGTTCTCGCGCATGTAGTCGCTGGGCAGGCGCTTGAGCAGCGGCGCCTCCGACGTGCGCATGAGATACTGCTCGTCGAGCCGCTGCATCAGGAACGGCACCCAGGCGAGGCCGCTTTCGACCCACAGGCTCTTGAGCTTCGGGAAGCGCTCTGGAATGCCGTTGAGCACCCAGTTCGTCATGTGCACCATGTTGCACCAGACGAAGCCAAGCGCGTGCATGCCGAGGAAACGGTTGATCGTCGCCAGCGACGGATCGTTCCAGTGATAGCCGGCATGGAAGGCGATCGGCAGGCCCCGCTCCTCCAGCATGGCGTAGAGTCGCATGTAGTCGTTATGGTATACCGGCTTGTAGCGTGCGCTGGTGACGCAGAAACCGATGATGCCGTCGCAATCACCGAAATCCTCGACCATCTTGACCGCCGCTTGCGGCGAGTTGAACGGCAGGTAGGCGAACGACTTGAAGCGTTTGTCGGCCGGCAGGATGGTCTCCACCAGCCAGCGCGTATAGGCGCGGCCGAGCGTGACCTCCATGTCGATCTGCGGATGCATGCCGAGTTGCAACATCGGCGTCGGGAACAAGACGATATAGTCGAGGCAAAGGCCCTCGACTGCGCGCCGCGTCAGCGTGACGTCGCGATGAACGCTCTTGTCGTCGATCTTTTCGCGCAGATCGAGCTGATGCGGAATGCGGCCGCCGACGTCCTGGTAACGCAAACCGAGATCGGCATTCAGGCCATAGGGCGGCGCGCCGACGCGCTCCTTCTGGAAACGGACGGCCTGGTCGCGGACCACCGGATCCTCGATGTGCTGCACGACCTCGGCCCACGAGATGCTTTCCATGTGGTGAGCATCGACGTCGACGATGAACCAATCGCTGATGCCCCGCTTCTGCGCATCCCGGCGGGCGTTTGCGAGAATGTCCCGCGTATCCGAATAGATGCCGATTTCCTCGATTGCCGTGGGCTGGTTCACCTTCGCATCCATGGAAGTCTCTCCCTACCTAGCCGAGCGTACTCTTTGTTATGCCTTCGACTGAAGAACGCGCGTCACTCGTCGGGCCGGCGCCGATACCACAGTCCCAATTCCATCGGCCCGAGCCGCATGGCTCGCAGCAATTCGGCCACCGCCGTCAGCACCTCGGTCGCGGTGATATGACGGTCGTCCGAACCGACCAGCGGCCGGAAGGTCCGTTCCTCGCCGTCGGTCTTGGCGACATAAAGCTTGACCGCCGCCGTCATCAGCCGCCGCACGGCCTCGTCGCTGACGAGCGACGCCTCGCCTTCCTTGATGGCGCGTTCGCTGTCCTGCCAGAGCCGTTCCGACGCGGCCTCGATCCAGTCATAAGGATTGTTCGTCTTGTCGCCGCCTTCAGAGCCGGACATAGACATCCTTGTCACGCATGAAGACGTCGACCGGACGCAGGCGCAGATTGGGGTGGCCCGAATTGCGGCCCGTCTTCACGTTGTATTCGTAGCCGTGCCAGGGGCAAACGATGTGCAGATCCTCCTCTGAATACTGCAAGTGCTCCGTGGTCTGATGCTCGCCGAGCGGCTGCAACACCTTCGGAAAAAGCCTCCCCTGGCACACCGGACCGCCTTGGTGCGCGCACCGGTTTTCCCAAGCAAACAGCTCGTCACCGACGCGAAATACTCCGACCTCTTTGTCGTTGTACTTCAATAAACGCTTTCCTTTGTCCGGTATTTCTTCGAAACGAGAGACGAATACTTCTTCCACCATTTCCTCCCGGCGGGGATCCGCGAACACGTCGAGGCCGATGTGGTCTGTGATACTGCCGGCCTTCGCCGCGAGTCAATTGACTCATCCAACCGGACCGCTATAATTTCACAAATACGGATCACTTGTTCTGTTCTACAGAACACAAGCCCAATCCCAGCCCGTGGCCGCTCATGTCGAGAGATGTCGAAGGAAGCGGCTTGCCGGAGATCGGCCACGGCCCGCGCGGAGATACTCGCAGCGGCCGGGCGCCAGCCCGGCGCCTGCCGCAGATGCCCGGGATGAATTTTCGTTCGGCGGTGAAACGCGATGGGTTTCGCCGGCACGTCACAGGATGCTCCCACGTCCGTTTTCACGATGAGGTCACTCAATGAACTCCGGCTCGTTCGTCACCGGCAACATGGACTATATTCGCCGACCCTTCGTCGCCAACATTAAGCCTGGCCACCGCGTCCTCATTCTCAGCGACTTCTCGCATGATCCGCGGGTCTGGCAGGTGGTCCAGAGCATCTGCTCGGAACTCGGCGCCGAGACGACAGTGGCACTGTTCGAGCGCCGCCCCGCCGACTATTACGATCCGCCGTCCGCGGTCTGCGAAGCGATGATGAAATCGGACTTCAATGTTCTGCTCGCATCGACCGGAATGTTGCACAGCCATGCCAACTTCACCGCCATGGCGGCCGGAATTCCCGCCATCTGCATGGACGGCGGCATGCAGCTCGAATGGTTCCAGTCGGGCGCGGTCACCGACGACATGAAGCAGATCGCCGTGCGTAAGCACTACGTCGCCAAGAACGTGTTCGGCCCGAACGCGCGCGAATGCCGCGTCACCTCAAACTACGGCACCGACTTCACCTACAGCGTTGCCAATCGCATCACCCAGCCGCCGCTGCCGACCGACAAGTTCGATCCCTACAAAATCATCAATTTCGCCAAGGACGAAAACCGGCCGGGCAACAATCTGCTCTACTATCTGTTCCCGACCGGCGAATTCAACGTCGCTCCGGTCGAAGGCAGCGCCAACGGCAAGCTGGTCATCGACCTGACCATGCACCATATCGGCCGCCTGCTGACGCCGATCGAACTCATCGTCAAGGACGGACGCGTCATCAAGATCGACGGCGGGCCGGAAGCGCGCATTCTGCGTGATTATCTCGACGTCTACGGCGACGAGAACGCCTTTATGTGCCCGGCCGAGGCCTCGGTCGGCGTCAATGCCAAGGCCGTGGTGCGCGGTATCCAGCGCGAGGACAAGAACATCATGGGCACCCTGCACTTCGGCCTCGGCACCAATGTGGATGTCGGCGGCAGCGTGAAATCGAAGATCCACATGGATGGCGTCATCCTGCATCCGACGCTCTATGTCGACGGGGTCAAGCGCATCGACAACGGCAAGATCCTGGTCCCGATCGAAGGATAGACCGACACAGCGGCCGCCGGCAGACCGGCGGCCGGCTCCGCGGAGTCCGTTGCGATTACACAGCCTTGTCGGATAGACAGTGTTTCTCGGAGACGGCATGAAATTTGGCGATTCCGACCGGCGACCGAGCCGGACGGTTCCGCCGACCAAGCGGGGCGATCGTTTGCTCATGAAAAAGAACGGCAGCAGAAATCCGTTGGCGCGTTCGTTTCAGATCCTGCGTTATCTGTTGCGCAGCAGCGACGACGCCATCGGTGTCCGGCGGCTCGCGGCCGATCTGAAAATGGCGCCGAGCAGCGTGCATCGCCTGCTCGCCGGGCTGGTCGAGGAAGGACTGGTCAAGCAGGTCGACGAAGCGGGGCACTACTCGGTCGGACTGGAAATGGTCCGGCTGGCGCACATGGCTGCCCACCGGCTGCCGCTGCACAAGGTTGCGCTGCCCCATTTGCGAGACCTCGTCGCCGCCGCCAACGAGACGGCGCTGGTCGGAGCCTATGACCCGCTCCGCCACGACATGATGTTCGTGGCGATGGTCGAATCGAACCAGCCGCTGCGCTACGTCAACAAGATGTGGGAGTGGATGCCGGTCTACGCCGGCGCCAGCGGCCTGGCGATCATGGCTTTTCTGCCCGACTCCGAGCAGCGTGAGATTATCGCGCGCACGCACCTGGCGCCGATCACCGACCGCACCATCACCGAGCCCTACAAGCTCGAGCACCAGCTCGAGCTCATCCGCGCGCAAAACTATGCCTGCTCGATCGGCCAACGCACGCCGGGCGCTGTCGCCATCGGCGCGCCGATTTTCGGCCCGACCGGCGTTGTCGTCGGCGACGCGATCATCACCTTGCCGGAGCAGAGGTTCGATCCCAAGAGCGAGAAGCATCTGGCGCGCCATGTCATGACCTGCGCCGATCGCATCACGCGTCAGATGGGCGGCGTCAAACCGGCAGTCCCCACCAGCAAGATGGAGGAAGTCGGCTGATTGCGCCACCGGGGCGATCGCCCGGTTGCGCCCGTTTGGCCGCAGACCGATGAGTGCCACGACCCCGGCGACATATGATTTGAACTGCGAAGAGATCGGCAGCGGCGCGCCGATTGTGTTTCTGCACCCGATCGCCATGCGTCTCGAATTCTGGCGTCCGGTGGCGAGCCTTCTAAAGGACAGCTTCCGCACCATCCTGGTCGATCTGCGCGGCCACGGCGCCAATGCGCGACCCGAGGAAGCGTTTTCGCTCGACGATCTCGCCGCCGACGTGATCCGGCTGGCGCGCGCGCGTCGTCTGCCCCCGGCCGTGTTCGTCGGCTGCTCGCTCGGCGGCATGGTCGCGCAGGGCGTCGCGGTGCAGGCGCCGGAGCTCGTCGCCGGTCTCGTTATCGCCAATTCGACACATCGCATGAGTCCGCAAGGCGTCGAGGTCATGGCGCAGCGCGCACGGCAGGCGATGAGCAACATGATAGGCGCGATCGAATCCGATCTCGTGCGTTGGTTTTCGCCCGCGTTCAGGAGTGCACATCCCGAGACCGTCGCGGAAGTGCGTGAGTGGGCCTTGGCCAACGCGCCGCACGTCGTCGCCAATGGCTGGCGCGCTATCGCCGGCCTGAATTACGAGCAGCGGCTCGGCCTCGTGCGGCAGCCCGTCTTGGCCGTCACCGGCAACCTCGATCCGGCATCGCCGCCCGAGACCACGCGTGCCATCGCAAACGCCTTCCCCAACGGCCGCTATCGGGAGCTGGCGGACGCCGGCCACTTCGCGCCGATCGAGCAGCCTCAGCCGTTCGCCGACGCGGTACGCTCGCTTGCGGCCGCGGTCTGAACCAACCTTTCAAACGACGCCCCAGAAGAACAATTATCAACAGCTGCAGTGTGAGGAGATGCCATGACAGCCAAGCTCAAGGTGGCGATCATCGGAGCCGGAATGGGTGGATTAGCGGCGGCCGCGATCCTCGCTCGCAGAGGGATCGAGGCCGACGTCTACGAGCAGGCCACGCAATTCACCCGCATCGGCTCGGGCATTCAGATGAGCCCGAACGCCATGAAAGTGCTGCGCGCCCTCGGGCTTGAGGAGCAACTGCGCGACATCGCCTTCCGGCCGGAGCATCAGCTCAGTCGCGACTGGGACACCGGTCACGTCAATCTCGATTATCCCTTCGGCGACGTCGCCGAAAAGCGCTACGGCGCACCCTATCTGCTGATGCACCGCGGCGATCTCCATGCCTTGCTGACGGCCACCGTGCCGGCGGGGCGGATTCATCGCGGCAAGAAGCTCGTCGGCCTGACGCATCTCGACTGCGGCGCGCGTCTCGATTTCGAGGATGGCAGTGTCGTCGAGGCCGACGCCGTCATCGCCGCTGACGGCGTGCATTCGTTCATTCGCGAGCACATGTTCGGACGCGAACATCCGACTTATTCAGGCCGCGTGGCCTATCGCACGACTTTTCCGGCGGCGCTGTTGAAGGCGCCGATCGACGATTGCACCAAATGGTGGGGCAAGGACCGGCACATCGTCATCTATTACACGACGCGTGCGAAGGATGAGGTGTATTTCGTGACCTCAGTGCCGGAATCGGCCTGGACCGAGGAATCATGGTCGTTGAAGGCGAGCACCGATGAACTGCGTCAGGCTTTCGTCGGCTTCCATCCGATCGTGACCGACGTGCTCGCGGTATGCCCGCAGGTGAACAAGTGGGCCATCTTCGAGCGCGAGCCGATGCCAAGCTGGACCAAGGGCAATGTCGTCCTGATCGGCGACGCCTGCCATCCGATGACGCCCTATATGGCGCAAGGCGCGGCCACCGCGATGGAGGATGCCGCTGTACTCGCTCGTTGCCTGGACGGCGTCGATCGATCCGGTGTGCACGCCGCCTTCAAGACCTTCGAAGGCGCGCGCAAGGAGCGGACGGCGCAAATCCAATTGGTGTCGCACCAGAACGTCTGGCTCCACCGCAGCGGCAATACCGACTGGGTGTTCGGCTACGATGCATGGCAGGCGCCACTGACCGAGACACGCGTAGCGAACGCCGGCTGAGCGCACGCAATGTCGGACGACGACGCGGTTGTGCGTCGTCGCCGCCGCGCCTGCGATCTCGCACACGGCGGCGGCCGGAATCTTGACAACCCGCAGCCCAGACCGAATACTCAGAATAACAGAACGACCGTTCCGTTATAGAGAACATGGAAGAGGACGCCGGCTTGGGGATGCGACTGACAGGCAAGGCCGCCATCGTGACGGGCGGCGCGCAGGGAATCGGCGCGGCCTATGCCAAGGCCCTGGCCGCCGAAGGCGCCAGAGTGTGCGTCGGCGACGTCGCGGATTCGAGCGCCGTGCGCGATGCGATCATCGCGGCCGGTGGCGAGGCGATTGCGGCCCGGGTCGACGTCACCGATGCCGCCTCGGTCGGCGCGATGGTCGCGGCCACGACAAAAGCCTTCGGACGTCTCGATATCCTGGTCAACAATGCGGCCATCTTCGGCAAGCTCGAGATCAAGCCGTTCACGGAGATTTCGTCCGCCGAATGGGACCAGGTCAGCGCCGTCAACGTTCGCGGCGTCTTCGAGTGCTGCAAGGCGGCCATCCCGGACATGCGCAGGCTCGGCAGCGGCAGGATCGTCAACATCGCCTCGGCGACGGTCTTCAAGGGCTCGCCGCTGCTCCTGCACTACGTCGCCTCGAAGGGTGCGGTGGTCGCCCTGACCCGGGCGCTCGCCCGCGAGGTCGGCATCGACAACATTACCGTCAACTGCATCGCGCCGGGGCTGGTGATGAGCGAAAGCGTCGCCGCAAACATGTCCTACGGTCATGAATTCGTCGCCGCCAACACCGCGAGCCGCGCGCTCAAGCGCGAGGCCGCGCCCGGCGACATGATCGGCCCCATGATCTTCCTGTGTTCGGACGAGAGCGCCTTCATGACGGGACAGACTGTCGTCGTCGATGGCGGCTCCATCATGCACTAAGGAGCAAGAGCCTTGGACACCCGCAGCCCGATCGCACTGCACTGGATCGGCGGCCACTGGACCCAATCGATGGGCTCGGCCGAAGCCGAAAGCGTTGATCCTGCCACCGGCATCCTGGTCGGACGTTTTGCCGCCGGCGGTGCCCCCGAGGCCGCCGATGCGGTGGCTGCGGCCCGCGACACCTTCGACCGATCCGACTGGTCGCAGAACCCCCGCCTGCGTCAGGACGTGCTGCTCGCCTGGGCGGCTCGACTGGAAGCTCGTCGTGCCGAACTGGCTGAGCTGCTGACCCGCGAAAACGGCAAGATCCTGCGGCAGGCTGACGGCGAGGTGGGCGCAGCCATCTCAGAAATCCGCTTCTATGCCGGTCAGGCCCGCGCCGTGCGCGGCAACGCGCAGGAGATCGAGCCCGGCGTCTTCTCGACCATCTATCGCGAAGCCGCGGGCGTAGCAGCCATCATCGTGCCGTGGAACGGGCCGGTGCTCCTGCTGATCCGGTCCCTGGCGCCGGCGCTCGCCGCGGGCTGCACCTGCGTCGTCAAGCCCGCCGCCCAGACCGCGCTGATCACTGTCGCCGTGCTCGAGGAACTCGCCGCGATCACGGCGCTCCCGGCCGGCGCCGTGAACCTTGTGATCGAAGTCGGCCATGCCGCGGGGGAGCACCTCGTCGAATCGCCTCACGTCGATGTGGTCAGCTTCACCGGATCGACGGCGACCGGACAGAGGATCATGGTCGCCGCGGCGCCGACAATGAAGAAGCTGTCGCTCGAGCTCGGCGGCAAGTCCTGCTGCCTCGTGTTCGAGGATGCCGACATCGACGCAGTCGCCCCCATGCTCGCCTCGGCGGCGACGATCATCTCCGGCCAGCAATGCACGGCGGCGCGGCGCGTGCTCGTCCATGCCTCGCGCGCAGAGGAGATGAAGGCGGCGCTCCGGCAGGCATTGGCCGGCATCGTGGTCGGGCCGGGGCTCGACGCGCGCAGCCATATGGGCCCGCTGATCGATCTCGCAGCACGAGACCGCGTCGAGACGCGGATGCGAGATGCCCTCGACGCATGCGACGAGGTTCTTCTGCGTCCGGTCCGTCCGGGGCAGCAGCCGCTGGCCGGCGCTTTTCTCACACCGGCGCTGATCGCCCACGCCGATGCCGATGCCTTCTTCTGTCAGGAAGAGATTTTCGGACCGCTGGTCGTCATCGAGACGTTCGATACGGAGGCGGAGGCGGTCGCCAAGACGAACAATACGGTGTTCGGCCTCGCTGCCAGCGTCTGGACGAACGACGGCGCCCGCGCGCTGCGGGTCGCTCGCGCGCTGCGCAACGGCACCGTCTGGATCAACGATCACAACCGCCTGTTCGCCGAGGCGGAAATGGGCGGATACAAGCGCAGCGGGCTGGGCCGGTTGCACGGGCAGGACGCGCTGCTCGATTTCACCGAACAGAAGCACGTCTACCAGAATGCCGGCGTCGTGAGCCGCAATTGACGACGGGCGACGGTGTGCGGGCGGCTTAGCCGGCGGCAATGCGAGTCTGATGTGAGGGGCCGATAGCGTGATGCCAGAGAGTTCAGCCGTGACCGATACCCCGGTCATCGACATCGACCCTTTCGACGAATCCGTCCTGCTCCAGCCTGAACCTTTTCAAGAGGCGCTGCGCGAGGCGGGCGACTTCGTATGGCTCTCGGCCTACGGCGTCTATGCCACCGGCCGGTACAATCAGGTGGCCGACATCCTGCGCGATTGGCAGACCTATTCGTCGGAAGGCGGAGTCGGCCTTGCCAACTTCCACAAGGAAAAGCCGTGGCGGCCGCCGAGTCTCGTGCTCGAGCACGACCCGCCCGAACATACACGCGCACGCGCGGTGCTGATGCGCGCCCTGACGCCGGTGGCACTGCGCCGCCTGCGCGACGGCTTCGCGCGCGAGGCCAAGGCGCATGTGAGCCGCCTGCTCGAAATCGGACGGTTCGACGCCATTCGAGAGTTGGCGGAGGGTTATCCGCTCAAGGTGTTCGGCGACGCCGTCGGCATCACCGCACATGACCGGCACTACCTGCTCGATTACGGCAACATGTCGTTCAATGCCATGGGGCCGCGCAACGCAATCTGCCTCGAATCGATGAAGAATCAGAATTCGATCGTCGCCTGGATCATGGCGCAATGCGCGCGCGGCGCGCTCGATCCGGACGGGCTCGGCATGATCATGTACGCGGCCGCCGACGAGGGTGCCGTGACCGAGGAAGAAGCCGGCATGCTGGTGCGCTCGTTCCTGTCCGCCGGCGTCGACACCACCGTGCGCGCCGTCGGCGGCGCACTCGAAGCGATGGCGCGCAACCCGGCGCAATGGCAGATCCTGCACTCCGACCCCACATTGGCGCGCGCGGCGGTCGAGGAAGCCATTCGCTATGCTTCGCCGTTCCAGACTGTGTTCCGCACGACCGCGGTGCCTGTCGAAAAAGAAGGCCTGCACATCGGCGCCGGCGAGAAGATCATGCTGTCGATTGCCGCCGCCAATCACGATCCGCGCAAATGGGACCGTCCGAACGAATACGACATCCGGCGAAAGACGATCGGCCATGTCGGCTTCGGCGCCGGCATCCATAGCTGCGCCGGGCAAATGCTCGCACGCCTTGAAATGGAAGCACTGTTCGAGGAAATGGCGCGCCAGATCTCGTCGATCGAGATCGACGGCGAGACCGCCTATGCGCCGAACAACACGACGCGAGGCCTGAGCCGCCTGCCTCTCCGCGCGCATTCCTGAGCGGCTCGCGCGAGGGCTCGGCGCCGGGTGCCACGGGCTCGCATAACCTCGCCGTTCTATGAGCGGAGTTCGGCAAGCTTCCCGACAGCCGCGGCAGCTCGCCCGGCAAGACGACCAAGGACCGTGGCGGTGAGCAGGCCGTTGCCGGATAAATAGCCCGCGGCCGTCTCACCGGAGACGCCCGCCGCCGCGCCGCCGGCGGCGAACAGGTTCGGAAATACGCCGCCGCCGCGGCGCCTGACACGCGCCGACGCATCGACGGTAAGGCCGCCCTGGGTGTGAAACAGCGCTCCGGTCACTTTCACCGCGTGCCACGGGCCAACGAAGTTATGCGCTGCGGAAAACGAGCGGCCAAACCGAT
>Ga0105240_10006195_pt1 | contig 17610 bp, 13 predicted proteins | sample KBSC54metaG_FD_80426 | JGI IMG/M metagenome (GOLD analysis project Ga0105240, IMG submission 80426) | Corn rhizosphere microbial communities from Kellogg Biological Station, Michigan, USA - KBS C5-4 metaG | ecosystem: Host-associated > Plants > Roots > Rhizosphere > Soil | place: Michigan, USA...
GACCTCGCGCGCCTTGGACTGCTCGTGCACGGTGGCGTCCCTGGCGAACAGCGTCATGCCTTCCTCGGAGCGCGTGACGAGGAGGCCGGTGAGGTCGAGCGCGACGCGCATCGCCTCGGCCTTCGCGCGAAACCCGGCCTCGTCGTTCCAGCGGCCGGCGACCTGCCTGAATTCCGCGCGATTCGGAGTCAGCAGCGTCGCGCCGCGGTACTTCTCGAATTCCTCGCCTTTCGGGTCGACCAGCACCGGCTTGTCGAGCTTCCGCCCCAGAGCGATCATCTGCGCGACGTCGGTCAGGCCGCCCTTGCCGTAGTCCGACAGGATCACCACGTCGACGCCAGGCACCGCCGCTTCGTATTCGGCGAGCTTCGCCGCGAGCACTTCGTCTCCGGGCGGCGTCTCGAAATCGATGCGCAGCAATTGCTGCTGCCGGCTGATCACGCGCAGCTTGACGATCGTCGGATAGTTGCGATCGATCTGGAACATTGGCCGCACGCGCTGGCCTTCGAGCAGCTTTTCCAGCATTCGCGCCGGCTCGTCGTCGCCGACCACCGAGAGCAGCGTGACATCCGCGCCGAGACTGGCCGCATTGCGCGCGACGTTCGCCGCGCCGCCGGGACGCTCCTCGGTGCGCGACACGTGGACGATCGGCACCGGCGCTTCCGGCGAGATCCGCTCGACCGCGCCGAACCAGTAACGGTCGAGCATCACGTCGCCCGCGACCAGCACTCGCGCGCTGGCGATCCGGTCGCGGAAATCGTCGTAGGTCTGCATCGTGGCTCGGTGGCGTAGCCGGCGGCCGACTATCCGTTGGCCCGGCCGATCGGAAAGTACTCGAATCCCTGCGAACGCACAAATGCCGGGTCGTAAAGATTGCGGCCGTCGAAGATCAGCGGAGTGGTGAGGGCCGCGCGAACCGCGTCGAAATCCGGGCTGCGGAATTCCTTCCATTCGGTGACGATCACCAGCGCATCGGCGCCCTTGAGCGCGCCTTGCGGACTGGTCGCGTACGAGACTCCATCGATTTTTCCGAACACGCGCTCTGCCTCGTGCATCGCGACCGGGTCGTAGGTAACGACCGTGGCGCCGTGCGCCAGCAACCCGTCGATCACCGCGCGGCTGGGCGCTTCGCGCATGTCGTCGGTGTTCGGCTTGAACGACAGGCCCCAGATCGCGAGCTTCTTTCCGGTCAGGTCAGGACCCATCCGGGCAACGACCTTGTCGACGAGCCGTTTCTTCTGCGCGGCATTCGCGTCCTCGACTGCAGCGAGCACACGCAACGGCGCGCCGTTTTCCTCGGCGGTCCGCTGCAGCGCCTGCACATCCTTCGGAAAGCACGAACCGCCGTAGCCGATTCCCGGATACAGGAAGTGATAGCCGATGCGCACATCCGAACCGATTCCCTGGCGCACCTGCTCGATGTCGGCGCCGAGCTTCTCGGCAAGATTGGCGAGCTCGTTCATGAACGAGATCCGCGTGGCCAGCATCGCGTTCGCCGCGTACTTGGTCAGCTCGGCCGAGCGGATGTCCATGATCAGCAGCCGCTCGTGGTTGCGCTGGAACGGCGCATAGAGCGCGCGCATCAACTGGATGGCGCGGTCGTCGTCGGCGCCGATGACGATCCGGTCCGGGCGCATGAAGTCGTCGACGGCGGCGCCCTCTTTCAGGAACTCGGGATTCGACACCACGGCGAACGGCACTTCGGTCTTCCGTAGCGCTTGCTCGCCCGCGATCTCCGCGCGCACCTTGTCGGCGGTTCCCACCGGCACCGTAGACTTGTCGATCACGACCTTGTAGCCGGTCATATGGCGGCCGATGTTGCGCGCCGCCGCCAGCACATGCTGCAAGTCGGCGGAGCCGTCTTCATCGGGCGGCGTTCCGACCGCGATGAACTGCAACTGGCCGTGGGCCACGCTCGCCTCGACGTCGGTGGTGAAACGCAGCCGTCCCACTTCGACGCTCTTGCGAATCAGCGCCTCGAGGCCAGGCTCGTAGATCGGCACGCCGCCGCCGTTGAGCATCGCGATCTTCTTCGCGTCGAGGTCGAGGCAGAGCACATCGTTGCCGACCTCCGCGAGGCAGGTGCCGGTGACGAGCCCCACATAGCCGGTGCCGATTATCGTGACTTTCATTCGAGCATTCCAAGGGTTGCATTGATCTGTCCCAGCACGGCGGCCGGATCGGCGGCTTGCGTGATCGCGCGGCCGATCACCAGGTAGTCGGAGCCTGCCCGGCGGGCGGCTTCCGGCGTTGCGATCCGCACCTGGTCGTGGTTGGCGCCTTCGGCGAGCCTGATGCCCGGCGTGACCGCCAGGAAACGCGCGCCATGGGCCGCCTTGATCGCGGTGGCTTCCCACGGCGAGCAGACCACGCCGTCGAGGTTGCAGGCGCGTGCCAGCGCGGCGAGACGATCGGCCTGTGCGGCGGCCCCGTCGCCGATGCCGACTTCGCGCAACGCCGCATCGTCGAGGCTCGTCAATACGGTGACGCCGATCAGCAGCGGCCGCGGGTTCGCCTCGCGCAGCGCATCGTGCGCAGCCGACATCATCGCGCGCCCGCCGCTCGCGTGGACGTTGAGCATCCATACGCCGAGATCGGCAGCCGCCTTGCAGGCCTGGGCGACGGTATTCGGAATGTCGTGATACTTGAGGTCGAGGAAGATGCGAAAGCCCTTCCCGACCAGCCGCGACACATAGGCGGGACCCGCGGCGGTGAACAGCTCCTTGCCGACTTTCAGCGCGCATTCGCCCGGCGTCACGCGCGCGACGAACGCGTCAGCGAGCGCCGCATTGGGGTAATCCAGCGGAACGATGATCCGGGAGGCAGTCATGTTTGAGCTCTTCATCGATGCAGGATTCATCCCTGTTGCCGCGAGTCCCGTCATTGCCCGTCCGCCGTCTCGTTGATCCGCGGCGGGAAGCTCTCCCACCGACCGCAACCCGGACAGCGCCAGTAGTATTGCCGCGCGCGGAAGCCGCAGTTGTCGCAGCGATACAGGCCGAGACGCTTCGTATGCTGGTGAACGAGGCCCTTCACCATTTCCATGTCGCGGCGCTGCACTTCGCTGGCGCCGATCATTTCCACTTCGAGCAGCCGGTCGAGTCCGAGCAGCGTCGGGTTGCGCCGCATCTCCTCGCGGATCAGCAGCGCCGCCGCGTCGGCGCCCTGGGTGTCGAACGTCATCTGGAACACCACGCCGAGCAATTCGGGCGACGGATACTTCGCCTGGTAGCCCGACAACAGCCGCAAGCCCTGCTCCGCCTGGTCGAGCTTCACATACGCGTCGCGAAGCTTTTCGCCGGCGAGTCCGAGGAACGCCGGATTCTGCGATTCGATCCGTTGCCATGATGCGATCGCGTCCTGGTAACGGCCCTGCGCCATCGCGAGATCGCCCTGCAGCAGCGTCGCCCGCACGCACGCCTTGTATTCGGCAAGGGCGAGGTCGAGGTAGCTTCGCGCCGGCTCGAAGCGCGACTGCAGCATGTCGGCCGAGCCCAGTTCGCAGTAGTAGTGAGCGATCTCCTTGAAGTACGGGACGCGGGTCAGCTTCTCGATCTTCTTGGTGACCTCGATCGCCTTCAGCCAGTCCTTCTCGTGCTCGTAGATCTGCAGCAGGCGGTCGAGCGCCTGGTGCTCGTACGGCGAGCCTTCGAGCTTGATGTACGCCTCTTCGGCGCGGTCGAGAAGTCCCGCCTTCTGGTAGTCCTGGCCGATCTCATAGAGCGCGGTAATGCGATTCTCGCCGGGAAGATCGGGCCGCTCGAGCAGGTTCTGGTGCAGGCGGATCGCGCGATCGACCTCACCCTGCCGCCGGAACAGGCTGCCGAGCGCGAAATGCAGCTCGACCGTTTCCGGCTTGACCTTGACGACGTCGTTGAACGCCTCGATCGCCTTGTCGGGCTGTTCGTTGAGCAGGAAGTTGAGGCCCTTGAAATACGAAAGCGGCAGCGCGCGCGATTCGTGAATCACGTGGCGGATGTCGATCCGCGCGGCAAGCCAGCCCATCGCGAAGAAAAGCGCAGGGATGAGCAGCCACCAGAACTCGAAATCCGGCATCAGAAGTCAGAAGCCAGAAGACAGAAGACAGATTCACGTCGTCTGACCAGCTTCATCTGCAATCCATTATCTGACTTCTGTCTTCTGACTTCTGGCTTCTGACGCCTGACTTCTGTCTTCTGTCGTCTGACTTCTGAAGTCCACGCGTTCGCGAAGTTCTTTTCCCGCCTTGAAATGCGGAACGTGCTTTTCAGGCACCAGCACCCGCTCGCCGGACTTGGGATTGCGTCCGGTTCGCGGCGGCCGGTAGTTGAGGCCAAAGCTGCCGAAGCCGCGGATCTCGATGCGATCGCCGGCCGCCAGCGCGTCGGCCATCGCGTCGAGGATCATTTTCACCGCAAGCTCGGCATCCTTCGCGACCAGCTGGGGGAACTGCGCCGCCAGCCGGTCGATGAGCTCAGATTTCGTCATGGCCGCCCTTTACAGCGAAACTGCTATGCGTTGTTCTTGTTGTCCAGTTTGGCTTTCAGCAGCGCGCCAAGGTTGGTGGTGCCCGCGGTCGTCGAGCTGTCCGAAGCATGCTTCTGGATCGCCTCGGTTTCCTCGGCGTGGTCCTTCGCCTTGATCGACAGGTTGATGTTGCGGCTCTTGCGATCGACGTTGATGATCATCGCGGTCACCCGGTCGCCTTCCTTCAGGTGGGTGCGGATGTCCTCGACGCGGTCCCGCGCGACTTCGGAGGCGCGAAGATAGCCTTCGACCTCGTCGCCCAACTGGATCACGGCGCCCTTCGCATCGGCCGACTTCACGGTGCCGCTGACGACTGCGCCCTTGTCATGCATGGCGATGAAGTTGCTGAACGGATCGCCGTCGATCTGCTTGATGCCGAGCGAAATCCGCTCGCGCTCGACGTCGATCGACATGACCGCGGCTTCCACTTCCTGGCCTTTGCGGTACTGCTTGACGGCTTCTTCGCCGGGCAGCGTCCAGTGCAGGTCGGACAGGTGCACGAGGCCGTCGATGCCGCCGGGCAGCCCGATGAACACGCCGAAGTCGGTGATCGACTTGATCTGCCCGGTCACCTTGTCGCCCTTCTTGTGGTTCATCGCGAACTCTTCCCACGGGTTCGGCATGCACTGCTTCATCCCGAGCGAGATGCGGCGGCGGTCTTCGTCGATCTCGAGGATCATCACCTCGACTTCGTCGCCCAGCTGCACGACCTTCGACGGATGGATGTTCTTGTTGGTCCAGTCCATCTCCGATACGTGGACGAGGCCCTCGATGCCCTGCTCGATCTCGACGAACGCGCCATAGTCGGTCAGGTTGGTGACCTTGCCGAACAGGCGGGTGCCCTGCGGATAACGGCGGCCGATGCCCACCCACGGATCTTCGCCGAGCTGCTTCATGCCCAACGACACGCGGTTCTTTTCCTGGTCGAACTTCAGGATCTTCGCTTCGACCTCGTCGCCCACCGTCAGCACCTCGGACGGATGCTTGACGCGGCGCCATGCGAGGTCGGTGATGTGCAACAGGCCGTCGATGCCGCCGAGGTCGACGAATGCGCCATAGTCGGTGATGTTCTTGACGATGCCCTTGACGATCGCGCCTTCCTGCAATGTCTTCAGCAACTCGTCGCGCTCGGCGCCCATCGTTTCCTCGAGCACTGCCCGGCGCGAGACGACGACGTTGTTGCGCTTGCGGTCGAGCTTGATGACCTTGAATTCCATCTGCTTGCCTTCGAACGGCGACGTGTCCTTGACGGGACGCAGGTCGACGAGCGAGCCCGGAAGGAACGCGCGGATGCCGTTGACCATGACGGTCAGGCCGCCCTTCACCTTGCCGGTGACGAGGCCTTCGACGATCTCGCCCTTTTCCATCGCGGCTTCGAGCGCGTGCCATGCGGACAGGCGCTTGGCCTTGTCGCGCGACAGCTTGGTCTCGCCGTAGCCGTTCTCGAGCGATTCGATGGCGACGGTGACGAAATCACCGGCCTTGACTTCCACTTCGCCGCGATCGTTCTTGAATTCTTCGATCGGGATGAAACTCTCGGACTTCAATCCGGCGTTGACGACCACGACGTTGTAGTCGACGCGGATCACTTCTGCCGTGATCATTTCGCCGGCGCGCATTTCCTGGCGTGCGAGGCTTTCCTCGAACAGCGCCGCGAAATTTTCCATGCCGGACGGGGATGCTGCAGTGGTTGCTACAGAACTCATGACTTGCCTTTGCTCTCCGGCACACCGGCGCATCGTCTGCCCGATATGTCAGCGGAGGGTTCGTTGAAAAGCCGCCGGCCCATTCCGAGTGGGCGCGAAGCGGTCCGCTGCTGCTTTCTCTCGCGAGGCTGATTTCGCCTTGCAGTCAGGCCGGAGGCAGCGCCTTGTAGGCGGCTACCACTGCCTGGATGGCCTGGCCGATGCTCATGCCGGTGGTGTCGATCACCAGCGCATCGGCTGCGACGGCAAGCGGGGCATCGGCCCGGCCGGAGTCGCGGGCGTCCCGCTCTTTCAGGTCTCGCAAAAGACCGTCAATGGTAGCAGGGATTCCCTTTTCGATCAACTGTTTATGCCGTCTCTCCGCGCGTTCGGCGACGCTTGCCGTCAAGTACACCTTCGGCTGCGCATCGGGAAAGACGACGGTCCCCATGTCGCGGCCGTCGGCGACCAGGCCCGGCGGCCGCCGGAACGCCCGTTGCCGGTCGAGCAACGCCTGGCGGACGCCTGGAAAGACGGCGCACTGCGATGCCGCCTTGCCGACCGCCTCGCTGCGGATCGCCAGGGTGATGTCCTCGCCGGCCTGGATGATCTTGCCCTCGACGAATGCCGGCGCGATGGACCTCGCGACCCGCGCGAGCGCTTGCGCGTCGGTGGCGTCGATTCCGGCGCGCAGCGCTGCGAGGCCCACGACGCGGTACAGCGCGCCACTGTCCAGATAGTGAAAGTCGAGCTCCGCCGCGACGCCGGCCGCGACCGTGCCCTTGCCCGATGCAGTGGGGCCGTCGATCGCAATGACCGGCGGAAGCGGAGCGGGATGCGAAGGGCTCATCGTTTCATCAGACCGCGGAAATCCGCGAAGTACGCCGGGTACGTCTTGCGCACGCAATCGGGATCGTTGATGCGAACGGCGACGCCGCCGAGCGAGACGAGCGAGAAGCACATCGCCATCCGATGGTCGTCGTAGGTGTCGATCGCGGCCCCGGAGCGCAATGCCGCAGGCGGCTCGACGCGCAACCAATCGGCGCCAACGCCCAACGTCGCGCCGACCTTGCGCAATTCGGTCGCCATCGCCGCGATCCGATCCGTTTCCTTGACCCGCCAGCTGGCGATTCCGCGCAGCGTCGTCGGTCCCCGCGCAAACAGCGCGACGACGGCCAGCGTCATCGCCGCATCGGGTATTGCGGTGCAATCGATGTCGATGCCGGTCAGCGGCGCGCCGGCGGTCGCCTCGATCCAGTCTTCACCCAACGTGATCGTCGCGCCCATCCGCGCGAGCGCATCGGCGAACCTGACGTCGCCCTGGATGCTGTTCGCGCCGACGCCGATGACGCGCACACGGCCGCCATCTGTCCCGCGGCTGCCGGCGATCGCCCCTGCCGCGAGGAAATACGAAGCACTCGACGCATCGCCTTCGATGCGCAGGCGTCCGGGGCTGCGATAACCGCCACCGGGCAACCGGAATTCGGTGAACCCGGTGCGCTCGGACCGCACGCCGAAGCGCTCCATCAGGTTCAGCGTGATCGCGATATACGGCGCCGAGACCAGCTCGCCGATCACCTGCACGGCTGCAGGCTTTCCTGACAGCGGCAGCGCCTGCAGGATCCCGGTCAGGAACTGGCTCGACACGTCGCCGCGCACGCGGACCGGGCGCGCGACGTCGATATTGCCCGGGCCGACTGCGAGCGGCGGAAATCCGTCGTTGCCGCTGTAGCGAATGTCGGCGCCGACCTGCCGCAGACCGTCGACGAGGTCGTCGATCGGACGCTCGCGCATCCGCGGCACGCCGTCGATCCGGTAATGGCCGCGGCTGAAAGCCAGCGCCGCGACGAGCGAGCGCGTCGACACGCCCGAGTTGCCGACGAAGATGTCCGCATCCTGGACCGGAAACGGTCCGCCGGCGCCCGCGACGCGAAAACTGTCGGCGCCAGTCTTTTCGCATTCGATGCCGAGCACGCGCAGCGCATCCAGCATCACCTTGCTGTCATCGGATTCGAGCACGCCGTCGAGCATGGTCTGGCCCTCGGCGAGCGCCGCGAGCAGCAGCGCGCGCAGCGTGATGCTCTTCGACCCCGGCAGGCGCACCGATCCCTCGGCGCCGGCCGCGCCCGGCAGATCGACAAATGCGCTCATCGAATGCCCTTCGTGCTGCGCATTGCGCCATGCACGCCTGCAGCAGGCCTTGCGCTCATCGCCGGGCCCTCATGCCTGCCGCGCGAGCCAGTCGTTGCGCGCATCGCGCGCGGTAGCGAACATCCGGAACAGCCCATCGCCATCGCCCGCGGCGACGAGGCTCTCCAGCCGCTCGACCTGCCCGCGATACCGGCGCAGCTCCTCGAGCAGCGTCGCCCGATTGGCGACCGCAATGTCGCGCCACATTTCGGGCGAGCTCGACGCGATGCGCGTGAAATCGCGAAAGCCGCCGGCGGCGAAGCGGAAGTACTCGGCCGCGTCGGGCCGCAGCGCAAGCTCCTCGACCAGCGCGAAGGCGAGCAGGTGCGGCAGATGGCTGACCGCCGCGAGGATCGCGTCGTGGCGATCGGCCGGCATGTCGATCACGCTCGCGCCGGTCGCCTCCCACATCGCGCGGATTGTCGCGGTCGCCGCGCGATCGGTCTCGGGCTCAGGCGTCAGCACGACCTTGCGATTGCGGAACAGCTCGGGAAACGCAGCGCCGGCGCCGGTGTGCTCGGTGCCCGCGATCGGGTGGCCGGGGACGAACCGGCCGAACTTCGCGCCGAGCGCCGCGCGCGCCGCGGCGATCACATCCTGCTTCGTGCTGCCGCCGTCGGTGACGATCGTCTGCGGTTCGATCAGCGGCGCGAGCCGGGCCAGCACCTGCGGCATCTGCGCCACCGGCGTCGCGACCAGCACGACGCCGGCGCCGGCCAGCGCGCGAGCGTAATCGTCTTCAGCGCGATCGATGATTGCGAGGCGCAGCGCCTCGTCCAGATTGCGGCGCCCGCGCCCGACCCCGACCACTTCGGCGACCAAGCCCTTGTCGCGCAGCGCGAGCGCGAGCGAGCCGCCGATCAGCCCGACACCGACGACGACCAGCTTGCCGATCGGCGTCATTCGACGAGCGCCTCGGCGAGCGCCGCGAGAAAGCGCGCGTTCTCCGCTTCGGTGCCGATCGTGACGCGGATGAATTTCGGCATCGCATAGTTCGCTACCGGGCGGACGATCACGCCCTTCTTCAACAGCGACAGGTTGACCCGCGCGCCATCACCGACGTCGACCGAGATGAAATTGCCGTGCGATGGAATGAACGCGAGGCCGAGCTTGCGGAAGCCGTCCTCGAGCTGGCGCATGCCGCGCCGGTTGGCTTCGCAGCTGTCGGCGACATACTGCGCATCGGCCAGCGCCGCGATCGCCGCCGCCTGCGCGAGCGAGTTCACATTGAACGGCTGCCGCACGCGGTTGAGCATCGCGGCGACGCCGGCATCCATCAATCCGTAGCCGACGCGCAACGCCGCGAGACCGTATGCCTTCGAGAACGTGCGCGAGATGATCAGGTTCGGGAACTCGGCGATCCAGGCTGCGGTATCGGCCTGCAGCTCCGGCGCGAGGTATTCGTTGTAGGCCTCGTCGAGGACGGCCAGCACGTCGGCCGGCAACGAAGCGATGAACGCGCGGATCTGCGGCGCGGGAATCCAGGTGCCGGTCGGGTTGTTCGGATTCGCGAGCCACACCACGCGCGTGTCGTCGCGCACCGCCTTGCGCATCGCGTCGAGATCGTGGCCGAAGTCGCGCGCCGGCACGACGATGCACGTCGCGCCCACCGCCTGCGTGGCGAGCGGGTACACCGCGAACGAATGCTGCGCGAACACCGCCGAGAGGCCCGGGCGCAGGAAGGTGTGCGCGACCAGCTCGAGGATGTCGTTCGATCCGTTGCCCAGCACGATCTGGTCCGGCTTGACGTTGAAGCGCGCCGCGATCGCGGCCTTCAGGTCATAGCCGGCGCCGTCCGGATATCGCGTGAGCTCGGCGGCGGCTTGCGCGATCGCGGCGAGCGCCTTCGGGCTCGGGCCCAGCGGATTCTCGTTCGACGCGAGCTTGATGATCGTCGATTCGTCGAGGCCGAACTCACGAGCGAGATCGGAGATCGGCTTGCCGGGTATGTACGGCGAGATCGCCTGGATGTACTGCGGTGTGATGTCTTCGATTTTCATGTGGTTCGTTTCGTTGTCAGCGTGCTGTTGCAACTGAATCGAGTTTTTTTAACCACAGAGGACACAGAGATCACAGAGGAATTTCTCTGTGTCCTCTGTGCCCTCTGTGGTTCAAATGATTTTTCCAAATCAATGCGCGCCGGCCGGGTACGCCCGGCAGCTCTGTGGTTCAAATGATTTTCCCAAATCAATGCGCCGCCGCCGGGTACGACCCCAGCAGCTTGACGAACGGCGCGAGGTCACGCAGCTCCGCCAGCGCCGCGGCGACGTTCGGATCCTTCTCGTGCCCGACGAGGTCGACGAAAAAGTAATACTCCCAGCGCCCCATCCGCGACGGGCGCGACTCGAAGCGCGTCATGCTGACGCCGTGCGTGGCGAATGGCGCGAGCAACGCATGCACGGCGCCGGGCTTGTTCGGCGCCGACATCACCAGCGATGTCTGGTCGCGACCCGACGGCGGCACGCTTTGCGCGCCGATGACGAGGAAGCGCGTCCGGTTGTTCGGATCGTCCTCGATGTGGCGCGCGAGCACCGGCACGTCGTAGATGCGCGCAGCCATTTCGCCGGCGATCGCGGCGGCGTCGGTATCGCTCGCCGCGCGCCGCGCCGCTTCGGCGTTGCTTGCGACGGGCACGCGCTCGGCGCGCGCGAGGTTCGCGTTGAGCCACCCGTTGCACTGCGCGAGCGACTGCGAATGCGAATAGACGCGGACGATGTCGGCGAACGACTTCGCGTGGCTCATCACGTTCTGGTGCACTTCGATCTGCACTTCACCGACCGCCGACAGCGGCGTCACCAGCATCAGGTCGAGCGTGCGTCCCACCGCGCCCTCGGTCGAGTTCTCGACGGGAACCACGGCGAAATCCGCCTGCCGCGCCTCGACGGTGCGAAACACTTCATCGATCGTGCTGCACGCCAGCGTCGTCACCGACGAGCCGAACGCCTTCAGCGCGGCGGCCTGGCTGAACGTGCCCTCGGGCCCGAGATAGGCGATCTTCAACGGCGCCTCGAGCGCCATGCACGCCGACATCAGCTCGCGAAAGAGCTGCGCCACCGCGGCATTCGGAAGCGGCCCGGGGTTTTCGGCCTGGCGGCGCGCCAGCACCTGCGCCTCGCGCTCGGGGCGGAACAGCGTATCTTCGCCGGCAGCCTTTTTCAGGTGCCCGACATCCTGCGCGACTTTTGCCCGCTCGTTGAAGAGGCGCAGCAACTCCCGGTCGATCTGGTCGATCCGGTTGCGCAGCTCGGCCAGCCTGCCGTCCGGCGGGTTCGTTGGATTCGTCGCATTCGTCGGATCGGTCGGATTCATCGCTCGCTTCCGCATATCGGATTCATGTGTGCCGCCGTTCGAAATCACGCATATGCGCAACCAGCGCTTCGACACCCGCCAGCGGCATCGCGTTGTAGATCGACGCGCGGACGCCGCCCACCGCGCGATGCCCGCGCAACGCTGCCAGCCCTAGCGCCTCGGCTTCGGACAGAAACACCGGCGTGAGCTCGTCGCGGCGCAGGAAGAACGTCACGTTCATCCGCGACCGGTCGGCCGGCGCAATGCGATTCAGGTACAGCGCGCTGCGGTCGATTGCATCGTACATGAGCGCCGCCTTCGCCTTGTTCCGGGCTTCGATGCCTGCCACGCCGCCCTGGCGCTTCAGCCACTGGAACACGAGCCCCGCGATGTAGAGCGAATAGGTCGCCGGCGTGTTGTACATCGAATTATTCTCGGCGACGATCCGGTAGTTGAACGCGCTCGGACACAGCGCAAGCGCGCGGTCGAGCAGGTCGTCGCGCACGATGACGATCGTCAGCCCCGCCGCGCCGCAATTCTTCTGCGCGCCGCCGTAGATGACGCCGAAGCGGCTGACGTCGACTGCGCGCGAAAGGATGTTCGACGACATGTCGGCGACGAGCGGCACGCCGCCGGTATCGGGTGTCCACTGGTATTCGACGCCGGCGATCGTCTCGTTGGTGCAGATGTGGAGGTATGCCGGGTCATCGGACAGGCGCCATGACGATTGCGGCGGCACGTAGGTGAAGCCGCGATCGTCGGAGCTCGCGGCGACGTTGATCGTCGCATAGCGGCTCGCTTCGCCGATCGACTTCATCGACCAGTGCCCGGTGTTGACGTAATCGGCGGTGGTCCGCGCGCCCAGCAGGTTGAGCGGGACGATCGCGTTCTCGCCGAGCGCGCCACCCTGCATGAACAGCAGCCTGTAGCTCGCGGGAATCGCCAGCAGCTCGCGCAGGTCGGCCTCGGCCTGCGCGGCGATTCCCATGAACGTCTTGCCGCGATGGCTCATCTCCATCACGCCCATCCCGGTGCCCTGATAGTCGAGCATTTCGCCGGCCGCCTGGCGCAGCACTTCCTCGGGCAGCGCCGACGGGCCGGCGCTGAAATTGAAGACGCGTGACATGGCCGTGTGCTGAGGATTACTCGTCGTCGTCGGGCTCGACGATCTTCTCGATCCCGGCCAGCTTCTCCGTGCCGCCGGTCTTGATCAGCGTCACGCCCTGCGTCGAGCGGCCCATCTCGCGAATTTCCTTGATGCGGGTGCGGATCAGCACGCCGCCGGTCGTGATCAGCATCACTTCGTCGGTCGGGTCGACCAGCGTCGCGGTGACGACCTTGCCGTTGCGCGCCGAGGTCTGGATCGCGATCATTCCCTGCGTGCCGCGCGCGTGCCGCGTGTATTCGACGATCGGCGTCCGCTTGCCGTAGCCGTTCTCGGTCGCGGTCAGCACCGATTGCGTTTCGTTGTTCGCCGAGAGCAGCGCCATCACGCGATGGCCCTTGGCGAGCTTCATCCCGCGCACGCCGCGCGCGCCGCGGCCCATCGGACGCACGTCGTTCTCGTCGAAGCGCACCGCCTTGCCGTGATCGGAGAACAGCATGATGTCGTGCGTGCCGTCGGTCTGCGCGGCGCCGATCAGGAAGTCGCCGTCGTCGAGATCCACGGCAATGATCCCGGCCGCGCGCGGACGGGAGAACTCCGACAGCCGCGTCTTCTTCACCGTGCCCATCCCGGTCGCCATGAACACATAGCGGTCTTCGGAGAACTCCTTGACCGGCAGGATCGCGGTGATCTTTTCGCGGTCGACGAGCGGCAACAGGTTGACGATCGGCTTGCCGCGCGAGCCGCGCGCGCCCTGCGGAACCTCGTACACCTTCAGCCAGTACATCCGGCCGCGGTTCGAGAAGCAGAGGATGTAATCGTGCGTGTTGGCGATGAAGAGCTTCTCGACGAAATCCTCTTCCTTCGTCGTCGTCGCCTGCTTGCCGCGCCCGCCCCGCTTCTGCGCGCGGTATTCGTCGAGCGGCTGCGCCTTCATGTAACCCGAGTGCGACAGCGTCACGACCATGTCCTGCGGCGTGATCAGGTCTTCGATCGACAGGTCGACGCCTTGCGCGACGATCTCGGACTTCCGCTTGTCGCCGAACTGTTCCCGCAGCGCCTTCAGCTCGTCGCGGATGATCGTCGTCACGCGCTGCGGCTTGGCGAGGATGTCGAGCAGGTCGACGATCTGGCCCATCACCGTTTTGTATTCGTCGCGGATCTTGTCCTGCTCGAGCCCGGTCAGCCGTTGCAGGCGCAATTCGAGGATCGCCTGCGCCTGCGCATCGGAGAGCTTGTAGCCGCCTTTCTTCTGCCAGCCGAATTCCGGCGCGAGGCCTTCGGGACGGGCTGCATCGGCATCGGCGCGCACCAGCATTTCCTCGACCAGCGTCGAGCGCCATACCTTGTCCATCATCTCCGACTTCGCGTCGGCAGGTGTCGCCGACCGCTTGATCAGCTCGATGATCTCGTCGACATTCGAAAGTGCGACGGCAAGGCCTTCGAGCACGTGGCCCCGCTCGCGCGCCTTGCGCAATTCGAAGCGCGTGCGCCGCGTGACGACTTCGCGCCGGTGCAGCAGGAACTCTTCGAGGAACTGCTTCAGGTTCAGCAGGCGCGGCTGGCCGTCGACCAGCGCGACCATGTTCATCCCGAAGCTGTCCTGCAGCTGCGTCAGCTTGTACAGGTTGTTGAGGACGATTTCCGGGACTTCGCCGCGCTTGAGCTCGATCACCACGCGCATGCCGGACTTGTCCGATTCGTCGCGCAGGTCGGCCAGGCCATCGAGGCGCTTGTCGCGTACCAGCTCGCCGATCTTCATCAGCAGCGTCGACTTGTTTACCTGGTACGGCAGCTCGTCGATGATGATCGCCTGGCGGCTGCCCTTTTCGAGATCCTCGACATGGGTGCGCGCGCGGATCACGATGCGGCCGCGGCCGGTCCGGTAGCCTTCCTTGATGCCCTCGGTGCCGTAGATGATCCCGGCGGTCGGGAAGTCGGGCGCCGGCACCAGTTCGATCAGCTGGTCCACCGACGTCGCGGGCGCCTCCAGCAGCGTGAGGCAGGCGGTGACGATTTCACCAAGATTGTGCGGCGGAATGTTGGTCGCCATCCCGACGGCGATGCCGCTCGAGCCGTTGATCAGCAGGTTGGGCAGCCGGGTCGGCAGCACCGACGGCTCCTGCTCCTTGCCGTCGTAGTTGGGGACGAAGTCGATCGTCTCCTTGTCGATGTCGGCCATCAGCTCGCTGGCGAGCCGCGCCAGCCGGCACTCGGTATAGCGCATCGCCGCGGCGTTGTCGCCGTCGATCGAGCCGAAATTGCCCTGGCCGTCGATCAGCGGATAGCGCATGCTGAAGTCCTGCGCCATCCGGACGAGCGCGTCGTAGATCGACTGGTCGCCGTGCGGGTGGTACTTGCCCATCACGTCGCCGACCACGCGGGCGCACTTCACGTATGGGCGGTTCCAGACGTTGTTGGCTTCCTGCATTGCGAACAGGACCCGGCGGTGCACCGGTTTCAGCCCGTCGCGCACGTCCGGAAGCGCGCGCCCGACGATCACGCTCATCGCGTAGTCGAGGTAGGAATGCCGCATCTCGGCTTCCAGGCTGATCGGCAGGGTTTCCTTGGCGAATTGCTCCATGAGTCTTTCTATAGGTTCGAGGCCGCAGGCTGGACGCCATCAATCCTTTTTTCGCAGCCGGTTTCGCGGCTGGAGGCTTGACTTTTTTCCCATCCCGGCGGCGAGACCGGGGGGAGCAGCGGATAAAGGCAAATTTTACCATGTTGCGGGCGTCTTCCGACGCCCTCCGGCGTACCTCGTTGCGCATCCGCGACACGGTAGGCGGCGGCTTTCGCAGGCAGCCGCGAAAGCCTTTTGCACGCCTGATTCATTGTGCTATAGTCCAAACGTCTAACAGGTAACAACAGGGCGGGAACTCGCTGTAAAGACACAAAAAACCCTGCTTGGTAACAAAAATCTCTAAAACCCTTACAAGAGGTGAAAGCATGAAACTTCGATTGGTCGCAGGCGTTGTTGGAGTACTCGCCGCGTCTTACGGCTGCGTATCTGGCCCCCCAGTCTCCACCACTGTGCTGAGTCCCATCGCGGGGTGTGACAGAACTCGTTGCGCCTACGTGCTGTCGGCGACCGGCCCGGACAACAACAACGTCGTAAAAAGTGCATATCTGCTGTGCTGGCGCACCGGATACTGGACGCCCGCGCAGGCAATCAGGGATTGCGATCCCGACCTGATCGCGGTGGTAGCGCCGCCCCCGCCGCCAGCACCGGCTCCCGCACCGCCACCGCCGGCTGTCGCACCGCCGCCGCCCCCGCCGCCTGCTCCGGCACCCCCGCCACCGGCGCGTGCCCCGCAGGTTCAGAAGATCACGATCGCGAGCAAGGCCCTGTTCGATTTCGACAAGGCAGTGCTGAAGCCTGAAGGCAAGCGGGCTCTCGACACCGAAGTGATTGCCAAGCTGAGGCAGATCCAGAAGGTCGAACTGGTGCTGGTCACCGGCCATACCGACCGCCTGGGTTCGCAGGCTTACAACCAGAAACTGTCGGAGCGTCGTGCCGCGACGGTGCGCGACTACCTGGCCAGCCAGGGCGTCGACAAGGCGAAGATCGAAACCCTCGGCATGGGCAAGACGCAGCCGGTTCCGGGCGTGAAATGCGAGCAGAAGAACCGCAAGGAACTGATCGCATGCCTGCAACCGCATCGCCGCGTCGAAGTCGAAGTCAAGGGCGAAATGACGGTCAGGTAATCGACCGCCAGTCTGAGAAAGCCCCGGTTCGCCGGGGCTTTTTTATGTGCGCCCAGCATGGGCGCGATCTTGGAGGTGGAAGTCCTCTCGCGAGCAGGCCACTGTGAGCGAAGCGAAGCGCAACTGCATGAGGGTGACCGAGTGTGGAGAGGAAGCGTGGAGCGAAACCGCGTGTCGAGGAACACGAACCGTATATGAGGCGAGGTCGGCTGCGGCGAGCAGGCGTAATTCTGCGAAGCTGCAGTGGTCAAGGGCCGACAACGTAGATGCGGCGATAGTGCGGGGAAGGATCGCGCTCTTACCTGGGGAGATCTCGCCTTGTGCCTGAAAGGGCGACGGTGGAAGCCGGAGCGAGAAGTCAGCAGAGGCCGTAATAGCTGCTGGAATGGGGCGAAGGGCCGAACGAGGAGGAGGGTCAACCGTCATGGCGCTTGGGAGTGCAAGGCATCAGAAGCCCGGGCAACCGGGGCGAGCCGCGCAAGGGACTGGTGAAGCCGGGACTGGAAGCGGACGCGATGAAGCACGGCTGGCGCGTCAGGGAGAGGAAGACTCAGGACAGGGCCTGCTCGCGCAGGTGCTGAGCAAAGCGAACATGGTGAGAGCTTGGAAACGAGTCAAAGCCAATCGCGGCAGTGCAGGAGTGGATGGCCGTGGGGTCGCAAGTTCCTTGGCTACAGCTTCTGGCGAGCCCGGAACGATGAGATCAAACGCAAGGTTGCCGCCAAGGCGATCGTGGCCTACAAAACGCGCATTCGTCAGTTGACGCGGCGCATGCGTGGCCGGAACCTCGACCAGGTCGCGGAAGACTTACGGAAGTTCATGCCGGGCTGGAAGGAATACTTCCGGCTGGCGCAGACACCGGCGGTGTTTCGGACCTTGGACGAGTGGCTGCGACATCGGCTGCGGGCGCTGCAACTGAAGCAATGGCGACGTCCCAAGACTATCCTGCGCGAACTGCGTGCGCGAGGTGCGACGGATGCCCTCGCTGCTCCGGTGGCGGGCAATGCTCGATGTTGGTGGCGCAACAGCCGCCTGAACCTTAACGGCTTGATGCCCATCGCGTACTTTGACCGCCTCGGGGTCCCTCGCCTTGCATAACCTCAACTGCTCGAACCGCCCGGTGCGGAC